>SCPN01000620.1_pt1 | contig 32085 bp, 27 predicted proteins | sample 6106831 | NCBI WGS metagenome assembly SCPN01 (sample SAMN10720447, study PRJNA508395) | human gut metagenome | isolation source: Participant 1, 0 month
GAAACTGGACGTCGACCCTTGGCTCGGCGGTGCGATTATGGCCGCGCTTATGACCCCGCAGCTTACTGGCGTGATGTCCGGAATGTCCGGGACGTCCGTATCCAGCGCTCTCTCCGGGGAGATTCAATGCTCGGCCACCGCCGTATTCGGCGCCGAAACCTGCACCGTGTCGGCGTTCGGCATACCGATTCAACTCAACGACTACAGTGGCAACATCTTCGTACCATTGCTCATGGCCGCCGTGCTCGCCGTGGTCTACCGCGGGCTGAAGCGCGTCATTCCCGACAGCGTACAGCTGGTGTTCGTGCCATTCCTCTCACTGGTCGTCGTTTTTGCGCTCACCATACTGGTTATCGGGCCTCTGGGAATATGGCTCGGCAGCGGGCTGGGAGCGGCCACAGCATGGCTTAACGCGCACGTGCCATTCCTGTTCGCGCTCATCATCCCGATGCTCTACCCGTTTCTCGTGCCGCTCGGTCTGCACTGGCCGTTGAACGCCCTGATACTGATGAACATTCAGACGCTCGGCTACGACTTCGTCCAAGGTCCGATGGGTGTATGGAACTTCGCCTGCTTCGGTGCCACCGCCGGCGTGCTCGTGCTGGCCGTACGCGGCAAGGATTCGGCCATGCGGCAGACCGCGGTGGGGGCGTTGCTCGCGGGATTGCTGGGTGGCGTTTCGGAACTGAGCCTGTACGGCATCCATCTGCATCACCGCCGCGTCTACCGCTGGCTGCTCGCCGGCTGCGCGGCCGGCGGAGTGACCAGCGCGGTGTTCGGCTGGCTGTTCCCGTCCGTGCTGCCATCCGGCCAGATGGTCCGGGGCGTTACGACTACGGCATTCGCCTTCTCCTCGTTGCTGACGATTCCGGTGTTCGATCGGATGTGGGTGTACGCGCTGTCCATCGCCGTTGCGTTTGTAATGGCGATGGTGTTGACGGTGTTGTTCGGGTACCGCACGCCGTCGCGCGCCACCAAGACGCAGATGGTCTCGGCAGACGAGAACGCACGCCCGCAGGATATGGCGAGGGGGATTGACACGACCGTGTCGGATGTGGAGTCTGCGGAAGATTCTCCATCGCGGGCTGCCCCTGATCGGGCTCTTGACTCCAACGCCATCTTGTCGCCGGTCGCCGGCCGGCTGGTGAATCTGGAAGCGACTGGCGATCCGGTGTTCGCCTCCCGCGCGCTGGGGGAGGGCGTAGGCGTCGTGCCGGAGACGACCGGTGAGACAGCCGTGCTCGCACCGGTCAGTGGCATGCTGAAAACCGTGGCCCGAACCGGCCATGCCTTCGGCATTAAAACCGATGGCGGCATCGAGGTGCTGGTTCATATCGGCATTGACACCGTCGATATGGATGGCGAGGGATTCGCTGTGGTCGTGGCTAAAGGCGAGCGGATCGCGGCGGGAGAGCCACTGGCCACCGTGGATTTCGGCAAAGTCGCGGCGGCCGGGCACAGCGTTGTGGTGGTGGTGACGGTGGTCAACGCCGCTGAACTGACCGTGGTCACGCCGTTGATCGGCGACGGTAGCAGCGACGACAACGGCGGCGACTGCAAAACCGTATCAGCCGGCAGCCCGATCATCGATGTGGAACAATGACGTTGCGAAAGGATGCCATGGAAATACTGCGAGTGTTCAACAACAACGTCGTGCTCGCCAAAGGCGGCGACGGCGGTGAGGTGATTCTCACCGGCCGCGGACTGGGGTTCCAGGCCAAGCCGGGGCAGACGGTCGACGAGTCGAAAGTTGTGCGCACCTTCGTGCCATCGGACGGGCGCGACCCTGACCATCTGGCGCAGATGCTGGCGGACATTCCGCCCGAAATCATCCGCGTGGTCGTCGAATCCATGCAGGAGACCGGACTGGGGGAGCGCGAGACCGGCAGCACCACGCTGGTCATGGCCCTGTCGGACCACGTGGCGAATGCGGTGGAGCGGGTGCGGCGCGGCATCGGCATCACCTACCCGCTGCTCGGCGAGGTGAGCAACCTGTACCCGCAGGAATACGCGCAGGGGCGTGCGATGCTCGCATCGCTCAATGCACGGCTCGACGTCACGCTGCCGGACGGCGAGGCCATCGCGCTTGCCATGCATCTGGTCAACGCCGGCTTCGCCACCGGCGACCTGTCCTATACGTACACGATGACGGGCGTGATCCAGCAACTGCTTGACATCATCGACCACAGCTACGGCATCACGTTGGACCGCGGTTCCGTGAACGTGGGCCGGTTCATCACCCACCTGCGCTACCTGTTCGTACGCATCCACCAGCACCAGCAACTGACGGACGAGCCGGCACCGGTGATGAAGGTGATTCGTGAGTCCTACCCCGCTGCGCTGCGATGCGCGCGAACCATCGCCTCCCTGCTCGAACTGCGCCTCGACACGGATATCAGCGACGACGAAATCGCTTATTTGGCGATGCATGTCGCCCGAGTCACCGGCCACGCATCGTAGTAACGGATTAGCGGATTGGCGAATCAGCGAATCGGCTCGAGTGTACCGGTCATTTCGGCGAAATTCGAGGTGGCATTTGAAGCAGCGGCCTGCGCGGTCTTTTCCAGCGCGGAGGCGTCGGGCACGCGCACGATCAGCGCGCGGTGATCCACCGAGAAACGGATGTGGCGGGTTTCCGGCAGCATGTCACCGTCCACCTGCGCTTTGGCCGGCTTTTCCAATGTGATTTCGGCACTGACACCCTGGACCTGTTCGATGGTCGAGTTCGTGGACAGCGGGTTCTGTTCGGGCTTGCCGATGATCGTCTGGTGCACCACGTCGCCGAACAGGTTGGCCCAGCCGAGGATGCCGCCGGTGGTGTCGATGATTTCGAAGTCCAGCAGACCATCGTCATAGGATGCCGCCGGCATCAGCGAGAACATGGGAATCTGGCCGCAGTTGCCGGCCATCACCGTGCGGAAATCGAGATTCTTGATGGTGTGGGTCGAGCCGTCGGCGCTGGTGACTGTCAGCGTGCCGCGGAACTTCGGCGCGAACAGGTTCTTCACGCCGCCCACGAAGTAGGCGAGCCAGCTGATGTTCGCCTTGAGCTCGGGGTTGGTGTCGTCGATCATGGCCGCATCGAAGCCGATGCCGGCGATGATGAGGAAGGCGTGGCCGTGGTCGTCCTCCGGGTGGTCGAGCAGGGTGAGACGGCCCATGTCCACCAGGCGGGAGCCGTGGGAGGTGGCCACGGTCAGCGCGGCGTCGATATCGTCCACGGGAACGCCCATATTGCGGGCAAACAGGTTGCCGGTGCCGATGGGGATGATGCCCAGCGCATGGCCGGTGCCGGAGACGGCGCTCGCCACCGTGCGCACCGTGCCGTCGCCGCCGACCGCGATCACCACGTCGGCGCCGTCCTCCAGCGCCTCAAGCGCGCAGACCCTGCCGTCCTTGTCAAGCTGGGTGTCGTAGAAGCGGATGCGATTGAGCCCCTTGGCCTCGCAGAACCTCTGGATATGCAGCCTGCGGGCTTCGGCCTGCGGTTTGGACGGATTCACGATGAAGGCGTACTGCACCTCGTCGTCCCGGCGCTTCTCCAGCGTCTGAGCCAGCTTGCGGCGGCGCTGCGCGCGCAGGGCGATGACGATGACGGCGATGAGCACCACCACAATGGCGATTGCGGCGATGATCAGAAACACGGTGAGGGCAGGCTGAGGCATGGCTCCTATTGTTATCGGTGGGGAGGTCGTTTGCGGCCATGGTGCGCCGTACGTGAACATTTCCTGCACGCAACAGCCCCGTGGGGCGCGATTATGGTTCAATCGCGTCTCATCTGACGAAATTGGCCGGGTGGACCCGTCCGCGGACTTTCCCGGGCTTCCCTGTGATTTCCGCGTGACTCCCGCGCATTCGGCCATTGTCGGTGTCTGCTTACGCGGCTAGTCTGGTGCCCATGCTTGATATTCAATTCATCCGTGAACACACCGATATCGTCAAGGAATCCCAGCGCAAGCGCGGCGAGTCCGTGGAGCTCGTCGACGAAGTGCTCTCCTCCGACACCGCACGTCGTGAGGCGCTGAAGGCCTTCGAAGAGGCTCGCGCCCAGCAGAAGGAAATCGGCAAGAAGGTCGCCTCCGCCCCGGCGGACGAGAAGGCCAAGCTCATCGCCGAGACCAAGGAACTGTCCCAGAAGGTCTCCGAATACAAGTCCAAGGCCGATTCCGCCGCCGAGGAATACACCACCGCCATGTGGAAGCTCTCCAACATCGTGGAGCCCGAAGCTCCCGAAGGCGGCGAGGACGACTACGTGGTCGTCAAGAAGGTTGGCCAGATTCGCGACTTCGCGGCCGAAGGCTTCGAGCCCAAGGACCACCTGACCCTCGGCACCGGCGTGGCCGGCATCGACATGCGCCGCGGCGTCAAGGTCGGCGGCTCCCGCTTCTACTTCCTGCGTGGCCAGGTGGCCCGTATGCAGATCGCCATGCTCACCATGGCCGTGGACCAGGCCGAGGAGCACGGCTTCACGCTGGCCATCACCCCGACGCTGGTGCGCCCCGAGGTCATGCGCGGCACCGGCTTCCTGAACTCCCACGCCGACGAGATCTACCGTCTGCGCGAGCCCGACGACCAGTACCTGGTCGGCACTTCCGAAGTGGCGCTCGCCGGCATGCACGAGAACGAGATCCTCGACCTCGGCAACGGCCCGCTGCGCTACTGCGGTTGGTCCTCCTGCTACCGCCGCGAGGCCGGCGCCGCAGGCAAGGACACTTCCGGCATCATCCGCGTCCACCAGTTCGACAAGGTGGAGATGTTCGTCTACGCCAAGCAGGAGGACTCCTACAAGGAGCACGAGCACCTGCTGGCCATGGAGCAGGAGATGCTCGCCAAGGTCGAAGTGCCCTACCGCATCATCGACACCGCAGCCGGCGACCTCGGCTCCTCCGCCGCCCGCAAGTTCGACTGCGAGGCCTGGGTCCCGACCCAGGGCCGCTACCGCGAGCTCACCTCCACCTCGAACTGCACCGAGTACCAGGCTCGCCGCCTGAACATCCGCGAGCGTATGGAAGACGGCGGCACCCGCCCGGTCTCCACCCTGAACGGCACGCTGGCCACCACCCGTTGGCTGGTCGCCATCATGGAGAACCACCAGCAGAAGGACGGCTCCATCGAGATCCCGAAGGCCGCGCGCCTACATGGGCGGCAAGGAAGTCATCGAGCCCACGAAGTGGAGGCCTGAGTCTCATCGTGCTTTAGCCCCTCTGATGAGGGGAGCTGTCAGCGTAGCTGACTGAGGGAGAGATCGCTGATAGCCAGCAGGCGAATCCAAGACCGACCGCACTGCCGAATATCAACATCCCTCCTCTGTATAATGAATACTTCGCGTGTGAACGCGCATCAGGACAGGTGTCTGAGCGGCCTAAAGAGACGGTCTTGAAAACCGTTGAGGGGCAACCTCCGCGAGTTCGAATCTCGCCCTGTCCGCGAACCGAGGCCGGCAACATGCCCAGGCCTTTTTCTGGAACCTGTCTTCTTGATCGCCACCGGGGTGCTGATATATTGGTTTGTGATGCCGTAACATGCGGTGTCCCCGTTGATATGACGGGCCGATCGGCGTGAGCCGATAAGAAAAGGCCCGACGTTTGCAGCATCGCCTTTGCGTTGATTACCGGCTTCGCCTTTAATCAACAAGGTTGCAAGATGAATCATATCACGATGCACGGTAGTCTGACCGTGAACGGGCGCACCGTGATCGTCCATATGGGCGATGGCGAGGCGAACGCCACGGTTGACGGCACGCACTTCAACGTGCGTAGCCTGTGGCAGCTCTACCAGTTGCTGAGACTGCTCGTGTAGCGTCTCATTAAGGTGCGGTGCCCCCTGGTCGGGTATCGCGCCGGCGACCTGAAAACCGATAATGTTGGCAAGTGCTTGCAATTTGCGGTGGACGATTGCAAGCTAACGTCTTGGATTGTTGCCGCTATCCAATATCTCATTAGGCCTACCGGTGGACCAAAAGTACGTTGCTTTGTAAGGGGAGTTAATGAAATGAACAAACTCGCACAATCGAGCATCGAACCGGTTTAATGCTACTCGCCTCAACGGGACGCGCGGTAATTGTTAGCTAAGTTGACAATAAAAGAGCAAAGGCCTAAATTAGCAATCAGTCATCACGCTGAGGTGATGATTTCACTAGCAAGGAGTAGAGATATGGTATCGCACAACAAGCGCATCGTGGCTGCTCTTGCCGCGGTAGCAGCAATGGGTATTGGTTTGGCCGGTTGCGGCGGCAGCGACACTGCCGGCGACACGAAGTCCGGCAGCGATGGCGGTGTGGTCAACATCACCTATATGCATCGTCTGCCCGATTCCGAAGGCATGACCTTGGTCAACGACATTGTGGCCAAGTGGAACAAGGAGCACCCGAACATTCAGGTCAAGGCCACCAAGTTCGATGGCAATGCCGCCGACATGATCAAGAAGCTCGAGACCGACGTCAAGGCTGGCAATGCGCCGGATCTGGCTCAGGTCGGTTACTCCGAGGTTCCTGAGGTCTTCACCAAGGGCCTTCTGCAGGATGTCACCGATGAGGCCGCCAAGTACAAGGACGATTTCGCTTCCGTCCCGTTCGCGCTGATGCAGGTGGACGGCAAGACCTACGGTCTGCCGCAGGACACCGGCCCGCTGACTTACTTCTACAACGCCGCTGAATTTGAGAAGCTCGGCATCACCGTGCCGAAGACCGCTGACGAGCTCATTGAGACCGCCAAGAAGACCGCTGCCCAAGGCAAGTACATCATGACCTTCCAACCTGATGAGGCCATGATGATGATGTCCGGCCAGGCCGGCGCTTCCGGTCCGTGGTACAAGGTCGACGGCAACTCCTGGGTTGTCAACACCCAGACTAAGGGCTCCAAGGCCGTGGCCGATGTCTACCAGCAGCTGATCGACAACAAGGCCGCCCTCACCAACCCGCGTTGGGATGCATCGTTTGATAACTCCATCCAGTCCGGTCAGCTGATCGGCACCGTGGCCGCCGCTTGGGAAGCCCCACTGTTCATCGATTCCGCCGGTGGCACTGGTGCTGGTGAGTGGAAGGTCACCCAGCTCGGTGACTGGTTCGGCAATGGCACCAAGACCGGCGCCGATGGTGGTTCCGGTGTGGCCGTGCTCAAGGGTTCCAAGCACCCGGCCGAAGCCATGGAGTTCCTTGACTGGTTCAACACCCAGGTTGATGACCTTGTCTCCCAGGGCCTTGTCGTGGCCGCCACCACCGCGGATGCCAAGACCCCGCAGAAGTGGTCCGACTACTTCAGCGGACAGGATGTCATGGCTGAGTTCAAGACCGCGAACGACAACATGGGTGACTTCACCTACATGCCTGGCTTCTCCGCAGTCGGCGCTGCAATGAAACAGACCGCCGCCAAGGCTGCCGATGGTTCTGCCAAGGTTTCGGATGTGTTCGACACCGCTCAGAAGACCTCGGTGGATACGCTGAAGAACCTCGGTCTGTCCGTCAAGGAGTGACCTCACTAGGTCTTGTCAACGGGCCGGCTTGAAATAGCCGGCCGTCCAAGACCTCCGATGCCTCGCATCACCATAGCGAAAGGCCGGGGCACATACTCCGGCCTTCCGTATTGTTTGGGGGTATTGCTGCAGGGGCGCTGTGGCCCTTGTCATTTGTTTCAACGCTTGCGAAGACAGGTTTGTGTACGCATCACATCCACCAAGGCGAAGGGCGCACCTTGGTGTTGCGCTGCCGAAGCGTCCGGCGCCTTCCAAAGCGAGAACCGCACCGGCTGGGCGTTCATGGCACCGTTCGCCGTCCTGTTCACTTTCGTGTTCATCTTGCCCATCATCTGGGCCATCTATTCCAGCTTCTTCCGTCAGGTCACCGAGGGCGGTGGCGCATACGGCGGTGGCGAGCTGGTCAATAAATTCGTAGGATTCCAGAACTTCCAGTATGCTATTACTTCCGGCAACTTCTGGTCCGGCGTCGGCAGGGTGCTGCTCTACACCCTGATTCAGGTGCCGATCATGATCATCGCCGCACTGGCGTTGGCCATCGTCATCGACTCGTTCGTGGTCAAGCATGTCACCGGTTTCCGTCTGGGCTACTTCCTGCCCTACGCCATCCCCGGCGTCGTGGCCTCGATTATCTGGGTCTACCTGTACAACGGCCAAATCTCGCCGATCGTCAAGGGACTTGCCGCCATCGGCGTCAATGTGGACTTCTTCAACAAGAACATCGTGCTCGGCTCGATGGCCAACATCACCACATGGACCTTCACCGGCTACAACATGCTGATTTTCCTTGCCGCACTGCAGGCCATCCCGCATGACCTCTATGAGGCCGCCCGTATCGACGGCGCCAATGGTTGGCAGATTGCCACGAAGATCAAGCTGCCGAACGTGCGTGGCGCGGCCCTGCTGGCCATGCTGCTTTCCATCGTCGGCACCATTCAGCTGTTCAACGAACCGCAGATCATGTCTACGGCTGATCCGGGTATTTCCAAGTCGTATACACCGATGATGATGGCCATGAACACTTCTCAGGGCACCATTACCCCGTCTGGTGACGGTCCGGCCTCGGCCATTGCCATTGTCATGGCTCTGATCGCAGGTGTGCTTGCCGTGCTGTACACCTTGGCCGAAAGGAAGGTGAACGAGTAATGAGCTCCGCAACCGTTGAAGAACGCGCCCGCAAAAAGGCCGAGCGCAAGCTCGAAAAGCAGCGTCAGGCTGCGCAACACGATTTGCCTCGCTCCATGCGACCGTCCGCGGCCGTGAAGACCCTCACCGTGGTGCTGCTGGTACTGGTGTTGATCTACTTCCTGTTCCCGATTTACTGGGCCATCATCGCGTCCACCAAGACGCCGGCCCAGATGACCGGTAGCAACGGCATGTGGTTTGCTGTGCCGCTTGACCAGCTGCCCAATGCCATCGCCACTAACTATTCCAAGCTGCTTGGCTGGACTCGTGGCAACTTCTGGCGCTGGGTGCTGAACTCCTGATCTACCGGGCGTCTCGGCATTGATCGGCACCATCGTGTTCCTGTGATGGCTGGCTACGCCACCGCAAAATTCAACTTCCGCGGCAAGAACGCGGCCATCGGCATCATTATGGCCTGCATGCTCATGCCGTCCGCCCTGCTGACCATCCCGATGTACTCGATCTTCCATATACGTTGCACCTGACCAACACTATGCTCTCGATCATCATCCCGTGCTGCGTTTCGCCGTTCGGCTTCTTCCGGGCCGCACGTACGCACAGAGTTCGGTGCCGGACGAACTGCTTGAAGCCGCCCGCATCGACGGCGCGAGCGAGGCGAGGATCTTCTTCACCATCCTGCGGAGGCCCTGGCCCCGGCCATGGTGACGATTTTCCTGTTCCTGTTCGTGGCCACGTGGAACAACTTCCTGCTGCCGTTGATGATGGTGTCTTCCGACACCTTGAAGCCCGTGACCCTCGGTCTGTACGGCATGGTCTCGCTGGCCACGTTCACCGATCGCGGCGCCCTGATGATGGGTGCGTTGCTCGGCGTGCTGCCCGTGATCGTGCTGTTCCTCGGCCTCCAGCGCTACTGGCAGTCCGGCCTCGCCGCCGGTGCCGTCAAGGGCTAACCAATCCGCTGCCCGGCATGTCGTGTCACTCCTTCCGGTGCCGGGCAACGTCCCTCCCATATTCAGTGACACGATTCCAATCGTCCGGCGTCACCGTAAGCGTCAAGGATCTACGCAGTCAGGGTCCCAGGGCCCGCGATGACGCCGTTCATTTTGTATGCGACGAATTCGTCGCTTTGTAGTTTTTTGATGACCAACCCCACAAAGGAGCACTCATGACCAGCACCGGCCGCTTCACGCTGCCCAGTGAAGAGAATTTTGCCGAAAAGACCAAGGAACTCGCCGAATTGTGGGGTGCGGACGCCATCCGCAACTCCGACGGCACGCATCTGGACGAGGCAGTGCTCGCTCTTGGCAAGAAAATCTACAGCGCCTACTTCCCGACCCGCGCCCACAACGAGTGGATCACCCTGCACATGGACGAGACCCCGCAGGTCTACCTGCTGACCGCCCGTATCCTGGCCGAGTCCAACGCGGTGGATGTGCCGCTGATGGACGGTTTCTTCGAGGAACAGCTCAAGCCTAACCGTGACGCCGACCCTCATAAGTACTGGGAAGTCGTGGACCGCACCACGGGCGAGGTCGTGGACCCGTCCGGCTGGACGCTCGACCCGGGCGAGGACACCGTGCACGTGACCGCTGCCGTGCCGATGCACGAATACACGGTGAGTTTCCTGGCCTACATCATCTGGGACCCGGTCGAGATGTACAACCACCTGACCAATGATTGGGGAGACAAGGAACACGAGATTCCGTTCGACATCTACCATCCGGCCACCCGCAAGTTCGTGTTCGATACGTTCGAGCAGTGGCTGAAGGACAGCCCGCAGGTGGATGTGGTGCGTTTCACCACGTTCTTCTACCAGTTCACGCTCCTGTTCGATGAAAAGCGCCGCGAAAAGGTCGTCGACTGGTTTGGTTGCGCCTGCACCGTAAGCCCGCGTGCGCTGGATGATTTCGAAGCCAAGTATGGCTACCGCCTGCGCCCGGAGGACTTCGTGGACGGCGGTGCCTACAACTCCGCATGGCGCGTGCCCAGAAAAGCCCAGCGCGACTGGATCGACTTCCTCTCCGGCTTCGTGCGCGAAAACGTCAAGCAGCTCGCCGACATGTCCCACGCCGCCGGCAAAGAGGCGATGATGTTCCTCGGCGACCAGTGGATCGGCACCGAACCGTACAAGGACGGATTCGACGAACTCGGCCTGGACGCCGTGGTCGGTTCCATCGGCGACGGCACCACCACCCGCATGATCGCCGATATTCCGGGCGTCAAGTACACCGAAGGCCGCTTCCTGCCGTACTTCTTCCCCGACACGTTCTACGAGGGCAACGATCCGAGCATCGAAGGCCTCGACAACTGGCGCAAGGCCCGCCGCGCGATCCTGCGCTCGCCGATCAGCCGCATGGGCTACGGCGGCTACCTCTCCCTGGCCGCCAAGTTCCCGAAGTTCGTGGACACGGTGACCCATATCGCCAACGAATTCCGCGACATCCACGACCGCACCGGTGGGGTGGCCGCCGAAGGTGAGCTCAACGTGGCGATTCTGAATTCCTGGGGCAAGATGCGCTCCTGGATGGCGTTCACCGTGGCACACGCCCTGCCCAACAAGCAGACCTACTCCTACTACGGCATTCTGGAATCCCTGTCCGGCATGCGCGTGAACGTGCGGTTCATCAGCTTCGACGACGTACTCGCGCATGGCATCGATAGCGATATCGACGTAATCATCAACGGCGGCCCGGTCGACACCGCATTCACCGGCGGCGATGTGTGGACCAACCCGAAGCTCGTGGAAACCGTGCGCGCCTGGGTGCGTGGCGGCGGCGCGTTCGTGGGCGTGGGCGAGCCGAGCTCGGCACCGCGCTTCCAAACGGGCCGGTTCTTCCAGCTGGCCGACGTGATTGGCGTGGACGAGGAGCGCTATCAGACCCTTTCGGTGGACAAGTATTTCCCGCCGGTGGTGCCGGACCACTTCATCACCGCCGATGTGCCGGTCGACCCGGCGGCCCGCGAGGCTTGGGAACAGGCCGGCTACCGCATCCCGCTGAGCGGCTGCGGCGGCGGCCAGTCCATCAAGCCGTTGGGCGGCATCGATTTCGGCGAACCCGTGCTCAACACGTATCCGGTCAATGAAAACGTGACCCTGCTGCGCGCGGACGGCGGCCAGGTACAGCTCGCGACCAACGATTATGGCAAGGGCCGCGGCGTGTACATCTCCGGCCTGCCCTATTCGGCGGCCAACGCCCGACTGCTGGAACGCGTGCTGTTCTACGCTTCCCACAACGGAAGACAAGTATGCGGCCTGGAGCTCGTCCAATCCGGAATGCGAAGTGGCGCACTTCCCCGAGCAAGGGCTGTATTGCGTAATCAACAACACCGATCAGCCGCAGAAGACCACGGTGACTTTGGCCGACGGCACCACCGAGGACTTCGACCTGCCTGACAGCGGTATCGCCTGGCGTGAAGCCTGATCCCACGTTTTGGAGAACGGACCCATCATGACTGAAAGCAATGAAGTTTTATTCGGCATCGCCTCGCATTTTGCGCTGGAAGGTGCCGTGACCGGTATCGAACCTTACGGAGACGGCCACATCAACACCACCTATCTGGTGACCACGGACGGCCCCCGCTACATCCTCCAGCAGATGAACACCAGCATCTTCCCCGATACGGTGAATCTGATGCGCAATGTCGAACTGGTCACCTCCGCTCTCAAGGCTCAGGGCAAAGAGACGCTGGACATTGTGCCCACCACCTCAGGCGCCACCTGGGCCGAGAGCGATGGCGGCGCATGGCGCGTCTACAAGTTCATCGAACACACCGTGTCCTACAACCTCGTGCCGAACCCGGACGTGTTCCGCGAAGCCGGCAGCGCATTCGGCGACTTCCAGAACTTCCTGTCCGAATTCGACGCCAGCCAGCTGACCGAAACCATCGCCCGCTTCCACGACACCCCGCATCGTTTCGAGGACTTCAAGGCCGCCCTCGCCGCGGACAAGCTCGGCCGCGCCGCCGCATGCCAGCCGGAAATCGACTTCTATCTGAGCCACGCCGACCAGTATGCCGTCGTGATGGATGGGCTCAGGGACGGTTCGATTCCGTTGCGCGTGACCCACAACGACACCAAGCTCAACAACATCCTCATGGACGCCACCACCGGCAAGGCGCGTGCGATCATCGATCTCGACACCATCATGCCCGGCTCCATGCTGTTCGACTTCGGCGATTCCATACGCTTTGGTGCGTCCACTGCTCTGGAAGACGAAAAGGACCTCAGCAAGGTGCATTTCAGCACTGAGCTGTTCCGTGCCTACGCGGAAGGATTCGTGGGCGAACTACGTGGCAGCATCACCGCGCGCGAGGCCGAACTGCTGCCGTTCAGCGGCAACCTGCTCACCATGGAATGCGGCATGCGCTTTCTCGCCGACTACTTGGAAGGCGATATCTACTTTGCCACCAAGTACCCCGAGCACAATCTGGTGCGCACCCGCACCCAGATCAAACTCGTGCAGGAGATGGAGCAGAAGGCCAGTGAAACCCACGCCATCGTAGCCGACATCATGGAGGCTGCCAAGTGAGCCGTCAGTCGAACCATACCCGAACCAGCATGATGGGGGCCGAGCAATGAGCGATCAGCTGACCGAGGTATACGCCAGCATCGACGCCCTAGTCGATTACGCCTTGGATCATCTCGACCTCGATCCACGCAACGCAGACTGGACCCGCAACCAAATCTTCGCCCTCTTCCACCTGGATTCCTACCCCGGACCCAAAACCACAACGTCGGCGGCGTCAGTGTCAGACGCAGTCCAAGACATTGTCGGCAGCCGAAGCCAGGCCCCCTCTGACGAAAAGACCCCCGACCCCCTACTCGCCGCCTTCCGCGCCGCCGCCACAACCGCCGGCCTCTTCGATCCGGAGGAAGGCCCGGCCTACGCCGACACCATCATGGGCATCCTCTCCGCCAACCCCGCCGATCTCGACGACCGGTTCCTGCTCATCGAGCACAGGGACGGCGGCATGGCCGCCATGCAATGGTTCTACGACTACTGTGTGGCCAACAATTATGTCAAGCGTGCCCAGCTCGACCGGAACCCGCGCTTCGACTCGCACGGGCTGACGGTGACCATCAACCTCGCCAAACCCGAATTCAAGAACATGAAGAAGGCGGCGGCCGGCAACGCCGTGTCCGGCGGCTACCCGAAGTGCACGATCTGCCATGAGAACGAGGGCTTCGCCGGACGTGACAAGCGCACGCTGCGCACCCTGCCGGTCACGCTCGGCGGTGAGTCATGGTTCTGGCAGTTCTCGCCCTACGGCTACTTCGACCAGCACGGCATCTGCGTGAACACCGACCACACGCCGATGCATGTGGACCGCGACACCTTCGGCCATCTGCTCGACTTCGTGGACCGCTTCCCCGGATACTTCCTCGGATGCAACGCCGCGCTGCCTCGCATCGGCGGCTCGGTGCTCGCCCACGACCACTACCAGGGCGGCGGCGAACTGCTGCCGATGCACAAGGCCGCCACTTGGGCCGCCTTCACGCTCGCCGACTATCCGGACGCCGTGGTCGAAATCCTCGACTGGCCCGGTACCGCCGTGCGTGTGGTGTCGAAAAACCGCCAGAGCATCATCGACGTATCCGACATCATCCGCGAGGCATGGGTCGGTTATGACGACGCGGCGAACGGCATCGCCAGCCATGACGCGGACGGCAACCGCCAATCCGCCCTCTCGCCCAGCGCGATCATCACTGAACGTGGCTATGAGATGAGTCTCATCTTCCGCAACAATGCGATCAGCGACGAGTACCCGGAAGGTATTTTCCATGCACACCCCGAATACTGGCCGGTCAAGCAGGAGCCGATTGGACTGATCGAAGCCCAAGGCCTGTTCATCCTGCCCGGACGGCTCGTCGACCAGCTCGGCATCGTCGAGGAGGCGCTCGCCGAAGGCCGCGATTTGCCCGATGAAGTCAGCGAATTCAGTCTCGAATGGGGCGAACTCGCTGAAACATTGGCCGGAAACCGCGACCGCGAGGCCATCCACCAAGCCGTACGTGACGAGCTCGGCAGCGTCTGCTACCGCATCCTCGGCAACACGGCCGTCTTCAAGCAGAAAGCCACCACGCAAACATTCCTCGAAAGTCTTGGTTTTGCCGCTAGGTGAAACAGGTCAAGTGAAGTAAGCTCAATACTGAAGGAAAACCGAAGGCAAGTCCTTCCAAAGGAGGAGATATGACTACTGTTCTGGTTACGGGCGGTGCTGGATTCATCGCCACCCACACCGACATCGAACTGCTCGACAAGGGCTACGACGTTATTTCCGTAGATAACTACGGCAACTCGTCTCCCGTGGCGCTTGAGCGCGTCGAGCAGATCACCGGCAAGCCGGTCAAGCGTTACGACGGTGACGTGCGCGATGAGGCGCTTATGGAACGCGTCTTCACCGAAAACAACATCGATTGGGTCATTCACTTCGCCGGTCTCAAGGCCGTGGGCGAGTCCGTGGCCAAGCCGATCGAATACTACGACAACAACCTGTACTCCACGCTTGTGCTGCTGAAGACGATGAGGAAGCACGGCGTCAAGAAGATCATCTTCTCCTCCTCCGCCACCGTGTACGGCACGCCGAAGGAACTGCCGATTACCGAGGAGACGCCGACCGGCGGCACCACCAACCCGTACGGCACCTCCAAGCTGTTCCAGGAGCAGATTCTGCGCGACGTACATGTGGCCGATTCGTCCTGGACCATCGTGCTGCTGCGCTACTTCAACCCGGTCGGCGCACACGAGTCCGGCCTGCTGGGCGAAGATCCGAAGGGTATTCCGGCGAACCTCACCCCGTACGTGGCCAAGGTCGCGGTCGGCGAGCTCAAGGAAGTCCAGGTCTACGGCGACGACTACGACACGCCCGACGGCACTGGTGTGCGTGACTACATCCACGTGGTCGACCTGGCCAAGGGTCACGTGGCCGTCATTGACCACATCGACAAGGAAGGCGTGTTCGTCTACAACCTGGGTACCGGCCACGGCTACTCCGTGCTTGAGGTCATCAAGGCTTACGAGAAGGCCGCCGGTCATCCGATTCCGTACACGATCAAGCCGCGTCGCCCCGGTGACATCGCCGCCTGCTACGCCGACGCTTCCAAGGCGGAGAAGGAGCTTGGCTGGAAGGCCGAGCTGACCATCGACGACATGGCCGCCTCCTCCCTCAACTGGCAGACCAAGAACCCCAACGGTTTCCGCGACGCCGAGTGATATGAGCAGATGAGCTCCCTCTGATGGGGGAGCTCATCTGTCGTTTATCACACAATGCGCCTATCGGCGGCCCAGCGGGTGAGCTCGGTGCGATTCGAAAGCTGAAGCTTTCGCAGCACCGAGCTCACGTGCGTTTCGACCGTCTTGATCGAAATGAACAGTTCGGCCGCCACCTCTTTATACGTGTAACCACGCGCGATCAGCCGCATGACCTCCTGCTCGCGGGCGGACAGCCGGTCCAGCTCCTCATCATGAGCCCGTGCCGCACCATCAGCGCCGCCATCAGACCCCGCCGCCGGCACACCCTGAAAGGCCGAAAGCACAAAACCGGCCAGTTTTGGCGAGAACACGGCATAGCCCTCATGCACCTGCTTGATGGATGAAATCAAATCAGCGCCGGTAATCGTCTTGGTCACATAGCCCTGGGCGCCGGCGCGAATCACCGCCCCCACATCCTGCGGCGCATCCGAAACCGACAACGCCAGAAACACAGTGGTAGGGGAGTAGGGGCGCGATTTGGCGAGGATCTCGGCACCGCCGCCACCCTCGCCGCCGGGCACATGCACATCCAGCAACACCACCTGCGGCTTGGTCTGTGCGATCATCGCCACCGAACCGGGCACGTCCGCCGCTTGGCCGACGATATCGAAGGAATCGCGCAACGTGGCGATTACGCCCGCACGGAACATCTCATGGTCATCGACCATGGCCACACGAATCTTGGCTGTCTCGTTCTCGCTCATCGATGTTCTCCCTGCGCCGCTTTCAGCGCGATCGGCATATGCATTCTGACCTCGGTGCCCCAGCCGGCCCTGGACACTATCTCCACTGTACCGCCGCGCCGTTTGATGCGGCCGATAATCGATTCGCGGATGCCCAGCCGGTCGGGCGGAATGGCGTCCATATCGAAGCCTTCGCCATGGTCGCGCACGAACACTTCAACCATCGTGTCGCTGGCCTCGCAATACAAAGACACCGGCTCGCCGCCATGCGTGACCGCATTGACCAACGCCTGACGGGTGGCGTCCAGCAGCGCATCGGTCTGGAGCGCTCGGCCGCGCGTCGCCCACGGTGACCACCTCAATCGGCTTGCCGTGCTCGTCCTCCACCTCGGCGGCGATCTGCTGGCACCGAACGATCCGATGTGGAACGTTCCTGATACAGCCATTCGCGCAGCTCGCGCTCTTGGCTACGCGCCAGGGCGAATACGGTGGTCGGTTCCTCGGAGTTCAGCTGAATCAGCGCCAACGTTTGCAGCACGCCATCATGCAGATGGGCGGTCATGTCCGCGCGCTCCTCTTCGCGCTCCTTCAATGCCTGCTCGTGGGTGAGTCGTTGCAGCATCGCGTTCGCCCACGGCATCACCGCCACCACGATACCGACGATCATCACGAATCCGCTGGCAACAATGCGTCGAGGAGAGGTGCCCCACCCAGGAATGCTGACATTATGCACATACAATGCCCATCCCATGAAAATCAGTGCGATGCCGCCCAACATAGACAACAGCTGCGTGCCTCGCGGACTAAGATTCATCCATGCCAGTGCGATGCCGCCCAACCCTACCAGCAGCGGAAACACAATCTGGACATCCGCACCGGTGCTGGTGAGCAACAGTCCAGTGGCCATCAACGCGAAACCGGCCAATGCCACGACGGCCGGTTTCGGAGCACGTTGGATGGCCTCGGACAATGATTCCGGTGCGGCAGCCGATTCGTCGTCATGAGCGGCAAGTGGCTGATTGCCTCGCGCAAGCGGCGCCTGATCAACGGGCACTGTGCGAGCCGCAGCCGCCACCGGGTCTCCGGCAGGCATGAACACCCACAGGAATACATAAGCGATGATGCCTGCGCCGTAGAGGACGGTCAGTGCGATGAACGCAATCCGAACCCATGCCACGCCGATGCCCAAGTGCAGGGCGATGCCCTTGCACACGCCGGTGAGCCAACGGCCCTGCCGGGGGCGCATCAACGGCATGCGCGCGGGCAGCAATGGTTCGGGAGATGACGTCATACTCCTATTGTGCCGCGCTCAGGGCGTTGCGGCCGGGGTTTTACCCGGTGTTCAGGGAACAATCAGGGTGTTCCCCGAGCGTTGTGGCAGTGGTCGGGCGGTGTAATGGAATCATGAGCAATCCAAACGCGAATCCATATCAGCCACAGCCGCAGCCTGGTCCGCAAAAAAACAAGACATCGCGACGCTTCTTCACTTGGGTGCGATCCAGTGGACTGGTTCGCGGCGACGACCGGTGGATCGGCGGCGTATGCAGCGGCATCGCTTTACGGCTTGGCTGGAGCCCCACATTAGTACGTGCGTTGGTGATTGTATGTACATTGTTCTTCGGTTTTGGCGCAGCTCTGTACGCACTCGGCTGGTTTCTGATGCCGGATGTACGCGATGGGCACATCTTGGCCGAGGACCTCATTGCCGGCCAATGGGACTGGAATTGTCTGGGATGCTTCCTGTTCCTCGCCGTGGCAATCGTGATTCCAGGTGCGGGGTGGGGTTGTATTGCGCTCGCCGCCTTAGCGCTATGGCTGTTGGCCAAAAGCGGCATTCGCCAGCAGGAAGGGTACGGATTCGGGGCATCTGCGCCGCGACCGGTTTCACAGCCTGTGTCATATCCAGCCGCGCAACCAGTACCTCAATCTCCTTTGTATTCAGCTCCGCAACCTTTTCCACAACCTGTTTCACAACCTGTTTCACAAACCGCGCCTAGTGTTTCACAGCCTGTTTCACAGCCTGTTTCACAGCCTGTCTATCAGTCGATGCCCAGCGTGATGCCGGGTACTGTGCCCGGCGCGATGCCAACGCAGTACCCAACGGGCCGTTTGCCCCGACCGTATGAATGCGACGGCCTATGCCCCACCGAGTCCAAGCGCCGCAAGCCGGCGGGCCCAATCGTGGTCTTGAGCATACTGGGCCTTACCTTCCTCTCCTTTGCCGGTCTGATGGGACTGATTTGGGTAAACGACATGGGCATTATCGGCATTATGCGTCTGGGCACCATCTGGATTGCCGCAGTATGCATAGTGATGGGGCTGGTGGTCATCATTCTCGGATTCAGAGGACGGCGTACCGGTGGTCTGATTCCTCTCGGACTGGTTGCCGGTGGATGCGCGCTCTGCATGACCATCGTTTCAGGCACGTATGGCGTGTACTACCGTGATCTTGGTGCCAGCGGCATCAATACTGTTGTTTCACTGAGCCAATCTGTCAGTGCGAGAAACAGCGACGGCATGAACGATGTGCAAAAGGATGGCATCTTCGTTGCCGATGCCAGCGATGCCACGTTTGAAACATTGCAGCAAGGTGTGGCGTTCAGCGGTGAAAACTACAACACCGATCAGGCAATCATTGATTGGTCCGATTGGGACAAGACACATGGACCGCACACGGTGAAGATGCTGGATGGCAAAACTTCCATCAGTAATTGCCCGGTCGGTACCATCACCATAGCCGCAACACAGGCGCAAGTGCATATCGTTCTGCCGGATTCCTGCACTTACGCCTTCGGCACCGCCGACTCCTACTACTCCACTTCGAGTGACGTTGGCGGCAAATACGAGATGGTATACAACAACTACATGGGTCCAAGCTTTGTTTTCTTCGAAGCTGAAAGTGCCACCAATGGGCCTGATCACGAATGGTTGTATAAGGAATCCGCCATGCCGGACAACGGCCCAGAATTAAAAATCAATATTCCCTATGTGGTGGAAGCACGTGTCAACGTGGTGTACGCCTCCGATTGGGAAGGCTCTACGTTCCAGCCGCTTGCCGATATATACGACGGCAACAGTACAAGCAAGAACACAACCGAACAATCGGAATGATCAAGCCGTTGCAACTAGGAGATGGAATCATGACTGATGAAACCAAGGAATTCGCCTCCATCGAGGATGCGACACCGACCACGGCCATACCTTCCGAAACCGACGCGACCACCGCGACCACAACCATGGTGACCGTCGATGACCGAACCGATACCACGGTGCTGCCATCCGCAGCGGATGATGACGAAACGGCTGTGCTGCCCGTCCCCGACAATCATGCGGATGCGTCGGTCTCGGATGTGGATACGCAGGCAACAGCTGCCTCTCCATCGCCCATCGAACCAACCACAGATCGGATTGCCCTGGAAACAGTTGCCGATGCCGTGGAGGGAGATGGTGGGCCATTGCCGATGATGTGCCGATGTACGCAGCATCTTCAGCACGACCTCTATGGGCAGTCTCAGACCGCCGGCAAACCATGCCAGCCTGGGGAGCGCCAAGAACGTCAGAGCGCCAAGAACGTCCAGAATGCTAAGGATGTCAAGAGTGCCAAGAACATCCAGAAACAGAGCACCAGCGCGCCTACTGTGGTATTCGGACTATTAGGCGTGATTATCGGCGTGATCGCGCTGGTTTTCGGGTACATATCTCCGGATCGGATGATTTCGTTGTTCTCGCCGAATCCGCAATTGCTGACGGCTATTATTTGCGCCGTAGTGGGACTGATTCTGGTAATAGTGGCCGTTGTATGGGCCATAGTCGGTGCCGTCAAGAAGAGAAAATAGCGTTACAAACCATTGCATTACGGTCCCAGTAGAAGCACATTATGACGGGAGCCGACCGATAAGAGCCGACCGTTCTATGCTGATGGGGGGGAGGCATAGTAACTATGAAGCGGGTTTCGGTGCGGCGGGTAGCGAGCGTCATCGTCACCGCGATGGCGATGACGCTGGTATTCGCCACACTTGGCTGGGCGATGATGCCGCAATGGAACACACGGCCCTACACCAAGCACATCGTTATCGCTTCTGCCGACACCACCATCACCCCTGCCCATGCGAACATTCCCCACGAGGGGCGATATCGTACGCGTGAAACCCGACTATCCATCAAGACCGGCGACGGCGTCACGCTACCCGCCGTACTACGTGAACCGGTCGGCGCTCCCGGGCCACGCCCGGCTTGTCTGTTCATTCACGGGTCCGGTACCAGTGGTGCCGAGGATTTCGGCGATATCGCCAACGCCATGGCCTCTGCCGGTATCGTGACCTTGGTGCCGGCCAAGCGCAACGACAACTACACCGTGCTGCATCGCGACTACCCGCGTTTTGCTCGCGAATACGGGCGTTCGCTCGACGTGTTGCGTGGCAGAATCGGCGTGGACCCCGCCAAAACCGGCATCTACGCCGAATCCGAAGGCACCTGGATCGCCACGATTCTAACCTCGAAACGGCAAGACATTGCCTTTGCCGTACTTACATCCGCACCGGTGTTCAATGGACGTGAGCAAATGGCCATGGCTGTCAGCGCCTATACGCATGAGGCCGGCGCGCCCAAGCCCGTGGTCAAAGACATGGCCAAATTGATGTCGCTGGACTACGCGCCATTTGATCTAGCCTATGCCGACTTTGATGCCGACCGGTATCTGAAATCCCTCACCATGCCGGTGCTGGTGAACTACGGCACCTACGATACGGCCATGCCCATCGAACAGGGGGCGCAGCGGATCATCGCCACGGCCAACAAGTCCGGCAACGAGAACGTCACCGTACGCTATTTCGCCGGCAACCATCAGATGCGGGCTGGTGAGGGCTTATTCACCCCGAACCTGCCATTGGCCGAAGGCTATACGCAAGCGCTGGAAAATTGGGTGAACGGTGTGACTGCCGGAACCAAAGCCGATGGATGGGCAACGCCTCAAGTCGCCGGTGCGACACCTCACCAGCGCTTCGCCGCGCCGCAACGTACCAGATCCGGTATCGTCGGCTCGCTTGGCGTGCTGGCCGGTCTGATGGTGGCAGGGCCCGTGCTGATCGTGATGGCGGCGATATTAGGTATTGGCTTGACTGTGTTTTCTTGGCTACAGACGTTGCTGGTCGGGCGACGTAGTGTGGCGACTGTGCGGGCCGTGCATGCGACGCCGAGTGAGCTGGGGGCCGCCCAGCGGCGCATGTTGCACGGCATTGCCGGCTTATCTGCCGGTATCGGCACAGCGGTGATGGTGATTACTGGGCTGTTGTACGGCTATATGAGCGCCGTAGGCGTATCGGCTGTATTGGTTATGCCTCAACCGCGGCTGTTTGCCGTCGGATGGGTGGTGCTGCGAATAGCGACCATGCTGTTGGTGGTGCTGTTTGCTTGGGAAATGGAACGTGTCTGGTATTGCCGCGCCGATATCGTCGGTGTGCGGCGCGTCATATGCGTGATGGTAGCGCTCGGCACTCTCGCCACACTGATGACACTGGCATTTTGGGGCCTATTCTCGCTGTAATTCTGCCGATGTGCGCTGGTAAATGGGGCCTGGCGGGCAGGCTGCGTTGGTGGTCTGGGTGTGGGGCGATCGGCAGATTGCGTTGGCCTGGGTATGGCCGGCCGACGTACATCAGTCGGGGTGTCCGATACACAGTGAATGGCTGAGTATTACGCTTGGGAGGCTTCGGCCTCCTCTAAGGTGTCGAAACCGTCGAGCTGGACTGTGTGCAACAAGGTTTCCTCAGTGATATTGCGTTGCGGGCTGGCTGCGGCGCGCTCGCCAATCATCGCTTCGTAACGTTCGAAGGTCTGGTCGGAATACGTACCAAGCTCGCCGCGCAGATAGGTTTCGAATGAGGTGGCAGATGGTGTGTCTTCGGTGGTGGTGAGTGCGCGCATCGCCTCGCCGAGCTTGGGGTAGCGCTCGCGGAAATCCTTGGCCCAGGCGACCTGCTGGGCGATGACCTGTTCCTGACGGGCCGCGCGCTCTTCAGAGAGACGCGGAATATACGGCTCTATGTTCTTCGTGAAATCTTCCGGCGCGGTGGAGGCCATCATGCGGCCGTATTTTTCGGTCACGAGGTTGCGGCCCACGTGGTCGGCCGCGTCAAGATCAGCGGCATAGCTGGTGAGTAATGGCCGTTCCCATGTGAGGAACTGGGCCAACCGCATCTGGTGGAACACCGGCCAGTTGCCTTGGCATGCCGCGCGTCCACCCTCATTGTTGGTGCGCTGGAACTGATCCCATTCATGGCGCACAATAGCCTCGCGCAGTTCATCATCAGTCAGTTCGTTGGTCATCGACGTTCCTTTCACTGATACCTCCCTCTGATGAGGGAGGTGGTACGGCGAAGCCGTGGAGAGGGAGCTTGAATCTACAAACTTTTAAGCACCGGATCATCAGAGGCGATGTGGTCCTCGACATACGGGCGCTGCCATTCGAGGAAGGTCTCGCCGGACGTGGTCAGGTGTTCGCGTTTGAGTTCCTTGACGATATCCACCGCAATCTGCTCCACAATATCGTTGATTTTCTCGATTGCTGGAGCCGCGCCCTTGCCGCCTTCGCCGAATCCGGCCCCGCCATAGCAGGCTGCCGAACTCAATCGCATCACGGTTTCCAACTGTTCGCCCACGTTCGGCAACAGCGCGAACATCGAGCCAGACAGCTTGCGCAATGCTGCGAACTGCCACTTGTAATACGGCATATAGCCCACCACCATCGGCACGTTAACCAGGAACACCAACGAGGCGGTGGCCTGCACGAACTCGTGGATGGACAGCCATGCGGCCGCGCCGTCGCCGCGCTTCAACGAACGCGGCAGATTATATTGACCGGCCTGGGCGATCATGCCGAGTCGCTTGGAGATCAGCGCGAGCCGCACATCGTCGGGCATGTTCTTGAACCCTTGTCGCGTCTTGGAAAACAGACCGGTGGGGTCGGCGAACACCTCGCCATTGGTGGCGGCGGCCAAGGTCGATTCCTGAAGCATTAGCCACTCATGCGGCGCGGTCTGCGCCGGCGCAGTGCGATACCCGGTGATCGACTCAAAGAAGTCACCGATGCGGAACACGCCGTCACGGCGATTCGCGCCCTGTGCGCGCGGCGTGACGGGGGAGCCTGCACCTGCGGAGGGGAATGCTCCGGAAGCATCGGACCTGGCATGCGCCTCGAACGTCACGCGGCCTTGCGCATCCACGCTGAACTTGCGCGGCAGTGCCTCGTAATCGACCTCAAGTTGCTCGCCGATCGCCGCGTAATCCTCATCCGTAAGCCACAGGCAGAAGCGCGGGCCGAAATCGTGGTCCTGCGAATACGCATCATCGAATCCGTAGCATTCCGAGCCATGACCCACCAGACCGGCGGCGATACGCCCGGCATACTGCGGATACTTCGCCGCAATCATCGGCTTGCCCATCTGCGTCCAGAACGCGGGCCAGCTTCAGTCCGGACCCGGGCATGCGGAAACGGCCTCGGCCGCGCCCGCAGAACCGGTCGACACCGAAACGGTGGATGGGGAAGATGCCGCGTTCGCACCGGTCTTGTCCTGTGCCGGGCTGTTCGACAGCCGCGAGCCGGACTGGGGCAGCGCGCCTGCATCGCCGGCAACACCCGCATTGTCAACCGTCACCCCGGCCTGCGCCGCCGCTTCCTCGGCCTGCCGCAGATTGTCGGCGGTGATACGCCAGTAATCGGTGTCCTTGCCGTAACATTCCTCGATCACGGCCAGCGCATGCCGGTATCCAGTAACCGCATCCGCATACCGTCTCTCGGCAAAGCACACCTGCGCGAAGCCCGCCAGTGCGGAGGCATAATGCGCGGAATGTTCTAGATGGCCGGTGCGATAGATTTCCAGCGCCTTGGCTGCATGCCAATGCGCGTCCTCCAACTTGTGTTCGGTCAGCAGGGTCAACGCCAGATTCGTGTGCGAGCTGGCCACGTCGATATCCGCGTCCGGGTTCACGCTCGAGGCTTCGATAATGCGCAGCGCTTCACGCAACTCCAGTTCCGCCTTGTCGGGCCGATTCGTCTCGCTGTAGAGCATCGACAGATTGTTGTGCAGTGCTGCGAGCCTACGGTCGGTGGGTGCCAGCGAATGCCGGCAGACACTCTGCGCCTGATGATACAAATCCTCGGCCTGATCGTATTGTTTGGCCGCGCGCATCGAGGTGGCGCAATTGATTAGCGTGGTGGCCCACGCCTCGGATGTGCCGGTGGTCAAGCCCATACGAGCGGCCAGTTCCAGCGCTCGCTGCACAATCCACTGATTCTCCTTGTGCCGACCTTGCGAGCGATAGAAGCCCATCGTTTCGTTGAGCACGGTGAGCAGTCCGGCCTCGTCGCCGGCGTTTTCCGCGTCCACCATCGCCTGTTCCAAGTACGGGCCGGCTTCGGTGGCAGCCGTGTGGCGATCGAAAATCGCGTCCAGTCCGTTCAGGAATTGTTGGGTATCAAAGGTTGCGGGCGATTGATCGGCATCGTCCGTGGCCTGGTTCGCCGTGGAATCGGAACCTTGTGCTGCGGCCGCCGCATCGGTGTCGTCGGCATCGTCTGGACCATGCGCGAATTGCGCGGCGAATTGTTTGAGCAGTGCTTCCTCATCCATACCGCCAGACCTCCCTGAATCGTGTCTGATTTCAGTCTATTAATACTGTGAACAAACACGTCAGGGAGTTTGCTGTGAGCTTGGTCTCAGTCCACCTTGGTTTCGCGCATGCGGTGAATGGCGTCGGTATCGGTTTCGCAGCGCCACGAGTAGAAGGCCAGCAGCCCTACGGCAAGCAGAGCCAGCGGCATACCGCCCAGGCCGGTATAGCGATAGTTCATCGAGAAGGTGGTGAGCATCGCGCCGCCGACAATCGAGCCGATGGCATTGCCGAAGTTAAACGCCACCTGTACAGCCGCGCCGGCGATCAGCTCGCCGCCGCCCTGGCCGGCTTCGGTCATCAGCAATTGCTGTGGAGCGGAAGTAAAGAACAATCCGATGGCGATCCAGAACGTCAGTACAGCGGTCATCGGCTGATTACCCGGAGTGATAAGCACCAGCAACAAGCCGAGGCAGGAGATGGACTGACCTATTGCGGCCGCGCCGGCATGCCTCCAATGGTCGGTCAGACGACCTCCAAGCAGACCGCCGATGACCATACCAAAGCCGGCAAGCATCATCAGCATCGGCACCAGGGAAGACGACCATCCGCCGGTTTTCTGCAGCCAAGGGGAGACGTAGCTCCACCAGCAGAACACACCGGCATTGCCGGTGAACACGGCGGCCAAAATCACCCACGGGCCACGGCGGGTGAGGAACTTGAACTGACCGGCGATGCCTGCGTCCTTGATCGGTGCAACGTGCGGAATCCACGCCAACACCAGCACAATCGTCATTGCCGCCCAAGCGGCCAAAATGCCGAAGGCAAGACGCCAGGAAAGGAACTCGGCCATCAAGGTGCCCGCCGGTACGCCGAGCATATTGGCCACGGTCTGTCCGGTGACCATCACGGATACGGCCTGTGCCTCCTTGCCTTTCTCCGCCAGAGTCTTGGCGATGAGTGTGGCTGTGCCGAAGAATGCGCCGTGCGGCAGGCCGGCGACGAATCGTGCGACGACCAGCATGGCGGCATTGACGGAGAATGCGGAAGCCAGATTGCCCACCAAGGCAATCACCATAAACAATATGATGAGGTTCTTCGGCGGCACCTTGCGGCCGAATACCAGAATCAGTGTGCCGAAGCACACGCCGATCGCATACGCGGAAATGTAATGGCCTGCGGTGGGGATGTCCACGCCGGTGGCGGCCGCGGCCTGCGGCAGAATGCCCATCATCACGAACTCGGCGGCACCGAGAATGAACGCGCCCGAAGCCAGTGCAAGCAGACTCTTCTTCATGGTTCCTCTAACTACTTCAGTATTACTTACAAAAACAGTGCGGCAATCGATTGATTCGAGCGATATATTACGGTGGTCCGCCAACAAATACAGGGGCTTGCCGTGATGTGGTTTGTCGCTGTGTGCGGCGGGTTGTTTACCGCTGTTCGATCGCTTGGTTTGATTGTTGGGACAGAACGAAAACCGGATTGCTGATTTCTCAACAATCCGGTCCAGTTGTCGGGCTGGCGGGATTTGAACCCGCGGCCTCTTCGTCCCGAACGAAGCGCGCTACCAAGCTGCGCTACAGCCCGTTTGGCAACAGACGTAGATATTACATTGTGGTGGTGGACAATGCAAATCGGCATGTCGCGAGTGTTGCGTGATGGTGGATTCGCCATGTGTACAGGTCTCTCAAGCCTTGTGCAGGGCCGGTTTTGCGTCATGTGAGCGGGTGTTCGGATGGCCGTGCGGTCTGCCGGGCTCATAATCGCCGGCCTTGCGTACACTGATGAATCATGGCTGAAGTTGTCGAAAATACCGAAAACACTGAGAATGAAACCCCGGCCGTCCCGCAGATGAGCACCGTCGAACGTGCGGAAATGCTGCTCAAGCAGGACGCCACCATCCGCGAGAAGATCAAGTCCGGTGCCACGCTGGACGAAGCCGTGGACCCCTCCAACAAGGAGTTCGGCCCGCTGGCCCACCCCGAGCAGGTGCAGATGCGCGTGGCCAAGCGCGCGATGATGCTTGAGGCCGGCATCGCCCCCTACCCGGTGCACTTGGACGTCACCGACACCATCGAGGCGGTTCGCGCCAAGTATGACGGCAAGCTCGAGGCTGGCGAAGAGACCGAAGACATGGTCGGCATTGCTGGCCGCGTGCTGTTCCTGCGCAACGCGGGCGGCCTGTGCTTCGTGCAGCTGTCCGCCGGTGACGGCACCAAGATTCAGGGCATGATCTCCAAGAAGGAGATTGGCGCCGACTCGCTCAAGCAGTTCAAGCAGCTCGTCGACCTTGGCGATCACCTGTACCTCAAGGGCCGCGTCATCGCCTCCAAGACCGGCGAGCTGTCCGTATTCGCCACTGAGTGGGCTATCGCCTCTAAGGCCCTGCAGCCGCTGCCGGCCCTGCACAAGGACCTGAACGAAGACACCCGCACCCGCAAGCCGTACATCGGCATGATCGCGGACGAGAACATCCGCAACATGGTGCGCAACCGCTCCAAGGCCGTGGCCTCCCTGCGCCGCACCTTTGACGACCACGACTTCCTCGAGGTCGAAACCCCGATGCTGCAGACCCTGCACGGTGGCGCGGCCGCCCGCCCGTTCACCACGCACATGAACGCCTTCGACCTTGACCTGTACCTTCGCATCGCCCCGGAACTGTTCCTCAAGCGCTGCCTGGTCGGCGGCATCGATCGCGTGTTCGAAATCAACCGTGACTTCCGCAATGAGGGCGTCGACGCCACGCACGCCCCCGAATTCACCATGGTCGAGGCCTACCAGGCCTATGGCACCTATGATTCCATCGGCCAGCTGGTCAAGGAGCTCGTGCAGAAGACCGCCATGGACGTCTACGGCTCGCACAAGGTCACCCTGCTCGACGGCACCGAATACGACTTCGGCGGCGAATGGAAGACCATCAGCATGTACGACTCCCTGTCCGAATCGTTGGGCGAGGAGATTGTGCCGAACGGCGGCCCGGACGCCCCCGGCACCTCCGTTGAGCACCTGGGCGCCATCGCCGACAAGCTCGGCGTAGAGCGCGACGACGTGGAGAACCACGGCAAGCTCGTCGAACACCTGTGGGAGCACTTCTACGAGGACAAGCTGTACGAGCCCACCTTCGTGCGTGACTTCCCGGTCGAAACCTCCCCGCTGGTCAAGGGCCACCGCACCAAGCCCGGCGTGGTGGAGAAGTGGGATCTCTACGTGCGCGGCTTCGAGCTGGCTACCGGCTACTCCGAGCTCAACGACCCGATCGTGCAGCGTGAGCGTTTCGTGGCCCAGGCCAAGGACGCACTCGCCGGCGACGAAGAGGCCTGCGACATCGATGAGGACTTCCTCGAGGCTCTCGGCGTGGGCATGCCTCCGGCCGGCGGTATGGGTATGGGCATTGATCGACTGCTTATCGCTCGACCGGTGCCACGATTCGCGAGACCATCACCTTCCCGCTGGTCAAGCCGCTCGTTGGCTGATTAGGCATACTCTGGCTCCCTCAGAGGGAGCCAGAGTTATATGAAAGGGGATTGCTTATGTCTATCGGCTTATGGGTTCGGGGCGCGCGTCCCAAGACCTTGGTCACTTCCATCGCGTCGGTGATGGATTGGGGCGGTGATGGCGTACACGTGCATATCGAGGGAGCGGTCGGGCACCTGCATCGCAATATATCCAGAACCGGCCTCCTGCGCCACGGCCCGTGAACAGCAGACCCTGCTGATGGACCGATTCTGGCCGGTGACCATCCTGTGCCTGCTAGTCGCGCTGTTCCTGCAAATCGCCGTCAACTATGCGAACGACTATTCCGATGGCATCCGCGGCACTGACGCCGGGCGTGACACGGACGAATCGAAATCAGGCAAACCCCAGCGACTGACCGCATCCGGACTGGTACCGGCCAAGCATGTACTGTTCGCGGCGATGATTTGCGCCGCCATCGCCTGCATATGCGGCATTGCCGCTATCGTGATTTCCCAAGCTTGGTGGCTGTTTGCCGTGGGTGTGGCCTCCTTGCTGGCCGGCTGGTTCTACACCGGTGGCAAGCATCCGTATGGATACGTCGGGCTGGGAGAAGTCGGCGTGTTCCTGTTCTTCGGCTTGGCTGCGGTATTGGGCACCGAATACGCGCTGTGCGGCACGGTGGACGTCGGCGGACTATTGGGTGCTGTGGCGGCTGGCCGCCTCTGCCTGATCGCTGATGGTGGGTATTATCCGTGATCGGCGAGGATCGTGAGCATGGTAAGTGCACGCTGGCCGTACGGCTGGGTGAATCCGGCGCTGATTGTTGTGCTGCGGTAGCCGCGTGGAATGGCCCTGCTCATGTGCGCGACCCTATGGTGGCCGTGGGGCGCAGTGCTGTTGATCTCGGGCGTCGGAATACCTGTGCGCATGGTCTCCAGCGTGAATAAACGTCAATTCCGCCCGGCTCTGCCCGCCGCCAGCTTCCAGACCTTGCTGTTTGCGGTGGTGCTGGCGGTTTCCGTGACGCTCTGAGAGCGAAATAATAAGACGAATACTCGTGTTTGGGCGCACGCGGCTGTAGACTGAACCGTATGACTTATAAACTAGTACTGCTCCGTCATGGACAGAGCGCATGGAATAAAACTAACCAGTTCACCGGCTGGGTCGACGTACCGCTGACCGAGCAGGGTGAAGCCGAAGCCAAGCGTGGCGGCGAGCTGCTCAAGGAGAAGAACGTCCTTCCGGACATCGTGTTCACCTCCCTGCTGCGTCGCGCCATCAACACCGCCAACATCGCTCTGGATGCCGCAGATCGTCTGTGGATTCCGGTTCAGCGTGACTGGCGCTCGTCCAACGAAGCGTCTACTGCAGCTCTGCAGGAACAAAACAAGACCGAGATCCGCGAAGAGTACGGCGACGAGAAGTTCATGCTGTGGCGCCGTTCTTACGCCACCCCGCCGCCCGAGATCGACCCGAACGACCAGTACGCCCAGAACAACGACCCGCGCTACGCCGGCGATCCGGTTCCGGAAGCCGAGTGCCTGGCCAACGTTGTTGAGCGTGTGAAGCCGTACTTCGAGTCCGCTATCGAGCCGGAGCTCAAGGCCGGCAAGACCGTGCTGATTGCTGCCCACGGCAACTCCCTCCGCGCCATCGTCAAGATGCTGGACAACCTGTCTGAGGAAGAGATTGCCAAGGTCAACATCCCGACCGCCATCCCGCTGCTCTACGAGCTGGACGAGAACTTCAAGCCGATCAAGCCGCGTGGCGAGTACCTGGACCCGGAGGCTGCTGCTGCAGGTGCCGCCGCTGTCGCCGCTCAGGGCCAGAAGTGAGCCTAAGCCGCTAACACGGTACAAGCTGTAAGGGGAGTCGCACATAACGTGCGGCTCCCCTTTCTCTACCCGCTCCCCAGCCAGGGCGGTGGTCCCATGGGGCGGTGCAGGCTTCCATAGGGCGGTATGCCAGGGTAAAACTAATTCCGCAGTTTCACATATCGCTAAACCGCCCATGGGCAGAGTTACCGCCTATAAGGTGTTCTCGCCAATGGATACGCCGGTGTACCGCCCAAAAGCAACAAAAAACGGCGTCCAGCCGTAGCCGGATCGCCGCTTTCGGGCATCCCCCTCAAACCACAGGAGAACAAGTGTTCAGTTATTTGCCCAATGTGAGAACAAGTCCCAATCAGTCGATGTCGGTGCCCTCGTCGCGGGTCGGCTCCTTAGTGGGGTCGAAGCCGGAGACGATGTACACCACACGGCGGGCGGCGGACACGGCGTGATCGCCGAGACGCTCCAGGAAGCGGCCCAGCAGCACGATATCCACGGTCTGCTGACGGGTGATGTCATCGGACAGCGCTAGATCGAAGGTCTGGTGGTGCAGATTGTCCAGCTTGTCGTCAGCCAGGATGATGGCCTCGGCGGTCTTGGCATCGCGATCGAAGAGCATGGCCACCAGCTGGTCAGCGGTGTTGTCCAGGAAGTCGATCATCTCGGCGAACACCGGTTGAGCGGATTCAGGAATCGCGGCGGCCGGATAGGTGCGGCGAGCGGCCTCGGCCACGTGGCGGGCAAGATCGCCCATACGCTCGAACGTGGAAGCCAGACGCATGGTGGAAACGACCACACGCAGATCGGTGGCCACCGGATTCTGCTTGGCGAGCAACTTGACGCACTGGTCAATCACAGAGGACTCCAGGGCATCGATTTCGATGTCGCCGTCAATCACAGTCTGTGCGGCTTCAACGTCCTGATTCAGCAGGGCTTCCCCAGCTCCTTTGATCGCCTTGCGTACGTTCTGCGCCATACGGTCGAGGTCGTCAGCAACCTGCTTCAGCTCCTCGTTGAAAATAACGCGCATTTCTCTAGCCTTTCATGCTTGCTTATTGCAACCTGTACCAGTGTATTATTCCAGTACTTGTTCCCCACTCCAACGTAGGTAATGGCAACCTCAAGTTGTTCTACTGTTCATTGGGTTGTTCACCTGAAATTCATGTTACCGGCGTGCCGGCAAACCGCAATCCCGGCGTGTGGTGTGAAAGAATGGGGGCATGACACAGATGCCGCTCGTCGCCGCGATTGCTCTTATTGTCACGGCTGTTTTATTTGTGGTAGGAATCATCACGCTCATCGTGGGATTTGCGACACATCGAGTGTCCATGGAATCGCCGCTGGCCGATGATGACGACAATGACGATCTGTCCGACGACACCGCCACGCTGCTGTCCATGCTGCCAGGTGCGTCCGTGGTGGTCGACGAGCACGACGAGGTGGTCCGCTGCAATCCCGCCGCCTACCGCCTGGGTGTGGTGTCAGATGACGCCATTGCCCAGCAGCATGTGCTGGATGCCATTCACGAGGCGCGCAAGTCCGGTGGCAAGCGCCAGTTCGACTTGACCACCGATAGGAGCGGTACGTGCAGGAACCAGAACAAGGGCGATCACGTCGCCACGCAGTCCGTCCACCGCC
>SCPN01000954.1_pt1 | contig 32060 bp, 42 predicted proteins | sample 6106831 | NCBI WGS metagenome assembly SCPN01 (sample SAMN10720447, study PRJNA508395) | human gut metagenome | isolation source: Participant 1, 0 month
GAGCTCCATCTGGATGCATGCATCCTCAGGATACATAGGTTTCATACCAAATCTCTTGGTACGGACAATCTTGATTTCCTCGTCCTCTGCATCGTCTGCCTCCACGAAATCATCCTGGAATATCGCCGGTGCATACTTCTTTGCGGAAATCTTGGTTCTGTATTTGCGAAGCTGTCTCTCGATTACTTCCTCTACAGGTCAATTGATACGTACATATCATTGCTGACCTGCTCTGAACGGATAACATGTCCCTTTGCCGGGATAGTAACCTCGATTTTTCTGTCTATCCTTTTCTACGCTGAGTGTAACGTATACGTCTGTGTCCGGGTTAAAAAACTTCTCCAGCTTTGACAGCTTCTCCTCTACTGCCTGCTTAAGCCCCTCTGTTAATTCGATGTTTTTTCCTGAAATTGTTATTCTCATGATGTCCAACCCCTTTATCGTTTATTTGATACGTTGTCTGTATCATGTAAATATTATACCATAAATTTCGTTTTCATCAATCATTTTTATGCATTTTATATAAAAAATCAAGATTTTATTTATGATTCGACGCGAAATCACTTGATTTCGCTATAATTAGGAATTTCATCAGATAAAAAACATCAAGTCGATGATTTTTTATACACTACTCAAGCGCCTCAAGCTGAGAGGAAAGCTCCTCCACGCCTCCATATCAATAAGGATTTCTTCCTCGAGAGCGTCTATCTCGTTCTGGATTTCCGTGAGCTTTGAGTAGCTTGACTGATACTCCGGCTTCATAAGCTCGGCCTTGAGCTCATCGAGCTTTGCTTCCTTGACCATAGGTCCTCCTGGCGCAGCCTTTTTTCCTGTATCTTTGAGCGCTCCTTGCCCGGGGTTGTAGTAATATGCCTTGCTGGTTGATGAGACAGCCATGCTCCAGCCTGGGCTGCGCTATTTGCATTGGTGCTTTCGCCCACATTACCTGCTGCAACGGTTTGTGACGTACTCTGGTTTGCATCACTGCCTGTCTGACTGCCGCCGTTCTGGCTTATCGCGCCGCCAAATATTGCATTGCCTCTGTATACATTTTTGCTCTCCGAAGCCTCCCTGTCGAGCTTTTCCTGATACTGCTCATAGCCAAACTGATAGAGATTGGTCGTGCCATCCTCGAACACAAGCAGCTGTGTGGCTACCTTTTTCACAAAATATCTGTCGTGTGATACAAAAATCAGTGTGCCCTTGTAGTCCTTAAGCATGCTCTCTAGCGTTTCCTTGCCTACGATATCCATATGGTTAGTTGGCTCATCGAGCACGAGCACGTTCGGTCTGGTCTTTAAAATCTTACAAAGCGCCAGTCTGACCTTTTCTCCTCCTGAGAGCATATTTACGTTCTTGAACACGTCCTCCCCTGAAAAAAAGCTCCAAGTGCATTTCTGGCCTCGGTTTCTGTAAGATTCGGATACTCATCCCAAAAATCATCGAGCACAGTCTTGTTGCTTGTATACATGGCCATCTGCTGGTCGAAATATCCTATCTGCACGTTGGTTCCAAAGCGGTACTCTCCTGAAAGTGCAGGGATCTTACCCACGATGGTCTTTAAAAATGTTGATTTTCCAAGTCCGTTTCCGCCGAGTATGCCAAGCTTTTCGCCTCTTTTCAAATCAAGCGACACTACGGAGAGCGGATGGTCATAGCCGATTGCAAGCTCTGATGTATAAAGCACATCGTTTCCGGTCTCCTTTTCGGGCTGGAAATTGGCATGGAATGTCTTGTTGTCGTACTTGTCCGGCGCCTCGATAATCACCATGCGGTCGATAGCCTTCTGCTTTGACTGCGCCATGGATGTCTTGGTCGGCTTGCCCTTGAAGCGCGTAACCATACGCTGCAAACGCTCTATCTCCTTCTGCTGGGCGATGTGATCCTTCATCTGCTTGTCGTAGTTTTCCTTTTTGCGGGCGATAAAATTGGTATAATTGCCCGGATAGCGCCTTGCTGTGCCGTACTCTATCTCGTATACCACATCTACCACATTGTCGAGAAACATACGGTCATGGGATACGACAACCACTGCCTTCGGGTACGACTTCAGATAGCCCTCAAGCCACTCAATCGTCGTGACATCGAGGTGGTTGGTCGGCTCGTCCAAAAGCAGTATGTCAGGCTTTGACAAAAGCAGCTTTATGAATGCTATCTTGGTCTGCTGCCCTCCGGAAAAGTCACGGATTGGCTTTTTACGCTCATCATCTGAGAAGCCGAACTTGCGGATCATGACCTCATATTCCTTCTCATAATAGTAGCCGCCATCATCCTTGAAGGCCTCCTCCATCGCGGTATATCTGGCTACCTTTTCATCGGAATAATCATGCTCCAAGCTCTGCCGCCGCGCCGCTGAAGCTCTGCCTTTCGCTCGTCCATTTTCACGAAGCATTTGCGCACCTCCTGCTCGAGTGTCACATCAGGATCATCAAACGCAATCTGCTTCAGATACCCTATCTCCGGGTTTCCTGCCTTTGCAATAAAGGCGCTCTCATCGCTGTCGAGCTTTTCCATCTCAACCTCGCCTGAAATGAGCTTTAAAAGTGTTGTCTTGCCACAGCCGTTTCTGCCGACTATCGCTATCTTTTCTGTGTTTCTGATTTCAAAATCTATACTATGCAAAATGACGTCGTCGCCAAATGCGACAGCGCCATTACTTATCTGGTAGAGCATATACTATCCTTTCATGCTTATGCCTGCTGCTTAATTGTTAGCCATAATGTAGTTGACAAACTGTGTTGCAGTACGTCCTGAAATGCCACCGTGGCTGAGTTCCCACTTGTTTGCCTCCCTGCACAGCTCCTCGTCTGAAAGTGTGCAGCCGCTCTTTCTCGCAAGCTCTGTTACGATGTTGAAGAACTCCTTCTGCGATGGCTTTGAGTAGCTGATTGTCACACCAAAACGGTTTACAAGTGACAGCTTCTCCTCAACTGTATCTGAGTGGTGCTTGTCATTGCTGTTGTCCTGGTCATTACGGTCATTCCATGTCTCCTTTATCAGGTGACGGCGGTTAGAGGTTGCATAAATCAGTATGTTGTCAGGCTTTGTCTCCACGCCACCCTCGATAACTGCCTTTAGGAACTTGTACTCAATCTCATGCTCCTCGAATGAGAGGTCATCCATATATATGATAAATCTGTAGTTTCTGTTTTTGATTGCTGCGATAATCTTTGACAGATATTTAAACTGATGCTTGTATATCTCAATCATGCGCAGTCCGTCATCATAATACTGATTGACAATAGCCTTGATGCTTGTTGATTTTCCGGTTCCGCTGTCTCCGAAAAGCAGCACATTGTTGGCCTTTTTTCCCTGTACAAACGCTTCTGTATTGTCTGTGAGCTTTTTCTTCTGGATTTCATAGCCGATCAGGTCATCGAGCATGACCGCATCCATATTGTTGATTGGCATGAAGGAAAATCCACCGTCCAGATGCTCCTCAATCCTGAATGCCTTGTTGAGACCAAACATGCCGACTCCGTATGCCTTGTAAAAGCCTGTTACCACATCAAAGAACTCCTGCTCATCCTTAGCTGCCTCAAGCTTCTTGCTCAGCGCCCTTACTTTCTCGCTGACATTGTGATTATACATAAGGTCCTTTTTCACAATGGCCTTATAATTGCTGATCTGTGTGAAGCAGTCGATTCCGAGTGCTGACTCGATTGGCTTGAAATCATAATCGAAAAGCTTCTTAAAAATCCTGAAATCGTTTGCCACAAGCCCGTTTACGCTGCCATCGCTGGCTCCGACCTTCTCACAGGTGATGGAAAACGGATTCTCACTCATCATAAGGAAGAAAGTGAGATAGTTGTGCCACAGATTGTCATCAAAACCATAGTCTGTCGCTACCTTTAGGATTCTCTTGACCTGTGTATTGATGTCGCGCACAAGCTCTGTCTTGTTGTACTCGCCCACCTCAAACTGCTCAAAGAGCTGGCCCAATTTATAAAGTATCTCGTCCTGAGGTAAATCTCCGTACATAAGTAATTTTGATATTTCCTGATACATGGCTGTTCCTCCTGGTTTGCCTTGTTTTCGCTGCTAACAAATTATTATAAACACTGCGTCTCGATTTTGCAAGGCTTGTGTGCTTACGTCCCGCCCTGCATGCAAAAGGCGGAGCCTCCACCTTTATTGTTGTGCCACGTCCCACCTCGCTGTGTCAATGCCTGCATCGGCCAATCCACTATATGCTTTACTATCGCAAGCCCAGGCCCGTGCCGCCGGTCTCCTTCGAGCGGCTCTTGTCCACTCTGTAGAAGCGCTCAAAGACGCGCTCCTGCTGATCCTTTTGGGATGCCTATGCCGTTGTCCTCGACCGTGAGAACTGTCTTGCCACCGAGCTTAGTGTACCGTCACTTTACCAGTGCCACCCTCATTGTTGTAGCGGATAGCATTCTGGCAGATTCTCAACAGCTCCGTGAGAAGCTGCCTGTTGCCTCAGTACCACAGTCAGTGCCATCAAAATTGAGTGCTACTTTTCTCTGCTCGGCATTCCCTTAGATTTTCCATGCAGTCCTTGACCAGACCGTACAGATCAAGCTGCTCAGAAGCCCTGCTGTCGCCTCGCTGGAATCAAGCTCCGAGGCTTTATGATATCATTGATTAAGGAAAGCAGGCGTTGTGCATTTCTTCTGATTTCAGTGGCAAAATGAATCTGCTGCTCCTTTTCGACCATGCCGTTTTCTATGAAGGCTCTGCATAGCCGGAATGGCTGTGAGCGGACGTCTTTAGCTCGTGTGACACATTGGCTGTGAAGTCCTGTCTGCTCTTTGCCGCGGCAAGAGCACGCCCTCATGCTGTATCCTTATCGCATTCATGAACGGCACAAGTTCCTTGTACTCTGTCTTTTTCTGGATGACAGAGGCCTGCTCAAGGTTGCCTGCGAGTGTCTCGATTGGCTTCATGAGCTTTCTGGTCAGGCTCTTTGCGAGAAGCACACATATTCCTACTATGATAACCGTCACTATAAGCATGGCAGGTATACTGCTTGCAAACATGTTCCAGATACTTCTTGCTGCAATAGAATAGAGACACGCAGTACCGTTCCATCATTGAGCTTTATGGCATGATAGAAGGTATTGCTGTTCATGGTGGCTGATGTTCTCACGCTGTCTCCCGTGTACCTTTATCAAATGCTGATTCAACTTCCGGTCTATTGCCATGATTTTCAAGTTTTTTCACATTATTTTGATTGTCATACAGCACTGTGCCGTCCTTGTCAATCCAGGTGACACGAATACCCTCCACGTCAATCTGCGGGATTTCATTTATATCCTGTTTTAGTATTCCGGTGCTTTCTATTGTCTCTGCCATGACCTGCAGGTCTTCCTTTACCTGCTTCTGAAAGAGGTAATAGTTGATTACTGTCATGGAAACCATAGTTGCAATCGCTACAAAAAGTGCTGTCGCTACCAGATAGTAATTAATCTTCTTTTTCATGCTGTACGCTCCGCTTATGTATATTAGAAATCATTATAACAGCTATTATTCTATAACATAGCCCACATTTCTGACTGTCTTTATCCTGCTACCATAGTCACCCAGCTTGTGGCGGAGTGTCTTTATGTGCATGTCCACTGTACGTGTCTCCCCCTCAAAGTCAGTATCCCAGACGCTTCTCATGATGACCTCCTGGTCATGACTATGCCCTGACTGCCCATCAAAGCTCGTACTCCTTGTATGTAAGGTCAACCGGCTCATTGTTCACTGTAACCACATGGCGCTCATGGTCAATCACCAGATCATCCAGCTTTAAAAGCTTCGGCTCCTCCTTCGCTGTTCTCCTGAGCAGTGCCTTTACTCTTGTGATAAGCTCCATGATTGAGAAAGGCTTTTTGATGTAATCATCTGCGCCTCCGTCAAGCCCTTTTATCATATCCATCTCTGTGGTCTTGGCTGTGACCATTATAATAGGAATATCCTGTGTGGCCGGACGTTTTCTGAGCTTTCTCACGATATCGTAGCCACTCTCATCCGGAAGCATCACATCAAGCAGTATAAGGTCCGGTACAAGTTCATCCAGTTTCTTGTAAAATTCCTTTGCGTTTTCAAATGCACTGACGATGTAATTACTGTTTTTTAAAGCAATAGTCTCTATCTCACGTATGCTCTCATCGTCCTCTACAATATAAATAAGTGCCATAGCTTTCTCCATTTCAAAAAATCTTATGTAAAATTTTTACCTGCTTTTTACTTTCGATTATACATTACTAATGTAAAACAGACGATGGTTTTATGTAAAATTTATGTAAAATCCATCGTCTGTATCAATTTCATGATTAAATGGTAAAAAGGTATCATCGATGCATGCTTGCATGCAATTCGATGTATACCTTTCATTTGTGTATGATAATTAAATCATGATTTGCGAACTTTGTCATCAAGCGCAAACTCAACCCACTCAGCAATATTTGTCGCATGGTCTCCGATACGCTCAAAGTATTTTGCAACCATGAGAAGATCCTCTGCCTGCTCACCATCCTCTGGATGCTCCCTGATGAAATCAATAAGCTCAGCCTTTACCTTATCAAAAAGATCATCAACCACATCATCCTGCTTCATCACTATGTGAGCCTTGTCATTGTTCTTCTCAACATATGCCTCGATTGCCCTGATAAGCATAAGCATTGTCTCTGAAGCCATGCTCTTGACATGCTCTATATTGACCCTGTATGGCTTATCACTGCTCATCAAAATGGTCATCTCGCTGATATCGGCTGCGTGGTCTCCTATACGCTCCATATCAGTAACCATCTTCATCGCTGCAGAAATTGTTCTAAGGTCTCTTGCTACAGGCTGCTGCTGCATGAGCAGATCAAAGCACAGGCTCTCTATCTTTTTCTGCTCTCTGTCTATCTCTGAATCGCCCTCCATGATGGCTTTGGCGCTATCGGCATCCTGATGTATAAATGCCTCGATTGCTTTCTGGATTGACTCCTCAATCATGCTTCCCATGTGCATCATTTCTTCATTCAGCTTCTTAAGCTGCTCGTCGAATTTCGATCTCATTAACCAAACCTCCCTGTGATGTAATCCTCTGTTCTCTTGTCCTGTGGATATGAGAAAATTGTCTTTGTGTCACCAAACTCTACCATATCTCCCACAAGAAAGAAGGCTGTATCGTCTGACACACGCACTGCCTGCTGCATGTTATGTGTCACTACTACAACTGTGTACTTTTTCTTTAAATCCTCCATGAGCTCCTCTATCTTTGAAGTAGAGATAGGGTCGAGCGCTGATGTTGGCTCATCCATCAAAAGCACCTCCGGCTGTACGGCAAGCGCTCTCGCAATACACAGTCTCTGCTGCTGTCCACCCGAAAGTCCCATAGCAGATTTCTTTAATCTATCTTTAACTTCATTGAATATCGCAGCACCCTGAAGACTTTCCTCAACTATCTGGTCGAGTATCTTTTTATCCTTGATGCCATGCACTCTCGGGCCATATGCGATATTGTCATATATGCTCATCGGGAACGGATTTGGCTGCTGAAAAACCATGCCGACCTTTTTGCGAAGTACGGTTGTATCGACTGATGGTGCATATATATTCTCACCATCTATCTCTATGCTTCCCTCGATTCTGACGTTGTCAACCAGATCATTCATTCTGTTGATACACTTTAAAAATGTAGACTTACCACATCCTGACGGTCCGATCAGCGCTGTCACGCTGTTTTCTTTTATGTCCATATTGACACCATGCAGTGCATGATTCTGGCCATAATACAGATTCAGGTCGCGAACCTGAATTTTGATTTTTTTCTCCATTTGTATCTCCTGCAACATGTAATAAATTTCTTGTCTTCGAGAATACATTATATGGATGCTTTGTAAAATGCTCTATCAGATGTATGTAAAATCTATGTCAAATTTTTACACACATAAATTATTCGCACTGTTTGTATTTATTATTTGTATATACTATTTATATGCTTTATAGTCGGCTTTATTAAAGTACTGTCTGGTTAAAGTATTGTATCTTTAATAATTAAAAGCTCATCCATTATCCTGTCTGCATCAATATTTGAGTAATTGATAATAAACTGATGCCTGTCCTCCTTTGGCTTGATCAGGATTGAAATGGGTAATCGCCTGAAGCTTTATGCCTTTTTTCAAAAGCCTTTCTTCAACTGTTTTGTCCGGAAGGTTCGTGTCAAACTGTATGATAAAATGCAGTCCGGAGTCATTTTCTATTACCCTGCATTCCTTTTCAGTGAAGCAGCCTTTTATGGACGAAAGCACGCTCTGGCGCTTTCTGCCGTAGTGCAGTCTCATTCTGTTTATGTGCTTTTCAAAATAGCCCTCGCTGATAAATCGTGCCAGCGTGTACTGCTCGAAGGTGGATACCGTACATGAGTAAAATGAAAGCCTCCTGTAAAACTCATTTGCCAGATGCTCCGGCAGCACCATGTAGCTGATTCGGATGGTGGATGTGAGAGATTTTGAAAATGTATTTATATAGATGACCTTTTCACACGCATCTATCGAGAGGATGGGCGGTATCGGGTGTCCGTTCATGCGAAACTCACTATCGTAATCATCCTCTATGATGTATCTGTCGCTGCTCTCGTTGGCCCATGCCAAAAGCTCATAGCGGCGGTTCACAGGCATCGTGATTCCTGTCGGAAAATGGTGTGTCGGGCTGATATGTGCTATCTGCGCGTTCGCTTTCTTTATAAGCTCCACGCTGATGCCCTGCTCATCCATCTGCACCGGCAGGCATTTTGCATTGTTGCACTCGTATATCTGGCTGATTTTCTTATAGCCCGGATCCTCCACGCAGTATACCTTGTCCGTACCCAAAAGCTTCACAAGCAGTCCGTACAGATACTCTGTTCCCGCTCCGACTATTATCTGGTCCGGGTCCACATTCATACCGCGAAACGATGACAGATGGCTTGCTATCGCTTCCCGAAGCTCTCTCACTCCGCCACACGGCGACACCGACAAAAGTTCCTGCTCCCTAAGGGAAATCGTCTCTCGCATGAGCTTTGCCCATATGGAAAATGGAAAGTTACCCGAGTCTGTCCTGTTTGATGAGAAGTCAAATATACTTTCATCCTGCTCAGGCGGCAGCTTTATGCTAAGCTCCTTCTGCACCGGTGCCTTGATTACCCTGATATCTGACACATCGGCTATGAAATAGCCCCTCTTTGGTCTTGCAAACATATAGCCCTCGCCTATCAACTGGTCATATGCATTTTCAACCGTAATGGTACTAACCCCCAGATTCTTTGCGAGGGTACGTTTTGATGGCATTTTCTCCCCGGAGCTTAATTTTCCCTGTGATATATCGTTTTTGATGCACTCATAAAGGCATTTGTAGAGTGGTCCGTCTGTTTTTGTGAGGTCGTAGGTCAGCATTTGATTCACCGCTTTCTGGCATTTTTATTTTCCTTATTTTGAATATTTTAACATTACCAGATGTGGCGTAATATTGCAACCATGATATATGGCTGGTGGGAGCAAATACATCCCGGCGGCGCAGGCGGCGAGTAAACATATTTGCTCACGCCTGACTACTTTCGTCATATAAATTGACATAAAAGCAATATAAAAAAAAGGAGATTTAATAAATGGAAAACAATAAGAATACTCAATACGAACTCAACAAAGGGCTTGCGCAGATGCTCAAGGGCGGTGTCATCATGGATGTCACTACTCCGGAGCAGGCCAGGATTGCCGAGGCAGCCGGTGCATGTGCTGTCATGGCGCTTGAGAGAATCCCTGCTGATATCAGAGCCGCAGGCGGTGTTTCAAGAATGAGCGATCCTAAGATGATTAAGGGCATTCAGGAGGCTGTCAGCATCCCCGTCATGGCAAAGTGCCGTATAGGTCACTTCGTGGAGGCTCAGGTGCTCGAGGCTATCGAGATTGACTACATTGATGAGTCTGAGGTGCTTTCACCTGCTGATGATGTGTACCATATCAACAAGAGAGATTTCAAGGTTCCTTTCGTGTGCGGTGCAAGAGATCTCGGTGAGGCACTCCGCCGTATCAACGAGGGAGCTTCCATGATCCGTACAAAAGGGTGAGCCCGGTACAGGTGATATCGTGCAGGCTGTCAGACATATGAGAAAGATGAATTCTGAGATTGCAAAACTTACTTCCATGCGTGAAGATGAGCTTTTCGAGGCAGCTAAAAATCTTCAGGTGCCTTTCGAGCTGGTCAAGTTTGTTCACGATAACGGCAAGCTTCCGGTTGTAAACTTTGCGGCAGGCGGTGTGGCTACTCCGGCTGATGCGGCTCTTATGATGCAGCTCGGTGCTGAGGGTGTGTTCGTCGGTTCAGGTATCTTCAAATCAGGCGATCCTGCCAAGAGAGCTGCCGCTATCGTAAAAGCTGTGACAAACTTTACTGATGCAAAGCTCATCGCAGAGCTTTCTGAGAATCTCGGTGAGGCTATGGTCGGAATCAACGAGAGCGAGATTAAAATCATCATGGAAGAAAGAGGCAAATAAAATGAAATCAGGACTTAAGATTGGTGTTTTAGCTGTTCAGGGAGCGTTTATTGAGCACAAGCGCATGCTTGAATCTTTAGGCTGTGAATGTGTTGAGCTGCGCAAAAAATCAGATATCTGTGATATAGACGGACTCGTGCTGCCTGGAGGTGAGAGTACTGTGCAGGGCAAGCTGCTCCGTGAGCTTGATATGTTTGATGAGCTTAAAGAAAGAATCGCAAACGGACTTCCGGTGCTTGCAACCTGCGCCGGTCTTATCCTTTTAGCTTCACATATCAGCAACGATGACAACGTATATTTCGGCACTTTGCCTGTCACTGTTAAAAGAAATGCCTACGGCAGACAGCTTGGAAGCTTTGAGGCTACAGCAAGGTTTGACAATAGCTTTGAATTTACCATGACATTTATCAGGGCGCCTTACGTGGAAGCTATTGACGACTCCGCCAAAAATGATGTACATGTGCTCGCCGAGTATGACGGCAAAATTGTCGGTGTGCAGTATAAGAACCAGATTGGGCTGGCTTTTCATCCGGAGCTTGATGATGATACACGGATTCATGAGAGGTTTTTGGAGATGATATGATTATTCAGGAATGTTATTATAATTTGTAATAGCATTCCTTCTTGTTTTCTATTTATATCTGTGATTAAATGTACAGACTCATCACTGAGAGTAGAAAACTTTGTTCCTTTAGGGAGAATCTGTCGAATTAGTACGTGATTCTTTTCGATGCGGCCTTTTTGCCAAGATGCCTGTGGGTCACAATAAAAGATTCTGGTTCGACGAGCTCCGTTTTCGGTGAATTCAAGGTTATGTACGCCTTTGAATTCTGTTCCGTTATCCGTGAGAATAACCGGAAAAAGTTTTCTAAATAAATCTAGGCCAAGCAATAGAGTAAGCTTATCAAATACAGCATTTACACTAGCTTGAGATTTGTCAGGTAAAAGAAATATCAACATGAAGTTGGTGTTTCTAAATAACATTGTCATGAGAACGTTTCCACTACCACGAGCACCTATAACTGTATCCATTTCAACGATTGAAAGTTTTGGATTTTGCTCCATATAAGATGTGAAGTCAGTATAGGTCCTTCCTTGACGACATTTATAATCCATTTTCATCAGCACTTCGTGTGGACGGTTTTGTCGTTGACGATACGGACTTTCTTAGGTAAGTCAATGTTTCTGATGTGAAAAGCGTGTTGGTCAATGTAGTTGTAGATTGTTTTTCTGAGAGACCAATTTCTTTGCCGTGAGATGCGAATATATGATTAATTGATTGTCCTTTGTTTACCAATGGCATTAATAAATCGTTTAATTCCATAAGACGTTCAGGACTTGTTCTAATGCCAGCGCGAGCATCGTGTAGCTGTTTGCTATATTCAGCATGAGCACGATGTGCAGTGTAATAAGCGTGATTACGTTTACACTTTTTTTCATCAGGACATCCAGTACAAACGTAAGGTGGTTTAGATAGTGCTTCGCAATTAAATGAAACAAACTGAGAACATAGTTCATTGCAATTAAATTCAGTGCAATTCTTGCATCTGTGATGGCAGGAATAGATAGATTCCTGATCACAAAGATTCCTGCGAATACAAGAGCGGTAGTTAATGCAAGGATTATCTGAATAACGATACCCGTTAACAAAGCACCGATGATTTTTAACTTCCCTAGAAATCGTTGAGGGAGAACGATGAAGTCTCTTGGCAATGTACGAAAAAGGCATATCTTGTGCAAGATATTTTTCGATAATGGCTCTATCAGAAAGAGTTAGATGTTTACTCATATGTCTGCTCCTTTCTGGTCAGACAGCTATGAGTATATTTTAAAAGTTTGTAAAACTAAATGCACGATTGTAAAGGTAAAAGTAGGCAGTTTTTTGCGTTAAATTTTTCAATTAAAGCTATTTATATTTTTATTGCCATATCATTTTTCATCATTTATAATTATATATCATGTGTTTCAACACTATTATCCGGAGGGGTTATGAAAATTTTAATTAGTAGGGAACAATTGGAGCTTTTACTTGAAAAAAAGCGCGATTTTATAGGCAAAAAGATAACAATAGATACAATTATAGCAGGTATATCTTTCTTAATATCAGTATGGACAGCAAACTATGAAACCATATGGATCATCCCGGGAATTGTATTTAAAGCTATATTTTGTGTTATCGGAATTGTTTACATGATAAAAATAATATATGATATTATTGATTTCAAAAACAATAATTACACTCACACAGACTTATTGAGAGATATAGAAGGATTGGACATGATACAGCATAATCATTCATTAATTATAATCAAAAACAGTGCCCCCGGCATAAAAACCAAATATCTTACATATTATGATGAAAGATGGGACTGTAAGCTGTTTCCCAATTTAAAAACCGCAGATAAAGACAATGAAGCCTTTATCATCAGTAATTTATCAAATGACTTATGTATACCCAAAAAAGAAATCAAATGCAAATATATATCATCCAGAGTACAGGAAAAATATTCCGTAAGCCATAACGAAAACAGAGTGTATAACCATAGGCTGTACGAAGTAGAATTTAAAAATATTCCAAAAATAATGAATAAAAACGACTTTTCTATTAACTCCCGACACTATTATTGGATGACAATTAGTGAAATGGAAAAAGACGATAATATAATGAAAAAGAATATGGAAGTAGTTGATTTTGTAAAAGAATGCGAAAAATAATTTTTTAAGCCGGGGCATCTGCCCCGGCTTTTATTGTTTCTTATGTCTTATAAGTTCAATATATAATATGATTAGACGGTCAATAGGTATCATAATATTGTTTTAAAAAGCCTAAAACTCCAGAGTCACCTTAAATAGATCGCCATCCACAGTCAGCTCCAAAGTCCCATTCATAAGCTTCATGAGACTTTCTGCAATAGACAGTCCAAGTCCGCTGCCCTCGGTATTTCGTGAGCTGTCTCCTCTGACAAAACGCTCCTTAAGCTCATCGCTTGAAATATTAAGCGGTGTAGCTGATACATTCTTGAAGGTTATGATGGCTCCGCTGTCCTTTGGAATGATGTCAATATACACTCTCGTACCCGGCTGGGCGTATTTGTTGATGTTGTTCATCAGGTTATCAAACACTCTCCACAGATGTCGTCCGTCTGCCTGAATCATGACAGGCGTAACGTCATTTTTGATAATTAAATCAAGATTATTTTTCTCGAATTTTTCTTTGTATTCTCCGGCTACCTGCGACAGCATAACAGCCGCATCCAGTTCCTCAAGTTCTACATTTATGCTGCCGGTAGATGCCTTTGAAGCCTCAAGTAAATCCTGAATTAATTTTTTCAGACGTGATGACTGTCTGTCGAGAACGTCAAGATATTCGCGTACCTTCTCGTTATCTATGTCCTCCTTCTGCAACAGGTCCACATAATTGATAATCGAGGTGAGCGGTGTCTTGATATCATGCGACACATTTGTGATGAGCTCCGTCCTGAAGCGCTCGCTCTTCATTTTTTCAGATACCGCGGCCTCTATTCCATTGCTCACATTGTTCAAATCCTCTCCATGCTTTCTGAAAAACAGCATGAGTCTTGACGTATCAACCGGCTGTGAAAAATCACCGTTTGCTATAGCCTTTGCGGCGCATCTTATCCTGTCATACTGCATGATAAATGCGATAAGCAGCACAAGCTCTATAAGCTTTACAATGAAGCCAAAGCCTATAAGCTCAAGCAGACATAAAAGGCCGAATGCCAGCATACTGATCAAAAACAGCGGTACATTTCTTTCTATCCATGAAAAGCCGTATCTGATTGGAGCAAATACCATCCTGCATAGCTTTTTGACAGGCTTTAAGAAAAATCTAACAACATAGTAGCACAATGTATGCTTCCAGAACTCATGTGCCCTGATTCTTACGTATGTTGTCAGGATTGCTTCAAGCGAAACCATGGTTGCCGCCAGACAAATGAGTGCCACCACCGGAAGCTGCTTTATAAGTAAAAAGCCTGCCGGAAATACCATAAAGTCTGCCAGCATTGTCACTCCAAGCATCACCTCATACGGCAGCCTGTCATATAATCGTAATTTAATTTCTTCCGAATCTTCGCATTTTCCGGCAACTGTCAGCAGATACCCCGCTGTAATCACAAAACCAAGTATAAATATGACAAACAATACACTCAAATGAGCCTCTGTAAATTCCATGACGTCAAGTAAGCTGTCTGCCTGATTGAAGTAATCGCCCTTTTCCTGAAGCTGCTGCGGAAGCTTTGCATACACATAATAGTACTCAGGCTTATCTTCCGTTTGGGTGTATGGATAGTACACAATTCCGGTATCCGATATATTAAAGGTATCCGGTAAAAGCTCATAGCTCTCATTCACCTGCTCCACCACTTTTATGATTTCGTAGCTGTCATAATAAATATCCTCATCATAATCGTAGTAAGAGCCGTCACTATCAAAGCGCGAATCGCCGTCATCACTCAGATTCATGCCACACTTTATATGATTTCCTTTTTCATCATAGCACTTTACATTTTTCCACTCGGCAAAGCCTGTAATATCGAGTGACTGGCCTGTAAACATCTCCTCGTAGGCAAAGTAATTATTTCCATTCTCATCGGTTTTCTCAACTACCTTATATAAGCCAAGCGAGCTGTTATCGTTAGAGCCTGTCATCACCCTCACCTTTGGAATGACATAAGCGGTACCATCATTCAGGCACAGATAAAAGAGCCCATTTGTCTTGGAATACATGATTGAGCTGATTCTCTCACTGTTCATATTGTTTGATGCATCGTCTGACTCTTCATAGCTGCCGCTCATTGCATCCCACAGATATGATAGCCTGTTCCACTTTAAGTTCTTTGCCTTGTAGCTAAAAATATAATCCGGATTTGATATTTCATCCACACTTGAATACACCTTTGCTGCATCAGATTTTACATCTACCTTGTCCTCTGATGTTTCATTACTCTTTACCACTGCGGCCTGCAGATTGGTATCATCCATCATCTGCGAAAATGCATTGTCATCACCGGATTCATAATTGTACACCATCTGTCTGCTATAGGCTCCTGCAATATTCGCATGAATTTCATCCCTTAGCTGTGCTGTACTTTCATAATTGTTTGTATACACTGCAACTAACGTTGTTACAACAAGCCCTGCCGCCATGACCGAGCATACTATAAATGCCGCCAGCTTAAGCCACAGATTTCTTGATATTTTTTTCATATCATTCACCTTCCATTTTATAGTGCTTCACCTGACAAACTTTATCAAGCATGCACCTATTCAGCGTCAATTTTGTATCCGCGACCCCAGATGACCTTTAAGTACCTTGGCTCAGCCGGATTTATCTCAACCTTTTCTCTGAGATGACGAATATGTACCGCCACCGTGTTTTCTGTCCCATACGGCTCATCCTTCCAGACCTTTGCATATATCTGATTCGGCGAATACACCTCGCCCGGATGCTCCATGAGAAGCTTCAAAATATCGTACTCTGTACGTGTGAGATTTGCTGCCTCGCCATCAACTGTCACTGTCTTTGATTTATCATCCAGCTCAATGCCGCCGATTACCAGCTTTCCTGCGCTTGTATTGCCTGCGCCAAGAAGCATGTATCTCCTGATCTGTGACTTCACCCTTGCCTGCAACTCTACCGGGTTAAACGGTTTCGTCACATAGTCGTCTGCTCCGACCGTGAGCCCGAGTACCTTGTCAGTGTCCTCACTTTTGGCAGTGAGCAGTATGACCGGCACATTAGAGATTTTTCTGATTTCCACCATCGCCTCTATGCCGTCCATGACAGGCATCATGATGTCCATCAGGACAAGATGCACATCATTGTGTTTTACTATATCGAGCGCCTCCAGCCCGTTTCGCGCCGGGATTACCTCGTAGCCATCGCTGGTTAAATAAATGCTGATTGCCGATACAATGTCTTTCTCATCATCACATACTAATACTTTATACATAATTGCCTCCGGAAGTTTTATGTTGCTCTTATTGTATCAATTGTAACATTAAAATCCAATTATGTAACATATTAAGATTTGTTTAAGAAATATAACTTTAACTTGGGATTTACTTCTATCCGGGTTACTGATATATTTATATTATGATTAAAGGGTATATCTGATTAATCATGAGGGGCAAAATACATTTTGACCCTCATATCATTAAGAAAAGGAGTTTTCACCATGAATACTTATGGAAATGCGTCCGAAGGACTGCGAAAAATGTTTATTGCACAGGTCTGCCTTTATCATATGCAGCGTGCTGTCTGTCATTCCGATCATCAATCTGCTGGCAACTGTTGCCTCGGTTGTCCTATCAATCATTTATCTGGTAGGACTTTATAATGACGGAAAAGACACAAACGGATGTGCCAATGCGTTTGTGCTCAGTATCATCTCACTTGTATGCAATATAATATCGAGTCTTACATCATTTAACGTTCTTTTTGCGATGCTGTTTTCTGTTGCAGCAGCCGTTCTTACATTTATGGTAACTTATCAGGTGTGTACGTCTGTAAGTGATGTGGTCGGAAGCCGTGTACACAGCGATATCGCAAGCCTTGGAAAAAGCACATGGATTGTATTTTTATTAAATGTAGTTGTTGCTATAGTGGCTATAGTGATCCCATTTGCGGATGTTATCATAGTGGGAATGAGTGTTGTCTCTACAATGGTGCAGATCATTGTACAGCTTTTCTATGCGACATTCCTAAGCAGGAGTTCTGTGCAGAAAATCTGCAGCTGTTCTGGAAATATGGTGCTGAAAAAGAGTCTTCTGGTGCCGGAATCTTTATCAGATGTGGTAACATAAGCTAGAACCTCACTTGAGCCAAACAAATTAGTCAGTATGCGTCTTACACCAATATAATAGCCATTGATTTTTTCATCTGACAGTGTGGAATCATCATCTGCTGATAAACGTTTTCCGTGTTTTGCCGGTCTGCCTTTCCTTCCAGTTGGTGCAGGAGCAAGATCATAAATAACAGAATCTGCTCTGGCATTTCCAATGAGATCAAGGTTTGGATACTCTTCAACAATGGATACAAGATTCTGCTTTGTATACCAGCTGTCACAAAGTATGATAACATTTTTCTGAGCAGAAAATTCAGGCATTACCTGACGCACCATGGATGCAGCAAGCTCAAGTTTTGATTCTTTTTTCTGCCACATGCGGTATCCTAGCGGCACCGCAAGATATGATATTTTATCATGATTCCACACGGGCACACATAACATCAGACTTACAAAACAGTGTCCATTAAGATAATTACAGCCATTATGCGCTGCATGATCAAACAACTTTGATGCATTTTCAAATTTTGTACCAAATTTGGAGATCATTGTATCATCAATGCAAAGAAACACCGGCTGTGATTTAAGCTGTTCCGAAATAAGGTGCAGTGCTATTTTGGCAGTTACATTCATAAATCTTGAATAATCAGCTTTGGCATAAGAGCAGGCATGATAAAAAGTATTTAGGGATTTTTCTGTTATCCCGGCAAGGAAATGCTGGTACAGGAATCTTATTGAATGAGCTGATTCTAATGCGAGTATTGAAAGTACCAGTAAAAATAATGTTTCTGCCGTAGGAACAGAAAAAGTTTCAAAATATGCTAAAAAATATTTATGAAGTCTACCAATTAATGAGTTTTCGTTATATAATGTCTTTGTCGTACAGGGTCACTTTCCTTTGTAATGTTTTTGTGCAAACTCATTATACATCAGAAAGCCCTGTACGATTTCTTTTTTATGAAAAAAGTTGTAAAGTGGTGTTTAAAGTTATTAAGTCCTGTAAAAATGCTTTCTTTAGAGACACGCAGACATCCTGTTAAAATAGCAAACTGTAAACTATCATTTGACTTTAATGCTTGACCGAACATCCCCCTGATTAATGAAACCATTTCTTTATAATATCCATTCAAAAAAGCCTTATCCAGAGGAACATCATATTCATCAATAAGTATTATAACCTTCTATCCAAAATGCTTATATAACAACTGTGATAAAACATGTACGCTCGATATAAGCTGGTTTTCATCCATTGTATTCATTCCGTTATGCAATGCAATTATTGATTTATATCGTCTGATTTCATTTTCTGAGAGTCTTTCGCTTTGAGCTAAGAAATCAAATCTTTCCGCTTCCAGACCTATTAACTCGGTTAATCTGTATTTGGCATCTTCAAAGCATAATCCATCTACGCCTTTAAGTGTAAGGCAGATTACAGGGTATTTTCCCATATATTCTTCACACAGTTCTTTATTTTTGGAAATATATAATCTGTCAAACAGTGATGCATCCGTGCCGATCTCAAAAAACTCTTCAACATGCTCATATTTAGTGTCTTACCAAAACGACGAGGACGGGTAAATAAATTGACTTTGCCCCAATTTAGTAAGACCTGTTCTATAAGCCCTGTCTTATCTATATAGTAAAATCCCTGTTTTCTGATATCTCTAAAATTTTCAATCCCTACCGGTGTTTTCTTTACCATTGCCATAAATGCCTCCGAAAAAATCAGTTATACTATCTGCATATAGTATAACTGATTAACCCGGCAAATACAATTTATAAAACGTCTATCATTTGGAATAGTTTTTCGGTCTCCATCCCGACTACTGGAACAAGTTTTATGGCTTTGTTACGACCATATAAAAGTTTTCTCCATTCTATAGCTAATATAATACGCTTTTATTGTACTTATCAAATAATATTTATAAGATTTGAAAACATCTTAATCAATTTCACAGCTTTTACAACTTCCATTTTGTGGAAGGACTCACCTTAAAATATATACTACTATGTTTACTTCTAGAGTCAATAAAATTTTTAATTTCTTTTTTATTTTTTCCTAAAGATATTAAGATTATTTTTTTTATATTTCTGTAATTGAACAACTATTTGATACCCATCCGAATTCAACTTTTTTTGTGGTATAATATTCAGCATTACCAGTAAAACATTTGTAATATAAACAAAAAAGCCACATACCAATTTATATCTATATACTATAAAACACCCAAACGAAGACAACCACATATTCATTGCAATACCGCCGAGCAAAAAACATATTTTATTATTTATAGGCACATTCCCCCAAAACACTCTTGTATAATATTTAAATCCATATTTTATTTTTCTAATTCCAATTTCTGCAACGAATCCTCCGTAACCAGTAGCAATAACGGCATGCGATAATTCATGTAATAAAATTGATACAATCAAAATAGGTAATTCAATAAATATTACAGGCCAAAAGTCTTTTTTTTGAAAAGGATAGATCCATTTAGGAAACAAAACCGCCAATACTATAAATAAAATGAATGACGATATAATCGAAACAGTAATAAGCCAAGAAGGTAGATGTATATGTGAGAGAATTTGATTCGGAAATATTGCAAATAATACATCATTAGGCGATGTCTTTATTTCGTTGGAATTTACCTCGTGTGTTTCCTTATTTAGCAAAGAATGCGTTTGCCTGTCAAAAATCATTTCTCCAAATGGCGTTTTATAGTGTTCGTATCGACTAAAAATTTTACTCATTGTTCAATCCTTTAATTCTATAAAATATAGCAAATACCAAAGACAAAACCAAGAAATTTATTAATAGTATTAACCAGCTATTTACACTGTTCTCTAACTCCCAGGTGACAAACATCTGTCTGACATAATAGGAATAAATGCCTTTAGCAATTTTTTCAAGTTCGCTGTTCATAGCTGAGAACATCGGCAGCAAACCAATTATCATAGAAACAGGTGCTGTAATAGGTCCAACACTCATTTGATTTTTTGACAAAATTGCAAGAATAGAACCAATTAACAAAGATAGAATAATGCCAATTATTGACGAAACGATAAAAGTCACTATTTCCTTTGCATTAAACGGAATAATAAATAGAAAAACACAATTACTAATCAAAGCCAGAAGAAAAACGCAGAATCCTACACCTATTAAATATTCCCATGCTTTAACGTTTGACATTATCAGCATCCTAAGTGTTTTCTTTTCTTTTTCCTCAGAAACAATACTTGACATAAATATAATAGGTACCATTACAGTATTCATCGTCATAAATGATGGCAAAATAAAGTCCAGCTCTACTTCAGATACTATTTCTTTAAATACAAGTGCTAATATCGGAAACATAAAAAATACCACAAGTACAAGTCTATTTTTCAATGAATCCTTAATTTGTTTAATGAAGATAGCACAAATGTGGTTAATTGTTTTCATCTTAAATCTCTCCCTGTCAGTTCAATAAATACTTCTTCCAAATTCGGTTCATTTGAATGGATACTGCGTATTTTATTATTAGTATCAAGTACAGTTTGTAATACTGTAAGCAGATCGTGTGAATCTACCATATATTTTTCACCATTGGTCATCTCAATATTAACTTCGCATTTTTTTCTATGATGTAAGCAGATGTCCTCTGGTGTACCTTCTTCAACTATATTTCCTTCGTTCAGAAGAGCAAGATGATCACACATCTTTTGAGCCTCATTCATATTATGTGTTGTTAAAAAAATTGTAGTTCCACTTTCTTTTAACGTTTTCATCATCGAATGAATTTGCAATGTAGTAGCTGGATCCAGACCACTGGTAGGTTCATCTAAAAATACTATTTTAGGAGAATGTAAAATAGCTCTGGCAAATGACAATCTTTGACGCATTCCCTTAGAAAGATTAGAAACACTTTTTTTTGAACTTTCTATCAGACCAACTTTTTCTAATAAATCATTGATTACTTTTTTTCGATTACTAATTGAATAAATTCTAGCATACAGTTCTAGATTATCATAACAATTTAATCTATCATATAGCCCGTCATTGTCTAAAACCATGCCAAATGATGGGAAACTTTCATCAATTTTTTTATCTAATTCTTTCCCCAATATAGCAATATTTCCTGATGTTGCCGAAAGTAGACCAATAAGCATTTTTATTAAAGTTGTCTTTCCAGCTCCCGAAGGTCCAAGCAAGCCAAAAATTTCCCCCTCTTCAACACTTAAAGAAATATTATTTAAAACTTGTCGCTGGTCAAATGCTTTACAAACATCTTTTATTTGAATTACCTGCATAAATTATTCCTCACATTATCAAGAAAAGGACAGTACTAAAATATTAGCACCATCCTCCTTGTTTTAAGGACAGCTCTGTCCCATACATAATAGAGCTATGCTGCAAATGAAGCAGCTACAGCACAACCAGCTGCTGCTGCACCAGCAGTTGCGGATGAGGCAACATCGGAAGCTACAGTCTTTTCATTGCTATCAGCAATAATACTGTCCATTTCATGTTCCTCAAGAAGTCCATACTTTTCCATATTAAAGCTCCTTTCTATATAATATTACATTATCCCTTTTTTTCAAGGGTTAGTGCCAAAGTAGATTAAAAGCTAAATGCGATTAGTCAACAAATTTTGATAATTCGCTTTGTTCAATAATATCTGCCATCTGTCGTGTACGTAATGCATATGTATATTGAGAAATGGATTCATATAATCCTGAATACTTTTCACGATTCGTAATACTATTTTTAGTCAAACATGGATACTGCTTAATAATAACGTTCCTCTGATCAATAAAAATATCATCTACCCTGTTACAAATATATTCATCAAATAAAGTTCGCAGATATTCCATTACAATCTCATGATTGTCAATAGATGCCATGGCAGATACATAATATTTAACCGCCTGCAAGAACGAAAACTCACTCTTATTAATTAAGTCCTTAGAAATACCTTCATCTGCCATATACATAATATAGTCCATCTTTTCTGAAGCTTTACTATATTCACCTCTAAGCACATAATTCATCGCGATAAAATAAGCACATCCACAATATATTTTCTCGCAAGGTACATCTTCAGTATTAACTACACCATAGTATGATTCCATTGTATTTTCATACGCATTACCAAGGAAATATTCCATTGTTGATATGAACAACTTACTATTTTTTGCATTAATTTTTTCTGGGCAATCGCGTAGAATATTTGACACATAGTACCGTGTATTTGTTGCCCTGAATTGCAGATCGCTAGGATATACCATCTCAGATAAACCTGGAATAATAATATGAAAACTAGGGAAACCCAAATATGAAACATCTCTTATCATAACATCATATCCAGCATTAGTGATTTTTCCAATCCATCTATGTAAAATTTCCCAGTTATCCATACCAGATACATCTTCAACTGGTGTAAAAGCATATGTCGGATTCCGATTTGCTAAATAACTGATATGGATACTGACCCATACCAAATTTATAGCTGTTATATATATTTTTCCATTCATCAACATGGTTATTGGTAAAGTCAACAGAACTTCTTTTTGAATACTCTGCCAAATCTTGTCCTTGAGTCGCTTCTGTTAACGTTCTCTCTATTGCTACCCCAAAATCTGGATGACAGCCAAGCTTTATTCCGTATTTTCCCGTATTCTTTTCATAAACAATTAATGCTGCAACTGGATACTGACCACCAAACGAACAATCCTTGATAAAATAATAATAGCCTTCTTTCTCTTGTTCCTTAAGTTTTTGAATAATCTCATAAACATATGGGAACTGCTGAATATATTCTTCTGGAACATCTGGAAGCGCTGGCTTTTCAGTAAATATTCTTCTTTGAACAACTCTTTCAATTATCTCAGACAACCCTTGAACAAGGGCCTCTTCTGGTGAATTTCCAGCACACATACCGTTTGAGCCATAAAATGGTGTATAGGTTGACTTCGGCAAATATACAACTTTCTTTTCTTTTATGCTATAGAAAGGTAACGTAATATATTTATCTTCTAATCCATAAATATGATAATCAACCTTTTGGACATCATAAAACGCTTTCGCTTTCTCCTCATCAGAAACTCCACTAAGTCCCCTCTGAGAAAAATATAAAGAGGTAAATGAATTAGCGTTTTGAACAATCTCAGCTGATGAAAGTATTTTTTCATCAGGAGACATAAAAAAGGGAAATTTACTTCCAAAAAACACTCTTGGTCCCAATATATCATTCTGATAACGCTCAAAAAACTCCGCATAAGCGCTGGCTTTAGCGTAAGCTTTAGAAACGCCTTTACCATTAGCTCCTATTTTAGTTCCCCTAAAATCTAAGCGAAGAGCATATGTTCCGATGGAACTTCTTTCCTGCCATGTTTCAGTTACTTCAACCTTCATATTTTTTAAAATATCTTGAAGAAATTGGACCGTTTCTTCCGGAGTTTTCTGTTTATAATGCATCAATTGTATTTCACTCATATCAACCAACCTTTCTAATCTATAATTTACTAAAACTTTCCATACCCCAAATCATAGATTATTTTTCATTAACATACGGAATTATTGTGCTAGAATAATTGTTCCAACTAACACACTTGTTATTACTTTTCTTCTATCGTATGCTTTTTAATTTCACCTATAATCACCTTATAATTTCAATCTCTTACTAATCCCATTGAGCAATATACTCTTTATTTACCCAGCCATATGTTCCAGTTTTTAATCTTTGTACATAAAACCACTCCAAACCTCCTTTTCCATATTTACTCCAATCAATCCACACCAATTCACCTGAATACATTAACTCTAAAATTTTAGAATTAGTATTTGGATTATTTCTAAGTCTTACTCCATTTCCTGCTACCTCAGCATTAGCATTATGAGTACTTAATACAGCTAAGCTCCTATTATTTTCGGCATCATATGCTAATATTTCAAAATACTGCTCTTCTATCTCAGAATTGTCTTTAATCTCATCTGCATATGTTCTAGTTCCTCCTCCCATAATTCCAATTGCAATTGTCATTATTAACATACATAATACTTTCTTCATTTTTTCATTTCTCCTTTGTAAATTATTTTATTATTGTTTTTATGACAGCATTTCCCTGCTCCTGTGATGCCTCTTCATAACTCGCTCTCATCGCTTCGCATACTTTTTCATCTATTACACAAATGCTGTAAAATGTATCCTCTGACTGGCTATAACTTACTTTACAAACGTTTCCATCCTTTGTTGTAAAGTAGAAATCTATAATGCCCTTCCTTAGCATTTTCTCTGAGTTTATGGCATATTCTATTTCTTTTTTGCTCCAGCCTTCATTATAATTCATGAACTTCTCGGCAATATTTTCTGCCTCTACAGCTTTTTGTTCATAAAGCGGCTTATTTTCAAGTTCTGACGACGAAGAATACTCCGCCAAATTTTTCTCCACATAATAAACTGTCACACTCTGCATATCCACTGCTGCTGAATACTCTATGCCACTGCTTTTATCTGTGATATATACATATTCACTTGAAAATGTTCCGTCACTTCCGTTACTCATATCATGCTCAACATCGACATCCACATTATGTATATCTATTCCATATACTCTTGCCACTGTTTCCTTTGCTATATTCACAGCATCCTGTTCGCTTATGTTTTCTTCAACATTCTGTTTAGACAGCTCATTTTTATTATCCTGTGATAAGCTGTAATCCCTTGAATAACAGAAATCTATTATCTCAAGAATATCCTCATCCGTAAGTTTTTCCGGCAGATAAAATGTACTGGTGTTTTCTTCAAAACACACCTTATCTGAATCTGCCTTATCCGGTGAATCAATACTTTTTAATTTATTTTTGGGGAATTTTCCACTATTTTCATAGTCTCTCTGTAATTCCTTAAATCGGTTAATTTCATCATCTGTCAGCTCTCGCGAATAAGAATCCGCATCCACAGCCGCTTTGTTGACCTGACTTACATAGTTTTCTTTTTCTGTATCAGATATGGAATTCATTATGTCAAAAATATAATTTTTTGCAGCATATACACCGCCTGTCCCAGCCAGCACTATTGCTGCCACAACCGCTACAGCCACTGTTTTGTGAATCTTATATTTCGCTGGTACATTTTCTTTCAAGCACCGGTCTACACAATTCTCAACCATCAGGTTATAGCTGTCAGGAATATTTACTTTTTGAGATGACGCATAAATTTTTAATTTATCATCAACACTATTGCTTATATCTTTCATTGCACTCTCCGTTTACTTATAGTATTGTTGAGAGCTTATCCCGCCCTCTTGCCAGTCTGGATTTTACTGTTCCTGTAGGAATTTTTAACATTTTTGAAATTTCCCCGACAGAAAACTCTTCATAATAATATAAAATTATTACCTCTCTGAATTCTTCCTTCAATTCCATTACTATCGGTAACATCTCATCAGACTCAAACGCCTCTGTGACAGCGGTATCTTCCAATTGTTTTTCTACTATTTTCCACTTGCTTCTTTTTCGCACAATATCATGTGCTGAATTTACCAATATCTGCATCAGCCATGATTTTGCACTTGTTTTCTTTCTGAGCCTCTGAATATTTCCGAAAGTCTTTACTATCGCATCCCCGACAGCATCCTGTGCATCCGCATCATTTTCCACTATCGTATATGCCAGTCTGTACATACCCTCTTTATTTTCAAAGATCAGCTCCGCAAGTTCCTCCTTTGTTATAAGTTGCATATGCTTTTCCCTTCCGTAAACTGTTTACATATATTATACAGTATAAGGTATGTTTTGGTTCCATGAAATTTAATTTTTTGAAAAAAGTCAAAAAAAGAAGCCCCGACCGAAATCGATGCTCCTTATGCCTTAGTTTATTATATATGAATTATTTTATTAACTATTTCGCCTGAAATTTATTTGCCAGCACCTTTGTCAGGATGTTGATTAAGAATACGATTACGAGAAGCACAACCGCAATTCCAAATGCCTGGTCGAATTTTCCTTCACTTGTCGCTGCAAGGTAGAGCTTGATGGTAAGAGTTCCACCTGACTGCATTATCTTTGAGAAATATCCGCTGGCAACCTTTGAGCATTCCTACTTCCTGCTGTAAAGAGGAGTGCTGCTGACTCACCGACTATTCGGCCGATTGCAAGGATAACACCTGTGATGATTCCCGGCATGGCTGACGGCAGCAGGATGGTGCGGATGGTGTGCTTCCCGGCTCCAAGTCCGACTGCTCCGTGTCTGTAGCTGTCCGGTACAGTTTTAAGTGCCTCCTGTGTATTTCTTGTGATGAGAGGCAGCACCATGAGTGTCAGTGTCAGTGAGCCTGTCAGTATACTGTAGCCAAAGCCTATTGTCTGTCCAAAGAACATCATTCCGAATAGGCCAAAGATGATTGACGGTATTCCTGCAAGTGTCTCTGTAGCAAACTCTATTGTGGATACGAGCTTACCCGGCTTTGCATACTCATTCAAGTACACAGCTGCTCCCACTCCGACAGGAGTTGCTATGAGCATGGTGATAATTATGATGTAAAGTGTATTGAGCAGGTTTCCCGCTATTCCGACAGTGCCTCTTAATACAGATGTCTCGCTGGTCAGGAACTGCCAGTTTACCTGGCCGATTCCCCTGACAAATACATATATGATGATTCCCGCAAGCAGCACTACCGATAATGCTGCACACAGATATATGAAAAAATATACTACGTCATCGCCTATTCTGCGGCGTTTTCCATTTATACTAGTCATTTTCCACAGCTCCTTTCTTTTTGAGTTTCATAAGGGTGAGGTTGATTATCATGATAAACACAAAAAGCACAAGACCTACTGAGAAAAGCACCTGTCTGTGAAGTCCGCTGGCGTATCCCATCTCGCTGACGAGCTGTGTTGTAAGGAAACGCACTGAGTTGAACGGAAGTGGAAAGCTTACCGTTCCACCGGCTACCATGTTGATAGCCATCGCTTCTCCGAGCGCACGACCTATTCCGAGCACAATTCCTGTCATGATTCCTGACTTTGCCGCAGGAACCGTCACTTTAAATATTGTCTGTATCTTTGTTGCTCCAAGAGCAAGGGATGCCGCTCTCATCTGCTGCGGTACTGCCTGTATTGATGATACGCTCATGTTTATTACCGTAGGAAGAATCATGATTGCAAGCACTATGATTGCTGCAAGCAGATTTGATCCGCCGGTAAACTGATGTGTTGCTGAGTTTGCAAAAATATGTTTCTCCAGCTTGTATAATACCGGATTAAGTATCATAAGTCCTAAAAGTCCATAGATTACTGATGGAATGGCTGCAAGCAGCTCTACTGCCGGCTGCACTACCGCTGAGAGCTTTTTATTTGACACCTCAGTGAGAAATACTGCCGTAAGAAGAGCAATCGGTACTCCTATGAGTATAGATACTGCTGTTCCTATGATGGATGTGAGGATTATGTACAATATTCCGTAGCTTGGGTCTGCCGCTGTCGGCGCCCATTTTGTTCCGAATAAGAGGTTTAACACTCCGACCTTGAAAAATGCCGGTGCGCCTTTAAGGAACATATAAATTGTTATTGATAATACTGCGAATATTGCCACAACCGCACATACCGTGAATATTATTTTGGCAACATTCTCTACTATGGATTTATGTTTCATTTGATACTCCTTGTTTCAAAAAGTTCCCCAGGAAACCCGCCATTTCCTGAGGAAACCCTGTATCTTATCGATATGTATTAATACTGATGTCTAATATCGATGTCTGTATTTTGTATTATTTTTATACTTATACTTACTAGCGATGTCTCGTATCGATGTCTGTATTTTGTATTATTTTTATACTTATACTTACTAGTGATGTCTCGCATCGATGTCTGTATTTCGTATCATTAATATGCCCGATAATTTCTACTGAGGAAGGATAAGACCTACCTTCTTGATAACTGCCTGTCCCTCATCTGAGTTTACATAGTCAAACCAAGCTTTAACAATATTGTTCTGCTCGTCAATCTTGCCCTTTGTAGCCATTACGAATGGACGAGAAAGGAGATATTTGCCTGCTACAATGTTTTCCTCTGTTGCCTCTACTCCGTCAATTTTCATTGCTGTTACTGTATCATCAAGCACGTCAAGTGAAACATATCCGATTGCTCCCGGTGTTGAGCCTACCTTTGCAAGAACTGCTCCTGTTGAGTCAAGCTCCTGTGCATATTTGCACTGATCCTTTACATCAAGAAGCTCCTCGAAGGCTCCTCTTGTACCTGAAGCTGCCTCACGGCCGATTGCTACGATTGCCTCATCTTTCCACCAAGGTCTTTCCAGTTTGAAATCTCACCTGTAGATCTCGTTTGTGTCATCTGATGTAAGCTCTGTTACTGAGTTGTCATTGTCTGTGATTACTGCGATTCCATCGATTGCTACGATGTTTTCCTCAACACCGTTTGCTCTCATCATCTGTGTGCTCTCGATGAATCTCCGATATCTACGCTTCCTGCTGTTACTGACTCGATTCCTGAACCAGAGCCTGTATACTCTACTGTTACTGTTACTCCAGGGTTTTTCTCCATGAATGACTCCTTGAGCGCCTCACAAAGCTTCTCCATTGAAGTACTTCCTGCAAGTGAAAGTGAACCGCTTAAGTTCTCATTTGATGTACCTTCATCTGCGCTTGTATCTGCATTGCGTCTGCTCCGTCTGAGCTTGAACCACATCCTGTAAATGCTGCTGTCATCATTGTTGCAGCAGTTGCTAAAACTAAAAGTTTTTTCATACGATTTTTCATTTTAATTTCCTCTTTCATTTCTTTCTTGAATTTGTTGCTTTGTTTGTTACAACTGATATAGTAATGGGGAAATGTAAAATGCAAAATCATTAGTGTGTAAAATGCATGTAAAAAAATATTTTTAATTTAAGTACGATTGTAAATTCATATCCTCCGGTGGCTGTACATCTGTTCTGCCGGATGGTGGCTCTTTGAGCGTGGGAGTCCCTTTATTTGTACTTTCATCTGCTGTATTGCCGAATGTATCTGTGTTTGCGTTTTCTGTACCGGTGTTTGTGTTTTCAGCATTTATACTGTCGGTTTTATTGCCTTCCACTCCCATGTTTTCTATTCTAATCTAAAAGATCCGGGAATGTTCCTCCGTTTCCGTCAATCAGCTTAAGACATGCATCCAACGCCTCGTTTGTACTTATATAGTTTGCAATGTTTATCGTGCCTACAATTGCAATAAGAACAATTGAAACTCATAACATTGCTATGGCTATAAATTTTCTTCGTAATTTTTTGAGCATTTTATCACCTGCACATTTTTTCTATTTCATGCTCTACGTCCATTGGGTCCAATGGACTTTCCGCTGTTTCATATGTCAATATAAGATTTTTTCCCTGATAATATCCATTTTCGTTATATTTCAATATCTTTCGATAAGCTTTATTTCGATAATCAGGATTGTCTATCAAGCCAAGATGCTCCCACAGAATTATATCGCCATTTTTCTTCTCAACCGTAAAATCGGGATAATAAATACCATCTGAGATTTTAATCGCCTTCTCGTACTCAAACTTTATATTATTATCATACAAGGCTGTCGCAATAATTACTTCTGATTTTGACCGCACTATAATTCCCATTTTAGTATAAAACTTGAGAGTTTCAGGGTTAGGAACCTGTGACTTTTCATTTGTCTCTTCATTGTCCTTCTCATCAACTGCTAAAAGTATACTTCTATAATGTTTTTGCTTCAACATTTTCTGGGCATAATCGGTTTTATATTTTTTCCGGGCCTTCCTGTTTGTCTCAAGTAGTCTGAGCTCATTTATTGTGTCCTTCAGATAAAGCTCCAGATTTTTTATTGACAAGATTTCTGATCTTTATCATTTTTCTTTGATAAATACTCTCTTCTGCCATTTTTCCAAACATACCATTTAACATTTCCATCCTTTTTGTGTAGGATAAATTGTTCCTTCCTCAGTGATAGTCTCCAGCCTTTCCTGAATCTCTAATATCTCACCTTCCAACCAATGGATTCTATTATCTATTGAACTTATTTTATTTTCCTCCTAACTCTTTGCATCATGTGATGCCATGTATGTGATTCTAACAGTAATTCAATTGTTTTTGTGGGGAATATGATAAATGAAAGCTGTCATTTATCTTCAAAAGTGGAGATTATGGTCTCCATTTGTTTGATAGCACCATATAAATATGGAAACCGACTATAGTTTGGAGCCATAAAAAGTGAATTTTCAGAAAAGCTACTATTCACACTGAACAGTAACAAAAAAACACGCTATGAGCGTGCTCCAAAATAATACAGTCGGTAACTATTCAGATACATACATAAATAAATCGGCGTGACAAGATTCGAACTTGCGACCTCTACGTCCCGAACGTAGCGCTCTACCAAACTGAGCCACACGCCGTCTGCAATTCGTTTTGCAACTATTAAATAATATCACAATGTACAAATTTTGTTCACCCCATTAATATATATTTATGGTATGATTTATGCTGTATAAGATGATAAAAATTTACAATATTGTGCCCAGCCTCACAGCGAGGTATCATACCCATGGCAGAACTGTAATTTAATCACGTAATTATTTTTCTTTATACTATGAAGCCGGCCCGACAGCGCAGCGATCGGCTTAGCACCACGGTATAAATTATAAGGAGAATATCATGACAAATCAGACAAATCACACCAATCACATAAATCACATAAATCAGACAAATCACACCAATCACATAAATCACATAAATAAAACAGCTATAATAACCGGAGCTTCACGCGGTATCGGTGCCGCCATTGCCAAAAAGCTGGCTTCCTGTGGCTATAACCTCTCACTTTGCTGCCGCAATTCATCTGACAGGCTAAAGGCACTGGCTGATGAGCTTCACTGTGCATACGGAATTGAGGTGCTATGCTACACCGGAAATGTAGGAGACTTTTTCTTTGCCAAGGATATGGTTACGAATACCATTTCCCATTTTGGCCATATAGATGTGCTCATTAACAATGCCGGCATATCGCATATCGGGCTGCTGAGCGACATGACACCGGAGGAATGGAACAATATCGTGGCGATAAATCTGACCGGTGTTTTCAACTTTACAAAGCTCGTCACCCCTTATATGGTTGCCGATAAATGTGGCCGCATACTACAGATTTCATCTGTCTGGGGCAATGTCGGAGCCTCCTGTGAGGTGGCATACCTAGCCTGGTATAAATGCATTTACCAAGGCACTCGGCAAGGAGCTTGCGCCATCGCATATTCCGGTAAATGCCATAGCCTGCGGTGTCATAGATACCGATATGAACCGCTGCTTTGATGAGACAGAACGCGCTGAGCTGGCCGATGAAATCCCTGCCGGGCGCTTTGCCACAGCCTATGAGGCTGCAGACATGGCTTACTCCGTTATCACTGCACCTGATTACCTCACAGGACAGATAATCACTTTTGATGGTGGCTGGATTTAAAATTGTAATTTTAAGTTTTCTATTTTTTTCGTATTTTTTCAGATATTTGTTGATTTTTGTAATTATTGTGTTACAATTTGTTTATGAATAAAATTAATGTCTTTTACAAGAAAAGCAACTATCAACCATTAGTACAACTGTGCCTGACAGGCTTGATTATCTGATGAGGCTCCACAACTTGACCAACATTGCTCTTCTGAAATCATGTGCTGTGCAGAATCAACTATTTCAGGCTACAGAACAGGCCGTAGAGTGCCTGACATTTTTGTCATTTGCCATTTAAGTACAATTTTTGGTGTCACACCAATTATTTTTGGATTCAC
>SCPN01000751.1_pt1 | contig 32047 bp, 31 predicted proteins | sample 6106831 | NCBI WGS metagenome assembly SCPN01 (sample SAMN10720447, study PRJNA508395) | human gut metagenome | isolation source: Participant 1, 0 month
GATATTCAGTTTTACCTCGACCGCAGGAAGCCGGGACAGAACCGCTTTACCACAAAACGGAAAGAATCCGATACCGTTCAGATTTTTATCCGGCACTTTCGAAGGAAAAACGACCGGTACCCCGATTTCCATGGTGGTATGGAATGAGGATCAGCATTCCAAAGATTACAGCGACATTGCTTCCTATTACAGACCGGGCCACGCCGACTATACGTTTGATGCAAAATACGGTTTCCGCGACTACCGCGGCGGCGGACGCTCCTCAGGACGCGAGACGATCGCATCGCGTGGCTGCAGGTGCCATTGCCTTAAAAATGCTCTCTGAGCTTGGCATCACCGTTTCCGCCTACACCCGCTCCATCGGTGACGTGGAAATCCAGTCTTTTGATACCGCTGAAATCGCGAATAACGCCCTGAATATGCCGGATGCAGAGGCTGCCGAAAAGGCTTCCGAGCTTTTAACAAAAGCCATGGCGGAAAAAAATTCCGTCGGCGGTGTGGTCGAATGTGTCGTTCACCATATGCCGGCCGGTGTCGGCGATCCGGTGTTTGAAAAGCTCTATGCCAACCTTGCAAAAGCACTCGTCTCCATCGGCGCCGTAAAAGGCGTGGAAATCGGAGAAGGTTTCTCGGTCTGCACAGCTACCGGGCTTACCAATAACGATGCCTTCCATGTAAATGCGGACGGCTCCATTGTCAAGCTGACCAACCACGCCGGCGGTATTTTAGGCGGTATCAGCGACGGAAGCGATATCGTTGTCCGGGCTGGTTTCAAACCGACCCCGTCCGTTGCTGCTTCCCAGCAGACCATCAACAAAGACGGCGAAAATATTGCCATCGAAATCAAAGGCCGCCACGACCCGATCATCGTTGCACGCGCCGTTGTTGTCGTGGAATGCATGACCGCTCTTGTCCTGGCGGACGCACTGCTCGTCGGCATGAGCGCCAAACTGGACAATGTAAAGAAAGTCTGGGCTCTGGACGAGAAATAAAGGCCGGACTGCTTCTTTCTGGCTTCAACACAAAAAATGCCTGCGGGATACAGTTCTTCCTGCAGGCATTTTTGCGTTATTTTTTAGTGAACGCCTTTTTTCGTAATCAGAATACAGTTCGGCGTCTCCACTTTCATCGGGCGGCCTTTCTGAACCAGCACGTTTTTCTCATAATCAACGGTAAATGTTGTGATCGTGTTGGACTCATGGTTTGCCACTGCGATATGTTTTCCGTCCGGGAACATTGCAATATCCTTTGGATATTCGCCGCTGATCGGAAGTGCAAACTTCTTCTCCATGCAGCCGGTCTCCGGGTCGATATGGAACATTGCTACGGTATTGTCTCCGGCTGTAGAAGTAAACAGGTAGTGGTGATCCGGGGAAAGGCACATGCCGGATGCAGCGTCGTGCGCCTGGTCCACGTTCGCGGATGTGGTGCTGATCGACTGCAGTTTTTCAAATTCCGGTCCGTTTCCCGTATCACGGTAGCTGAATACATCGACTTTGTTCATCAGCTCGTAAATGACATACGCGTATTTTCCGGATTCACTGAAAACGATCTCTCTCGGACCGGATTCACGCTCACAGCGCAGGATATCCACCAGTTTCAGGCGGTCACGCTGTGTGTTCAGCTTGTACATTTTGATCTGGTCAATGCCGTTGTCGACTGCGCAGACATATTTGTTGTCCGGTGTAGGAACGACACAGCTGACATGCGGGCGGAAGTTACGCTCTGCCACACTGCCAAGGCCCTTGTGGAACACGCCGTCCATCAGACTTCCGAGGCGGCCGTCCTTATGGGTATGTACAACGGTTACTTTTCCGTCATGATAGCCTGCCACGAACAGGTATCTTCCGGTTTTGTCCACCGACAGATAGCAGCCGCGCATGCCGTCGATGTCTACTTTGTTGATCGGGGTCAGGTCTCCGTCATCCTCCACTGCAAACACTGCAACGCCTTCATCTGCAATCGAATACAGGTATTTGCCGTTTAAGGAACGGGCAATGTGGGAAGAGTTGTTGACCGGTATGACTTTTCGCTCTGTCAGAGTGCCTTCTTCTACATTTACATCATATAAATGAATACCAATGCTGCTTCCATGGGTATAAGTGCCTACATAGGCTACGTACTCATCCTTCATGTTGTTTTCATCCTTTCTGCCTTCTCGCACATCGTGTGAATTTTCTAAAAATATTTTAACACAATTTCCGCGCCACGACAACGAGGAAAACGGATTTTTGATATGTAAACGGTAACACTTTATTTTTAGACACAGGATATTCTCCTGCAGAGAATTTTTTAGATATTTCTATTGTTTTTAGATTGTAAGAGTTGAGGTTTCCGCTGCATACCATTTCCATTTTCTACGCTCTCGTCAGACTGATTTCCTGACTCATCATTCCCTGCAGTTTCTTGATTGCGCGGCTGTACTGGCACTGCAGCGCCTGCTCGCTTTTCTTGCAGAATCCGCTGAGCTCTTTGTAGCTGAATCCATATGCTCTCCCCCAGAAAATGCGCTGATCCATCGGATTCAGGTTCTGGATGCAGTTCTGCATCACCATTCGTTCCTCAATCTCGGCTGTCGCGGCCGCCTCCCCTTCATTTCTGTTCTCTTTCTGATACTGTGTATAGGAAACTTCATTCTGATAATAATGTTTTCTGCGCTGATTCTTGATCTTGTTTTTTGCCACACAGAACAGCCATTTCGTCATCTCTTCTCCTTCGAGATCGGCAACGGTTTCAAATTTTACCACCAATACCTCCCATACATCGTTCAGCACATCCTTCGCCGTCTCCCGGTCATTGTTCAACTGACCGCAGATATAACGGAACAGCACATGACTGTTTTTCTCGAATATGATCTGAAAAAATCGTTCCTCCTCTTGTCTCATACACTTCTTTCTCCCTCCTGTTATTTCGCTGTCCTTCTCTTCCGGGCCCGTCATATATGTAATGTGTTGAGACTATCGAAATCTTTCGTTTTTTCAGAATATTTCTACTATTTGACCTTATTACTTTTGTTAATAAAGCAAAATATTGCGTTATAACTGCACCGCGGCGCATAATCAAATTTTTTCTTTCGAAATCAGAAATTACTGTTTCTGACAAAAAATTCCCGCAGAAAGGAGCTTTCTTCCTCTCTACGGGAATCTTCTATTTTGGTTTTATTTTATTTAAAGTAAGCAACACCGGACTCAAAGATCTTCAGATCCTGCTCTCCGTAGATGTTGACTGCTACGCCGTTGTCGCGGCGCTCTGCGTGTGCCATCTTACCAAAGACACGGCCGTCCGGGCTGGTGATACCCTCGATTCCGCAGTAGGAACCGTTGACATTCCAGTACTCGTCGTTGGTCAGGTTTCCGTTGACATCGCAGTAGCGGGTTGCAATCTGGCCGTTTGCCATCAGCTTGTCGATCCACTCTTTCGATGCTACGAAACGTCCCTCTCCGTGGGATGCCGGGTTGGTGTAAACACCGCCAAGCTCGGTGCCTGCCAGCCATGGGGATTTGTTGGTGACAACCTTGGTGTATACCATCTTGGAAATATGGCGTCCAATGGTGTTGAAGGTCAGAGTCGGGGAATCCTCCGTCTGTCCGAGAATCTCACCGTACGGAACGAGTCCCAGTTTGATCAGTGCCTGGAATCCGTTGCAGATACCAAGGGCAAGTCCGTCTCTCTCATTCAGCAGTTTGGTAACAGCTTCTTTGATCTTCGCATTCTGAAATGCGGTTGCAAAGAATTTTGCTGATCCATCCGGCTCATCACCTGCGGAGAATCCGCCAGGGAACATGATGATCTGCGCCTGGTTGATGGCTTTTTCAAAGGCATCGACAGAACCGCGGATGTCTTCTGCGGAAAGGTTGCTGAATACCTGAGTGATAACTTTTGCACCGGCACGCTCGAAAGCTCTGGTGCTGTCATACTCACAGTTCGTTCCCGGGAAGACCGGAATGAATACGGTCGGCTGTGCCAGCTTGTGGGAGCATACGTGGATGCTCTTTGCCTGATAGCAGCTGTCTGCAACAATTCCGTTTTCGTCTGCTGCTGCCACATTCAGGGCATCTACCTCCGGAAGCTCTGCACCGGATACGGTCTTGAATACTTTTTCCAGCGGTTTGTTCCATGCGGAAACGGCCTCGCGGATGGTGATTTCGGTGTCTTTATAGGAAAGAACCGGTTTGTCTGTCACTTCACCGATGACGGTGTAGGTGCTTGCCAGCTCTCCGACTTTTTCAGCCGGAACTTCGCAGATCAGATCTGCAATATATGGAGTAAAGAGATCTCTCTCGTCTACATTGTGCTCGATGGTTACGCCGAGAGCATTACCGAATGCCATCTTGGATACGGCTGCTGCGATACCCTGACGGTCTACAACATAAGCGGCTTTCACACGGCCGTTCTGCATATCCTCATGCAGTTTTCTGTAGGTTTCCATGACGCCTTCGTACTCTGGAAGCAGATGTGCGTCGACTGGAAGGTGGATCCACACGAGTTTGTCTCCTGTGTTTTTCAGCTCCGGAGATACTACATCTTTTAATTTTGCAACGTCAACCGCGAAGGATACGAGTGTCGGCGGTACATCGATATGGTTGAAGGTACCGGACATACTGTCTTTTCCTCCGATAGACGGCAGGCCGTAGCCCATCTGTGCGTCGTATGCACCAAGAAGTGCTGCGAACGGCTGGCTCCAGCGGTGCGGATCCTCAGTCATTCTGCGGAAATATTCCTGGAAGGTGAAGCGGACTTTGCTGTAATCGCCGCCGACTGCCACGATGCGGGACAGGGACTCGGTTACGGCATAGACTGCTCCGTGATACGGGCTCCAGCTCGATACGTATGGATCAAAGCCGTAGCTCATCATGGTAACGGTGTTGGTTTTTCCATCCGGAACCGGCACTTTTGCAACCATGGCCTGGGTTTCAGTCAGCTGATATTTTCCACCGTACGGCATCAGCACGCTGGCTGCTCCGATGGAGGAGTCAAACATCTCGACAAGACCTTTCTGGGAGCATGCGTTGAGGTCTGACAGGGTGGACAGCCATTTTTCTTTCACGTCGGCAATGTCACCGCTTCTTTTTAACGGGGTGTCCTCTGCTTTTGGAATCTCTACGAAGACATCATTCTCCTGATGTGCTCCGTTGGTATCCAGGAATGCACGGGAAATATTGACGATCTCTTTTCCTCTCCAGGAGAGTACCAGACGCGGGTCCTCGGTTACGACTGCAACCGGAATTGCCTCCAGGTTCTCTTCTGCGGCATATTTCAGGAACTGCTCACGGTCTTTCGGGTCGATGACAACGGCCATACGCTCCTGGGACTCGGAGATGGCGATCTCGGTTCCGTCGAGGCCGGCATATTTTTTCGGTACTTTGTCCAGATTGATCTTAAGGCCCGGTGCCAGCTCGCCGATGGCAACGGAAACTCCGCCTGCACCGAAGTCGTTGCATTTTTTAATCAGAAGGCTGACTTCCTCGCGGCGGAACAGTCTCTGCAGTTTACGCTCAGTCGGTGCGTTTCCTTTCTGTACCTCTGCACCGCAGGTCTCGATGGATTCTGTCGTATGTACTTTGGAGGAACCGGTTGCACCGCCGCAGCCGTCTCTTCCAGTACGGCCGCCGAGCAGGATGATGATATCGCCCGGATCGGAATTTTCACGGACAACGGCACGGCGCGGTGCTGCTCCAAGGACAGCTCCGATCTCCATACGTTTTGCCACGTAGTCCGGATGGTAAACTTCTTTGACATAGCCGGTTGCAAGACCGATCTGGTTTCCATAGGAGCTGTAGCCATGTGCTGCTTCTCTTACAAGTTTTTTCTGCGGAAGTTTTCCTTCGAGTGTCTCGCTCTGCGGACGGGTCGGATCTGCGGCTCCGGTCACACGCATCGCCTGATATACATAGGTTCTGCCGGAAAGCGGGTCACGGATTGCACCGCCAAGGCAGGTTGCTGCACCACCGAACGGCTCGATCTCGGTCGGGTGGTTGTGGGTCTCGTTTTTGAAGTTGATCAGCCACTCTTCGTCTTTTCCGTCTACATCTACCGGTACGACGATGGAGCATGCGTTGATTTCATCAGACTCTTCCTGATCTGCGAGTTTTCCTTCGGATTTCAGTTTTTTCATTGCCAGAAGGGCAAGGTCCATAAGGCAGATGAATTTGTCGTCACGGCCTTTGTAGAGTACCTCACGGTCGCTTAAGTAGCGGTCGTAGCTTTTTTTCATCGGCTCGTAGTAGTCGCCTTCGCCGAAGGTCACGTTGGTAAGCTCGGTGGAGAAGGTGGTATGGCGGCAGTGATCGGACCAGTAGGTATCGAGTACGCGGATCTCGGTCATGGATGGATTTCGTTTTTCTTCGCCGCGGAAGTAGTTCTGGATATGCAGGAAGTCTTTGAAGGTCATGGCAAGGCCGAGGGAATCATACAGGGCTTTTAATTCTACCTCCGGCATGTCGATGAATCCGTCGAAGATTTTGACGTCTGCCGGCTCTTCAAATTTTGTCACAAGGGTTTCCGGTTTTTCAAGTCCTGTCTCTCTGGAGTCTACCGGATTGATGCAGTGTGCTTTGACTGCGTCAAACTGCTCATCAGTCATCTCTCCTTCGATAACATACGTAACGGCGGAGCGGATGATCGGCTGCTCGTCTTCTTTGATGAACTGAACACACTGAACAGCAGAATCCGCTCTCTGGTCAAACTGTCCCGGAAGGAATTCTACGGAAAATACTCTCGCACCTTCTGCACGCGGGAAATCTTCCTGATAGCAGATATCAACCGGCGGCTCTGCAAAGACTACTTTACATGCTTTCTCATATGTCTCATCACTGATATTTTCTACATCGTACCGGATCAGCTCCCGTACGTTGGTTACGGTCTGGATGTTCAGATAGTGCTTGATTTCATGCTTCAGATCTTTCGCCTTAATCGCAAATTCCGGCTTTTTCTCCACATAAACGCGTCTGACTGTACTCATTTTTATCCTCCATTTGTCTGAATCATAGTCCCCTAAAAACGGGACAATCTTTCGTTACTTACAGAATAGCATATTTATCTTTATAAATGAAATTAATATATCTTATATGTTTTATAAGTTTTAGTTCTTAATAGACGGACGCATTCCATTTTTCCTGCACTACCATCCCGCTCATCACCCATTCTCTCCCGTCCTAAACCGTCAGGCCCGCGCACTTTCTGGTGCTGGGGGATGCTGTTTCGGGGGATAAGAAATACTTAGAGCCTTGGAATTTGCTAAAAATGTTATAAAAAAGTCAAAACTCGCTGCGCTCAGACAGTTGACTTTTTTATAACAACGCAAATTTCAAGGCTCTAAGTATTCTAAATCTACGATACATCCCCAGCACCAGAAAGTCTCTAATGACTCATCGTTTCCGTTACATTCTATATTTCTTTTTTCTCCACGTGTCCGCAAGTGCATTCCCCTTTGCGCGGCCGGTACAGCAGCATACAGGTTCCCGCATTCATAACAAGCGCACAGCACACATCCGATACGGAGTGCTGTTTTAAAAACATGGTCGAAAACACAATCAGCACCGTCAGGCCCAGGCAGACGTTTCGGAATACCGGGCGGTTTTTGAGCTGCTCGCTGTGTTCTACGGCAACAGCTACGGCTACGGAATTATATACGTGAATACTTGGGAATACGTTGGTCGGTGTGTCTGTCAGATAAAGGCCTCTGACCAGATCCGTGAAAATGTTCTCCCGTGGGAATACCGTCGGGCGCAGGTTCTGGCCGTTCGGGTACAGATAGGAGATCACGAGGAACGCCGTCATTCCGATTCCCAGGTTGATAATCAGCTGATAATATTCTCTGCGGTTCTTGTTGCAGAGGCCGAAATAAAGGACAGACCATGCAATAAATCCAAACCACATAAAATAAGGAATCACAAAAAACTCACAGAACGGAATCATATCATCAAACGGAGTATGAATCAGATGATATCCTTTCGTAATGTGCGTTTCCAGATATTGAAAACATTTCAGATAGAAAATGCCATAAACCACTACCGGAAGAAAATGCTTATATTTTTTTATTGTCTTCATAGTTTCCCTCCACTTTTCTGACGAGGTTTTTCTCTTCAACCTGCTGAAATTATAGCACACCGAAAACCGAAGTCAATAAGCTTTATTATTTTTTAAGAAACAATTCATCGGTTTCTGAAAACCGTCCTTGGGATGGAAATGTTCAAAGATCGCCGCGTCGAATTTTTTCCGTGTCCGGTTATATACATGCTCATCTTTTACCGTCCATGCAAATGCCGGTGTCCGAAACAGCATACGGTCGATCAGGAAGCCCGGGCAGTCGGCGTAGCGGTGGTCGTAGGCGATAAAATCCGGTTTCCCGATAAAATTCAGCATCAGATGACGCGCCATTATCCGCAGGATCAGATGCACCTTATCATCCTTTGAAAAACGGCCGGAAAGCTGGCCGCGCAGCGTCTGCGGCATGTGGCGGCGGCACCAGCGGAGGGCCAGGCTGTTGAAGGATTCCATGCAGAACATACCGGTGTACCCCTCCATCTCCTTCTGAAATCCCGCACAGACCGCCGTGGAAAGTCCCGGCATCTTGATTTCGATTAAAAGCGGCACGCGGCCGTCTACCGTCTGCAGTACCTCACGAAGCAGCGGAATCTTTTCCGTGCTGTCGCCCAGATGGAACTGCTGGAGTTCCTCATACGTATAATCGCTGATTTTTCCCTCGTTTCCACACATCCTCTTCATCGTGTCGTCGTGGAACACCACAATCCGGCCATCCTTTGTGATCTGAATATCCAGCTCGATGGCATATCCCTGCTCCGCCGCGCGGGCAAAAGCCGGAAGAGAATTCTCCGGAACTCCCTCCGCCGCGTTCCACAGACCGCGGTGCGCATAATTCCATTCCGCAAATTTCAGACATTCCTGCCGTCTCGATGTAGCCGGCAGAATGGAAAAGAAATAACCTGCTGCCAGGACGGCAAGCACTGCAAAAAATATGATCCAGAACATCATCTTTCCATCCCTTCTTTCACCCAGTCGCCCAAAAGGCGGAGACGCTCCGTTTCCAGTCCGATCCTTTCCTCCGTGCGGTGTCCGCCCGATTCTCCGTCCAGGTGGACCGGTTCCGCGCGGTCTGTCTGAAAGGAAAGGCTGCTGCACCGCTCCATATGTACCTCAGGAAATCCCGTGTGGCGTCCAAACAGCGCCATCGGCAGAAGATAGCTGACTTTCCATTTGGCAAGATTGGAAACCACCATCACGTCGAGCAGATCATCTGTTCCGTCCGCCTCCGGGCAGAAGCAGAAGCCGCCGCCCTCGTACGGAAAATTCATTGCCACTGCAAAAAGAACATTTTCAAACGAACGGTGTTCTCCGTTTTCCAGCGCTGCATCCAGTATGAACGGTTCGAGATAAAAGAGCTGCCGCAGTGCAATCATCACATACGTAAGTTTTCCCAGATGCAGCCGGTTCAGCGTATTCTTGATTTTTGATGCCAGCGCCTCGTGGCAGATGCCTGCATCAAAACCGATGCCGGTGCTGACGAGAAATCTCCGCTTTTGGCTGCCAAGAAGCGCCGTTCCAATGTTGATCTCCTTTTCCTCCCCTTTCAGCACAGCTTCCAGCGCCTGCAGCGGATCGGAGGGAATTCCGGCACCGCGCGCAAAATCGTTGCCGCTTCCCGTTGGAATATAACCGAATTTTACATCCGACAGGCTGGTGATTCCATCGACCGCCTCATTCGCCGTACCGTCTCCGCCGATCGCCAGAAGGACATCGTCGGGATTCCATACCCTTTCGCGGTCAGCCGTGCTGCCGTCTCCCGTGCGCTTCCGCGATACTTTGTCGGATATACACGAAATTCCGTCCTGCGCCGCTCAAGCTCGCCCTCAATTACCGGCCACAGCTTCTCGCCGCGCCCCGACTGCGATTTTTTATTTACTATAATATGATACATTAAAGTCATACCTTCTTTTTTCTTCTGTAAAAAACCACTTCAAATCACCTGAATCATGTTCTTACGCAGCGAAACAGCAAGTGTTTCACTGCTGAGTGAACAGTAACCAAATCAGCCATATTGTAGCAGTTTTCCCCGCAAACCACAACTATCTTCACAAAATCTTAACTTGTTGCCGCCGTAAAAATTCCCGCACCCCTGTCTTTTCTTTCTTGACAGATCCTTTTTGTTCTGCTAAAATAAAAAGTACCGCGGTTTCGTCCGCAGAACGTCACTCATTTCTGAGGAGGTTTTTATGAATTTTTACGATATGACACGCGCAGGGAGGATGATACGATGAAGCTCTCCCCCGCATTTCTCGCTTATAAACTAAGCAGCGCTTTTTCGGTTCTTGCACCGGAAAACCGCCGCTTTCCGGCACACTGGAGCTGCCTGTTCTTTATCAGACAGGCTCCGCAGCCACTGCGCACCGGGTCTTTCTCTGCATAGAAGAACAGATCGGCTTTCTTTCCTCCCTCCCTGAAGAAAGCAGCTCCCTTTTTCTTCTCTGTACCGAAGAACTGCCGGAGGAACTTCCGGCTCCGGTTTCGATCGCCGTTAAGAGCAGCGTATCCGCTGTTTTTTCGTTCCTGCAGGAGCTTTTCTGGACGTACGATTGCTGGCAGAAGGAGCTGATGCAGGCACGGCTCGACGGAAAATCGATCCAGCATCTTTTAAATCTCTCCCTGCCTGTTTTTGCCCACCCGCTGATGGTGGTCGGCATGGATTTTTCCATCATCGCCGCAGCGTCCGAAGAACCTTCCTTTTTTCCCGAGAAGGTGTTTGGCCCCTTGATGCAACGCGCCCGTTTCTGCTCTCCTTGACAGAAAGCAGCGAATACGCGTCCGTCCGCGATCTCGATGGATGGTTCCGCTTTCCGGATCACGTAACGGGACTTGGTTCCCTCTGCGTCAACATCACGCAGCATGGTCAGAGCGCCTACCGCCTGCTGCTCCTCGACACGAAAAAGGATCTTTCTGATTCCGAAGGCTTTCTTCTTGAATTTCTTGCAGAAATGATCCATCACGCCTTCCTGCACAATGTGATGCAGAAAACCTCGCCGGCGCAGTCGCTTCACACCGTGCTGCTCCGTGCCCTCGACGACCGGATGGCCGACTATATTGCGGTCAGCCAGGCTCTCGATGCGCTCGGCTGGCATTCCCGCCACACCTACTGCTGCCTCTATCTGCAGCTCTCCGATATGGATCAGAAAAACCTGACGGCAAACTCGGTCTGCGCCTATCTGGAAAATATTCTGACCGGCTGCTCCGCGTTTCCGCACGGCGGCGGTATCGTTGCATTCTTTAACCTCACGCTGTCCGATTTTTCCATGACCGATCTGATGGAACGCATGGTGCACTTTGTGGAGGACAGTTCCTTAAATGCCGGCTTTTCGCGCTGCATGAACGGCCACATGAATCTGCGCCGCCAGTATATCCAGGCAAAAATCGCCCTGCAGTTCGGCACGCGAAAATACCCGGACAAGCGGATGCATCCGTTCAACGATATCTCGTTTGACTACATCCTCGATCAGGCAACAAAAAAGCTCCCAGGCTACATGCTGTGCCATGAGAGACTTCTCTTTCTGCAGGAGCACGACGACAGCTCCGGCAGTGACTATATGCGGACGCTCCGCTGCTATCTGGACAACCACTGCAATGTCGTCCAGACGGCTCGTGAGCTTTTTATCCACCGCAGTACCCTGCTCTACCGCCTGGAAAAGATCAAGGAAATTTTAGAATCTGATCTTTCCAGCCCGGATGAAATTCTGTATCTGATGCTTTCGTTCCGTTTTATCGACCTCGAGAATGAAGAAGAAAACCGTTCTGGATCTTCGCAGCCAGAAAAGCACAGATAAAACCAACCGCAATTCCCGCTAGGACATCAGTCGGGAAATGCACAAACAGATACAGTCTGGAAAATGCAATCAGGCAGGCCAGAATCAGTGCGGCAGCTCCTTCTTTTTTGTGCATCACAAAAATAGAGACTGCCGCCGCAAACGAAGCTGCCGAATGGCCCGATGGGAAGGAATAGTCCTTCGGAGCGGCAACCAGCAGCTTTACCTGCTCGTCAATCCAGCACGGACGCGGGCGCGCTGCCAGCGGCTTTAACACCAGATTACATAAAATCAAATCTAAAATCAGCGCAATCGCCATTCTTACACCGCATTTCCGGTATTTCGGAAGGATTAAGAAAACGGCGGTCAGCGCAATCCAGATCCATCCCGCATTTCCAAGTGAAGTAATTCCCACCATCACCCGATCGAGCACTGCATTGTGAAGATGCTGCAGTACATATAAAATTGAAAAATCCATTCTTACCCCTCTCTGTAAAAAATGGGCATTTTTCTGCTGTACATCTGCTGATCGGCGGCCGCCTCGTACAGAAATTCCGCCAGGGCCTCTCTCGAGTATCCAGGCCGGAACTGGCTGCCGTCCAGCGAAATACTGCAGTTCTGCCCTACCTTTTTCACTTTCCCGTCTCTTCCCGCACACGTCCGCACCAGTGTCCAGTTCAGATCGCTCCGTGCCAGAACCTGTCCCATCTTCTGCATATCTTTATAGACACCTGGCCAGAAAATCTGCATGAATTTCGTACTCATTCTCTGGTATTTGTCCTCGCAGTCTCCAAACGCATGAATGCAGACATGGCCTACCGTCACAAACCGCGTTTTTCCAAGCTGCTTCATGGCCGAAAGAATCATCGCGTTTCCGTCAGCCAGCGGTGTCTCCTCTTCTTTTACATGTTTCACACGCATCGGAGTCAGCACGCTGATGACTGCATCCGCTTCCAGCAGTGCCTCCAGCACGCGTTCCCGGTTCTGAAGGCTTCCCTCAATCACGGTCAGATTTTTTCTCGGCCAGATCGCTTTTGCATCCGGCACGTAGGCGGTCACCTGTGCGCTGTGAAGAAGCGCCGTGTTGGTCACATACTGCCCAAGCAGTCCCCCCAGACTGAATATTGTAATTCTCATGAAATCCTCACTCTCATCTGTGTGTCTTTTGTATCCTCCGCAGATTTTTTGACACACTTTCCTAATGTTATCTCCTATTCTAACACACCGCCCGTATACGATACAATGAAATAAAACTAAAAAAAGTATAACCTTTTTCGTCCTTTCTTCATATCGTAAGTAGAACCGTATTTTCAGGAGCTTTGATCTTATGCCCTATACTATCGTAATCGATGCCGGACACGGGGGAAGTGATCCGGGCGCTGTCTATGAGGGACGCAGGGAAAAGGATGACAATCTTTCCCTCGCCATCGCGGTCGGCGAGCTTCTTTCCCGGCAGGGTGTCTCTGTCATTTATACCCGCACAACCGATGTTTATCAGACGCCGTTTGAAAAGGCGCAGATGGCCAATCAGGCGGATGCCGACTTTTTTATTTCTTTTCACCGGAATTCTTCGGAAGAACCGAACCAGTATACCGGCGTGGAAACGCTTGTCTATGACAACTCCGGCATCAAACAGACAATGGCAGAAAACATTAACGGCGCGCTCTCGGAGCTGGGATTCCGGAATCTCGGTGTCAAGGCACGGCCAGGGCTTGTTGTTCTGCGGCGGACGAAAATGCCGGCTCTTCTGATTGAAACCGGCTTTCTGAACAATGAGCAGGACAATACGCTCTACGATGAAAAGCAGGAAGAAATCGCCCGCGCCATCGCGGATGCAGTGCTTGGAACGCTGGATCTCGAGACGGTCACGGAGGCTGACCGGCGCGCTGCGGAAACGGAAACCGCCCGTCCGTCCGTTTCAACAGCGGATACCGTCACTGCTTCCGCTTCGCCCCATCCCACGCCGCCGGAACAGGAAAATCCTTCCGACACACCGGAAACCTTCTACCGTGTCCAGACCGGCCTTTTCCGCATCCGCCAGAATGCCGACCGTATGCTTTACGACCTTCTCGACCAGGGCTATCCCGCTTTTCTTCTCGCCGAGGACGGCTTTTTCAAGGTCCAGGTCGGCGCTTACCGCCAGCTCGGAAATGCCATTCTGATGGAACGCCGCCTGCGCCGCGACGGCTATTCCACCCTGATTACCACCTGAGCGTCTGACGCACCAGTCGAAAAAAGAGCGTGCCGGAATTTTGTTTTCCGACACGCTCTCGTTCTCCTTATAACTTTTTCAGTTTTGCAAACGAAGCAAACATTTTCTTCGTACCAGCCTGGTCGAAGTTGACGGTAACTTCATAATCTCTTCCGCCGTCCACGATATCCGTGACAATGCCGACACCGAACTTGATATGGCGCACCGTATCCCCGATTTCGTAATCGAGTTTCGTCGCCTTCTGCGCGCTGAAGGTTTTCGCCTGCTGCGGCTTCTCGCGGAATGCCTGCTTCATCGCCGCATAGACGCTGCCTCTCGTCGGAATGTCCATCTTCGGCTTCCGGTCTTCGATCTCCCCGCGCTCCCGCTCCAGGGAAATCAGCTCCCGCGGAATCTCTTTGACAAAACGGGACATCTTGTTGTACTGCACTTCGCCGCGGATCATTCTCTGGCGCGCACACGTCAATGTCAGATGCTGCATCGCACGCGTGATGCCCACGTAGCAGAGACGGCGCTCCTCCTCCAGCTCCGACGGATCATCCCCGGTGATCGTCATGTAGCTTGGGAAAATGCCATCCTCCATGCCGGCAAGGAATACGTTCGGGAACTCCAGTCCTTTTGCGGAATGCAGTGTCATCAACAGCACGTAATCGCTCTCCTCATCCACCGAGTCGATATCAGACACCAGCGCAACCTCCTGCAGAAAACCACCGAGAGATGGCTGTTCGGCGCTCTCCTCATAATCCGCAATCTTTGAAATCAGCTCGTCGATGTTCTCGATGCGGGCTGCCGCTTCTTCGGTTCCCTCCGCCTGCAGATCTGCTACATAGCCGGTCTCCTCGATGATTTCATTCAGCAGCTCTTTGACCGACAGATAATCTGCTTTCGCGCGGAGTACCTGTAAAAAGGACGTGAAGGATTTAATCTTATTTAAAGACCGCATCAGCCCCGGCACATACTCGGCCTCGAGAAGCGCATCGTAGAAACGGATGCCCTGCTCTGCCTCCCAGTCCTGCACTTTGTTGATCGTCGCCGCTCCGATACCGCGCCGCGGAACGTTGATGATACGCAGTACCGCAAGGTCATCCTCCGGGTTCTCGATCACACGCAGATACGCCAGCAGATCCTTGATCTCGCGTCTCGCATAGAAGTTGACACCGCCCACGATTTTATATGGAACATTTGCAAGCAGCAGTTTCTCCTCAAAAAGACGGGACTGTGCGTTGGTACGGTAGAGAATTGCATAATCACGATACTTCTTTCCCTCCGTGCGGACGCCGCGCGTGATTTCTCCTGCCACGTACTCCGCCTCCTCAAAACCGCTCTGGAACTGCCGCAGATCGATCAGGTCACCCTCCGGGTTCTCTGTCCACAGGCGTTTTGCTTTTCGTCCCTGGTTATTCGCAATCACTTCATTTGCCGCATTCAGAATATTCTGGGTAGAACGGTAATTCTGCTCCAGTTTAATGACCTTCGCATCCGGGAATACATGCTCAAAACTCAGAATATTTTCAATATTCGCCCCGCGGAATTTGTAGATCGACTGGTCATCATCGCCGACAACGCAGAGATTGCGGTATTTTGCCGCCAGAAGGCTTACAAAGCGGAACTGAGCCGTGTTGGTGTCCTGGTACTCATCCACCATGATATAGCGGAACTGCTCCTGATAATAGTCGAGCACTTCCGGGAACTGCTGGAATAATTTTACGGTCTGTACCAGCAGATCATCGAAGTCCATCGCATTGTTTTTCTTTAACTCTGCCTGATACTCCGCATAAACTGCCGCATACTTCTGCAGCTTCCAGTCGATTCCCGCGTCAATCCGGTACTGGTCCGGCTCAATCATCTCATCCTTTGCGGACGAAATTGCCGCCATGATCGCACGGTCGCGGTACAGTTTCGGATCCATCTGGAGCCGTTTCATGATGTCCTTGATCAGCGTTTTCTGGTCATCGGTATCGTAAATTGCAAAATTGTTGGCGTATCCCAGACGTTCAGCATGGCGGCGCAGAATCCGCACGCAGCTGGAATGGAAGGTGCTGACCCAGATCCGCTCCGATCCGTATCCCACGATTTTATCGACACGCTCACGCATTTCTCCGGCGGCCTTGTTCGTAAAGGTGATCGCCATAATATTCCACGGATTGACGCCTTTGTCCCGGATTAGGGAGGCGATGCGGTGCGTCAGTACCCTCGTCTTTCCCGAACCGGCACCTGCAAGGATCAGAAGCGGCCCTTCGGTGTACTCCACAGCTTCCATCTGCATCGGGTTTAATCCTGTTTCTGTCTGATTCATGTTCTTTCTCCTTCATCTGCTTCGAATCTTTTCACATGCATCTCAGTATATAACAAATCCGCTATCTGGTATCAAGTAAGAACGATATATGGATGGATCACATGAAACTTTATGGACGCACAGCTCGCTTCTTCGCGCCGCTTCGAGTCCGATAAGGTTCTGACAAAAACAATGATCAACAACTATGCAAAAAACAAGCTGCTCCCGCCGCCGGTCAAAAAGAAATATTCGCCGGAGCACATGATGCTTCTGGTTTTTATTTACTACTTTAAAAACATCCTCTCGATCACGGATATCCAGACACTGCTCGCCCCGATCACCGATCGGTATTTCGGCACGGAGAGCGGCTTTTCCATCAAAGATATCTACGACGAAATTTTCCAGATGGAAAAAGAAGAAATTGCATCCGTAAAAGAAGATCTTCTGAAAAAAGCGGATGTATCCAAGTCCATGTTCGGCAGCTCACCGTAGGAGGACCGGGAATTTCTCCAGCTCTTTTCGTTTATCTGTCTGCTGAGTTTCGATGTCTATCTGAAAAAACAGATGCTCGAGCACATGGTGGATGAACTGGCATCCCTCGCGGCGCCTTCTGATCCGAAAAAGAAAAATTAAGAACAAACGTGTAATTAAAAAAGACGGCTGCGTTGGAATCGCACCGTCTTTTTTGATTTTACACATTTTCTTTCTTTTCCATCCGTTCAAACACCATCTCATATCCGTCGTTTCCATAGCTTAAGGAACGGTTAACGCGGCTGATCGTCGCCGTGGATGCTCCCGTCTTTTCGGAGATTTCCAGATACGTTCTCTTCTCCCGCAGCATTTTCGCCACTTCAAACCGCTGCGACAGCGAAAGCAGTTCGTTGATGGTGCATACATCCTCAAAAAAAGTATAGCATTCTTCCTTATTCTTCAGACACAAAATTGCCTCAAAAAGCTGGTCTACTGCTTCTGAATGAAGTTTCTTGTTCATTTCAAACCCTCCTGTACGAAAATTAAGCCCCCATCTCATTCTTATAACTCGGAATACTACCATTTTAGCACAGTAAAGTGTGAAATACAAGTCCTTTTATCCCTGCATCAGCAAAGCCTGTACCATCGACTCCCGCTGTCTGCGGTAATCGCTCGGCGAACAGGCCTTTACCGTCTTGAAAGTACGGTTGAAGGCACTTAAAGAAGAGAATCCGGAATTCATCGCCACATCCGTGATACTCATCTTTTTGTCGTACAGAAGCTCCTCTGCGCGTTTGACGCGTTTAGAATTGAGGTACTCATAGAATGTCATGTTCATGTACTGCTTGAAAATTCTGGTAAAGTGGAACTTGGAAAATCCGCTGACTGCAGCTACTTTCTCAAGAGAAAGATTCTCCATGTAATGGACATTGATATAACGGCAGGCGCTTAAAACAGCCTCTATATATTCCTGCTGCTTCATTGCCCCGAACGTATTCTGCGCGTTGGCATCCGAAAAGCCCTTGCGGCCAAACTCTGAAAAAAGCTCTTTGAGGCCGGTGCAGATTCTGTGCGTCATCACTGCGCCCTCATTATCGTATTCCCGCACCAGTTCCAGAATCTGGCTGCGTAGAAACAGATAGAAGGGATCTTCCTCATCCTCTTTTTTGAAGTAGATGGCCGGAAGCCGCAGGAAAATCGTTTCCATTTCTTCCTGATTCTCCACACAGCCCGGTTCCACCAGCATGACAATCCGTTCTCCCTGGGATACGAATCTCATTCCGTGTACAACGCCGGAATTGATCATAATGATGTCGCCCTCTTTGAGATTATAGCTGTCTTTTCCGACAACAACCTCATATTCACCTCTGGTCGGCATGATAATTTCAATTGCGGTATGCCAGTGCTCCGGATAGCCTTCTGTCACGGTGTTGTGAAAGATTTCAAACGCCGGCGGGTTTGCTGCATTCCGGTCAAATGTTTTCCCATGTTCCACTTTCTTCATCTTATTTCTTACCTCTTTTTATTACAGCAGCTCTGTAAACAGATCTTTTACGGTCGGATAAATCTTTGCAAATTTCTGATACTGGCGCTCATATTTCTCAACCAGTTCCGGTTCCGGCTCAATGGTCTCTGTCACACGAACAATTTTTTCTGCCGCCTCTTCTACGGATGAAAAGACACCGCAGGCAACGGCTGCCAGCATGGCTCCGCCAAGTGCCGGGCCTTCCTCGGACTCAATACGGTCCACTTTGATGTTCAGCACGTTTGCGATCATGCGTCTCCACAGCGGGCTCTTTGCACCGCCTCCGCAGATTTTCGTTCTCTCGATCTGGATGCCGAGGGATTTTGCTACCTCAAAGGAATCGCGGATCGCAAAGGCAACGCCCTCGAGAACAGCCTGGGTCATATCCTCTCTTGTGGTGTCCATGGTCAGGCCGATGAAGGTTCCTCTTGCATCCGGGTTGTTGTGCGGGGAACGCTCGCCCATCAGATACGGCAGGAAGAAGACATTATTCTCGCCAAGTTTTGTGATGTTCTCCTGCTCTTTTGTATATTCTTTTGTGCGGATGATTTCATCCATCCACCATTTGTTGCAGGAAGCTGCACTCAGCATGCATCCCATCAGGTGATAGTGGCCGTCTGCGTGTGCGAATGCGTGCAGGGCATTGTGGCTGTCTACGCCGAATTTGCTGCTGGAAATGAATACGGTTCCGCTTGTACCAAGGGAAACGTTGCACATGCCGTCGCCTACGGTTCCGGTTCCGACTGCGGCTGCTGCGTTGTCTCCGGCTCCTGCTACAACTTTACAGGTCTCCGGCAGTCCAAGTTCTGCTGCTACTTCCGGTTTTAAGGTTCCGACAGCGTCAAAGCTCTCATGGAGCTCTGGCAGCATCTCCAGGGAAATACCGCAGATTTCTGCCATCTCTTTTGACCAGCATTTGTTCTTGACATCCATCAGAAGCATGCCCGATGCATCGGAGTAGTCGCTTACGAATGCGCCGGAGAGACGGTATGCCAGGTAATCTTTTGGAAGCATGATTTTGCAGATTTTTGCGAAGTTATCCGGCTCATTTTCTTTCACCCAGAGAATCTTCGGTGCGGTAAAGCCTGCAAATGCAATGTTTGCGGTGTACTCGGAGAGTTTTTCTTTTCCGATTACGGTGTTCAGATAATCAGTCTGTTTTGCGGTACGGCCGTCGTTCCAGAGGATCGCCGGGCGGATGACGTTATCGTTCTCATCCAGGATGACAAGGCCATGCATCTGGCCGCCGAAGCTGATGCCGGCTACCTGGGATTTGTCTACGTCTTTTACCAGCTCGCGGATTCCCTCTTTGCTCTGCTCCCACCAGTCTTCCGGTTTCTGCTCAGACCAGCCTGGATGCGGGAAATACAGCGGATACTCTCTCGATACAATATTTATAATTTTGCCTTCCTCGTCCATCAGAAGCAGTTTGACAGCGGAAGTACCAAGGTCAACACCAATAAAATACATGTCGAATCTCCTTTTTCTACTCTTTTTCAAAAAGGGCGGCAGCAGACCTAGATCTCTGCTCCGCCCTTTTGCTTATGCGTTACTGCATATCTTTCTTATTTTTCAGTGAATCTTCCGGAACGGATTAGCCCCACGGATTCTCTGTCGGGTAACGAACACCCTTCGGCTGGTTGTAGCCGATCTCATCTACTTCAACACCGAGCATTTTGAATACTTCGAATAACGGTTTTCCGAAGTGTCCGAATGCTACTGCGCCGTGATGCGGATAGTTTTTCTCTACCAGTACGTGACGGTAGAATCTGCCCATCTCCGGAATAGCGAAGATACCGATGCTTCCGAAGGAACGTGTTGCTACAGGAAGAACCTCGCCCTCTGCGATGTATCCGCGCAGTTTTGCGTCAGATGTGCTCTGCAGACGATAGAAGGTGATGTCTCCAGGAACGATATCTCCCTCCAGAGTTCCCTGTGTAACTTCTTCCGGAAGAGTTCTTGCCATGATCATCTGATATTTCATAGAGCAGAATGCCAGTTTGGTGGAAGCGGTATTTCCGCAGTGGAATCCCATGAAGGTATCTTTTAAGGTGTAATCAAATTTGCCTTTGATTTCGCTCTCATACATATCCTTCGGAACGGTGTTGTTGATGTCGAGGAGTGTTACGGTGTCTTTGGATACAACGGTTCCGATGAACTCGGACAGTGTTCCGTAGATATCTACCTCACAGGATACCGGGATGCCCATCTTGGTCAGACGGCTGTTGACATAGCAAGGAACGAATCCGAACTGTGTCTGGAATGCCGGCCAGCATTTTCCGGTCAGGGTTACGTATTTTCTGGAGCCTTTGTGTGCTTCGATCCAGTCTAACAGGGTGATCTCGTACTGAGCCAGTTTCGGCAGGATTTCCGGTTTCAGGTTTCCTTCGCCGAGCTCTTTTGCCATATCTTCTACGACTGCCGGGATTCTCTCATCGCCTGCGTGTTTGTTGAATGCTTCAAACAGGTCAAGCTCGGAGTTCTCTTCGATTTCTACGCCGAGGTTGTACAGCTGTTTGATCGGTGCGTTACATGCCAGGAAGTTGGTCGGACGCGGTCCGAAGCTGATGATTTTCAGGTTCTTAACAGCTACAACTGCAGTTGCAACCGGTACGAAATCTTTGATCATGGCTGCTACGTCTTCTGCATCGCCAACCGGGTACTCCGGAATGTATGCGTGCAGGTTGCGCAGTTTCAGGTTGTAGCTTGCGTTCAGAACGCCGCAGTATGCATCGCCGCGTCCGCCTACAAGGTCGTCGCCGGTCTCTTCTGCTGCTGCTACTACCATGCAAGGTCCGTCGAAGTATTTTACAAGCAGGGTTTCTTCGGTCTCCGGTCCGAAGTTTCCAAGGTATACAACAAGTGCATCACACTCTGCTTTTTTCAGGTCTTCGAGTGCGTTCATCATGTCGATTTCATTCTCGACGATGATTGGACATTCGTAGATTTCTCCGTCGTATGCTTTTACGACTGCTTTTCTTCTGTTCTCGGAAAGGCTGTTCGGGAAGCAGTCACGGCTTACTGCAACGATACCTAATTTGATTTCCGGTGTATTGTTGATCATTTTTGAAGATCCTCCTTTTTGGGTTTTCTTGGTTTTTGGTTTCTTTTTATGTTCAGAACTGCTCTTTTGGGGCAGTGTTTCTGATTTCTGGTTTTGTCTCTGGTTTTATTTTACCGAGAGGTTTTCTCCTTTGATGCCTGCTACGCTTCCAGCGATGTTTGCATCCGGGTGGCTTAAGAGCCATTTGTTTCTGGCGAAGAGCAGGTCGTCTTCCGGGGTGTGTTTTTCTTCCAGGGTGATGTCGGTATTGGTTCCTTTTGGAAGGACTACGACGCATTTGAAGCCGCTGGCTGCCACGTTGCATGGTGCGTAGTGGAGGGTGGTTGCGTAGACTTCAATGGTGGTTCCGGCCGGGATTAAGAAGGCCTCCATTTTGGATGAGTCGTAGGTGTGGTCTTCGGTGATGTCCTGTTCTTTTCCGAGGATCAGGATCAGGTCGGTTACAGCGATGTTGATTTCGCTGTCGCGGTGGTATTCTACGGCGTTCAGTAAATGGTTGTGGCCGTTGCAGTAGCCGATCTGGATCGGCATGCCGCCGTAGAGGCTGTCGGATACGGACTGGGCGCTTTTGCAGGCTTCGAGGCTTTCAATGGAAGGCTCGTAGACTACGTCCTCGGGACATGGGGTCTCGGACATGGCGGTGATGATGTCGCTGACGTCGAGGTCTTTGATGACTTTACCGTACTGGCGGAATGCTTCGTCTGTTACTTTCAGAATCTGCATTGTTTTGGTGCTCCTTTCGTACAATTAGTTTAATGATTGAACTAATTGTAATATAGCACTTGTATGTACTTCTTGTCAACATGTATTTGGATGAAAAAACGGACGGGTTGACAAATAAGGGGGAGGTTGGTATACTTTAATACGTTAAAATAATAAGACGCTAGGGGAGCCTTTGGCTGAGAACGTGGGACAGGGATAAGCTCACGGACCCTCACTACCTGAACGGGATAATTCCTGCGTAGGGAAGCTGGAACGTGGTTTCGGATGTGATTCGGGACTGTGTTTTATGTGAGCCCCTCCAAGCGGAATGCGAAGGAGGTTTTTTTATGATTTTTTGTTACTGCTGACGGCGGACTGACGACGGCCGGTTATGTTGGATGCGTGGTGCTGATGGTGGCGCTGGTGGTGATTGCTTCGGTTCTTTCTGCTCAGAAGAGTAAGGGGACGGGAATGGATGCAAGGAAGCTGGCGTTTTGTGCGATGGGGATGGCGCTGGCGTTTGTGACTTCGTATGTGAAGGTGTTTGAACTGCCGTACGGGGGATCGGTTACGTTGTTTTCGATGCTGTTTATTGTGCTGATTGCGAACTGGTATGGGGCGAAGACGGGTATTCTCGTTGGTTTTGCTTATGGACTGCTGCAGTTTATCCAGGGGCCGTATGTGCTGTCGCTGTTCCAGGTGTGCTGTGATTATGTGTTTGCGTTTGCGGCGCTGGGTGTGGCCGGATTCTTTGGAAAGAAGAAAAACGGGCTGCTGATCGGGTATATTGTAGCTGTGCTGGCGAGGGGATTTTTCCATACGTTAGGCGGGTATCTGTACTGGATGGATTATATGCCGGAGAATTTCCCGCAGTCTTTGAAGGCGCTGTATCCGATTATTTACAACTACAGCTATCTGCTGGCTGAAGGTGTGCTGACGGTGATTCTGATCTCGCTGCCGCCGGTGAAGAAAGCACTGCAGACGGTTGCAAGAACGGCACATGGTGCAAATTAAATAGGATTACGTGAAAAAATCCGGGAACGCATGATTTTGCGTTTCCGGATTTTTTACGTGGATATCAAAATTTACTGAGCACTCTCCTCTGCGGCTGTGTCGGCGGCGGAGCTCATGGGGGTGATGACGATGTTTTCTACGCCGATTCCGGTTTTGCGGGTTACGATGTCTTCGATCTGGGCACGCTGTTCCTCGGTTACTTCTTTCATCGGAACGACGATGTCGGCGGTTTCGCCGGTCAGGTTTACGACGACATCGTTGAAGCCTTTGGCTTCGAGGAGGAGTTCGGTTGCCGACTCTTTTTCTACGAGTTCCGTCATTTCCACCATGCTCTGGACGGCGCTCTGGCGCTCGGTTTCGGAAAGGTTGGTGTTGTTGATGATTTCGTTTAAGGTGTCTTTGTTCTGGGAACGGATCTGTTCGCGGTCGATTCTGGCCTGGGCCATGTATGTAGATGCCCCGGCAAGGACAGCCTCTCCCGGTGTTTCTGTGATGGTCCGCGAGGAATCACCAGCGGCTCCGGCGTCCACCTCATCGGTGATGTCAGTGTCAAGGCTGGAGATGTCTTTTAATACGGTGCTTGTGTCTGCGGTGGTTCCGTCTGCCGTTCCTTTGGTGGACAGGGTGCTGTCAGCATAGTTGATGTATCCGGCGACGGCGATCATGATCGCAAGGGCGGTGATGATGACCTGGTTTTTCCGGAATTTTTTCTTTTTCCCGGCCGTCTTTTTCGGCGATGGTGTCTCTGCCATTTTCTCAGGTGCATTCATTTCCTGTTCTAATTTTTCCACGCATTTGACTCCTTTACTTCATTTTGACTACTTTAATCTTATTTGCGCCCACCTGAAATAATGCCATCACGGCCTCCTGAATCTCCTGTATCGTCACCGGGTTTCCCCCGCCTTCTGCGATAACGAGCACGCCGCGCACCGCCGGGTACTCCTCGGAAACCACATACGGTGTCTCGGCTCCGTTCTGTGTCTTTTCATAGACAGTTGCCTCATCCTGCGATGAGGATGTAACGCTTCCGGTCTCCTCTCCCTTCTTGTTTTCCTCCGTTGTGCTCCGCGTTGGGACATCTTTTTCCACAATCTTTTTTCCTGTGGATTCCAGCGTCACCACAACATGCACTGCGCCCACACCGTCCATCTGGGAAAGTGCGTCACAAAGGCGCTGTTCCATCTCCTCCTGCACCGAAAGTCCCGCATCTCCCGCCGGACGCGCAGCCGTCTCCTGCGGCTGTTCTGTCTCCTCACCGGTCTTTTTTGTTCCCGTCGGCAGCAGCAGGACAACGCCGATTGCCGCCAGCAGGAAGTACAGCATCCACTGCTCCTTTTTCTGTTTCCGGAAAAACGCCGCTGCCTTTTCCCTCATAGGCCTATTCCGAAATCTCTATCATAATATGCACCGGATCGGTTCCGTAGACCTCACTTAAAACACTTTTGATCTCTGTCAGCTTTTCATCGAGCATTTCCCGCTGTTTTTTCTGTTCTTCGCGGTAAATGCTCGTCTGCCGCATCGGCGCTTCAATGCGGATCTCTTTTGCCTCACCGGTGTTTCCCGGCTCCAGCGTTACCGAAACGGCTGCCCCCGGAATGCCGCTCTCTGACAGATACATCCGGATCTGGCGCTCCGTCTCTTTTTCCCAGGCGCCCACGTAATACTGTTTTTCAAAGCTTTCTGCACGAATCTGTACATTTTCCATTGCTGCTGCCTCCTCTTCCAGCGTCAGACGGTCGAGCGTCTGCGCCATTTTCTGCTCCAAACCTCCCGCTTTTAGCACGGGCTGGAAAAAAATCAGTACCATCACAATTCCAAGAAAAAACTGAACCGGCTTCTTGTCCTCCTTCTCCGGGATCAGGTTCAGCACAGTTGTCATAAAAATCAGAAAAATTGAAATATTCTTAAGCCACTGCAGAATCTCTTCTACCATGCCGCCTCCCGCCGCTGCCTGCCCAACTACACGCTAGAGCGTGTCTGAAAAACCATTTCCGCAAGCTGCAAGCCCCACTTTGCGGTATATTTTACCCTCATTCGGTTGCCGTAGCCCGCTACGCCGCCCTCATTCGGATAAAATCTCCCACAAACTGGGACTCGCAGCTCACGAAAAGCCTTTTTCAGACAAGCTCTAGGAAAAAGTTCCCGCCAGGATTGCAATCGTCAGCAGAAACAGGACTTCTACGGTCAGAAGGAGACGCAGAAGCATCGCATATCCTTTTCCTGCCGCCGCAAGACATCCCGCGATCCGCTTGTCCGAGACGGGCTGCGCCGCCGCGGCGAGAAGGCGGAAGGAAAGACCCGAAACGAGAAGCTGAACGGCGGGGACCATGCCTGCTGCAAGCAGTACCAGCATTGCCGTCACGCCAAAGCAGTTGCGGATCAGCACCGCGGAGCCTGCCACCAACTCGGTTACAGCATTCACCGCATTTCCGATGCCGGGAATCATTTCGGCAGTCCGCCAGAGTGCCATCTGCCGCAGGGGAATCGAGCGCCGGTGCGATCAGATTCCGGATCATCTGCATTCCCACAAGTACGCCGAGCGACGATTTTAAAAGGCCGTTCACGCAGGTTTCCAGCAGCTCTGTCATATGGGACAAAATCTCCTCGCCGGAAAGATCGTTTACAAGGGCGATGAGCAGATAGATATGGATCATCGGGAGGACGAGGGCGAGCAGAAGCTTTTCGACAGCCAGAATCACTAGAAGGAGCATCTGATAAAACATCACGGCTGATGATGCACCACCGGCGGCCGCGGCCGCCAGATAGTAGGATGGCGTCAGGATCCGCATAAAAGCGACCAGCGATGTGATGACAGCTTTCAGGTTTTCCCCGCTCGACTGGAAATTTTTCAGAATCAGTGCAAGCGCAAGCAGATAGACCATATAAAAACTGGCGTCCCTGACCTGTTTTCCTTCAAAGAGAGAGGAAAAACTGCCGAGCACCGCGCCTGCCAGAACGAGGAGAAACAGCTCCTTCATCAGCCCCTTCTGCGCAAGGAATGCTGTTTTGGCACAGGAGAGAACGGCATTTCCGGCACGGAAGGTGCGGAAGGGATCGCCATCCTGCAAAAGAGAACGCACCAGTACCGGCAAAACTGCTGGCTGGACAGCAGGCTGTCCACTTCCTGCTGGATTGCATCGAAGTCGAGTTCTGCAAGAAGTTCGTCCTGCGCTGCTGCTGCCTGATCCGTTTCGGTATCCGCTGCTTCGATTTTCTGCGTTCTTCCCGTTCCGAAAATGAGACACAGAAAAAGCAGCGCCATGCCCCATCCGGCTTTTTTACAGAAAATCATGAACCGTTTCCAGCAGAGCGAGCAGCACCGGCATACTGACGGCAAGGACCGCCAGGCGGGCGAACAGTTCAATCTGCCCTGCAATGGAAGAATAGCCCGCATCCCTTACAGATCCGGCGGAAAACTGCCACATACGTGATCCCAAGCATTTTCAGCAGCGTATTCAGATACGATGAGTCCACCGGGAGATACGATTTCATTTGTGCGAGCATGCCGAGCAGATACTGCATTTTTCCGACGGTCCCGGCAAGAATGCAGAGGCCGGCACCGACCGTCACAAGAAGGGCAAATTCCGGCTTTGCTCCCTTTACTGTGATTCCAAGCAGCACGCCCGCCGTGCCAAGCGCAGCGATCCGAAGTATATCCATATGATCCCCTCCGTTTTTTCTCCCTGCTCTTAAATTGTAAACAGTTGTTTGATGTCCTCAAACAGCGCGGAAATATAGGGAAGAATCCAGAACAGCACCAGCACAAGACCGGCAAGGCTTGCAAGAAATGCCTGTTCTTCCCGGCCGCTGTGTTTTAATACCTGGCACAGGACCGATACCAGAATCCCGACTGCCCCGATTTTAAATAGAATCCCGACCTCCACGTCTGCTCCTCCGTTTTCAGACACGCCCTAAACCAGAATCAAAAATAAAAAAAGGCCTCCCATGATTCCAAGACTCTGACAGAGCCTCTTCCTTTCCGGCAATCCTTTCTGCAGTTCCGCGATCCGCTGCACAAGACGTGCCTCATACCGGTCCAGATTCGCCTTCTGCATGGCGCGGTCCCCGGTGCCAAGGCTGCATCCGGCCTCCTGCAGCTCTTCTTTTTCTTCTTTTGTAAGGCGTGTATCCGCCAGGTGGACTGCCGTATTCTCTTCCAGAATCGCCGGCAGTGTCTTTCCGTCCGGGCGGCGCATATCCTCGGAAATATCCTGTAAAAAATCCCGGTACGGATCCCGCATCCGCCTTCCCGTCTCCCAGAACGCATCCGGCAGCGGGGAAGCCGCCGTCACAATCTCTCCACGCAGATACTGGATAATTTTCTGCAGTGTTTCCAGATCTTTCACATGGGCCGACAGCGCCGCACTCTTTGCAAAGCCGATCCCGACGCAGGCAAGAGAAGCCGCCAGTAAAACTGCAAGCCGCATCACAGAAACGCCTCCCTTCGGTACAGTGTCGTTCCTCTTCCGTCAAAAATAGCCTGTACACTTCCGGCGCGGGGTTTCGCATCCAGCACGATGTACCGCTCGAAAACGTGGGATTCCACGAGGCGGTTCAGGAGAGGCTTCTGCTTCATATCCTCCATGGAATTGCCATGCACGGTCGCGAGCAGCTTGCACCCGCAGTTAACGACGGACTCGATCGCACGGATGTCCTCGCCCGTTCCGATCTCATCGACTGCCACCACATCGGGCGACATGGCGCGGATCAGCATCATCATGCCCTCCGCCTTCGGACAGCAGTCGAGCACATCGGTGCGGATGCCGACATCATTCTGCGCAACGCCGAGATAGCAGCCTGCGATCTCGCTCCGTTCATCGACCACACCGACGGTCAGCCCCGGATACGGCGATTCCCCGTCCGAAATCTGGCGGATGATATCGCGCAGCATCGTCGTTTTGCCGCAGCCGGGTGCGGAGACAATCAGGGTGTGCAGGAAACGGCCGTCTTCCCAAAGGTACGGCATCACTCGGTCCGCGCAGCCCTTTTTCTCATGAGCAACCCGCACGTTGATGCAGGATATATGGCTGATGCCTTTCACCTTTTCCCCTTCGATTACCGTCTTTCCGGCAATGCCGATCCGGTGGCCGCCCTCCACGGTCAGAAAACCCTGCCGCAGTTCATCCTCGTAGGCGTAGAGGGAAAAACTTCCTATGTAATCCATCGTATCGCGGATATCCGTCGGTGAGACGGGATAACCTTTCTCCCACTCCCCGGTCAGTGCTCCGTCCGGGGTCAGAAAGTACTCTGATCGCTGCGATGACCACCAGAAGCGGCGCGCCGGTCCGCAGACGGATTTCCTGCAGGTCATCGGCCAGCAGATCTGTGTTTTTCAGAATTTTCCGTATATTCGCAGAAAACAGGCGCAAAAGTTCCCTTTGCTCCTGTTTTTTCTCTGGCGTAACAATATCCTTTGTCTTCCTGTCCTTTTCATCTTCACCACCTCTTATCGTTATATATATGAGATGGCAGGACAGGTTATGCACGGTTTTTATGGTTCTATTCTTTTCATGCAGATTTTCACGGGCTCCGCTGCCCAGACGGCGCCTTCATATCCTTTCTCCGGACTGAAATGCGTGCAGAAGCCCTCTTTCTTTTCCGTTCCAAGAGAACCCGAAAGACCGGTTCCCCTCCACTTGCCGTAGCTCTCCTCCTCGGTCCAGATCCGGAAAAACAGCGTTTCAGCATTCTCCGCTGCGGCAAGGTGTTTCTGGTCTTCGGCGGAAAAATACCGTTCTGCCATGCGCTCCCAGGCAGCGCGGCGGTGCTGCTGCAGATCCATGCCGATCGGAATGGAAGCAAAAGCGCAGGCAGCGTATTCCCCCGAATGAGAAATATTAAAACAGATCTGCGGATGCCCCGGCAGGTACGGTTTTCCGTGCGCATTCCGTTCGATCGTTATCTTTTCTCCATCCAGCCCATACTGTTCCTGCATTCCCATCCGGAACAGCTCCCATCCGCACTGCGAGAGTTCCCGTTCCAGCTCTTTTTTTTCGCCCTCCGGCTGTGTAATTTTTTTCAGATAAACTACCGTCTCCTGCATCCTGCTTCTCCCTCTTCATAGAAAAAGAGACCGCGAAGCCTTTCAACTTTCGGCTCCCCGGTCTCTTCTCGAAAATTCTTTCTTATGCGTTTTTACCGCAGCAATATTTGTATTTCTTTCCGCTTCCGCACGGGCATGGATCGTTTCTTCCGATTTTTTTGCCTTTGATTACAGTGCCGGATTTTTTCTGCTCCATGTAAAGCGTTTTCTTCTGCTCTTCTGTGAAGATCTCATCCCACATCGGCAGGTTGTACAGCCAGTCTGCTTTTGCGTCTACCATGTTTTTGTACAGAAGCTCTTTATCGTAAGCCAGTGTAACAACGGTATCCTCTTCCATCTCCTCGATCGGGTTCGGGATCACCAAGGCTGTCGTTGATGCCGTCCAGGAAACCAACCATGGTCATAACGTCCACTTTGTATTTCTCTGCCAGCTCTTTTACGGTTCCTTTTTCCACTTCATCCGGGTTGGAAGAAGCTGCTCGTAAATGTTTTTCTCAATCAGGAAATAATTGGTCCAGAACTGCTGGAGCTGTTTTTTGTCTGCTTCCTGATTATAGGCGATATCACGCCAATTCTGTAATAAACTCATGTTATTATCCATCCTTTATCTGTTTCTCTGAGCGCGTTTTTTCGCGCCGTCCCCTAGCGGGATTCCGGTTTTTGTAACACGCTTTAGTATATCGGAAAGTCCGCAGAAAATCAACCTTTTTCTTCTTCCTGCTCCAGAATCGGGATTCTGGTATCGCCGAGCGGAATTCCTCTGTGTTCCACCGATGTAGAGAACACAATCTGCGTCTTCGTTCTTCCAAAATGCTGAAGCTGGCCGATAAACTGATCCAGCTCAGATGTCGTGTGGAACACAACCTCCATCAGCATCGAATAGTCGCCGGTCACGCAGTTGCACTCGATCACATTCGGGCAGTCGGTAATGTACGGATAGAATTCCTTTTTCCGCACCGGCTCAACCTCCAGATTGATGAATGCCTTGATCCGATAGTCGAAAACCTCCGGGTTCACACTCGCGCGGTAGCCGGTGATCACCCCGTCCTTTTCCAGGCGGTCGATTCTCGCCGAAACCGTCGGCGAAGTGAGACTTACCTTGTCTGCAATACTTTTGAGCGGAAGCCTTGCATCTTCCTGCAGCAGTTCCACAATTTTCCGGTCTGCTGTATCCAATTCACGTTTCATTCCCTCTCCTTACGTTCCTCCTGCTCTCCTTTTTCTTTCGGAGGCAGTTTCTTTACCACCGTATTTTCCACGCGGTGTTCTTTGACCCGCATGACCTTGATCCAGAGATCGTCGGTCTCGAGTTCAAACTGGCTGCCGTCATCCGGAACCGCACCGAGTTCGCCGAAAATGTAGCCGCCGAACGTTTCATATTCATCGACCGGCAGTTTGATCTTCAGTTCCTCCGCCACATCATCCAACGAGGCACTTCCCATGATTTTCCAGGTATCTGTGGAAATCAGCTCAATTTCCGATGGCTGCCCGATCTCCGCCTCATCATTCAAGTCCCCGACAAGCTGCTCGATCAGGTTACGCACGGTGATAATTCCATCCATGCCGCCGTACTCATCCAGAACCACGGCAAAATAATTGCCGGTCTTTTTCATGTTCTGGAACAGCGTGGCAGCCTTGATGTTTTCAGGAACAAAATAAGGCTGTTTGATTGCTTCTTTCATGACATGATCGCGGTCCTTGGTGCGAAGCCGGAAATAATCCTTGGCATCCAGAACGCCGATGATATCGTCCACAGTTTCGCCGCAGACCGGGTAATACGAGTGGCGGCTCTCATGGATGAGCTGCTCCCACTCCTCAATCGAATCCTCCACCCACAGAAGATCTACATCGGTTCTGTGGACGCAGATTTCATCAATGGTCAGATCATCGAACTCAAATACGTTCTGAATCATATCTTTTTCTTCATTGTCGATCGCGCCTTTTTCGCTACCGGCATCTACCATCATTCGGATTTCTTCCTCCGTCACCTGATCGTCGTCCTCATCCGGATCGATCCCCAGAAGGCGCAGGATACCGTTTGTCGATGCAGTCAGCAGCCACACAAGCGGTGCAAACACTTTCGAAGCACCGCTTACAAGACCGGAAATCCCGAGCGCAATCTGCTCAGCCTTCTGCATTGCAATCCTTTTCGGCACCAGTTCGCCAAAGATCAGGGTGATATAAGATAAAAGCAGCGTAATCAGCACAACGGCAATCGCATCCAGTGTCTTTTCCGGAATCTTCATACCCGCGTCCACAAGAGCAGAAACGATTCGATCCGAAAAATTTTCTGCTGCAAAGGCACTTCCGAGAAAACCGGACAGAGTGATGACCACCTGTATCGTTGCAAGAAAACGGGATGGCTGTTCCGTCAGATGAAACAGCTTCGCCGCTCTTTTGTTTCCCTCCTGTGCCATTTTTTCCAGTTTAGCGTCGTTGCAGGAGACCACAGCGATCTCCGCGCAGGCAAATACCGCATTGACCGCTATCAATACGACCTGCAAAAGAATACTGCCGACTATGTCACTGTCCAAACGTTTCAAACCTCCTCAATATTATTTATGCGTTTTTCAAAAATGCCACATAGGCCTTCTTGGCCTCGTAAACATCTGCTTTGCTGGTTACTTCCCATGGAGCATGCATGCTTAATACCGGTACACCGGAGTCGATGACTTCCATGCCGTACAGGGACATGATGTAAGCGATGGTTCCGCCGCCTCCGACATCAACTTTACCAAGCTCTGCGGTCTGCCAATTTACTTTTGCATCATCAAAGATAGCGCGAAGAGCTCCGACGTACTCTGCATTGGCATCGTTTGAGCCACTCTTTCCGCCTGCTCCTGTAAATTTGTTAATTACGATACCTTTTCCGAAAAATGCAGCGTTTTTCTTCTCAAATGCTGCTGCATACAACGGATCAAACGCTGC
>SCPN01001133.1_pt1 | contig 32010 bp, 29 predicted proteins | sample 6106831 | NCBI WGS metagenome assembly SCPN01 (sample SAMN10720447, study PRJNA508395) | human gut metagenome | isolation source: Participant 1, 0 month
AGAACAACAGCTCAGAAACAGCGATGGCACATTCGCCAACGAGAACAAGAATGCGGGACTTCCCTCCAACGACATGATTCAGCGTGCCTCCAAATTGTTAGCGAAAATCGGCGACCGTTGATGAGCCGATCATCAAGCCCTCCGTGAAGTCGGAAGGCTACATGGGATCCACCGCCATCACCGGCGGCAAATACGATGCCAGTCGCAGTCCGGCGGAAAACGCGAAACTCATGCGCGCGGACATCAAAGCATTGCAGAAGAACGGTCAACTTCCAAAAGATTGGAAGATCGGAGTCCGAACAAGTACAGGTTCCGCAAGTTGGAGAGCCCGATTCACCATCCAACTGCCGGAAGGCGAATCCTCCACATACGTGCCGACCCACGCCGAATATATGGCTGCGGATTCCGAAGACCGGATCATCGGTCCGGAACACAGGGCCGGACGAGGAATCATCGAAGCTCATGGAGGAAGCGCCTCCTCCGACGAATGGGATGAAACAGCACGGCGAATCAACCAGAAAATCCAGAACAACGAACAGCTGACCGTAGAAGAGCAAGCCTGCGTCATCGAAACTCCAAAAGTCCGCAACGCAAAGAAACTCTGCCAGCAGGTCGGCGACCAGTACACGTATCAGAACAACAACGCCATGGTCGACTACTTCGACACGGACGGATACGTCACCGTGCAAGCCGTGACCGGAATCAAGAAACCAGAAACATTGACATCCTCCCCGCATGAATGCGGGGGATTCCCGAATCTCACGGTTCGGGTTTCTGTTCGATACGACAAAACAAGAAGGGAGGGGACGCTAATGCGAGACCTTGGTTCCGGTTCTGCCGTGCCCTTGCCTAACCGCAAGCCCTGCGGCGAGGATGTTTTTGGCTGCGTTCAAGTCACGGTCGTGGCTTGTCCCGCAGTCCGGGCACGTCCATGCCCTGACTTTGAGGCCGGGCATGCCCTTCGGCCCGGTCTTCGCCCCGCAGTGGGAGCAGATTTGCGTGCTCGGATAATACCTGTCGATGGTTATGAGCTGTCGCCCGTACCATTCGGCCTTGTATTCGAGCATTCGACGGAACTCCGACCATCCGGCGTCCATGATGCTCCTGTTCAGCCCGTTTTTCGCGGACTGGCCGTTGGGGAGCCAATGGTTCGGATTGTCCGGGTCGGGTTTCGGCGCGCATCTTTTGGCCATGTTCTTCACGTTGAGGTCTTCGAGTACCACCGTTTGGTTCTCGCGGATTATCCTCGTGCTCAACTTGTGGAGGAAGTCACGGCGCATGTCCGTGATTCTGGCGTAGGTGCGGGCCACCTTGAGGGCGGCTTTCCGACGATTGTTGCTGCCTTTGGTTTTGCGGGACAGCGTCCGTTGCTCCCGTTCCAACCGTTCGGCGAGTTTCTTGTAGTGGCGTGGGTTCGCTATGGTCTCGCCGTCGCTGGTGACGGCGTAGCTGTCCACGCCCAAGTCGATTCCGATGGCGTTGTTCTTCTTGGGGAGTCGCTTGATGTTCTCTTCGACGAGGATGCTGACGTGCCATCGTCCGGCAGCGTCCAAGCTTACGGTCACGGTGCTCGGCTCCGTCTTGCGGGGCAGCGTTCTGGACCATCGTATCGGCAATGGTCCGCGCATCTTGGCGAGCGTGAGTTCGCTGCGCTTGGCATCCCATTTGAACGCGCTTCGAGTGTATTCGGCGCTTCCGCCGTGGGATTTGGCCTTGAACCTCGGATAGTCGCCGGTCTGCTTGAAGAAGTTGGAGAACGCCGTCTGCAAATGCCTCAACGCCTGTTGCAGCGGCACGCAGGACACTTCGTTCATATACGAGTATTCAGCCGTTTTCTTCCATTGGGTGAGCATGGCGCTGGTCTGGACGTAGGTGATGCTCCTGCGCTCCGCCGTCCATGCGACGGAACGGGCTTCCAACGCGAGATTGTAGACCTTTCGGCAGCAGCCGACCGTGCGCCTGAGCAGTTGTTCTTGCTCGGGCGTCGGGTAGAAGCGGAACCTGTACGCCCGCTTGCATGCATGCCTTCTGACCATGTTTCACATTATATCATATCAATCTGTGAAAGGAGGACGGTTTTGCTTCCTCCCCGCCCTAAAGGACGGGGTCTCCGCAAACCAAAAACGATGACACGGCCCCGAAGCCACTGCAAGGCTTTACAGTCACCGCGCCCGTTCAGATTCTGGAACACAACACCGGATGCTGGTGGGAGAGAACAATCACGGCACGAATCAGAGACGGCTCAACCATTCCCGTCGTGTTGGATCACGTGTATTGGAATTGGATCACCGGCACACCCATGCACATTCATCTCGACGGCATTCAACGCATCCGGGTCATCGAAGACAAGCATCATCAAAGAGAGGAAAACAATTGAGCGTGAACCAACCGTTGACGGACAGCGAAGCCAGGAACATCTTCATAAACGGCGCGGGAGGACTTCTATTCACTGTCGGCAAACCCGCAATTCTCCAACGTAGCCGAACTGTTTGACGCCTGGCTTACCGAGCATGATCGCCAACTGCTGGCCAAAACGGAAACCGAAGCAGGGAAACGAATCTCCAGCGAACTCAAACTCGAGCATGCAAGCGACGCCCACGCCCGAACGGACCCATCCCGCGCATACATTCAAGGATGCAAGGCCGCGAGAAGCCTGCTCGAGGACGCCATCCGAGACATGACGCAAGAACAGGGGACGCTATGAGTTTCACCGAGAAGAAATTCGTCACAATCCACTGCGACGAATGCGATGAACAATACGACCCCGAAGACGGCAGCGCTTATTACACAGACAAAGACGACGCAGACGATGACGCCAGTTCCGACGGATGGCAATTGGATGGAGACGAAAACCACTACTGTCCGCAACACTGGCATCTGACCTGCAGCAAATGCGGGAAAACAGCAATGGGAAACCATGACGAACTCATTGAAAACGGATGGGACTGCGCCACAGACGAGTGGCTGTGCCCGGAATGTCATTAAGGAGAAAATTTGAGCAAATTCTACGAACCATTAAAAACAATCGTCGAAAAGGATGATTGGAAGATCGTCGAGGAGAACGAACACACTCTGGCCTGTTCCTGTAACGGGTTGAACGGTTGGGCTATCAGCGGCATGAGTGTGGTGGAATATTCGCAACGACGTTTGGCTTTCTTCCGGGACAATAGGCTGATCGGTGAAATCAAACTGTATGACCTTGACCTGGTGGGACGAGTCGTTGATGAATACATGACCGGCGGGTTCACTCCGACCATGTTCATTTCCTTGGATACGACGATGGAACAGTGGTGCCAGCAAATCGAAGACGCCTATGCAGGAGTGCTGACTGGACTTGAAGAGGAGGAAGATGCTGATGCCGGAAGCCAATGAAAGCATTAAACCGTTCACTCTGCTGGGTGGAATCCTGTATCTAAACGAGTTCGAACTGTTGCCGGGACTGTCAGCCAACGCTTGCCGGAACATCGGACGACTGCGGCGTAAAGCCGTATCCGCTCATCTGGTAGGTGACAGGAAAACGGTTGTCTCCTGTGCCAGACAGATCAACCGTGTGGTCGAAGCAGACAAGCGACGCCGAGAACGACTCTCCTCCAAGAAAGGTCGGCCGACACCGAAACAGAAACCGGCACAAAGAAGAAGAACACTGGTTCCGGATACGATGCCGAATACCGGCGCTTCAGGGAACAGTTCATGCGTGATGTGACCGATCCGAAGAAAATCCGTGAAGCAGACCGTCTCGCATTCTTCAGTGGCACGCAAATCATTCTTGAAAACTAGCAAAAGGAAAGAATCTTGAAACATCCAATCCTTATCAGCCTCAGCATCATGCTGGCCGCAATCATCGCAGTCGCCTTCCATCTGGCAAAAAACCCAGTCTGATCATGCCCCGATATCATAGTCGAGCCGAACGAGCAGCCGACCTGCTCCAGTCGCGTCGTTCCACGGTGGAATCCGTCGCCAAGCAGACCGGTTTGCCCGTCGATATCGTTCGCCAGATCAACGAGCCTATCGCCAAACGTCTGGCGGAGCAGGATGCGGTGGATGCCGCGGAACGTAGCATGAGGAAAGCCGAAGCGAAGATAATGCGCGAACAGTATCCGTGCCCGCTTTGCTCCACTGGTCATGCGGAACCGCATGACTGCGACACGTTCCTTCCCCTCGGGTTCATACACGGTGGCGAACGTGACGGACAAATGGACGGCTTCTGGTGCCACCCGTACTTCTGCTCCTGTTCGAACCAACGGTGCATCGCCTGTAATATTTTCCCCAGCAAAAGCAGAGAGGAAGCCGTCGAACGGTTCTGCGCCGGAGACTTCGCCCACGAAGACGATTTCATCGAACTGAAAACCGGCAAACGTTACCACTATTCGCAATACGGTATCGAACAGCAAATCCTCCGGCACCTAGCACATTGGAGCGCGGAGCAGGTCAAAAGGCTCGGCTTCGACCCGAAGCTCGTGGACACCCTGGCCATGCAACGGACATTGGATCGCATGGGCGACAAATACGTTGACGTGTTCGACACGACGCTACTATGCCCTAACTGCGGAATGAAAGGCGAATATCGGAAAGCCATCAGCCCAATCACCCACACAAAAACATGGTGGCGGGTCGGCTGCCCATACTGCAAAACCCGCACCAGATACTCGTTTCCCTCTCAGAGAGAAGCTGCGGAAAAATTCGAATCCGCCCAACTGGATACCAAACCATCAATCCTTAACGAAAAGAGCCTGACCGCCTGATTAGGCGTTGAGCGGTGTGCCGCAGTTCGGGCAGAAGTTGGTTTGTCCGTCCAATGGCTGACCGCATTTGGGGCAGTTGTTCGTTATTGCCGGCTGGGGGATAGGGGCTGGAACGGGTGATGTCACAGGCATCGGCACAGTGCTCGTCACCGGCGCTGCTGACGCAGGAGCCTGTTGTTTGACTGCAGAAGTGAACAGTCTGACGACACGTGGCGGAATATTGTCCACCGGCAGCAGGCTCAGGGATTGGATTTCCGCAACCAACTGTCCAGGCGTCACGACACGAACATTGCCCGGCCAGACGGCTTCGCTGACATCCGGGTTGCCGTTATGTCCACCCGGTACCATGCAGACCATCCATTGGGCCGCCACGTGATAGGTTTCGAGCGTGGACGCCCAATTATCGCGTTGGGTTGCCATGTTCTCGCTCATCTTGACCACGGGTGTTCCGTCCGAGCCTTTGATGAGGGCTCGACGGCTGATGCTCATGCGCACCAGGTTTCGTGGATCCAGATTCACGTATTTGGTGTCGCTGCCGCCCTTGTAGTTCTTCGCGTCCACGAACCAGGCATGCACCTGCTGTTGCGGGTCTATGCCGACCAGCACGCAGTCGATGTCCGCGTTGATGGGCTGGCGGTTCTCGTTGAGCCCGTACAAGGACCAGAAGGAGATGACGTTGAGCTGCATGTAGGCGATGATTCTGGCCAATGCGGATTCGCCCTGCTGGCCGGCCTGTACGGCCGTGTTTCCGAAAGCGGAATAGTCCAAGCCGGAACCCGGATCGCCGTACAGTTTCCCGAGCTGGCGTTCCTGTTGCAGGTTCGCGTTGAGGCTGGCTTCATACAACGGGTCGGGGGAGCCGCCGTTGTCGTGGTCTATCATGAACCAGCCATAATAGGAGTCCTCGTTGCTCATGGCGGCCACCAGTCCGTATCGGGGTGCAAGACGGTTCAGCTCCGTCTGCGTGTCCATAATGAGGGAATTGCTTGTCGGCTGTGGTTCGCCATCGTCATGACTCAGGATGCCGCGCAAAACGGCACCTCCGATAAGTGCGATAACCACACCTATCATGAGCTGGACGAACCCCAGTCCATTCGTCGCAGTCGATTCACCAGTACCGGCGAATGGCCGTATCGCATAATCAATACCCAGCGACATGACGATCGCGGATATTAATCCCCCCACGCCCGTATAGATTCTGTCCCGCATGGTCTTGCAGAAAACCACGCGGACTATCACTGCACTGATGCCTACCATCATGGCGATGATTCCGATACCATTGAGGTCTTGCAGGAACGGGTCCAGATGTCCCATGATTTATCTCTCCTCAGCTATGCAATGGCTGGCTATATTCCAAAATCCGACGGTAGTCCTCCAAAAGGAATACCGTGACATCCATCTCACAGGACATCTGATAGATCTCGCCATCATATTCCCGTTCGGCCTGCACATAGTCCGCCGGGTCGATCAGAAACATGGCGGTTTCACGGCGCACACGCCATTCGGCATGGCTTTTCCCGTATTCCGCATGCGAATCATCGGCGTGCAGCCAGTGGAACAATTCATGGGTGAGAGAGCATCGTTTCTGCACGTCGGTCATATGCTCGTCGATGATTATGGTCTGGATAGCCTCACAGTAGAGGCCTGAAGTGTCATCGTCAAGCGTGGCTTCGATGACGTGGACTGGCTGGGTTTCCACGGCATCGAGCATCTGCTCGTAGGTCATGCCACGGTTGATGGGCATGTGGCGGTCGAATGGTGCGGCCGTCAGCACGGTTGAATATCCTCCTATCGAATCGGTTTGAGAAGAGGATACTCTGACAGAACGGGGGCAAGCAGTCGTCACTAGCGGCCGTCACCGCCTTCCATTTCCGCGAGCTTATGCGGATCCTTGTTCGCCGCTAGGGACACGTCGCCCCTACGTAGTTTCTCCAAAACGATCCGCTTACGCTCTTCATCGGATAGAGACGAGGGTTTAACCGAACGTGCACGAGGAACAGGGCCCGTGCCTCTCTTATCGGAGGTAACGCCCGTATCGACTGATGTGTCATGGGGAAGTCCGGAGACCGGAATGGAAGAGGATGGCCCATCAATAATCTGAACGACGTTGTCCCCATCCATGATGGCTACGAACTGACGGGCAAGCAGCCCGGGCTCGTTTTCCTCGGTAGCTCGTTTTCGGGCTAGGTTTCCGATCAATTCGATGGCATTGTCAAAATCTATGAGAGGTGCAATGGCATCAAGGTCATCCATCGTCCATGCAGCTTTTCCGCGCAATCGGACGGATACGTAGGATTGGCTCGTCTTCTCGCCCAAGGCCGAAGCAATCTGCTTTTGGGTCAGACTCTTTGCTCGCCGACGTTCTTCAACGAACTCCGCTATGAGCTTGGTGCTCTCCCCGGTCTTCTTAAGTCTGTCATTCCGTACCATGTTGTCATTCTATCTCTTGAGAGAACATTTTTCACGCTATAAAACACGCCGTATCTCCATAGAGATTGACACTATTCCAATCGACCCCTAATATCTCCCATGAGATACGAAAGGTTTTTTATCGCATGTCATCAAACGAAATCATCTCCCAAGCGATCCTCGCTCGCATGGCAACCCAGAACTACCAGGTGAAACAACTCGCCAAAGATCTAGGAACCACGCGAGAGGCAACGGGCCGCAGACTCAACCAGCACACCATATGGGACAGCAACGAACTCGACATCGTAGGCAAGGCACTGGGACTAACGGACATGTTCGGCCTCTGCGATTATGCAAGAGCCCTCGCCGAGATGAACAAGAACGTTCCCCTATCCAAGACCGTCTGACCGGGTTCTTCGGAAGAAAAGAGAGCCATGCGCATCAGGAGCATCAAGCCGGAGTTCTGGCGCAGCCGGGATATAGCGAATCTCAACTGGGACGCCAGACTGGTTTTCATAGGTCTATGGAGTTACGTGGATGATAACGGGGTAGGCAAGGATATCGACTACGACATCATCGGAGACCTGTTCGCGGCTGATCTCATCAAAGACCCTCGCGAGACTGTCGCGAGAGTGTCGCGAGCCCTCGCGAGTCTTTCTGAAGCTGGATTGATATATCGCTACGAGTTCGACGGCACCCCATATCTGGAGATTGCGACATGGTCAAGGCACCAGAGAATCGATAAGCCAGGCAAGTCGAGGTATCCGTCTCATGAGATGGCAGAACCCAATGATTCCAACGGTTCAGACCCAGATTCGCGAGACTGTCGCGAGAGTGTCGCGAGACCCCATCGAGATTTCCACGCCCGGAACAGGGGAACAGGGGAACAGGGGAACAGGGGAACAGAGGATATTTACTCCTCTCTATCCCCTCAAAATCCAGAATCGGAGAAAAACGAAAAATCGGCGGACGAGTCCGCCTCAGAGCCTGAAAACGAGAATGCTTCTTTCGAAGCTTCTCAGAGTTCCAGCAGGGTTGAGGAAACCTCTCCGATTCAGAAGAAACCTTCCGCGGTTTCTTCGAAGAAGAGAAAAGTTCCGAAAAAAGAGAAGAAGCCCGCGACCCGTCAGACCGTGTTGGCTCCCGACTGGAAGCCCTCGCCCGAACTGCGCATCGCCACGGCCAAGGCGGGAGTCAACCTGATCCGCGAAGTCACTCTGTTCGTCGCTTACTACACGCAGGAGAAACCCGAACACCGCAGCGCCAACTGGGATGCCACATACAGGCGTTGGCTCGAACGGGACATCCAAAACCTGAAAATGGGGCGCGACCCCAACAACATCGCGCTACACCCGGAGAACCTGCCGGTGAACGGCAGGCTGCCGAAGAGCATGCTGAACGACATGCACAATGCGGAAGTCCAAGCGCGGGCCGCCGCCTGGGACGAAGCCCATCCGCGAGAGGAGGAATTCGATGAACTTTAACGAAGCTCTGCAGGTGCTGCGCCGCATCAACGTGCATCACGGGAACGCGCCAATCAGCGACGCGCAGGCCCAATGCTTCTACGAGGAGCTGTCCAGATCGGTGTCGTTCGACGAGGCCAACGCCGCGGTACGGGAATTCTACGCATTGCATCCTCACGGCGAATGGATGACGGTGGGGGATATCAACCTCGCCGTGAGAAGGAAACGACGGCAGTCGATGCCATCGGAGGCGACCATCACCCGGCTGATGGAGGAGAACCAGATTTCCGACCCCGACGAGATGTGGCAGTTCCGACGCTCTCTGCTCAAATCATTGGGCCGTGGCCGTCCCGCCACGCAGGCGGTGCAGCGTGCGTTGGAATTGTCCCGTCACCCGATGCTGGGCGGCCCGAGGGACGGGGCGACGAAAAGCCTGCCGCAGACACGGCCGGGGGGAAACCCCGATCCACGCGATCCGGCCCCGGTCACGACCGTCGTCCAAAGCATCATCGGCGGACTCTCGGCTCGGCCGCATCGGGCGGAATAGCCCCCCGGACATCGCAAGAACATCGAATCAAAAAAACGCCATCAGAAAAAACCGATTGGAGAAAAAAACAAATGGCAGACATCACCACACAAACAATCCGAGACACCTTCTTGGACAACCTTCCCGAAAACGTGACGCGCGAGGAGGGGGAGGAGTTCTGGAACGCATGGCTGGACAGGCAGCGCGAAGGGCATGAACCGGACATGCCGACACCTCCGGTCGGATTCCAGTACGCACCGGGCGAAGTGGACGAATTCGACTACGGCGAACCGGACTTGGAAGACGAGCAGCTGACTGAGGACCAGAAGCGAGACATGCTGGGACTGGTGCATGATTATGCGATGAACACGTCGGAACTGGAGACCGCACCATGCTGGATGCCGCCTGCGGCAACGGAAGAAAATCGGTTATTTTCAATAAAAATCAGTTACATAAACCCTGAGGCAGGAGAACTGTTTGAGGAAAACCTGTAAGGCGCAAGGAGAACCCTCGAAAATGACCAAACGTAACAGCAGCGGTCTGCGCAACGCGGGCGCCATCGCCACCGTCGCGGCATTGACCCTCGGCATGGCGGGGCCCGGCGTCATGACGGCCACCGCCGACGAAAACACCGCAAACGGGAACAACGGCAGCAGTGAAACTCAGACCGCCAAGGACACCGAATACACGACCACCGTGGCGGGAACGCCCGTCACCTTCGAAAAGGACGCCAACGGCGATTACGCGGCGACCATCGCCACCGTCAAAGGCAAGTTCCAGAACCAGATGGTCGTGTCCGGCACAGACAAATCCCAGAACACTCTGACCACCAGCCAGAAACCTGATACGAACGGGAAAATCACCGGAAGCGTCGTCTACACCAGCGCCGCCGATTCCGCGCCCAAGTTCACGTTGACCGTCACGGATTATGAAATCGTCGACAAAATCGTCGACGACCAGGCGACCCAACCATGGAACACCACCGTTGAAGGCAAGAAATACCTTCTCAGCGTGAAAGGCAACACCGCATCCGCGGTCCTGGATCAAAGCGCCTCCTACCCGGGCGACATCACCGTCACTGACGGAGCAAGAAAGATCACGCTGAGTCCCAACTACCAGAATGTCACCGTGGAATCCGGCGACAAGCTGGGCCAGCTGAACGTATCCGGCACCGCCGTCTACAAGCAGGCCGCCGACGCGACGAAGCCCACTCCGGCATTCGACGTGACACTGCCGTTCGCCTACACCTCGGGCACCCCGGTGACCGTGGACGGCACCGAAACGGAACTCACCAAGGTTGACGGCGGAAAATACCATGCGGATTACGCCGGTCCGACACTGGACGAATCCAACAAACCCAGCACGGACACGGTGACCCTCACCGGCATCAAGACCACACTGCCCATCAAATGGGGCAAAGACGTGCAGGTTGTCGACAAGGGAACCGGCGACACCGTCAGCAAGTTCGTACGCCTCACCGGGACGGCTTCCGGCGACGTCACCATCCAGGATGCCGCCAGCAAGAAAAGCGTCACCGTGCCGGTGGAAGTGGATGTCACCGCGGATCGAGCCCAGGACAAGAGCTTCACCGGCCTAACCGTGACCCGCACCAACGCTAAAGGCGAAACCACCGTATACGACGGGGCCAAAGACTTCAATGTGAAATTCAACCCCGACACCCATGAATACACGCTGACCCTACCGGCCGATGCGGTCGGCGACAGCTACACGCTGGGCCTCACCCACGGTGTCGACGCCCAGGCATCCAAACCGACGCTCGCGCTCGGAGAGGGAGCCTCCCGCGTACTCAAGGTGAACGTGAACGGAGCCGACTACACGGTGAACGTGAAATTCCAGCCGGCCGACCTGAAAGCCGATTCCCCCGCGAAACTCACCGGCCTGTACGTGAACAAGACCGGAGAAAACACCAAGGGCGACCTCATCGACAACTGGGATCCGAACCGGCTCGACTACGTGCTCGCGTTGGGGGAGAAGGATCCAAGCCCGTATGTGCTGCCCGAAGCGCCTGACGGAGTCACCATCAAGGGCGGCAACATCACGCAGAACGCGCAATCCACCCGTCAGGAATGGATCGTCACCGACACCGCAACCGGAACCAGCCGCATCTACAGTCTGACCGTCACCCGCCCCGTGAAAACCGCGGTAACCGAATTCAAGCCCGCCGACCCAGCCAAACAGGCTTCCACAGTCGACCCGGCCAACCAGGACAACCGATGCTCGCATCGCACGGGTATTGCACCGACAAAACCGGCAAATACGTCACATCCGACAAGGATTCTTACATCATCCCGGAAGGCGGCACTTTCGCCTACACGCCAAAGAACGGCCAATCCGCAACAGTCACGGTAGCCCACGAGGGAATGACCTACACATACACGGTCAACGTACTCGCCCCAGACGGCACCACGTTCGCGCAACACACGTACACCGTCACCTATATCACGGCAGCAACCCACAAGGCGCAGCTGACCGGCATCCTCGTGGACGGTACGGCCGTCAACGGATTCGATCCGGCCAAACATGAATATGCCGCATCCGTGAATGACCCGGACGAGTGGATACCCCCAGTAATGACAAGGCAAAGCGGCATGACCGTCAAAAGAGAAGGCGCCGACGCTACCATCACCGTCACATCCGGTGACGGATTGGTCAAAACCACCTACAAGGTGCACGTCACCCGCAAACCATTCGGCGGCAACGGAAACAATGCTCTCGGACTCGCCTCCACGGGCGTCGGAATCGGCTGGGTCGGCTGGCTCATCGGCATCCTCGCCATCATCGGCGGAGCATTGGGAATCACGGTCGCTGTCCGCAAGCCGAAGGGCAAGGCCACGGACGAGACCCCGGAAGCCGATGACAGCGAAGCGTCATCCGATCAGCCGCGAAACGCCTGACCCCATCGAAGGTTTGGAGGGAGATGCAAATATCCCGCCAAAACCTTCATCTTGATGCCATGCGGGACCCTCCTGCAAACCGGCTCCTATAGCATGACATCAACAAGGGATGCCGAAAGGCATCCCTATTTTTTTTATTCAAAAAACTTTGGTAAATACCGAAAAAATGTTGGAATAAACCGATTTTGCATGTACGTTGAAGGAAACGAAGACGACCATTCCCATCAGCCGTACGCCGAAGCCGATAAGCGAGTTCGGTCTGAAGCCAGGCAAATACAGGCCGTCCGCGGTGAAAGTCGCCGGATTCGACCCGTTGAACGCCAACCATGCCGCATCTACCGGTGGGGTCGCTTCCCGTCCTCGACAGGACGTGCAAACAAGGAAAGGAAAACACTGGAATGAGAGACAACCAAACGACACGGCGCATGCCAATGATCGTGACGGCAATGGCCTGCGCGACCGCGAGCATGCTGGCCGGCCTGGCACTGGCCCCATCCGCAATGGCGGCGGGTGCGACCATCACCCTGAATGGCGCGGACGGCAATTCGCTGGCCGGCCACACGTTCAACGTGTACCAGATCGGCACGTACACGGACCAGATCCTGAACGGCACGCAGATCAGCAGTCTCGGCGTGCGCGGCACCACGGCGTCGAACGCGTGGGCGGCCGACGCGATCGGCATCGCCAACGCGTACGATCCAAGCACGGCCGACGACATCGCCAAGGTGTACGGCTACGATGACGCGGGCAACATCGCCAACATCAAGATGGACTCCCAGACCAGGCAATTGCGCAACATCAGCAAGGCCCTGTCCGAGTCCTCGAAGAAGCCGGCCGCCATCCAGGGCGGCGCGAACCTGACGACCACCCGGTCCACGCTGACGATCAACGTGCCCGCCGAAGGCCTCTACTACATCACCGATTCCGCGGGCAACCCGATCATGATCGGCACGAAATCCGGCAACGCGAACATCATGAAGAACGACGCGAAGGACCCGCAGTGGCGGACCCTCGGCACTGCGGTCGTCAAGGCGAAAAGCGTGAGGGTCGACAAGAAGGTCCAGGTGCAGCGCAACGGCGCCACGGTAGGCAAGGACGGCACCGCCTCCGATCCGGTCGGCGTGACCGTCGGCGACACCGTCACCAACACGGTCGAGGTGACCGTGCCGAACAAGCAGGCCGCCTCCGCGGTCAAGTTCAAGCTCATCGACCAGCCGAAGGGCCAGACGTACGTGAAGGGCTCGCTGAGCGTCCGGCTGAAGAACGCGCCGCAGACCGACATCACGGCCGACGCGGTCATCTACGACGGGACCACGCAGAACAACGCGAAGAGCATCCCCGGCGACCCGACCCTGAAGACCGCGGACAACAGGCCCGCCGACCCGGATCTCGCCATCCCCGCAGGCGGCTGGGGCATCGACGGCAGGAACCTTCTCGACAAATACTCCAACAGGACGATCGTCATCACCTACCGCATGACCGTCGACAAGGCCAGCGTCACCGATCCGGCGAACAACACCGTCCACACGTACGGCACGTTCACCGACGGCATCCGGTTCACCACGATCACCGACCAGGACAAGGTCGACATCAAGGCCTACGACTTCACCCTGCGGAAGGTGGACGGGCAACGTGAACACGCTGCTCGACGGCGCCCGGTTCCAGATCCAGCGCAACGGCAAGTGGATGAATCTCGACTGGAACACCGGCAAATGGTCGGATGCGGCCGACCAGGGTTCCGCCACCGTGTTCGTGACCGGCGACTCAAACCATGACGGGACGGCCGACAACAGGGACGACGCGAGCCAGAGGGGCCTCATCCGGTTCAAGGGCCTCGGCTACGGCACGTACACGGTCACCGAAACGAAGGAGCCGGCCGGCTACGCCAGCTACGCGAAACCGACGTTCACCGTCACCATCGACGACGCGGGCACGAGCATCCAGTACAGGGGTTCGGGCACCGTGCCGAACCTGACCAGCAGGCTGGACAACAACACGGTGCAGGTGAAGAACGTCGCGAATCTGACCCAACTGCCGCAGACGGGCGGCGTGCTCGCGTTCGCGTTCTGGCTGGCCTGCGCCATGCCCCTGTTCGCGATCGGCGGCATGATAGCGTGAATCCACGCAAGTGACGCGCTGACGCTTCATTGCATGACGGCGGCAAATCCGGCCTGATGTCCCGGTCCCCAGGTTGGTTCCGCTGATAGGCGGGTCGCGTCCCCTATCGGCCTCTCATCACCGAATGATTCTTTTTTATCCGGCCCGCCACGAGGGGTTCGTACGGGTCTTGGCCCATCCGTCGGAAGACATTGCGAGGGATGGGGGAAGGAAAACCGATAATGCGCACATGGCTGAAACGGATGGTCGCCGGCATCGTGTCGGCGGGCACCCTGATGGGCGGTTTGGCCTGATGGCGCGAACCGCGGACGAGATCCGCATGCCCGACATCGGCAAGACCATCACGAGCCTGACGGCATCGGCCGCCACGACGTATCCAAGGGAGCTCGTCAACGGCGGATTCGACTACCTGCCCGCGGGCGGCTGGAACGTCATCAGTCCCAAGCTGAACACCTCAAGAGGCAAGTTCACAAGCGTCGACCCGGTCAACGGGCAGTACATCCGCAATGCGTATGTCACAGATGGAAACGTCGCATGGGTGAAATGGGACGGTTTTGATGCCTCCAAATTCGGGTGGATCTCCGACCAGAAAGGCGGGAAACCCCAAGGCTTCGTCACCGACCACGCAAACAGCGTCGAATTGCAGCGGGACAATGACACGGACAATACGTATGCGGAGATCGTCGGCAGCGAAATCGGCAAAAGCATCTATCAGAAGATCGACACGCAGAACAGCGCTGACGCCGTATACACGGTGCGCTTCGATCATGCGGCACTGAGTTCCGAGCATGCCGACGGGATGCAGGCGCTGGTCAACGGCAAGCCCGTGACCATGACCCGAATCGGCGGCAACAAGGCCGGGGACAAGACCGGTTGGACGGGCACGGACATCGTCACCCACGCGACCAACACGGATCATTACCGTCATGACGGTCAGTGGGCGACCTACGAGGGCAAGGTCACGATCCCGGCGAACACGCCTGTCAGCACGTTCATGTTCAAATCGCTGAATGAAGCGAAACCCGACATGGGCAACCTGATCGACAATCTGACGTTCAAGATCGCGTACAGGCTGAGCTACGACTCGAACGGCGGCACGAAGGCGAAGGCCAGCCAGATCAGTTCCATGACCGAGGGCAAGGCGTCCGAGACCGACGGCAAGGTGAGGACGGTGGCGGACGAGAACGTCCGGTACGGTTCCCTCGCTAATGGCGATTTCTCCTACCCCTCGTTCTCCGATATTCAGGAGAACGAGCAGGGAACCTATGCCGATCTGCGCACGTTCCTCAAATCGGATGACGGCACGCTTTGGTACAACATGTCCGTCACCGATCTTTCCAAGTACGGAAAGATCGGGCAGATCCCCGGTTTCGACTCTTCCAGGTTCGCATGGTCCAGTACCGAGAACGGTTCAAGGGTCGAATTGCAGCAGGATCGCAACACCAAGAACACGTATGCGGAGATCGTCGCCCAACAGGACAACACCAGCATCTACCAGAACGTGTCCACCGGCAACGGCGGAGTACTGTACAAGATCCGGCTCAAGCACGCCAGCCGCCAATCCTCCCATGCCGACAGGATGCAGGTCCTCGTGGGCTCCGACACGGCCCACGCGACGCCTGTGGAGATGACCCGCGTCACCTCTAACGGCCATGGCGACAAGGTGGGCGGGAAGTCCACGATCATCACCACAAAGGTATCCAACACCGATCCCCGCGATCATGGCGCACAATGGGAGACGTACGAAGGCTATTACCAGGTGCCCGAAGGACAGAAGAACACGGTATTCATGTTCAAGAGCCTCGAAGGGTTCAAAGAGGATGAGACCCTGCCCGGCAACAACGTCGGCAATCTCGTGGACGACATCGAGTTCTCCCGCTCTTACAAGTTGACCTATGACGCGAACTCTTCGGACGCTTCAGGCCAGGTTCCGTCGGATACGGCCGCGAACACCGTCAAGCAGGCCAAGTCGAAGACCAATGGCAGCGTGCGTCTCGCGGCGGATGACGATGTGGCGGAATACGCCGTCAACGGCCTGCCGGACCATCTGGTCAATGGCGACTTCGAATATCCGGTCAAAAGCGATATGCCCGCCAACGACGGGAAGTTCTGGTATATCAGCCAGAACGACGGCTCATACTTCGTGCCCGGAAAGAGATACAAGCTGCCCGAGGGCTTCGACAAGGCGAAATTCGCCTGGCACAGCACGCAGACCGGCGATACCCACTATCCGGACCTCGAACGCGCCGACGACGTGCAGGTCAACTATAAGGCCGACGGAACCAACCATTACAGCGAGATCAGCGCCGCCCAATCCGGCGCTACCATCTACCAGGATGTCGCCACCGTTCCGGGAGTCATGTACAAGTGGAGCCTCAAACACGCCAGTCTCGACTCCAGCCACCTGGACAAGATGAGCGTCATCATCGGCGAACCGGGCAAGGAGACCGCGCAGGAAGCCACCCGCACCACCGCGAACGGGCATGGAGACAAGCTCGGCAAGGTCGGCACGGTCATCAGCACCAAGGTCAGCAACCCGGAGATACCCGACGGCAATAAGTTCCAGGAGGGAGCGCATACGGGCCAGTGGGAGACGTACACCGGCACGTACATCGCCACCGGCACCGTCACGCGTTTCGCCTTCCATAGCGTCGAGGGATACAACGCGTGGAACGGCAATCTGTTGGATGACATCAGTTTCAGCAAGGCGTACAAGCTCACATACGATAAGAACGCATCCGACGCGACCGGCAAGGTCCCGTCGAATCAGCGTGGCAAGGAGAACACCGTCGAGCCCGCCGAATCGAAGACTACCGGAAACGTGAAGACGGTGGCGGATAATACGTCGAATCTGCCGGACCATCTGGTGAACGGCACGTTCGATTATCGCGGCAACGAGATCATCAACGAGAACCAGAGGGTCTACGGCGGGCACGACACAACCTACCTCGCCATAATCAGTGCGAAGACCGGCATCATCGGCAACCCGCTGCACAGCAAGCTCGACAACTGGGATTCCGGCAAGTTCGGCTGGAAATCCAACGACGCCACCGCCGGCGTCGACACCGTCGAGGTGCAGCGCCGCAACCACACCCCGTATCCGACCAACGCGGGCAACGTGTGGGGCGAGATCGCCGCAGCCAAGCGAGGCAAGTACATCTACCAGGACATCGCCACCACGCCCGGCGTCGTGTACAAGTGGAGCCTCAAGCACGCGTCCCGCAACGCGGACCAGGACGACAGCATGCAGGTCATGATCGGCGAACCCGGCAAGACCGTCGCACAGCAGGCGACCCGCACAACATCCAACGGGTCGGACAAGACCGGCAGCGTCGGCACCACGATCACCACGCACGGCACCGCGCAGGACGGCAAGTGGGAGACCTATACCGGCGACTACCTCGCCACCTCGACCACGACCTGCTTCACGTTCAGGAGCGTCAGGGACTCCAACGGTCAGGGCCTCGACTTCACCGCCGAAGGCAACTGCGTCGACGACCTAAGCTTCGACAAGGCGTACAAGCTCTCTTACGACAAGAATTCTTCGGACGCGACCGGCAGCGTGCCATCCAATCAATACGGCAAGGAGAACACCGTCCAGCCCGCCAAGTCCAAGACCACGGGCAGTGTCAGACTCGCGGCTGACAAAACCGCTTCCGGCCTGACGGTGCATGATCTGAAGAAGAACGACAAGGGCAAGGTGCCCTCCAATTCGAAGGCGGATTCCACGCAGCCGGCCGCGTTCAAGGCTCCGGACGCCAAGGTGGAGACCATCGCCTCCAGGGCCGCGGGCGACGAGCTGGCCGTGAACGGCGGGTTCGACACCCCGAAGTGGACGATCGCCAAGGAGGGGCAGGGCCTGCCCTGGGTGTATGTGAAGCCCAATGCGGGCACGATCCGCTCCTACGCGCAGGCCATGGCCGGACAGACGGGCGTGAAGGCCGGCGGCCTGACCGCCGCCACGTTCGCCTGGCAGGATCTCGATGCCATCGGCAGCAACCAGAACTTCGAACTGCATCGCGAGAAGGACGGGAACACGGCCGCCGACGTACACGCGGGCCGTACGGTCGCCCAGACCGTGAACACGACGCCCGGCGCCAGCTACACGTTCAGCATCCGCCACTCCGGCCGGTCCAAAGGCAACGCGGGCGGAGTCACACTGCTCGCCGGCCCCGACAAGGACCATCTCACCCCGGTCAAACTGACCCGCACCACGGTCTCCAAGACCGGAGCGAGAATACGGGGACAAGACCGGCGACGTAGGAACCGTCGCCTACACGCACTCCGATTCCGCGGACGCCACGGAAGGCTCCCACGATCCGTGGGACCATTCCGACGACTGGGAATCCTACGAGGGCACGGTCATCATCCCCGCCGGACAATCCCGCACGATGATCGCCTACAGGGGCGTCGCCAAGGACGGGAAACTGACGGCATCCGCCAATGACAGCATCATCGACGACCTGAGCTTCCGCCTCGCCTACAAGCTCAGCTACGACGCGAACGGCGGGGCCAAGACGAACGCCAGCAAGATCAGCGCATCCTCGAACGGCACGGTCCGACTCGCCGCGACCAGGACGTCCGTCCCATCCCATGCCCTGGAGGACACGGACGTGCCCGCCGACTACCGGAGCTTCACGTTCGACACCACCAGAACCAGACTGGCCGACGCCCGGTTCGACGGGAACTGGACCACCACCCGGGACGAGGCCGGCGGCAGCATCCACTGGCCGACCAGACTCGGCGCATCCGCCACCCTGCCGAATACGGGCACGTGGACGGATCCGGACGGTGTCGAACACCGGATCAACGCGACCATTGCGCTGAAACAGTGGAATGGCGGCAACATCGGACAGTTGAACAGGTTCGACGGGAACGGGAAGATCGTCGGCGACGGCCTGTTCTGGATCAACGTCGTCTACGACAACACCAAGGTGCCCGCCAGCGTGCGCAAGGCTCTGGGCGGCATCGACACGTCGAAGCGCGTCGGATGCCAGTGGACCGTCAGCTTCACGTACGAGGACGGCACGCCCGTGCCCTCCACGTTCAAAGGCGTCACCGGATTCAACGACCTGGACGGATTCGACGCGCGGCCGGACCTGAAATTCGAGGGCGTGCAGCTGCTCTCCGGATTCGACGGAGCCTACCGGACGCGGGACGCGGAACTCGCATCCTACGGGACCAACGGGTACGCGGGCATCAAGCACGATGCGGGCGACGAGTCGAACCTGAACGGCGCGCAGCAGGTCAGACACCGTCTGGCCGCCACTTGGACCGGCCCCACGTTCACCTACTCGTACGACCTTGAGAACCCGACGGAACGCACGGACGGCGTGCGCATGACGTTCGGCATGCCGGTCACCCGCACCCAGGTCCTCACCTACAAGGCGAACGGCGGAACCGGCCAGGTGCCCTCGCGCACCGAGGCCGGCAAAACCGAAACCGCCGCCTCCAGGATGAACGGCACGGTCAGGCTTGCGGCCGACAGGGACACCGAACCGGAGTCCGGAACCACCACCGACGATCGCAAGGTGCTGACCGACACGATCGCCAGACAGGATGATGGGACCAGTCAGCGGACGATCACCCGATCCGACGGCAGCGTGCAGGTGCAGACCATCGCCGACACGGGCGCCGTATCCGGCTGCCAGGTGTACTATCCGGCCGGCGCCAGGATCACCCTGGCGACCGCGAAAGCCGACTCCGACTGCTGGGATTCCAGCCAGATCGGCAAGACCAACCGCACGTTCTACGGTTGGAGCGCGAACACGGACGCCAACGACAAGGACGTGCCCGTCGCCGACACCATGGACCGGAACACGCTGAACGCGAACGTCAGGACGGAGATCGTCATGCCCGCCAGGGCGAAGACCGTATACGCATTGTGGGCCATCAACCCCACCCTGTCGTACAACGTGAACGCGCCCGCCGGCAGCAACGCGCCCGGCACGCCCGCATCGCAGACCGTGCCCTACAACACGGCCGCCGCCGACAAATCCGGTTGGGCGGCCGGCGACACGGGCAAGATTCCCGGCTACCGGTTCGACGGCTGGTACACGGCCCCGAACGGCGGAAACAAATACGATTTCAACACGCCGCTCACCGGCAACGTGACCGTGTACGCGCACTGGGTCGGCAACGGGTACACAGTCAGATTCGCCGGCAACGGGGCGACCGGCGGCGGCACCCCGGATCAGGCGTTCCAATACAACATCGGCCAGAACCTGCGCCGGAACGGGTTCACGCGTGACGGATACACGTTCACCGGGTGGAAGCGCGCCGACAACCAGCAGGCGTACGGCGACGGCCAGTGGGTCACGAACCTGACCACGCAGCCGAACGGGATCGTCACCATGGTCGCCCAATGGTCGGCCAACGAGGCCCACATCCGCTACAATCCGAACCCGCCCGCGGGCAGACCACGGAGGCAACAGCACTGCTGGGACAGCCACGCCCGCCATCGGAGGGAACGGCTGGACGATCGACGGGTACACGTTCGCCGGCTGGACCACCAGCCCGGACGGGAGCGGCGCCAGGTACGCGCCGGGCGCCAGTTGGACGGCCAACGGCACGCTGACCCTGTACGCGCAATGGACGCCCGGCCAGGCCGGCCTCACCTACGACGGCAACGGCGCGACCGGCGGTAAGACCGACCCGCAGAACGGGGTCACCGACCAGAAGGTCAACGTACGCCAGAACGGGTTCACGCGCGACGGATACACGTTCGTGCGTTGGGACACCCAAGCCGGATGCAAGGGGCAAGGCCGTCGACCCGGGCGACGAGTGGACGCTGCAAGGTTCCGGCACCCTGTACGCCTGCTGGGCCGGTACCGCGCAAACCCTTGCCTATCACGGCAACGGCGCGACCGGCGGCAACACGGCTGTACAATCCGGCAAGACCGGTGACGAGCTGACCACAAACGCCAATGGTTTCACCCGCGACGGATACACGTTCGTTCGTTGGGACACCGCCAAGGACGGTTCCGGCACCGCATACGGCGAAGGCAAGAACGGCGTCGGCCAGTACACGATGAAGCCTGCAGGCAACGACCTGTACGCCATCTGGAAGGCGAACCCGGCAACCATCCAGTACCGCAACGACTGGCCGAACACCACAGGCAGCACACCCGACACCACCGGCAACACCGGCCAGGACGTGACCATCGCCCAAAACGGGTTCACCCGCCCCGGCTACACGTTCACCGGCTGGGCCAGGGACAGGCGCACGAATCCGAGCCTCCAGCCCGGAGGCCGGTACACGCTCACCCCCGGCACCACGACCCTGTGGGCCCAATGGAAGGCCGATCCGGCGCACCTGATCTACAACAGCAACAGCGGCTCCACCAGCCAGACCCGCAGGACGGACGGCGTGGTCGACCAGACGCTCACCGTCATCGCCAACCCGTTCACCCGCACCGGCTACACGTTCACCGGCTGGAACACGCAGGCCGACGGCAGGGGCAGGACGTACACGGCGGGCAACGGGTTCAGACTGGTCGCCGACCCGAAGAGCAACCCGGTCAATACGAGCGTCCTGTACGCGCAGTGGAGGATCAACCGGGTCACCCTGAAGTTCAATCCGAACGGGGGAACCGGCGGATACCCGGACATCACCGCGGATGCGTTCACGACTACGGTCACCATCCCGGCCGACGCGAAGGAGCCCAAGGTGCAAAGGCCCGGCTTCCGGTTCACCGGCTGGGCCATGAAACCCACGCCCGGCGCCGGTGACACGATCCTCAGCCCCGGCAAGGGCACGGTCAGCATGCCCGACCGGGGCAGCATCACCGTGTACGCGCAATGGGCGCCGGCCATGACCACGCTCCCGTTCACGGGCGGACAGGCCCAGGTGCCGACCATCTGGCTGTACGCCGGATTCGCGCTCATGCTGATCGCGCTCGGCGTGATGATGCCGATGCTACGCATGCGCATGGCCGCAACCAAGCGCACCGGTAAGCACATGCCGATCACCGGCGGAAAGCACGCGAAGTGACGGCAGCGGCCGAAACCGACGTGTGGGAGAGCGTCGCGGATGCGGTCCGCGACAAGCGGGCGCGCGACAATCGCGCCCGCCGGCTCGTCCGCCATTCCCGGATCTACGCGGTCGCCGCAGTCATCTGCCTGATCGCGGGCATGGTGCTTGTCGCCATGCCCCGCATCCAGCAGACGCTCGGCGACCGCGCCGTTGACGAGCAGGCGCGATCCGTCAGCCAGACGGCCGCGCTGTTTCCGGAATCCTCCCGTCAAAGCGTCATCCAATCTGCCATCGCATATAATCAGCGTCTTTATGAAGGCGGTCAGCCACAGATAGGCGAACCTGTGTTCGATGGGAAGACCGAGGGCAATTTCGAGGGCGATGCCGAATACCGGCGTCAACTGTCCGTGAATGGGTTGGATGCCATGGGTGAGATTCTGATTCCGAAGATCAGCGTCGACATGCCCATCCTCCACGGAGCTGGTCAAGATGTGCTCGAACATGCGGCCGGCCATCTGGCGGGCACCAGTCTGCCTATCGGTGGCAAGAATACGCGCGCCGTAATCACCGGTCATTCGAATCTGAAAGGCGCGACCCTGTTCACCCGGCTCGGTGAACTCGAAGACGGCGACCCGTTCTATATCAAGGTCATGGGTAACACGCTCGCCTATCGAGTCACCAGCAAACGCATCGTCTCTCCTACCGACACGAAATCGTTGCGTGTCCATAAGGGGAAGGACGAGGTCACGCTCCTCACCTGTACGGGGCAGGGCAATACGCTGCGACTGCTTGTCACGGGGGAGCGCAACAGCATGCCCGATCAGGCCCCCTTGCCCGGAGATGCCACGGGGGACGTAAAAAAGGCGGCTTTTGTTTCGGGCGTCACCGTGACGGGGATATTGGCTGTCGGATTTTCGCTTTGTCGCAGTCGGCGTGCCGTGGGTCATCATATAGGTTTGCCACAGACACATGATAGTGACAATTTGCGTTAGTAAAAAAAGGTGTTACTATATGTTTGTGAAACAAAAACACGTAATCTCCCGACATCGGGGTAAACCCGAAAAGGAAGACACATACACGAGAAAGAAGAAACTCCCCATGACACACGGCATCACCAAGATCACAGTGGCAACCACCGCCGTGATGGCAACCCTTGCCGCTCCGGCAGTCGCAATGGCCGACGAAACCACAACCACCGGCGACCAAACCAATCAGGCAATCACACAGGCCCAAGACAGCATCCAGCAGGCCCAGCAGAGCACGGCGGAAGCCAACCAGGCCATCGCGCAGGCATCCCCGACGGGCGTGACCGAGGCGCAGGCCAAGGCCGACGCCGCCGCAGCCGCGTTGGACACCGCCAAGCGGAACCTCGACAACGCCGCCGCCCAGCAGCAGACAGCCGCAAACAACCAGCAGCAGGCGCAGGCGAACTACGACGATGCCAGCAAGGCCCAGCAGCAGGCCGCACAGGATGCGACCGACACGGCCGACAAGATCGCCGCCGCCCAACAGGCCGCGAACAACGCTTCCAACGCCATCAACGACGCCAACAAGGCCATGCGGCAGGCCTCCGACGGCCAGTCGAAGGCAGAAGCCGACAAGCAGGCCGCACAGACCGCGAAGGATGAGGCCACGGCCGAATCCGCCTCCCATCAGAAGGACGCCGACAAGGCCCAGACCGATATCGATGCGGCCGACAAGCAGGCCACGGACGCGCAGAAGAAGGCCGATCACGGCGGATACCGCCATCAGTGATGCGCAGAAGAAGGCCGGCCGGGCCGATGCGGACGCAAAGCAGGCCGCGAGCGACAAGGCGGCCGCCGAGAAGGAGCTGGCCACGGCCAAGCAACAGCAGGCCACGGCGACCGGCGACAAGACGAAGGCCGACGAGGCGGTGAACGCCGCGCAAGCCAAGCTGGCCGCGGCCCGGCAGGCCGAAGCCAAGGCGCTTGAAGCCAAGCGGAAGGCCGATGCCAAGGTCGAGCAATTGTCCAAGGATGATGGAGGTCTTTCCGACCTAGCCGCGAAGCTCGAAGCGGCGAAGAAGGCCGCAGCCGATGCCGCCACCGCCCAGCAGAAGGCCGAACAGGCGCAGAAGGATGCCGACAAGGCGGTGTCCGACTCCTCTTCCAACGCCGAGGCGAAGCAGCAGGCCGCCGCCGATGCCAAGAGCGAGGCCGATGCCAAGAAGGAAGCGGCAGACGAGGCTCAGGACAAGCTGTCTCAGGGCGCAGTGGCCTACTTCGGCGACAAGGGTGCCTCTCAGGCAGTCAAGGTTCTCACCGATCCGACCGTCACCGAGTATCTTGACGCCATTCATAATGGTGCCAAGGGTGATGCGACCACGTTGGACAACATGATCGAGGCCCTGAAGTTCATCCAGGAAGCCAATCAGCTTCGCGCGAAGGAAGGCCTGCAGCCCCTCAAGGTCAGTGACACCCTGATGGCACAGGCCATGGCGGATGCGGATTATGCCAACAACAACGTGAACCATCCACTTCAATTCCCCGCCAGCGAAAACCTCGCCTGGGGTTACACTGATCCCTTTAACGGCTGGTACGACACGGAGAAGTCCATGTATGAGAAGGACATGTCCGACGGTGTCCTGGATTGCAAGGCCTCGGACGGCAAGCCCGTCAACCCCTGCGCTTATGGCCATTACACCACGCTGGTCAACACCGATTTTACCCTCACCGGTTTCGGCGTCAGCCAGAACGGCAACATCACGGGTATCGGCGGGAACACCCATAGTCAGCTGTTCACCGAAAACGCTAACGGAATCGGCTCCGACGCGGGCCGCATCATGGACGTTGACGCATACCTGGCTGATTTGACTGCCTACCGTGATTCCCTGACCGGAGCCGACGCCGCATACCAGACCGCATTGTCCAAGAGCAAGCAGGCCGCACAGGACGCCTCCGCCGCGGCCAAGGCGCTGGCCGCCGCCCAGCAGTCCGCGCGGAAGGCCGCTGAGGAAGCCCAGCAGGCCGCGCAGAAGGCCAGGGATTTGCAGGCCGCCGCCGACGAGGCGCAGAAAGCCTATGACGAGGCCGTGAAGGCGAACGAGGACAAGGCCAAGGCGTTGGAGGAAGCCAAGAAGGATCAAGCCGATAAGAACGCGGCTTATTCCGCCGCCCAGCAGGCCACCAAGGAAGCCCAGACCGCAGCCGCCACCGCCACCGACGCCCAGACCGCAGCCCAGACGGCAGTGGACAAGGCGAACACGGCAGTCGCCGCCGCACAGGCGAAGATCGATACCGCCGACAAGCTGGCCCAGACCGCCGCCAGGAACAAGACGGATGCGGAAGCCGCGATCAAGCAGGCGAACACGGACAAGACGAAGGCCGCAGCCGACCTGGCCGCCGCCAAGGCCGCGAAGGCCGAGGCCGAGAAGGCCAAGCAGGCCGCGCTCGACGCCAAGACCGTTTCCGACGCGAAGGTTGAAGCCGCCGACAAGCAGGTCAAGGCCGCCGACGAGGCCATCGCCGACGCCAAGGCCGCATACGCGAAGGCGAAGGACGACCTCAACACGGCCACCGGCAAGCTCGACGACGCCCGGAACACCATCAAGCGTCTGCAGAACGCCGAGGAGAACCTCAAGAAGGCGAACGCGAAGCTGACGGAAGCGCAGTCCAAGCTGGATGAGGCGAACAAGGCCAAGGATGAGGCCGACAAGGCATACGCCAACGCCAAGGCCGACTATGACGCCAAGCTCGCCGACAAGCAGGCGTCCGACAAGGAGCTCGCCGCCGCCAAGAAGGCCGAAGCCGAAGCCCAGAAGAAGGCCGAGGAGGAAGCCAAGAAGCAGCAGGAAGCCCAGAAGAAGGCCGACCAAGCCAAGAAGGATGCCGAAGCCAAGAAGCAGAAGGCCGAACAGGCCAGGAAGCAGGCCGCAGGCGTGACCGGCGACGGTCTGGCCTCCACCGGATCGGACACCACCGCAATCGCCACATTGGCGGCGATCATGACCATCGCGGGCGCCGGCTGCGTGCTCGTGAGTGTGCGTGCCGCCAAGCATGCGGATGGATGGCATGCAGTCGAGGACTGATTCTCACCGCACCAAACGTGTTTTGCCCGCCTTCGACCCGAAACAGGGGAGAGGCGGGCAAAACCGTATTCCCACATACCGAAGCAAAACGGTAGCTTCTTTTGTTACTATCAGAAAAAAGTCAGTGAATTACGTGAAAGGGTCTGGCTATGAACGATGTAGGACATGCGCCACTCCCAGGCGACGTGCTGCTACACCAATACCTGCAACCAAACAACATCACCATGTACCGTCTGGCGAAAGCCATGAACCTGCCACAAACCACCATCAGTGGCCTGATACACGGGAAAAGACGCATCACCACAAGCCTCGCATACCAGCTCGCCTACGTGTTGGGCACATCACCGGAATACTGGCTGGAATTGCAGATGAATTACGACATTGAAAACTACGACAAATTCGACGAAAGCGGACTGACGGTCCTCATTGATAATACGGTCGGCGACACTGTCCAATCAGAACGATGACGAGCCGAAGTATCCGCTAACGCCAGTTTCGTCCATGCCCACTTTGATGGTCTCGATTCCGCCAATTCGTTTTCCGCTGCCGCGCATTGTACTGCTGAGAATATTCTGTGCCGGCGCTTGTCCTTGTATTTTCTCCCTCGGAGTGGCTGAATAAGGCTCGTTTCCATTGGTTTGCGTTCATGGAATTCTTTCTAGCTGGGAGAGCGGACTTCTTATTGAGAGTGATTCTTATCTGACATAATCTACATTATCGGCTAAAAGACGATTTAGGGCAATGCTTGTTTTTTGCACTGCGTTTTCCCTATATACGTCAACTACCTCGCCCTTACGGATGAGGTAGTTGACTTCTTTCTAGAAAAGTTCGTTTTGTATTGGTTTGCTGAGCCTTGCGTGGACCAGCTTTATGTAGTCGGGATCGAGTTCGCTTGCCGTGCATTGCATGTGTTCGAGTAGGCATGCCTCCAATGTGGTGCCGCTGCCGGCGAACGGCTCCAACACGAGCCCGTCCGGCGGCGTGACCAGACGCACCAGCCAGCGCATGAGTTCGACCGGTTTGACCGTCGGATGGAGGATCCCGTCCACGGTCGGCCTCTCCCCCGGTCCCGCCTTCGGACAATACCGGAACACGGGATAGAAGCGGGATGCGCGCCGCCCATATCGTCATATTCCGCGCCCGTATGGGTCATGCCCCAGCCGTCACCGGGTTTCACGCTCGCGCGTGGCTTGCCTTTTCGACTGACCGTGACGCCGGACTGCCGGTCGAGTTCCCTGGCCGCGGATCGGTCGAACAGCATGTTCGGCGCGAAACGGGCTTCGGGCCGTGTAGTCGGCGCGATCCGCCTTGTCCGCGCCGTATACATGGTTGTCGCGCGGCCCGGAGCCGAACCGTCCATGCCGGTTCTTGCCCTTCGACTCCGCCTCGTCCGCCGGGTTGCGGAACGGGACGCGGCATGCGTCGATATGCAACGCGCCCGTCCCGTATTCGAGCAGATTGCGGGCGAGATTCCCGTCCAACGGCTTGCGGGCGAGGCAGATGGGTTCGTGTGCGGGCTTCAGCTGGCTGTACCAGCCTTTGAACGGTTTCGCCGTCTCGGATCGCGTCGGCTCCACATCCTCGCGGCGTTCCCGGTCGATCATGAGCGTCGCATCCGAACCGTGTGGCATGCCGGACGCGTACACCCAGTCGATCTGGTCGCGGATTTCGAAGCCCGCATCCTCGATCGCGCAGGCGAGCCGATGGTACGTGCGGCTGGCGGCGAACGCCGCCACATGCCCGCCCGGCTTCAGGACGCGCAGGATATCCTTCCACAGGTCCACGTCGAACGCGATGCCTGTGGAATCGAAGCTGCGGTTCATGAAACCGATCTCATACGGCGGGTCGGTAACGACGGAATCCACGCTGTTGTCCGGTAAGGAGGCGATGAGCCGGCGACAATCCCCCTTGTATAGGCGGAGGTTGTCGCCCAGATCTTCCAGCTCGTTGACACTCCCGTGGTTGAAACCACGGGATTCCTGCGAACTGGGCTTGCTTGGATTCAGACGATACGCCTGAATCCAGAGGCTTCCCATTTTTAGCGGGCTATCCCCGGTTGTCGGCCGGTTCCTCTTCTCTTTCGTCATGCTTCTTCCCCGCTGAGCCGCAATGCCTCGTCGCGGATGTTCAACGCGGCGTTCACGTCCCTGTCATGCCGGATATGGCAGTTTTCGCAGGTCCATTCGCGTTCGGACAGCCGCAATCCCTTGTACTTGTGCCCGCAGTCGTGGCAGAGTTTGGAACTCGGGTAGAACCTGTCCACTTGGACGAGGGTGCGACCATACCATTCCGCCTTGTAGGAGAGCTTGTCCACGAGGCCGCTCCACCCGTCGCGGAGTATGGAACGGTTCATCGCGCGTTTGCGTGACTGGCCGTTGCGCATGGGTCTGCCTTCGGCGTCCAGCCTCTTGCGTGCCTTCCGCGTCATGTTCCGTACCATCAGGGTCTCCATGCCGATGAATTGGTTCTCTTCTATCAGCCTGCGGGACAGTTGGTGCTGGAAGTTATCGCGGTAGTGGCGGAGCTTGGCGTACGCCTTGGCTACGATTGCCTTCTGTCTGCGGTAGTTGTTCGACCCTTTCGTTCTGTGGGACAGTTTGCGCTGCTCCCGTTTAACGTCCTTCTCCAATCGGCGTAGCCGGTTCGGATAGTCGATTTTCTCGCCTGTGGACAGCGTGAGGAGATTCTTGACACCCAAGTCGATGCCGATACGGCTCTCGGCCCGTGTTTTCGGCTGGATGTCCACGTCGAACAGGAGCACGAGATAGTACGTCCGGTTCTCGCGTTTCACCGTCCAGCTGGACAGGCTCTCGATTGGATAGCGTAGCCGGTCGCGTTTGCGGATGCGCACCGAGCCAAGCTTCCTGGACAACGGGTACCGGTTGCCGTTCATACGGCGTATCGGCATGGTATTGCGGAACGATTGGATGCTGTCGTTCCTTGAGGCGAAACAGGGACGATGCTTCTCGTACTGGGCTTTGCGGAAGTACGCCGACTGTGCCTTGCGGAAGTCCATGATGGCGTTGCTCAACGCGTTCGACGGGATCGGACTGTCAGCCAGCCATCGTTCGCGCTCTTCATGCCGGTCACGTTCGGATACTCGGGTTTCGGGTTCGTCTCCTTGTCGTACGTGTTGAACGCCTCGACCTGCTGGTTGTAGGCGAAACGCCTGTCCCCGAAGCACCGTTCCAGCAACGCGGCCTGAGTCCTGGACGGCGTGAACGGTATGCGCTGCGCCACCTTGCGCATGGTCATTGTGATTCACGCTCCTTCGCTCGTTGGTCGTCGATGTATTTGACCACCGCCTGCTCGTTGACCGAGCCGATGCTTTCCGCGAAATAGCTGGGCGACCACAGGCTCCGCTCGCCCTTGCGTTTCCAGTATTGGCTTTTCAGTTCGGGGTGCATGGCGAACAGTCGGAGACTGGATGTACCCTTCAACTGTTTGACGATGCTGCTCACGCTGATTTTCGGTGGCGCTGACACGAACAGGTGGATGTGATCGTCCAAGCCGACCTCCATGTGGGGAATGCGGTAGCCGTGCTCGTCGGCTATCTCCCTGAGAATCGTCTTCAAATCCGAGTCGATTCCGTTCTTAAGCACCTTGCGACGGTATTTCGTACACCAGATGATGTGGTAGTTCAGATTGTATACCGAAGTCCTACCATGTGTGAACCGTTCATCGCTTGCGCTCATGGGAATAATCGTAGCACATTCGCTACCATATGTAAACTTCGGTACGCCCTAACCCGGCATTGAAATACCGGGTTTGCGGGCTAAAACCTCATCAATGTCGGAACCGTTTAGAATTCCGGGTCGGTGCCGTCTCCGTTCGGATCCGTGCTGGCTGGCGTGGTCGTAGCCCACGGATCCATTGCGGGCTGTGAGGGTGCTGCAGGTTGCGCCGGTGTCTGTGCGGGAGCCTGTTGGCTGTAACCCTGCTGCTGGTAGTTGTTGTATGCGCCTTGCTGATAGCCGTTGTTCGGCTGCTGGTATCCGCCGCCGTAATTGTTCTGCCGGTAGCCGTTGCCGTTGGACTGTTGGCCGCTGGTCTTCTGAAATTGCGTGACGCCGAACCGGAGGCTGACACCCAAATCGGTGACGATCATTTCAAGATTGCTACGCTGTTGGCCGGTGGTCTTGTCCGTCCAACTGTTGGTCTTCATGTAACCAGTGGCTACCACGCGCATGCCCTTATAACAGGAGCGCATGATGTTCTGGGCAAGGTCTCCGAATGCTGCGCATCGCATGAATACGGCATCCCCATCCACGGTCTGCCCGTTACGGTCACGTCGACGCGTATTGTGCGCGATGGTGAAAGTGACCGTATCTCCCCTCTGCTCGGGGTTTGCGGTGATATTGCCTACGAGTGTGAGTGTCGGCTCTCCTGCCATGGGTTCCTGGTCTCCTTATTTTTTCTATGTGAACATATTCAGTATAACAAGCATATACGAAGAAAAGGCATGTCGGATAAGCATCAGGACAGAGGAGAAAAACCTGACACCAATCCGACATACCCCTTTTAGCAGGATGGGCTCACTCCACTACGGCGGAATGAGCCCATCAAGGTTTCTATCCGATCAGCGTGACCGCCTTACAGGCGGATACGCTTCCTCAAGCCAGGCGAGGCATTTTAAATCGGCGAGGACCCCGGCCCACAGGAGCATCGGGGTGCCGACACCAGTGGAGGCGAGACCCTTCTCCTTGACGAGCACAGTCTCGTTCGACTTGCGCGCGTCACCATAGGAGATAAGCTTGCCCGTCTGGTCGTACACCTTCTCACGCCAGTAGTAGGTGCCGGTTTCATGCACGGTCACGGTCGGCGAGTGGATGCCGTCCTTCGCGTCGACCTTGCCGGTGACGGTGATGAGCACGTCTCCCGACTGGTCGCCGTCGGCCTGCCTCCACAATTCGAATTCAGCCTTGGCCGCATCCGAGCAGTTCTTAAGCAGGAGCTCATCGTGCAGGTCGGCCTTGCCGTTTTCGAACGTGACCTCACCCTGCGACTTTGTGGACACCTCGCACTTCGGTGTTTCAGGCTTCCGGACGCGCACGATCTCGGATGCGAGTCCGAAAGCGTCGCTGCACCTGCCGTTAGGGTGAGCTGACGCCATGCGAGGGCGGCGAGCGGATTATGGTTCTGGTCGCCGGTCAGGCTCGGTGTCATGACCCAATGCCAAGCGTAGGTGCCCGATTCGGTCAGGGTGAACGAGTCGGTCGTGTAGGTGCCGAACTTGGTGACATCCTTGATGTCGGTTTCGTGAACCTTCACCGCGTTTTCGGGCACGGTGTCGGTTTCCTCGATCGCGGCGGACGGGTCGTCACTCACCTTGTAGAGGACGCCGTGGAAGTCGAGGCTCAGCGGGGTGCCCTTCGGGGTTTCGCCTTCGGTGACGTTGGTCTCCGGGTAGGTGGAAGCCACACGTCCTTTTCGTTGGTCTTGGCGACGACGAGCTTGTCGACGGTGGTCTCCCCCGCCTTGACTTCCTTGCTGGACACCGTGGAGTCGAGCTTCGGGGTGAGGCGGATCATGACGGTCTCATCCGCGGTGAACGGAGCCTCATGAACATCCTTGGCGAACGGATAGTCCCTGGACGGTTCGATGCCGGTCTGGTTTTCCGTGTCCTGATCCCTGTTCGCGATGTCGAACACGAACGTGGCGTATCCGGATGGCAGGTTCGTCAGATCCACACCATCCTCGGCCTTCCATTGGGCGACAGGCTTGTCCTCGTCACTGCTGGAAATCAGGTAGTCGCCGGCCTTGTTCGTGGTGAACGTGGCGGTGGCGAGCTTCACGGCCTGCTTGGGCAGTTCG
>SCPN01001257.1_pt1 | contig 31943 bp, 36 predicted proteins | sample 6106831 | NCBI WGS metagenome assembly SCPN01 (sample SAMN10720447, study PRJNA508395) | human gut metagenome | isolation source: Participant 1, 0 month
GCAGTAGTCGCAGAGGATTCCATCTTTGGTGAATAAGTCCGCAAGACCTGCAAAATCTTTATTTTCCATAGCTTCTATATATTTCTCAATTGGTTTCATATGCCAGATCCTCCTTAATATACCTTTTCAGAATTCAATAATGCGTCAGTACCGCCATCAACGAACATGATATTGCCATTGATGCCGCTTGCCTTGTGTGATACCAGGAATATCATCACTTCTGCGATTTCCTCCGGGTCCATCAATGTTTCCAGACCGAATTTGGTAGGAATAGGAAGAGCGTTCAGTGCCATTTTGGCAGTTGTGCTCATGGTAGCTGTCATGGCAGTATTTTACATCTGCGCAATCATCATATGACACCATTGTATTCCAGGAAGCAGAGACTCTTCTTACCCAGCGGGCAAGTGCATATTTGGTGGATACATAGAGGCTGTTGCCTACGCTCAGACTGGAGGAATCCAGTTCATTTACAAGTTCCAGAATTCTCTTCTCATCACCGATATTATTAAGAAGATCAACCAGATCCATTCTGCCGGCACCCTGGGAAATCGTATTGGAGGCAGTAACTACGCAGCTTCCGTGCTTCTTTTCCAGAAGATCATAAGCGCCCTTGGCAATGGCAAGTGTTCCGAAGTAGTTCAGAGATACGATCAGAGACAGATTGCCGCATGCACCGGATACACCGGCATTGCAGATCATACCGTCCAGTCCATCGGGGCAGAGCCTGTGCAATTCATCAATTGCCTTTTGCCTGCCTGCTTCTGATGCCAGGTTGACACAGATATCGCCGTCTTTCAGGTCAATGTTGATGACACGGCTGCCATCAGCTTCCAGTAATTCCTTTGTTTTGGCGCCGATTCCACTTGATGCGCCTGTAATTGCATATACACCCATATTTATCCTCATTTCTGCGCACGCTTCTTACACATGCCGAGTTTGTGCCAGGTGCGCACAGACACAAAGCTCGTAACATCCTGTAATGTACTTCAATAGTACATTGTACTTGCTGTTTCTTATGTATCTCATTATAATAAAAAGTGGTATCTTATAAATAACCAAATTAAAGAAAAATAAGGAGACCAGATTGAAGTGTTGACTTATGATATATCAGAACGTGGTAATCTGACAATATATGAATATCTATACCGCTGTATTAAGGCCGATATTATAAAAGGCAGACTCTCCCTTGGTGAGAAGCTTCCGTCCAAAAGGAAGATGGCGCAGCAGCATCAGATCAGCCTGAAAACGGTAGAGAACGCTTATGAACAGCTTTTGATGGAGGGCTATATCAGTGCAAGGGAGAAGAGCGGCTATTATGTGATGGAAGCAGAAGCAGGATATGAACCGCGGCGGCGGACTTCCTATACTGCAATGCAGACAGGCAGCCGGGGAGAAGAAGCTTCCAATATCACGATAGATCTGACTTCCAACAGAGCCGCTATCGAGAAATTTCCGTATGATACATGGGCGAAAGTGATGCGAGGGATATTATCGGAGAAGGAGAATGTATTGCTGGATACGGTGCCCTTTGCCGGAGTATATGAGCTGAGAGTAGAGATTGCAAGGTATCTGTATGAATATCGTGGAATGGATGTGGAACCGGAGCAGATCATCATCGGAGCAGGGACGGAGTATTTGTATGGAAGACTTCTACAATTGCTGGGAAGGAACAGCATCTATGCCATAGAAGACCCGGGGTATCACAGATTTTCCAGAATTTATCATGCCAATGATCTGCAATGGTGTTATGTGGAGATTGATGAGGATGGAATCGTAATAGATTCCCTTAAACAAAGTGGCGCTAATGTGGTGCATGTATCACCGGGACATCATTTTCCAACAGGGATTATCATGCCGGCAGGAAGACGGCAGGAGCTGCTGGCGTGGACGCAGGAAGAACTTGGAAGATACATTATTGAGGATGATTATGACAGCGAATTCCGGTTCAGCAAGAGACCGGTTCCTTCGATTCAAAGTATGGATAAAAACCACAGAGTCATATATTTTAATACCTTTTCCAAGACATTAGCGCCCTCCATCCGTATCAGTTATATGGTGCTTCCACCAGCCTTGATGGATCGTTATGTCGGGACAATGAATTTCTATGCCTGTACCGTATCGGCTTTTGAGCAGTATGCACTGACAGAGTTCATGCACCAGGGATATTTTGACAGACATATTCACAGGATGAAGAATTTCTACCGTAATAAAAGGGATAAAATACTGGAAGTCCTGAAGGCTTCTCCACTGTATAAACAGGTAGAAATACTGGAAAAAGGCGCAGGGAATCATTTCCTGATGAGGATAAATACCGATTTGAGTGATACGCAGCTTAAATGGGCAGCAGCCGGGAACGGTATACAGATAAGCTGTCTGTCAGAGTATTGTGAGTCAGATAAGGACAAGTATGCTCATATATTAATTGTGAATTATTCAGACCTGGAAGAGAATGGCTTTCGGACAGCTGTTGAAGTGTTATCCCAGATTACAAGTTAGTTATAACTAACTTTATAGTTGTGTACAGGATGAAATGATGTTATACTCTGTGTTGTGGATTGAGTCGCATGAGCGGTGAACGCACAGACAGCGATTGCATATATATAATGTAAGAAAGGTAAGGTGATTGGGATGGATATAAATACAGCAGCAGGGCTTTTGATTCCTTTTCTGGGAACGACATTAGGAGCAGCGTGTGTTTTTTTCATGAAGAAAGAGATGAATGATATTGTGCAGAGGGCACTGACCGGGTTTGCAGCGGGAGTCATGGTGGCAGCCAGCATATGGAGCCTGTTGATACCGGCAATAGAGCAGAGTGAAGGTATGGGGAAATTTGCCTTTGTTCCTGCCGTAATCGGGTTCTGGCTGGGAGTATTATTCCTGCTGATGCTGGATCATGTGATTCCTCATCTACATCGAAACAGCCAGGAGGCAGAAGGACCTAAGAGTAAGCTGCAAAGGACAACCATGCTTGTATTGGCAGTGACTTTGCACAATATTCCTGAGGGAATGGCAGTAGGTGTGGTATTTGCAGGATATCTGACGGGAAATGCACAGATTACGGCAGCAGGAGCCATGGCACTTGCGATAGGCATTGCAATCCAGAACTTCCCTGAGGGGGCCATTATCTCCATGCCTCTTAGAAGCGAGGGGATGAATAAGGGCAAAGCTTTTCTTGGTGGGATGCTGTCCGGCATTGTGGAACCGATAGGTGCAGTCCTTACAATACTTGCGGCCAGTCTTATTGTACCGGCACTTCCTTATTTCCTCAGCTATGCAGCGGGGGCTATGCTCTATGTTGTAGTAGAAGAGCTGATTCCGGAGATGTCAGAAGGAGAACATTCAGATATTGGAACCATATTTTTTGCAGTAGGTTTCTCCGTTATGATGGTATTGGATGTTGCGTTGGGATAAAAAATATGGATAGGTGATTGACAATAGCGCGAATTCTTAACATAATAAGAATGTAAAAAAACAAAGGAGGAGTTCGTCATGAAATTTAAATTTGGAATTAAAGAAGTAGTTGCAACAGGTATCGGAACCGCCCTGTTCGTGGCATTGACACAGGTACAGATTCCCATGGGGTTCATCCCCAATACCTCTTTACAGCCAAGGGCAGCGTTACTGGCATTCCTTGCAGCTGTATTTGGCCCTGTAGTGGGCGGTATTGTAGGGTTACTGGGACATGCGTTAGGTGATGCCCTTTTCTATGGCAGCGTATGGTGGAGCTGGGTATTCCCGGATGCAGTATTCGGTCTTCTGATTGGCCTTTTTGCTGCAAAATATGCGATCAAGGATGGCGGTTTTGATAAAAAGGCAATTATTCTTTTCAATGTAGTTCAGGTAATTGCAAATGCACTGGCATGGATTCTGATAGCCCCTGTCCTGGATATCCTGATTTATGCAGAACCGGTATCCAAGGCATTTGCACAGGGCTTCTGGGCATTCCTTGGTAACATTATCGTTGTTGGTATTCTTGGTTCTTTACTGGCAGCCGGATATTCCAGGATTGGTGCCAAGTCATCCAGCTTAAGTAAAGAGGACTAAAGGTTTTGGGACAGATGGAACCTATTATAGCGTTTAGAAATTTTTCCTTTAAGTATCGTTCCCAGGTAGAACCTACATTAAAGGACATCAATCTGGAGATCTATCCTGGAGAAAAGGTATTGATCATGGAGATGGCCCCAAAGCAAGTCTACTGGCTCATTGCATGAATGGGCTGGTGCCCTTTTCGTATAAGGGAGATATTACAGGTGAGTATCAGATAAAAGGTCAGAACCCCCGGAAACTGGGGATTTTTGGCTTGTCCAAAATGGTCGGAACGGTTCTGCAGGATACAGATGGACAGTTCATCGGACTGACTGTGGCTGAGGATATCGCTTTCGCTCTGGAAAATGACAGAGTAGAGCAGCAGGAGATGAAGCAGCGTGTAAAAGACGTGGCGCAGATGGTGGATGTGAAACCTCTGTTAAATCATTCCCCAAGGGAACTGTCCGGCGGACAGAAGCAGCGTGTATCTATGGCTGGAGTCATGATTGATGATGTGGATATTCTGCTTTTTGACGAGCCACTGGCGAATCTGGATCCGGCTACAGGTAAGAGAGCGATTGATTTGATTGACCGCATTCAGAAAGACAAGAATGTAACAATTGTTATCATAGAGCATCGTCTGGAAGATGCCCTTTATCGTGATGTGGATAGGATCATTGTAGTGGGCGATGGTCAGATCGTAGCGGATACGACACCGGATGAACTGCTGGCGATGGATGTGCTGGAACAGCAGGGAATCCGTGAACCTCTGTATCTGACAGCATTGAAGCAGCATGAATTACGAAGGAATGGCTATCGTAATCAAAGCATGGTCATCAGGTGAATACCTGGTTCCAGAGTGTACAATTACCCCCAAAAGAGAAACAGGCAGAAACGATTCTGGAAGTACGGGATCTGTCTTTTGCCTATACAGAAGGGCAGCCTGTACTGCAGGATGTTGCTTTTAAGATACAGAAGGGCGAGATGCTCAGTATCGTAGGCAAGAATGGGGCGGGTAAATCGACGCTTTCCAATCTGGTCTGTGGATTCCTTACTCCGGCAAAAGGTGCTATACTTCGCATGGCGAGGATATGAAGGCTCTCTCTATTAAAGAGAGAGGAGAGAAAATCGGACTGGTGATGCAGAATCCGAACCAGATGATCAGCAAGCCTATGATTTATGATGAAGTAGCACTTGGATTGCAGGTGAGAGGTGTTGCATCGGATGAGGTAAAAGACAGGGTATATGAGACATTGAAAATCTGTGGATTGTATCCTTTCCGCTGGCCTGTATCCAGCATTGAGCTTTGGAAGAGAGAGAGTGTCTATTGCTTCTATATTAGTACTCAATCCTGAGATATTGATATTGGACGAGCCTACAGCCGGGCAGGATTACCGTCATTATACAGAGATCATGGAATTTCTGAAAAAAATAAATGAAGAACAGGGAATTACCATCATCATGATTACCCATGACATGCATCTGATGCTGGAATATACGGATCGTGCCATTGTAATTGCGGATGGCAGAATGATAGCAGATGATGCACCATCCAGGATTCTGACCAATGAACAGATAGCAGATACAGCTTATCTTAAGAAGACTTCCCTGTATGAGCTGGCAGTGAAGTGTGGTATCCTCGGAACCCTCTGCATTGGTGGAGCGTTTATTGCAGATGACAGACTCAGACGTGAGAATGGAAGGTAAGAAAGGTATGGAACAATATGTCTAAAGGTATTAAGTTATGAAGAAAAAGACACCTGGATACATAGGCTGAGTGGCGTAACGAAGCTGGTATTCTTCCTGTTGTGGTCCATTACCGGTATGCTTTCCTACGATACCCGTGTTCTTCTGGTCATGCTGGCATGCAGTCTGATCATATTTAAAATGTCCAGAACAGAGTGGAGACAGGTTGGTACAGTTTTCAAGTTTATTATGTTTTTCCTGGTAATCAATCTGCTGGCTATCTTTATCTTTTCGCCGGATCAGGGAACGAAGATATATGGTACCCATACAGAGCTTGTCAAGATTGCAGGACCATATGTGATTACTACGGAACAGCTATTTTATGAATTTAATGTTATGGTGAAATATCTGACAGTAATACCGGCAGTATTTATGTTCATTGTAACAACGAATCCCAGTGAATTTGCAGCATCCATGAACCGTGTAGGAATCAGCTACAATATCTGCTATTCGGTGGCACTGGCTCTCAGATATATACCGGATGTGCAGGACGAATACAGGAAGATCAAGCATGCACAGGAGGCAAGAGGAATCGAAATGTCTTCCAAAGCATCCTTGATAGACAGAATTAAGAAATCCTCCACAATTCTGTTCCCGCTTATTTTCTCCAGCATGGACAGAATAGATGTTGTCAGCAATGCCATGGAACTTCGTGGATTTGGAAAACATAAGAAAAGGACATGGTATTCAGCCAGACCACTCAAAAAGAATGATTATATCGTGCTCATTGTTACCGTGATTTTTACAGTGACAGCACTGGTGATTACATTTCAGAATGGAAGCAGATTCTATAATCCGTTTCTATAATAAGTTTAGAAAGATATCTCATGAAAATGAGATATTTTTTTTGCATAAAATCATTGACAATACCTGCCAAAGTGTTATAATACAATCAAACATATGAATAAGTGTTCATATGACGCGCTGATAAAAAAGAAAAGCTGTGAAACAGCGATTTTGCGAATGGGGTTCTGAATAGTTACAATAAAATAAGAAAGGGAGTTGTAAAATGAAGAAAACATACAAAATTGATGTAGACTGTGCAAACTGTGCAAACAAAATGGAAGAGGCTGCTAAGAAGACAGCTGGTGTAAAGGATGCAACTGTAAACTTCATGGCATTGAAGATGATTGTTGAGTTCGAGGATGGACAGGAACCTAAGGAAGTTATGCAGGAGGTTCTTAAGAACTGTAAGAAAGTCGAAGACGATTGTGAAATCTTTTTATAGGATAGATGACCGCAGCCTTTCGGGCTGCGGTTTATAATCAGTAGATACCGAATAAGAGAAAGGTATGATGAATATGAATAAGAAGCAGAAGAAAGTTCTGATACGTATTATTGCATCACTGGCATTGATCATTCTGTTATCATTGCTTCCGATTAGTGGATATTTTGAATTACTGTATCTGATTCCTTATGGCATTATCGGTTACGATATTCTGATTAAGGCATGTAAAGGAATCAGGAATAAACAGGTTTTTGATGAAAATTTCCTTATGGCAGTGGCTACACTGGGAGCTATTGCACTGGGTGATTATAAAGAAGGCGTTGCGGTTATGCTGTTCTACCAGATTGGCGAGCTGTTCCAGAGCTATGCCGTAGGTAAGAGCCGCAGAAACATCAGTGAACTGATGGACATTCGCCCTGATTATGCCAATATTGAGAAAGATGGCAAGCTGGAGAAGGTCGATCCTGATGAAGTAGAGATTGGTACAGTCATTGTCGTACAGCCGGGTGAGAAGATTCCTATTGATGGTATTGTTGTAGAAGGTCAGACAACACTGAATACCAGCGCATTGACAGGCGAGAGCCTTCCAAGGGATGCGAAGGTGGGCGACGAAGTCATCAGCGGCTGCATCAATATGACCGGTGTACTCAAGATTCAGACAACCAAGGAATTTGGTGAATCTACAGTATCCAAGATTCTTGATTTGGTAGAGAATTCCAGTTCCAAGAAATCACGTTCCGAGAATTTCATATCCAGATTCGCCCATTACTATACTCCAGCAGTATGTTATGGCGCTTTGGCACTGGCAATTCTGCCTCCAATCGTGCGTATGCTGTTCATGGGGCTGGAACCTGAATGGGGAGACTGGATTTACAGAGCCCTGACTTTCCTTGTAATCAGCTGCCCATGTGCCTTGGTTATCAGTATACCGCTCAGCTTCTTCGCAGGAATCGGCGGAGCCAGCAATGCAGGCGTACTGGTCAAGGGTTCTAACTATCTGGAGACTTTGTCACAGGTTAAATATGTAGTTTTTGACAAGACAGGTACTTTGACAAAAGGTGTTTTTGAAGTGAGTGGTGTGCATCATAATACAATGCCGGAGGATAAGGTATTGGAGTATGCAGCCCTGGCTGAATGCTATTCCAGCCATCCTATCAGCAAGAGCCTGAAGAATGCCTATGGAAAAGAAATCAATCAGGAGCGTGTCACCAATGTGGAAGAAATCAGCGGTAACGGTGTAACTGCCATGGTAGATGGCGTATCTGTTGCAGTTGGTAATGCGAAGCTGATGAAGAAGCTGGGCGTTGCATATTCTGACTGCCACAAGGTAGGTACTCTTGTACATGTAGCGGTAGATGGTGCTTATGCAGGGCACATCCTGATTTCAGATGTTGTAAAACCACATTCCAAGGAAGCTATTGCAGAGCTGAAAAAGGCTGGCGTAAAGAAGCTTGTAATGCTGACCGGTGATGCTGACAGAGTAGCGCAGCAGGTTGCAGGTTCATTAGGAATTGATAAGGTATACAGCGAATTGCTTCCAGCCCAAAAGGTGGAAAAAGTGGAAGAGCTGTTGACAAGCAAGTCTGAAAAAGATAAACTTGCCTTTGTAGGTGACGGTATTAATGATGCCCCGGTATTGTCAAGAGCCGATATCGGTATTGCAATGGGAGCACTTGGTTCAGATGCGGCGATTGAGGCAGCAGATATAGTCCTGATGGATGATGACCCTCTCAAGATTGTAAAAGCAATCCGTATCTCCAAGAAATGTATGAGAATCGTATATGAGAATATCTATTTTGCCATAGGCATCAAGATTTGTGCCTGATTCTCAGTGCAGTTGTGTTATTGCAACACAATGTGGCTTGCTATCTTCGCAGATGTAGGAGTCATGGTAATTGCGGTACTGAATGCAATCCGCGTATTGTTTGTGAAAAAGCTGTAGCTTAACAGTTACAGAAGCAGAAGAAATGAGGAAAAGACATGGCAGATAAAATGTGTTGCGATTCGACGGAAGTGCATGAGGATTTGCTGAAAATCGTAAATGACACCATGCCGGAAGAAACCGAGCTTTATGACCTGGCAGAACTGTTCAAGGTATTTGGAGATTCTACCAGAATCAGAATATTATTTGTACTATTTGAAGCAGAAGTATGTGTATGCGATCTGGCGCAGGTATTGAACATGACACAGTCGGCAATCTCACATCAGCTCAGGATTCTGAAACAGAACAAGCTGGTGAAGAACCGCAGGGAAGGAAAATCCATATTTTATTCCCTGGCAGACGATCATGTACGTGCAATCATTGCACAGGGCAGAGAACACATAGAAGAATAGACAAAAGAGAGGAGCAGTGTTGCTGTTCCTCTTTTTAACGGCATACGTCTGATAACGCATAAAATAAAACAGTATGGACATCATAAAAAGGGATGCAACATTTTCTATAAATTGTTGCATCTTGCTGTTACGTAACCTATTATTGTAGTAAGACTGTATTTAATTATTGAATACAGGACAGGGAAAGCTGAAGGAGCGGCTGTCTGCATATCGATGCAGATACCCACAGGAGAATTATAGGTACGACACAACCAATCAAGATAAGGAATCTCTACAGAAATTTAAGAATTTTTATAAGACGCAGAAGCCCAACCCACGCAATTATGCGATCATTGTGCTTGGATTGAACACTGCACTGAGAATCAGCGATATTCTGAGCCTGACCAGTGAAATGGTCTATGACCATAACAAGGTTCGTGAACATATCGTTGTAAAAGAACAAAAGACGGGAAAAATCAATTTGCGAATCCTGCAACCGCGAAGTCCGTAAGGCCTTGAATCTTTACCGTCATTTTCTAGTAAAATCTGCTGCCTATAAAACAGGAAATCCCTATCTTTTTCCAAGTCCATATGTCAGCCAGCGCCCTCTGTCACGCTATCAGGTATATCGTATGATACGAAACGCTGCTGAATCTGTAGAAATACAGGAAAAGGTCAGCTGCCATTCCCTGCGCAAGACCTTTGGCTACCGTGCATGGAAACAAGGGGCTGATCCTATTGTAATTATGCTCATCTATAACCATTCTTCCTTTGACATTGACACAAACATATCTGTATGAAACAGGATGACAAAGATAAAATATATCGAAGTATCCTGATCTGAGTTATAAAACATTACAATAATAACTTCTGCGGCATTGCATATGGCGCAGTTTTTGTAGTACAATGAAATAAGACAGAATATGTCGTTTTTTGAAAAAATTTGAAATGCACACTAAAGTTTCTGTAAGATGTGACGATATATATAGTGTAAAGCAAAAGGGATGCAACAATTTATAGAAAATGTTGCATGCACTCCGAACGCAAGGAGGCACGGAAACAGTGGCTTTTCAGGGCAGGGACAGTGAATGACCCACAGTCGGCTCTGGCTGGCGCATTTCGAAAGAACAGGGAAACCGATAAGAGAGATTATCGAACAGTCAGGAAGGAGGAGCAGCATTGCTTAGATTATCCGTACAGAAAAATGAATATATCATGGTGGGAAAAGATGTGAAGATCACATTCCTTGGTGGGGTGAAGAATCAGGCGCACATCATGATAGATGCCCCTAAGGAGATCAATATCGCCAGAGGACGTGCGATTGAGAAAAGGGAATCCAGAACAAAAAATCTGTAATAACACAGTAATAACCGGAGACTGACGCAATGGGAGTGAGCGCGCGCAGACTGTTGAAGGTGAGTCTTCGGATATTATAAATAGGAAGTTTGGATACTCACCAAAGTTCCTGACAACTGAATAAGGGAACAAAGAAAAGGCGGTAAAACGGATTTTTATCGCGACAGCAAACCGGAGTCGGGGGATTTCCAAAGACCTCGGTTAACACATGGAGGTAAAATTATATGGTAGTACAACACAATTTAACAGCCATTAACGCTAACAGAATGTTAGGTATCACTCAGGGGACATTATCAAGCTCTACAGAGAAGCTTTCTTCCGGTTATAAGATTAACCGTGCAGCAGATGATGCAGCAGGTCTGTCTATTTCTGAAAAGATGAGAAAGCAGATCCGTGGTTTGACAAAGGCTTCTTCCAATGCAGAAGACGGTATCAGTGCTGTACAGACAGCAGAAGGTGCTTTGCAGGAAGTTACCGATATGTTACAGAGAATGAATGAGCTGGCAGTACAGGCATCCATGGTACAAATTCTACAACAGACCGTCAGTCTATCCTAGGATGAAATTGAACAGCTGACAACAGAAATTGACCGTGTAGCAGAGACTACTAAGTTCAATGAGACATATTTATTAAAGGGCAATGCAGATGGAACATCTTCCAGCCAGTTAGTAAATGCTCATGATGCAGGTCTGGCAGGTAAGCTGGTAGACAATGGAAAAACTGCTAAGTTTACTGTTGATAGCAAATTAAATGAAGGCGATAAGGTTACAATCGCTGGTGCAGAGTATACAATTGGTACAGATGCTGCTGGAAAAACCAGCGCTGACGGATATAAAGCAATAGCGCAGGATACTACTAAAGTAAAAGTAGGGGATTCTATTACTGATGGTAAAACAGGAGTAACTTATACTATTGTGAATAAAGCTGCTTTTGCAGATGTAAAAACAAACGCTGCTGGTGCACTTAAATTAACAGATCAGAAGAGTAAATTTAAAATTGAACATGCAGATGGAAGTGTTTCTGAATATGCAATAGATAGTACTGCTGCAGGTACTGCAGGTAAACTTGCGAGTGATAAAGATGCAGAAGAGTTAATCCGTCAGGAACTTGCCGCTGGTTCTAAGATTACAATGACAGCTGATGCGAATGGAACAGCTTGCGAGGTAGAAATTGTTGACGCATTGGTAACAACAGGAGTTTCAAGAGAAATCAGCAGTTACGATGCAAAATTTTCATCTAATACGGGCGCAGCAGCCACAACAAACGATAAGATGAATGTAGATCAGTTAGCAGTAGCTACTGGAATTAAAAAAGGAAACAATGTAGTAGCCAATGCAGGTGATTTGAGAGAAGGAGATTCAGTTACAATAGGTGGAGTAACCACTAAACTTACTACTAAGACTCCTAAATCTGCATCAGATATTTCATCAGTAATTGAGAAATTAGATGATGGAGCGACGGTTAAGATTTCAAGAGATAATGGAACTGGAACAAAACAAGCTCAAACTTATACGATTGGAAAGAAGACAGATGCGGTTAATAATGTGTATACAATTGCAGATTTAGCAGATATGATCAAACATGGTGACGATGTTGAAATTACGGTTGCAGATACTGATTATGATGCTTTAAATGAAGCTGCTAAAAAAGGAATAACATTGGGACAGCCTAATGGTGGTGGTGCTGCGACCGCTGCAGTTGCATATACAGTAATTGGTAATGTCAAGAGTGAAAACAGTGATGTGATTTCTAAAGCAGATGCTCTTCAGAAGATTGCAGATGAACTTCAGAAAGCTTCTTCTATTGGTACAGATACAGCAGCTACTGTTGTAAATAACAATGACGGTACTTTTGAAATCAACAAGGGTTCTGTAGAAGTAAAGGATAAGTTAAACTTCTCCTTACATGTAGGTGCAGATGCTGATATGACCAATAAGATTACTGTTAATCTTGAATCTATGAGCGCAGCAGGTCTTGGAATTAAGGGTATTAATGTAAACGATGAGACTGGTATGTCTGCTACATACGCTGTTGATTCTATTGAAGATGCAATCAAGAAGGTTTCTTCTCAGAGATCCGCTCTTGGTGCTGTTCAGAACAGATTAGAGCATACTATCAAGAACCTGGATAACGTTGTTGAGAACACAACAGCTGCTGAAAGCCAGATTCGTGATACAGATATGGCTACAGAGATGGTTAAGTATTCTAATTCTAATATCCTTGCACAGGCAGGTCAGTCTATGTTAGCACAGGCTAACCAGTCCAACCAGGGTGTACTTTCTCTGTTAGGTTAATTGCTTAATCAATAATTGGAGTCGGCGATTCTTTGAATCAGCCATTCCTACCATAATATGCAAAAGCCGCCAGATTGGCGGCTTTTGTCATGTCAGAAATCTTTCGTTAATCTTTCCAGAGTTCTTGCATATATTCGGAAATTTCCTCATCTGATAAATTATAGTTCTGCTTAATCATAGTAATTATTTGTGATTTGGGTAGCTTAAGATTTTGAGCTAATTTTATCATACCACTAATCTCACCTTCCCCATAAGCTTTCCCATAAGCTTCTTCATAAGCATCCTCATAAGCCTCTTCCCGTATCATTTCCTTATACCCGACTTCATCAAATTCCGATAAAATAGATGCCATAATTCTCAACCTCTCTTTCTGTAAGATATCACGCAGAATATCATCTCTGATGCAGTCATCGATGGCTTTGGAGATAGCCTGCCCATTTGTCCAGTGCTTGTTTTTCTTCAGGTAATTGCGTATGGTGTCGATGAACAAAGAGTATTCCTTCAGCTTCCGGCAGCGTTCCATGAGTTCCTTATTATGCCCATAGTTGATATTGAGCATGTGGGCGACCACTTCAATATCAGGCTGCGCAGTGGGCTGTTGGAAGGCATCGGATAACCGCAGTTCTTTTCTGTCCGGCATATTTGCAGTGCCATTGTAGAAGACGATGTACTGTGGAGTCGGGATTTTCAACAGCCGGGTAGAGTATATCTTTTTGCCGAAATACTTAACCTTGTATAGATCGGCGAAGTAGAAGAAGCCTCTTAGCGGTTGGTTGGGATTGAAGGTAGACTGCTGTTCGAACAGATTCTGCCAGTCATCCAGGATAAATGACATGTCATTCTTCAGATGCATGTAGATGACGTCATCAATCGTGTTGATCTCCAACTCATCGGGATTCTGGTAATTCTTACCTGTTAATGCATTATATTTGACAGGAGTTTATATATTATTCGCGGAATGTGATGGAACCAGTGGCAGCATCCATACTGTCTACAATGGCAAGAGATTCCAGATGATAACCGAGGTTGCGGATGATGCGTCCCCCATTCTGGAAGCCTTTTTCTATGGCAATGCCGATTCCTTCTACGGTACCGCCGGCTTCAGTTACGATGGAGATCAGTCCCTGTAGTGCACAGCCGTTGGCAAGAAAATCATCAATGATCAGCACATGATCTTCCGGTCCGAGGAATTTTCTGGATACGATGACCTGATTCTTGCATTTATGTGTGAAGGATTCTACTTCAGCCACGTACATATCGCCGTCAATATTGATGCTTTTGGATTTCTTGGCAAAAACAACAGGCACATCAAAATGTCTGGCTGCAATACAGGCAATGCCAATACCGGATGCTTCGATTGTCAGGATTTTGTTGATGTTGGCATCTGCAAAACGTCTTTTAAATTCTGCGCCCATTTCATCGAACAGGCGAATATCCATCTGATGATTCAGGAAGCTGTCTACCTTTAAGACGTTGCCTTCCTTTACAATTCCGTCTTTTGCAATTCTTTCTTCTAAAAAGTTCATGACTCTCCTCCGTATAATGAAACCAAATTGATTCTATAACAAGATTATCAAAATAGTGGCAAAGGTGCAATAGGTTGGGTATAATAAATAGATAATTACGAAACGTATAAAGAGAATGGAACGAATTGTGCAGATTTAACAATGCAACACAGGCACGCTTTCGCTACACTGCAGCTCGTAGCAGTACATAAGGCGCTTAAAATACAGCGCCTAAGTACTGACGGCTGCACAGTGCCTGCTTATGCATTTGTTAAAGCTGTACAATTCTGCATACTTAATAGTGCGTTTCGCAAGTATCTATTATAAGAGAGAAGGGTGATTTTGAATGGAGCAGGGGCTGGTTCATATATATTGTGGAGATGGGAAGGGGAAGACAACCTGTGCGGTGGGGCTGATGATCCGGTGTGCAGGACAGGGCGGAAGAGTACTGTGCTTCCAGTTCTTGAAGGGAGATAACTCCGGTGAGAGAAGGATTCTGGAAAAACTGGAAAAAGTGACACTGATGTCATGTTATGGCAAGGTGAAGTTTACAAGTAAAATGAATGAAGAGGAAAAGCTGGAAGCGAAAACCTTTTATCAGAACAGATTCCAGCAGATTATTACTATGGTGCAACAAAAAGAGTATGATCTGCTGGTGCTGGATGAGATTATGGCTGCAATCAGCGCAGGCTTTCTGGAGGAGAAGGAGGTTGTCCGTTTCCTTCAAAATAAGCCTGGGACGCTGGAAGTAGTCATGACAGGCAGGAATCCGGGAGAAGAGCTCTTGAAGCTGGCTGATTATGTGACGGAAATGAAGCTGTGTAAGCATCCTTATGAGAAAGGAGTCAGTGCCCGTCGGATGATTGAGTGGTAAACAGTGGAGCAAAGGAATGATGCTTGCGATATACCGCACAGACGTCTTCTAATAAATAGCCTTTTGTCTGTTCTGCAGGACGACCGATGACTACCAGGGTAGTATTGGTCTGTTCTGCGCTTTTTATTTTCTCGGCAAAACCGCCATTTGCCCCGGAATTTTTAGTCAGTACATAAGAAATATGGAATTGATGGATAAGAGCGGTGTTCAATTCTTCTGTAAAAGGTCCCTGCATACAAATCAGATGCTGTCCTTTAAAGCCCATTTCGTAAGAATCAGATACCATTTTTGGATTGGGAAGGATTCTGGCATAGACACGTTCCTCATAGCCTGGAAGTTCACGCAGAAGAGGCAGCTCCTTACTGCCTGTTGTGACCAGAATATTGCCTTTTGTTCCGGCAAGATAGGAGACGGCCTCCTGCATGGTATGGACGAATACAATATTGGAATCCGTATCAATAGGAGTACTATCCGGTCTGATGACCCTTATATAAGGAATGTTCTCGGCAGCAGCGGCGTTTCGGATGTTCTCAGAGACAAGTACAGCGTAGGGATGAGTCGCATCCAGAATACAGTCAAAAGCATTTTTGCTCATGAGCTTCCATCTCCTGCTCATTGAGTCTGGAAGCCAGTACTGTCAGTGCTTTATGCTCCGGCAGCATCAGTCTGCCATAATCTGTGGCAATGCATACAGTCAGATGCATCTGCAGATGTTCTTCATTTATCATATTCAGCAGAAATTGCGTCAATTCTCTGCCTTCTGTCGTTCCGGCAAATATAAGATAGTTTCCATAATGATGAATCACGACCTTTCTAAAAGTATAACTGTATGGGCACGCCATTGCGATAGCAAAGAGTTTTACCTGAATCAATGGTTTTATGCAAAGTAAGGGGAATCGGCTCCAGAACAGGCAAGGGCGGCTCTCTCTACATACATTATCCACACCGGTAACAGTTTTCACATATTCGGATGAGCTGAACTGCCCCTGTACCTGGGATAAAGTCAGGGCATCATACGTATGAAAAGGAATCTGATATTTGTGTGACAGTTCTATGAGACAGGATTCCTTTTGCTTCAAGTCAATACTGGCAATAGCCAGTAGAGAATCGGGGGAAATGTGCTGCTCCTGAAGTGTACGTTCTACGAAGGATTCCATATCTTCAGGTGAGATGTCCTTGCGGCAGCCAATTCCCAGAACGGTCTGGCGGGGAATCAGGTGGAGCGTCTCCGTATAGGGCTTTTGATCTGTAAAAGGACTGATACAGATACCAAGTTTGGGAAGCTCATTTGGATTCAAGGTCAGTTCATCCGGTAAACTGCCTTGTGGAATGATACCGCTAAGACCTGTTTTTTCACCATCCAGTATAGCAGCGGATATTTTCTTTGCAAGTGTCATATCGGATATTTTCAGGTGATTTTTTGTGGCAAAAACGTCTACTGCAAATTTGTGATTCAAGTCTGTTGCAGTAGAAATAATGGGAGTAGCACCAAGCAAGGATGCAGCCTGTATTGCCAGTTCATTGCCACCGCCGATATGGCCGGAGAGCAGTGAAATGACATAGCGCCCCTGTTCGTCAATCGAGAGGACACAGGGGTCAGTAGTCTTATCCTGAAGGAAGGGTGCAATAGCCCGTACAGCGATACCGCACGCCCCGATATAGATCAGTGCATCCTCGGAAGAGAAAAATGAGCCTGTTAAATCCGTAACGGACTTTTTCATGGCTTGCAGATGAAATTCGGCTGCATATTTTGGCATAGTAAAAGCCTGGCACAGATGTCCGCTCTGTACCAGGTCTTTTGCCAGAGACGCTGCCAGAGCAGCGCCATTATGTGTAAAAGAAAAAATAGTAATTCTCATGATGTCTCTCCAATGATGTTATTTGGTATTCTGTAATTTCGCTGCATTCTCGTTCAGAGAAGAAACGATAGAAGATACGTGATTGACCAGTATGGAATTCTGCTCGCAGGCATGATATGTCTCGTTTGCATGAGCAGAGACTTCCTCGGTAATGGCTGAGATAGTCTGGATATTCTCAGTAATTTCACGATTGGCACTGAACAGGTCATCTACAATGCCCATAAGTTCCTGTGCCTGTGCCACAACGGTATCTGTGCCTTCCATAATATGATTGAAGTTACCGGATACAGCCTTTGTACTCTCTCTGTTCTGCTGGTTACTGTCTGCAACGATATTTACCGCAGAACGGACAGATTCCAGCTCTGTATTGATATGGTTGATCAGTTCTGTGATGTTGACAGTAGCGCTCTTGGTCTGGCTTGCCAGAGTGGATATCTGACTTGCTACAACAGCAAATCCTCTGCCTGCTTCTCCTGCACGGGCAGCTTCTATGCTTGCGTTAAGAGCCAGCATACCGGTGCTGTTGGCAATACTGGTAATGGTTTCGATGATAGTGTTCATCTGGCCTGCATACTGACTCAGAGCATCCATCTGTGTGATCATCTGCTGGTTTGCTTCCATGGACTTGTCAATCTGGTTGGATAGAATATCAATTCTTTTACGCCCATCTGATACATCCTGTGCAGTTCCTTCCATATTAGATTCAATCTGCTGTGCAGCATCCTTGACGGTATCAATATATTTTTGAATCTGTTCAGTCTTTAGCAGCTGGTTCTGAACAGACTCTGCATTTTCTGTACTGCCTTGTGTTACCTGTTCCATGGAATCGTGCATCTGGTTCATGGAAGAACCCATTTCCAGAACCTGTGTGGATACATCGGATATTTCCTGAGACATCTGTCTGGCTGTCTGTATGATGTTTTCGGAAAGGGCAGCGGATGCTTCTGACTGTTCCTGAATCTGAGACAGTTTTACACGATTGACCTTCTGGACAGCCTTACCTGCCACGATCATGAAGATACCTGTCAGAAGGATACTGGCAATCTGTATTTCCACATCTGCGATCTGAGAGGCTTCATAACCTACTGTAATGGCGCGGTATGCAACGAATCCGATGTTGCCAAGCAACGTAACCAGAAAGATTCCAAGACACATACGCATATCCATATACAGAATGATGACCATAAATAATGGGAACATATAGGTATAGGCAAAGGTGCTGTGTGTTGTGAAAAGGGTGAAGAGATACATAATACTGTAACTGACGCACATAACGATTGGAATGGATGGATTTTCTTTCTTCCTGCGATACAGAATATATTCAATGATAACAGGAAGAAGACAGAGCAGCACAAAGAACAGATAATAACCTAAGGTTCTGGCTTTTTTGGCAAGCTCTGCTGCATATGCCAGTACCAGAACGGCACTGATACTTGCGTGTCCGATTATCGCGATTTTATTAATGTACGCTTTTTCTGAAAATTGATTCATATAACCCCTGCTTTCTGGAAGTGTCTCCCTTTTTCTTGCTATTATTATACATCTTGTGTGATAGTAAGAAAAGCCTTTTGTAAAAAACAGTTGATTCCTACTGATACACTAGGTATAATATCGAAAGGTATGATGCGTTTTTCTATATATGGAAAGGTTTGGTTTGAAAAATGAAGGATTTGGAAATATCAGTACAGGAAATGGCACAGTTGGGCGAGACATATCGTCTCGAATATGCGGGATGACCTGTCCTATTCCTATGGAAATATACCGGGAAGTATTCATATACCGGGAGAGGAACTCCTGGAGAATCCGGAGCAGCTTGCCTTGCAGTATCCTGGGGAAAAGCTGATCATTTATTGCAAGAAGGGCGAGAATAGTAAAGATCTGGTCTGTTCCCTTCAGAAAAAAGGCATAGATGCTGTCAGCCTGCAGGGCGGTTATCTGGCATGGCTTATGGAGCGCATGAAGGAGCAGCCGGGGAAGGAACAGGAGAGAGAAGCCTATCTGGATATTGAAGAGAGTATCCGTAAGAAGTTCCGCAAAACAATCTGGTGCCGTTTTACGAAAGCAATCCGCGAATATGAGCTGGTCAAGGAAGGGGATAAAGTGGCAGTCTGTATCTCTGGTGGTAAGGACTCCATGCTGATGGCGAAGCTTTTTCAGGAGCTGAAGCGCCATAACAAATTCCCTTTTGAAGTGGTATTTTTGGTGATGGACCCGGGCTACAGCCCTGAGAATCGTCAGATCATAGAGAATAACGCCAAAAAGCTTAATATTCCAGTTACGATCTTTGAATCAGATATTTTTGAATCCGTATTTAACATAGAGAAATCCCCGTGTTACCTGTGTGCAAGAATGCGAAGAGGATATCTGTATCACAAGGCACAGGAGCTTGGCTGTAATAAGATAGCACTGGGACACCATTATGATGATGTGATAGAGACGATACTGATGGGTATGCTCTATGGAGCACAGGTACAGACAATGATGCCTAAGCTGCACAGTACGAATTTTGAAGGTATGGAGCTGATACGTCCTCTGTATCTGGTCAGAGAAGATGATATCAAGAAGTGGAGAGATTATAACGATCTGCATTTTATCCAGTGTGCATGCAAATTCACGGATACCTGTACAACCTGTGGCGGTGAGAATGCATCGAAGCGTGTAGAGGTGAAGAATCTTATCAGACAGCTCAAGGAGACGAATCCGTTTGTAGAGAGCAATATCTTTAAGAGCGTGGAAAATGTGAATCTGAGCACGATTGTAGCATATAAGAAGGATGGTGAGAAACATCATTTTCTGGATGATTATGATGGTATAAAGGAATAATTACGCAAAAGGCAACTGTTTTGTGCAGTTGTTTTTTACGTATACTTCTGCTATAAGAGAAAGTTATAACAAACCCTAACTTTTATGTATTGGCAGAATTCCTATCGGACTGATAAGATATAACTATTCAGAGCCATGCATTTGTAGACAGAATATGATTGTTTACAAGCATATTTGTCTACAGTTATATGGTCTGAATAGTTATATATGTAAGAAAGGATTGGTTTATATATGGGATGTGGAATCGCAACAAAATGTATCTATGGAGATGGTAAAACTTTTGAAGGAGATAAAACAGGAGCTATCAGCTTTCCGATTTACCAGACAGCAACGTATGCCCACCCTGAGGCAGGCAAAAGCACAGGCTTCGACTACAGCCGTTTGCAGAACCCTACAAGGCAGCAGGTGGAGAATGTGGTGGCTTCTCTGGAAGGCGGCGTAGATGCACTCGCCTTTTCTACAGGAATGGCAGCGATTACTATGTTAATGGAGATATTCAAGCCGGGAGACCACATTATTACAGATGCGGATCTGTATGGCGGCAGTATCCGGCTTTTTGACCATGTAAACGAGAAGAACGGTCTGACTTTCAGCCACATTGACTGTACAAAGGAAGACATTGAGGCTTATATTCAGGAGAATACAAAGGCAATCTACATAGAGACACCGACCAATCCGATGATGAATGTCATTGATATCCGCAAGGTATCTGACATTGCCAAGAAGCATGGGCTTTTGCTCATTGTAGATAATACTTTCCTGTCTCCGTATTTCCAGAGACCTTTTGAGCTGGGGGCAGATATCGTCATTCACAGCGGTACGAAGTTCCTCGGTGGACACAATGACACACTGGCAGGCTTTATTGTAACCAATTCCCAGGAGATATCTGATAAGCTCAGATTCCTTATCAAGACAGTAGGTTCAGGACTTGCGCCATTTGACAGCTGGCTGATTCTGCGTGGAATCAAGACACTGCCGATTCGTATGGAAAAGGCACAGGAGAATGCCCAGGCAATCGTGGAATTTCTTTTACAGGAAAAGAAAGTGACTAAGGTATATTATCCTGGTATCGAAGGAACCAAGGCTTATGAGATCTGTAAGAAACAGGCAAGCGGTTTCGGAAGTATGCTGACTTTTGAAGTAGAGAGCAAAGAGCTGGCGCTTCATATTCTGAAGTCAACGAAGCTGATTCCTTTTGCAGAGAGTCTTGGTGGTGTGGAGACTCTGCTGACTTATCCTACAACACAGACTCATGCGGATGTACCGGAAGAGGTCAGAATCCGTAATGGTATTACAGACAGAGTATTGAGATTATCAGTTGGTATTGAGGATAAGGCAGATCTGATTGCAGACCTCAGTCAGGCAATTGACAGCTACAGGTAATTTTATGTTGCGCCTGTTCAGAGTGGTGGATATAATGTAACATATATCCGAAAGGACGCATATAATATGACATTACAACAATTAATCTATGCGGTGAAGATTGCCGATACCAAGTCCATGAATAAGGCGGCAACAGAATTGTTTGTCTCCCAGCCTGCTCTTTCCAGTACAATAAGAGACCTGGAAGAAGAATTGCAGATAGAGATTTTTATCCGCACGAATAAAGGAATCGTAATCACTACAGAGGGTGAGGAATTTCTAAGCTATGCCAGACAGATGGTAGAGCTGAATCAGATGATAGAAGATCGCTATATTAATAATATGAAGCGGAAGAACAAATTCAGTGTATCCATGCAGCATTATTCCTTTGCGGTAGAGGCTTTCATGAAGCTTGCAAGGGAATTTGCGCTGGAGGATTACTCGAGCTGGCGGTGCATGAGACCAAAACCAGTGAAGTAATTGAAAATGTACATAATTATCGAAGCGAGCTGGGCATACTTTATCTGAATGACTTTAACAGAAAGGCGATGCAGAAGATATTTGCAGAGAATGACCTGGAGTTCACAGAACTGTTTCAGTGTGATGTGTACGTATACCTCAGCAATCATCATCCGCTGGCGGACAAAGATAAGATTACTTTTGAAGAGTTGGGAGATTATCCATGCCTGTCTTTTGAACAGGGAGATAAGAATTCCTTTTATTTTGCAGAAGAAGTGTTCAGTACGCTGCAGTACAAGCAGATGATCAAGGCAGATGACCGTGCGACCATGCTCAACCTTATGGTCGGTATGAATGGGTACACACTCTGTTCCGGTATTATCTGTGAAGAGCTGAATGGGGATGGTTACTCGGCAATTCCACTGGAGACAGATGAGAAGATGACCATAGGCTATATCAAGCGGAAAGGCATGCATATCAGCCACATTGGAAAAAGTTATATAGAAATATTACGAGGATATGCTTGACAGACAAAAGAAAAAGTATTATTATCCTATTAATCCTAGTTAATATATAGGAAAAGGAGGAAAGTTATGAAAAAAGGAATTTTAAGAAAAGTATTAGCAAGTGCATTAACAGTAGCAGCAGTAACAGGTCTGGTAACAGGCTGCGGAAGCACAGGAACAGACAGTGTAGCTTCAAATGACAATAAAACAGTATATCGTACTCTGGATGAGATCAAGAGTTCAGGTACAATTAACATCGGTGTTTTCTCTGACAAGAATCCGTTCGGTTATGTAGATGAGAATGGTGAATATCAGGGATATGATGTATATTTTGCAAACAGACTTGGTGAAGATCTGGGTGTAAAGGTCAACTTCGTATCAACAGAGGCAGCCAGCAGAATCGAGTATCTGCAGACTGGTAAAGTAGACCTGATCCTGGCTAACTTTACAGTAACCAAGGAAAGAGCAGAAGAAGTAGACTTCGCACTTCCTTATATGAATGTAGCACTTGGTGTTATTTCACCGGAATCAGCACCTGTTACAGATATTGATAACTGGAACGCAGATGATGAAATGATCGTTATCTCAGGTACAACAGCAGAAACATATCTGACAGAGAATTATCCTGATATCAAACTTCAGAAATATGATACTTATGCAAATGCCAAGAATGCATTAGAGAACGGCAATGCAGCTGCATGGGCAAATGACAATACAGAGGTTATTGCATTTTCACTCCAGAATCCGGGCTATACAGTAGGCATCCCGACACTGGGCAGCCAGGATACGATCGCTCCGGCAGTATCCAAGGGCAACACAACATTACTTGACTGGATCAACGAAGAGATCAAGACATTAGGTGACGAGAATTTCTTCCACGCAGATTATGAAGCTACATTAGTAGATACTTATGGTCTGGATTATGAAGACAGTCTTGTAGTTGAGGGTGGCGTAACAAGCCAGAACTAATACAAATACCCGATTAAGGTGGTAGGCGAAATTGAGTATAGAATTTATTCAGGAATATTTACCACTGTATCAAAAAGCAATGGTTCTAACTTTGAAAATCGGCTGGAGTGGCATAGTACTTGCCATTCTGGCCGGTTTCGTGTGTGCAATGATACAGTATTATAAGGTTCCGATTTTAAGACAAATTGTAGCAGTTTATATTGAATTATCCAGAAATACACCTCTTCTGATACAGCTTTTCTTCTTATATTATGGATTGCCCAAGATTGGTATTGCGACCAATGCAGAGGTCTGTGGTGTAGCAGGTATGGTCTTTTTGGGAGGCAGCTATATGGCAGAGACTTTCCGTAGTGGACTGGAAGCAATTGATAAAGTACAGACAGAGAGTGCGTATAGTCTTGGAATGACCAAAAAGCAGACGCTTGCATATATTATTTTACCGCAGGCAATGTCTGTCAGTGTACCGGCTTTTACAGCAAATGTCATCTTCCTTCTGAAAGAGACCAGTGTGTTCTCTGCAATCAGTCTGATGGATTTGATGTTCACAGCCAAAGATTTAATAGGATTATATTATAAGACGACAGAGAGTCTTGTGCTTCTGGTAGTCTTTTATCTGATTATCCTGCTCCCGGTATCTATTCTGGGAAGCATACTGGAGAGGAGGATGCGTCATGCCGGATTTGGGGCTTGAGGTTCTATTTAAAGGAAGAAATTTCGCCAGACTTCTTGAAGGACTCTGGGTTGCAGGCAGAATCAGTCTGATCTCTATCGTAATCAGTCTTCCTTTGGGCATTCTTCTGGGTGTTATTATGACCTGGAAGAACCCTGTAACAAAGTTTATTACCAGAATTTATCTGGAGATTATCAGAATTATGCCGCAGATGGTTCTGCTGTTCATTGTATTCTTTGGAACAACAAGAATCTGGGGATGGAATCTCTCAGGGGAAATTTCTTCTATTATTGTATTTGCAGCATGGGGTACTGCGGAAATGGGCGATCTGGTGCGAAGTGCGCTGATCAGTATTCCCAGGCATCAGTACGAGAGTGCACAGGCACTGGGCTTTAACTGGGTGCAGACCTATGTATATTTTATTATTCCACAGACAGTACGCAGACTTCTGCCTCTGTCCATTAATCTGATCACACGTATGATCAAGACTACCAGTCTTGTACTGATGATCGGTGTAGTAGAAATGATGAAAGTAGCACAGCAGATCATTGAGGCAAACAGAATGACCAGTCCTAATGCGGCCTTTGGTCTGTATCTTGTGACATTCCTGTTGTATTTTATCGTGCTGGCCCATCTCAAGTATGTTAGCCAGATACTTGGAGAAGAAATGGAATTCATAGAAAAGGAGTCAATGATGGAAGAAGCATTCGTTAAAAATTGAGCATCTGAAGAAAGAATATGACGGACAGACGATTCTGAAAGATGTCAGTGTAGAAGTGAAAAAAGGCGAAGTTATCGTTATCGTATAGGTGAGTGGATGCGGTAAGAGTACTTTCCTTCGTTGTATCAATGGCTTAGAGCCTATCCAGGGGGGAACGATCTCGCTGGATGGAGAGGCGATTGACCGTAACAGCAAGAGTATTACAAAGATTCGCCAGAAGATTGGTATGGTATTCCAAAGCTATGATCTGTTTCCACATATGACTGTTCTGGATAATATTGTAATCGCACCTGTCAAAGTGCAGAAGCGTAAGAGAGAAGAAGTTGTGGAAGAGGCGCGTAAGCTTCTGGAACGTGTAGGTCTTGCAGACAAGGCAGACAGTTACCCAAGGCAGCTTTCCGGAGGACAGAAGCAACGTGTTGCAATTATCCGTGCACTTTGCATGCATCCTGAGATCATGCTTTTTGATGAAGTAACAGCGGCACTTGACCCGGAGATGGTACGTGAGGTTCTTGATGTTATGCTTGACCTTGCCAAGCAGGGCAGTACGATGATTATCGTTACGCATGAGATGCAGTTTGCCAAGGCAGTCAGCAACAGAGTGATCTTCATGGATAACGGTGAGATCGTAGAAGAGGGCGTACCTAAGGAATTCTTTGAAAATCCAAAGACAGAAAGAGCGCAGAAATTCCTGAATATTTTCAATTTTGAGTAGATTGTGCTAGTTTATAGGAGAATATAATGAAAATAATAGCTATTGGAGCTGTGACAGCAGGTGGAAAAACAACAGTCGTAAATGCAATCAAAGATAGGCTTCCAAGAACAGCATCACTTCACTTTGATGACTACTCATTTGAAGGAGAAGTCGAAGACTTTTCAAAATGGATATCAGAAGGTGCAGATGTTCATGTATGGGACTTATCCCCGTTAAAAACTGATATTGATAAAATTATCCGCAGTGGTGAATATGACTGTTTACTGTTGGACTATCCATTTGCATACCAACATCAGATGATAAAACCTTATTTGGATTGTTGCATATTTATTGACACACCATTAGATATAGCAATGGCTCGAAGAGTTCTTAGAGATATGAAAGAGGCTACGTCAGATGAAATTCGCAATGAAATGGATACATATTTAAAATGTGCAAGAGTAGCCTATATTCAGATGGTGGAAAATCATTTGTCAACTTGCGATTATGTGATTGATGGTGCTAAAGAACTTGAGAGCATTATCAATGAAATTATTGAAATAATATCAAGAATCTAATTTCAGTTTAATGAACAGATTCTAGGGACGACGGTTTAGCTCGCCTTTTAAAGTATGTGGCAGAGAAGCTTGGATGTTTCGTGCGAAGACACGTTTCCATCCGCTGCTCGATGTAACGGACGCATAAGCCATCCATTTAATATAAAACTTTCCATATACAGGTGTTCTAATAAACCGTATTTTAATTAGTGTTTGATGAGGTAAATATTGGTATGAGAATAATTCAAATAGAAAATGATGAAGAAAAACATATTACCAGAAACATACTTGAAGCATTACCTGATTGGTTTGGAATTCCGAAGCGAGAGAAGAATATATACATGATAGTATGAAAAATGTTTTTTTGTGCTTTAGAAAATGAAAAAGGTGGTTTTCTGTATCTTAAACCAACAGGGAAAGATACGGTTGAAATTGCAGTTATGGGCGTGCTAAAAGAATATCATCGTAAAGGAATAGGAAAAGCTTTGTTTGAGTCTGCAAAGAAAAAAGTAAAGGAAAACGGCTATTCATTTATTCAGGTAAAAACCGTTCAAATGGGAAAATATGAAGATTATGATAATACAAATCGATTTTATATTTCTCTTGGCTTTAAAGAGTTAGAAGTATTTCCTACGTTATGGGATGAATGGAATCCTTGCCAAATTTATGTGATGGCGGTATGACAACTTTCCATTTAATGAAAAATATAGTTGACATAGACCTGCACTTTGGATATGATTTGAATAGTGACACAGGCAAGGAACGAACGGCAAAGTAGTCAAGAAACGAACGGCATCTTGATTACTTTGCCGTTCGTTTGTATGTAGGAATCACATACTTGTGAAGGCATGATTATGGACACAGAATGATACTGATTTAACAAATCATAGGTGTTGCATTGTAAAATCAGTATCATTCGTCCCATTCTATAAATACATTGTGGGAGATAAGAGATGGAAACGAAAGCATCAGAGAACATCATTGAACTTAAAGGAATCAGGAAAATTTATGAAGATAATTTCGAAGCAGTGAAGGATTTTAATCTTCAGGTGAAGAAGGGAGAATTTGTTACATTTTTGGGACCATCAGGCTGCGGCAAGACAACTACGTTGCGTATGATTGCAGGCTTTGATATCCCGACATATGGACAGATTCTGTTAAATGGCAAGGATATCAGCCAGCTTCCACCAAATAAGAGACCAATCAATACCGTGTTCCAGCGTTATGCCCTTTTCCCACATCTGAATATATATGACAATATTGCGTTTGGCTTGAAGTTAAAGACCAAGACGGTAACTTATCAGAATGCGGCAGGGGAGACACTGACCAGACAGGAGAAGCTTTCCCGTGGAGAAATCAGGGATAAGGTGCGTCATGCGCTGGAGATTGTAGACCTGGAAGGCTTTGAAAAAAGAAGTATTACAACATTGTCGGGTGGGCAACAGCAGCGTATTGCGATTGCAAGGGCGATTGTAAATGAGCCTGAAATACTGCTTCTGGACGAACCATTAGGAGCACTGGATCTGAAGATGCGTAAGGAAATGCAGCTGGAATTGAAGGCAATGCATAAGGAACTGGGCATTACTTTTATCTATGTTACCCATGACCAGGAGGAGGCGCTTACCATGTCTGATAAGGTGGTAGTCATGTCAGACGGCATGATCCAGCAGATTGGTACGCCGGAAGAGATATATAATGAACCGAATACTGTATTCGTAGCGGATTTCATTGGCGAGAGCAATATTTACGATGGCAGGATGTCAGGTCATAAGATGGTGCATTTCTGCGGTGCCGACTTTGTCTGTCTTGATGATATGCCTGTAGGAGCCAAGGTAGATGTTGTAGTGCGTCCAGAGGATATCATTATGACCGCACCGGAGCAGGGAACGATTACAGGTGTAGTCAACTCCGTTATTTTCAAAGGTATGCATTATGAGATTATTGTGCAGTCCGGGGATAATGAAGTTGTGATTCAGAGTACCAAGAGTGCGAAAGTAGGAGATACAATAGGTATGTGTCTGGAGCCGGACGGTATTCATGTAATTCTGGCGGAGACCAATCATAACGTATTTGATGGCGAACTTACCAGAAATTACACAGTGCGTTTTGCAGATGGCGAGTATGAATGTGACGTGACGAAATTATATGCAGGTTCTGCAATCAATGCAGATGGTATTCTGGTAGATGCAGATGGCAATGAGATCTACACGGATGGAGTCAAGGTGCGTGTCAAGATTCCTGTGGATGCGGTTTCCATGAGTGATGATACAGAGGGAGAGGGAATCTGTGGACACATTGTTTCTCTTATTTATAAAGGCGACCATTATCACTATATTGTCAGAACCAGAACGGAAGAGGATATCCACCTTCATGATGAATATCTGTGGAACGAGAATGACTATGTCAGAGTATTGATTCCAAAGGAGAGCATAGAACTTTCCTTTGAGCAGGATAACTAGAAGGAGCATGGATTAAGATGAATTTGCGTTTTCAGAGGAAGCAGCTTAGCATTCCTTATGTGATATTTTTGCTTTGCTTTGTAATTGCTCCTGTATTGGTGGTTTTTTACTATGCATTTACCAATGGAGAGGGCAGATTTACAGTAGCTAATTTTATTGGATTCTTTACCAATCAGAATACCATCGGTACACTTTGCTATAGTCTGGTCGTGGCGCTGACTGTAACGATATGTTGTACACTGGTGGCTTATCCTACAGCGTATATTCTGGCTCGAAGCCATTTTAAGAAAAAAGCAGTTCTTCTGGTGCTTTTCGTAGCGCCTATGTGGATTAATTTTACACTGCGTGTTGTGGCTTTAAAAGAAGTCCTTACCATGATAGAGGGAAATCTGGCATATCATCCATTCCTTAATACAGTGCTTGGCATGACCTACGACTTTCTTCCATTTATGATATTGCCTTTGTATACAACGTTGAGTAAGCTGGATAAATCTTATCTGGAAGCAGCAACGGATCTGGGAGCAAGTCCGGTTGTTACATTTATGAAAGTAACATTTCCACTGAGTATGCCGGGACTGATCAGTGGAATTACAATGGTATTCTTACCATCTATGACAAACTACGTTATATTGGACATGCTCTATAACAGTACTTATATTATGGGTAGTCTGATTGGAAGCTATTTCAGCGCTTACGATTGGCATAGTGTTCCATGATCTCTATTGTGCTGCTGGCAATTATTTTCCTGATTACGTACCAATGGATTTAATGAAGAAGACAAGCAGGGGAGTATTATGATCAAGAGAATCTTACACTCTTCATGGCTGGCACTGGTTCTGTTATTTATATATCTGCCTGTGCTGATGCTGGCAGTTTACAGCTTTACCGATACGGCAACAATTGGTACAAAGGGCAATTTTTCCCTGCAAAATTACGTGACACTATTCACTACACCGGAACTAAGAGGCATGATTGGTGGCACATTCCTGCTGGCTTTCGGATCTGCCCTGGTGGCAACAATTCTTGGAACTATAGGCGCAATTGGTGCTTTTTATTGTAAAAAAGGTCCTAAACAGCTGATTCAGTTCGTAAACCAGATTCCGGTTATCAATGCAGATGTTGTGACCGGTTTCTCATTATGCGTTCTGATGATCGTTGTACTGGGAATGGATAAGGAGACTCTGCTTCCGTTGATAGCTGGACATGTGGTACTGGAAGCGCCTTTTGTCTATCTGTCTGTACTGCCTAAGCTGAAACAAATGGATAACAGCATCTATGAGGCAGCAAGAGACCTGGGAGCCAATGCAAGAGTAGCCTTATTTAAGGTGGTAATCCCACAGCTTGTTCCGAGGTATCGTATCTGGCTTGTTGTTACATTGTCTCTGGATGATTATTTCATTACAACTTATACAAAACCTGCGACTTTTGATACGATCAGTACATATGTAGTAAATGCTACGAAGGGATCTCATACTGAGATCAAGACTGCTCTCTGGGCATTGTCTACAGTCATCTTCGTTATTATATTAACGGTGGTGCTGGCTGGAAACAGGATTACCCATAGAAAGGCTGGTGCTGATAATGAGAAATAAAGGTATGGCAGCAGCGATTATGGGACTGGGAATCATGACCATATGCAGTGCTGTTCCTATGAAGGTGTCTGCTGCAAATGATACGATTACCCTGCGTGTGTGCAACTGGGAAGAATATATTGATGAAGGCGGCTGGGATGAGGACGAGAGAATTGAACTGCCCAGCGGAGATATATTTGGTGATAGGTCGCTGGTAGAAGAGTTTGAAGACTGGTACTATGAGAATTATGGAGTGCGTGTAAAAGTAGAGTATTCTACTTTTGGTACGAATGAAGAGCTATACAGCCAGTTGAACCTTGGTAATGTGTTTGATTTGGTCTGCCCCTCAGATTATATGATCATGAAGCTTATGACAGAGAACAGGCTGGAGCCTTTATCAGATGTTTTTTTTGATGAGACAAATGACAATAATTATTATAGGAAAGGGCTTTCTCCTTATATTAAGCAGGTCTTTGATGAGCATGAGATTAACGGAGAACCTTGGTCAGATTATGCAGCCGGCTATATGTGGGGCGTCACGGGAATGATATACAATCCGGACGAAGTAACACAGGAAGAAGCATCTACCTGGTCAATCCTGACCAATGAGAAGTTCCATAGACAGGTCACAATCAAGGATAATGTAAGGGACGCTTATTTCCCGACGCTGGCAATCCTGAATACAGACACCTTAATGAATGAGGATTTCCGCTTGGAAGCTGACTATCAACAGAAGCTGTCAGATATCATGAATGATACGGGAAAAGCTACGATAGATGATGCAGAAGCGAAGCTGAAGGAAATCCGTAGAAATGTATATTCCTTTGAGACAGACAGTGGAAAGGCAGATATGATTACGGGTAAAGTCCTTGCCAGTCTGCAATGGTCCGGTGATGCAGTCTATGCAATGGATCAGGCCGAGGAGGATGATTTTATCCTGAACTGGGCAGTACCTGAAGAGTGTACGAACCTGTGGTTCGATGGATGGGTCATGTTAAAGGGTGGAATTGGCAATGATATGGCAAAGAAACAGGCAGCAGAGGCATTTATCAATTACCTGTCCAAGCCGGAAAGTGCAGTACGCAATATGTACTATATTGGTTATACATCTGCCATAGCCGGTGGTGACAGCAATCTTGTCTTTGAATATCTGGAAAACAATTATGGCGCAGATGAGGATGAAGAAGATGTGATAGAGTATCCGCTTGGATATTTTTTCTCTGGGGATGCAGAGGATGAGAGATATGTCATCACAGCACCAGAGGAGCAGACACACAGACAGCTCGCCGCGCAGTACCCGAGTCAGGATGTGATTGCACGTAGTGCCGTCATGCTGTACTTTGATGAGGAGGGCAATGCCAACATCAATCAGATGTGGATCAATGTACGCTGTTTCAATCTCAGTATGATTAGTCCCATACAGTGGATTTGCATAGCAACGGGTGTAATACTTATTCTCGTTATCATCCTTCTTATAAAACATGGAGACGAATGGTTTCAACCAAAAGCCCCCAGAGGGTATCATAGAGTCAACTAACAGGAAAGGGAGTACGAATCTTTGATTCGTACTCCCTTTCCTGTTGCTTTTGATGGACGCTGCGGGCTATGTCAGTTCAATTCATTTGCCACGTACGTGATGTAAGAGTTTCTAAGAACTGCATCTCAAATGCTTAACGTGCAAGCCGGGCGCAAAACTCGCCATTCTGGCTCAGACAGTTGCGCCCGGTTTGCAAGCATTTGTTCTTTGTTCTAAGAAACACTAGACATCACTCCCTAAGCTGCATTCATCGAACATGCCATAGCCCGCAGCTGTATACAGAAAGCTATCGGTCTTGATTGGCAAGCTTCAGGCAGCATCAACCTCTGACAGTTTGGGATTGCGAACCTTAGGAATGGCTGTTAGTACTTCTTGGCAGCAAGGAAGAAATGCCAGCAAGCCCGAGCCGTTGTC
>SCPN01000878.1_pt1 | contig 31935 bp, 51 predicted proteins | sample 6106831 | NCBI WGS metagenome assembly SCPN01 (sample SAMN10720447, study PRJNA508395) | human gut metagenome | isolation source: Participant 1, 0 month
TTAAAATTGCAATGATAATATTCAATGATCTACCTGCTTTCTATGTGTTCATACACCCATTGCTCTGTCTCTAACACTTCTTCCAGTGTCGGATTCTCAATAACTTTATGGGCATTCATTGTGTCTCTCAATGATGTCATCTAAAACTGAATCTTACGGTCTAAAAATAATGCAACTGCTTTTCATTTGCAGCATTTAAGACTAAAGTTGGCATGCTTCCACCGATCCCACGATTCTATATGCATATGAAGTCCCTTTTAGAACAACATCCACTGGTGGTTCTTCAAATGTAATTTCTTTTAATTTTACAAAATCCAGACGTTCTCCCGCAAGATTTCTATGTTGTGGATAAAATAATGCATATTGAATCGGTAATTTCATATCCGGTGTTCCAAGCTGTGCGATCACACTTCCATCTTTAAACTGAATCATAGAATGGATCACACTCTTTGGTTGTACTACAACATGAATATCATCAAAATCCACTCCAAACAATCCATTTGGCTTCGATCACTTCGAGTCCTATTCACTAACGTTGCGGAATCAACCGTGATCTTTCGTCCCATTGACCAATTTGGATGATTCAGCGCATCTTCTACTGTCACATGTTTTAATTCTTCTGTCGTTTTCTTTACGGAACGGTCCCCCTGATGCTGTAATGATCAGAGAATCAAGATCATCTCTTTTCCCGCTCTGTAAGCACTGAAAGATCGCAGAATGCTCACTATCCACTGGATAAATAGACACACCCAATTCTTCCGCCATTGGCATAATGATATGCCCTGCAGTTACCAATGTTCTTTATTAGCAAGGATTCTTAGCCTTCATCTGCAGCGATCGTTGGACGGATTCCTTTGATCATCCGACAACATTGCTGTGACAACAACACAGAACACTGTCCTGTCTGCTTCTAATAATCCATCCATTCCTGCACATACTTTATATTCGTATCTGCCAGACGAAGTTTCAACTCTTCTGCCTTCTGTTCATTGTATACAGCAACGATCATGGCTGAAATCTCTCTGCTTGTTTTCTAACAGATCAATACTTGTTCCTGCTGCAAGGCTAATCTCTTCAGATCTTATTACTTCTGTATGATATCTAGTGTCTGTGTTCCAATGGAACCTGTAGATCCAATAATTGAAATATATTTCATTCTAGATCGCTCCTCCTGAGATCATAACTGTCAGATAATAAATGACAGGTGCAATAAAAATAATACTATCAAATCGGTCAAGAATTCCTCCATGACCAGGGATCAATGTACCATAATCCTTAATTCCTGAATCTCTCTTGATCGCAGATGCTGCCAAATCTCCAATGACTGAAACTGCTCCACCTAGTCCACAAACAATTGGGAACATTGTAACTGGATTAAAACTAAATCTGATATATGTGTTTAGATATAATCCATATATAATGCACCAAGAATTGCCGCACCGACAATTCCGCCAAAACCTTCTATACTTTTTCTTAGGACTTAAAATTGGTGACATCTTATGTTTTCCTGATCAACATTCTGTACAATATGCTAAAGTGTCATTTCCATGCTGCAAGGAATAATAATACAACAAACTCTCTCCATTTTGTAATTCACGGATTGATAGATAAAGGACATCATAACCGCTACATATACAAATCCAAAGAATCCTGCCATCATCTGATCCACTTTATACTTTGGAAAACGTACCACATAGCATCCGAGTAAAAGATTAAAAATAAAATAATGATCGCTGTGTCCATTGATCAAGATCAAATAACAATGCCACATATAAAGAATCGTGCCTGTATATCCGATCACTGCCAAAGATGATTTCTCAATATGATAAATCTTTAAAATCTCGCTGTATCCGATCAATGCAACGATCAATGTCATTGCAAACGTCACAATTCCACCATATATAACCCAAAAGCTGCGATCAATACTAAAATGATCCCACTGATCAGTCTTTGCTTAAACATAAACTTATATTCCTCCAAATCTGCGGTCGCGTCCATTATAGTATTCGATCGCCTTTATTAATTCTTTTTATTGAAGTCTGCCAAAGCACATCTGTAAAATAAAATTCTGTATATGCTAACTGCCATAACATAAAGTTTGACAATCTTTCTTCCCCGCTTGTACGGATCATCAAATCTGGATCTGGAAGTTCTTTTGTATCCAGATATTCATTAAACACTTCTTCCGTGATCATATCTTTGGAAAGATTTCCACTAGAAAGATCATCTGCCATATGTCTCATAGCTCGCACCATCTCATCACGACTTCCATAATTCAGTGCGATCGTAAAATTGATCCCCTGTATTATCTTTGATGCCTTCTCAAGCTCAACGATCTTCTCCTGTAATCTTCGGAAAGTCCTGTGATATCTCCGATCACTCTGACTTTCATATTATTTTTATTTGCACGCTTGATACATGTCTTTAAATAATCACGAAGCAGTTTCATCAATGCATTTACTTCTGTCCTGTGGGCGTTTCCAGTTCTCTGTTGAAAAAGCATAAACTGTTAAATATTTAATTCCAAGATCATGTGCATCTTCTATGATCTGTTCCACCACTTTACTTCCTGTCTATGTCCCATATTCCTAGGTAAATGGCGTTTTTTGCCCATCTTCCATTCCCATCTAAGATAATGGCCACATGTTGTGGAATATTTAAATTCTCCATTTGGACCTCCTGTGTATCATATATAACTTTCGTTTCTTTCCACATGAAACAAAACAGGGCTGAGATTTCAACCCTGTTGATGATTAAGATTAAACTGTCATGATTTCTTTTGATTTTGCATCAACTGCATCATCAATCTGTTTGATGTATTTATCTGTCATCTTCTGTACTTTGTCTTCTTCATCTTTTGCCTGATCATCATTTAAATCTCCGGCTTTATTCTGTTTCTTGACAAAATCATTTGCATCTCGACGGATATTTCTAACTGCTACCTTTGCTTCTTCTCCACGTTTCTTTGACATCTTTTAGCTCTTTTCTGTTCTTCTGTAAGATCTGGGAAGTTTAAGCGGATTGCTTTCCCATCATTTGTTGGTGTGATCCCGATATCAGATACTAAAATCGCTTTCTCGATCTCTTTTAATAAGTTTGGCTCCCATGGCTGGATCATGATCGTTCTTGCTTCAGGTACAGAAACATTACCAACCTGTGCTACAGGAGTTGCAACTCCATAATAATCAACTTTGACTTTATCTAATACATGAGGATTGGCACGTCCTGCACGAATTGTCATAAAATCATTCGCCATACTGTCTAAAGATTTCTGCATCTTGTCTTCAAATTGTTTTAACATGTTTCTTTCGTCCTCCTAATTTATCAAACGGTTACATATGTTCCGTTAAATTCACCTTTCATTAAATTCTCAATGCTGTTTTCTTCATTTAATCCAAAAACTGCTAATGGCATCTGATTTTCAAGACACATGATCGTTGCTGTTAGGTCGATCACTCCTAATTTCTGATCCAACACTTCTTCCATTGTGATACTGTCATATTTCACCGCATTTTCATTCACAGCAGGATCACTGTCATATACGCCGTCAATTGATTTTGCTAATAAGATCGCATCTGCTTCAATCTCGATCGCACGAAGTGCTGTTGCTGTATCTGTTGAGAAATAAGGATGTCCTGTTCCACCTGCAAAAAATACAACCTTTCCTTCATCTAAAGCTTTGACTGCTTTATCTTTGGAAAATAATTCTGTAAATGCTCCGCATACAAATGGAGTATATACTTCTGTTTCCATTCCTGCTGTTCTGAATGCATCGGATACATAGATACAGTTCATAACTGTCGCAAGCATTCCGATCTGATCAGCTTTGTACGTTCCATACTCTCGCTTGTACGTCCTCTCCAGAAGTTTCCTCCTCCGATGACGATCGCTACCTGAAGTCCCTCATCTACTAATGTCTTTACCTGACGTGCTGCATCTGCACATGTTGCTTCATCAAATCCTGTCTTCTTATCTCCGGCAAGTGCTTCTCCACTTAACTTTAAAAGCACACGTTTCATATCTTTTAAATCTTTCATTGGTCTACCTCATTTGTTCTTTCTTTGCCAAATCACTATGTGAAATTATATCATATCATCAAGAAAAGAACAACTATAAAAAGGACCTCTTTCGAAATCGAAAAAGACCCTTTTGTGTTTACAAATTCTTTCGTCCATTTAATATTGTAAAAAGCATAAACAACACTGGTATGATCAGTGCCTCAAACTGAGTTACTGAATATGCTTTAAATACAACATTTAAAATAATCGTGGCAATCGTAATTGCGATCAGTACAAGACTGACATAAAAACATCTTTTACATCCTTCCTGTGTATTTCCATCTTTAAGACCCGTATATCCACCGACCATTGCTGCTACTGCGTAGCCGCCGATCAAAACAAGTCCAAGATAAAACTTTGTTGCAGAAGTCGTCGTTCTTCCATAACCTACAAGCCCTAACAGATTCAATAACTGCAACACACCCTGAATCAAAACGAGTCCTGAGATTATCTTAAAAATATATTTTTTGTTTTGTTTTGCATAATCGCTAGTTCCTTTTTATTTTTATGTTGTCGCTGTCTCCTTCATACTACTTCGAAAGATTCCCTCATCTTTGTCTTCTTATTATCCAATTTAATCCAATTTCTGGATCTGTTCGATAACTTTTTGATATTTTTTCTCAATTTCACCGATCACTGGCAATACTTCTTCGCGCTGTCCTGCACGGATCATATCTACTGCTTTCGCACTTTTTTGCTGTAAATGTGTAAACTCCAGATTGCTTGCAATTCCTTTCATCGTATGAGTTGTTCGAAGAATTTCATCATAATCCATCTTATCTACTGCTTCTTTAATCTGTTCATAAGTAGGATCATCTAAAAACTTACGGACAAACTTTTCCACCAGTTTCTGATTTCCCATCATACGGCTGCTTACATTTTCATAACTTTCATCAATACTGTCATAAAACTCCTGAATATTCATTACTTCTCCTCCATTCAAATTATTTTTGAATAACCTAAAATGGATTATAGCATATTTAACAAAATTCAACAATTTAATTCTATATTTTATACACCAGAAGTTTTTTCGACACCATATTTCTTTCTACGATATGTTTTTTTGTCACTTTCCATATAGTGATGACTTCTTCTACGGTCTCGTTCTTCATTTTCTTCCAAGATTTCTTGTTTCGCATTCATAACAAGCATCTGCAGACGATTTTCGATATTCGCAAAACTGACATCTGGATCATAGTCTAATGGAAGAATCTGTGCATTTGGATACATTTCTTTTAATTTTTTAGAAATACCTCTTCCAACAACATGGTTTGGCAGGCATCCAAATGGCTGTAAGATCAAGAAATACTTGCATCCATGTTTTGCGTGATGAATGATCTCTCCTGGAATCAGCACACCTCTCCTGCATCAAATGTATGATGAATGATCGGATCACTGTCTTTTACCAGATCATCCATACGGATCGCTGGTTTATATAAAGGATGTCCTTTTGCAATGGAATCGGTCAGACTGTGTGCAAGATCAAAGAACATGTCTGCTGTCCGAAACCAGATCTTTTGATCCATTGGTTTATTTAAATGATATTCCCTGATCTGTGAATCCTGATAAAAGTATGTCTTACGGATAACATCCGTCATACGTGCTTCAATGATCTCAAATCCATTTTCTTCCAGATATTTTTCAATGTCATGGTTTGCTCCTGGATGAAAGTTCAGAAGATATTCCCCAACGATCAGAATCTGTGGTTTTAAGTTCGTACGATCATAAGAAATATTTTTCATGATAGAAATAGCCTTCTTAAATCCTTTTCTTGCACCAAGAACTCCTGACTTTTCCAATCCATCAATTACAAGATCAAGGGCTTTGTCAAACGCTTCATCCGCACTTCCTTTGACTGTTTCATATGGACGGATCTTTCGTAATAATTCCTCCAATACATCGATCATCGGTAATGCAAATGCGATTTTTACAGAAGATGCCAGATTTAATTTAAATCCTGGGTGCATATTATGAGAATCTGCATCATCATTTGTCAGGATCGGAATATGATCATATCCTGCATCATCAAGAGCTTTTCTTAGTAGTGCCCCATAATGTGTCAGTCGACAGTCTCCGACATATTTCCCCATAACGATCGCAACATCTTTGTCATCATACTTTCCACTTTCCAATGCCGCCAATGCTTCTCCGATGACGATCTGTGCTGGGAAACAGATATCGTTATGTACATATTTCTTTCCCAAACGAATTGCTTCTTCACGCCCGATATCCAAAGCAACTGCTCGAATTCCTTGTCCTCTTAATGCTGCTGTCATAATTCTGCAAAATGCATGCGATGTATTTGGAACCAATGCGATTTTTTCTTTCCTGTTTTCTTTTGTAAACTTGACTGGATATGGTTCTTGCAACTCTTTTACTTCTAATTTCTGATGTTTCACGTCCCATTTTCACTGTCTCCAAGAAAGAACGCACACGGATTCCCAATGGTCCTTGATTATCACTTTCATCTACTTTTAAGATCAATGGTGTTTTCCCGGAAATTTCTTTCATCATTCTCGTGATCTCATCGGATAGATAAGCATCATGTCCACATCCAAACTTACGAGCTGTACATATTCCAGATGCTCACTTTGCGCACATAAGATAGCAGAAGATAACATTCTAGCATGATAGTTATTTACAATATCCAGACGGCTTTTTGAGAGTTCTGTCTGATTCACTTCTGGCAGGGAATCTGCGGTTAAGACTGCGATGCCTGCTTTTGTAAACATCTTAGACAGATCGTGATTAACCAGTGTATCGTTCTGATATGGACGAGATGCTAAAACAACTGCAAATTCATTCTTTTCCTTTACTTCATTTAGAATCTCTTCTCCTCGTTTCTTTAACTGTTGGTCAAAAGATTTCTGAGCCTGATCTGCTGTATGCATTGCATTCATAACCTCTTCTTTTGAGACATGATATACTTCTTCCATATATTTTACCAACTGATGCTGTCTGTCCTTTTTGGTATGCCAATGGAATAATGGTGCATCAAATGGCACATTCCATTTATCCTGTGGATTATCAGAATTCCTGATAACGATCGGATAACCTTTACCACCGCACACATAGACTCACTTGTTTTTCCATATTCTCTGGCGGTACTGTTGTGATCGATGGCATAAAAATACGATCTACATGATATTTTTTCACCAGATTTCTAAGATGTCCATGCACAAGTTTTGCTGGAAAACATACCGTGTCTGATGTCACTGCTGACAATCCACTTTCATAAATCTCTCTTGTGCTTTCATCCGATAATTGTACTTTGTATCCCAAACTTTTGAAAAAAGTTGCCCAAAATGGCATCGTATCCCAATAGGATAACACTCTTGGAATTCCGATCGTGATATCTCTTTCTGTTTTAGGCACTGGATAAGGATATTCTTTGAACAATAATTTCTTTCGCTCTTGGAATAAATCTGGAACACTCTGTGTTTTTCGGATTGTTTCTTTTAACTGCTTTCCAACCTCATCATTTCTTGGATCTCCGATGATCTCGCCTTTTCACATCGATTATTTGTTACCCAGGAATTTCCATTTGAAAATTGAACAATTGTTCTTTGACAATGATTCGTACAAAATGGACAAGGTGCATTCGCCTGCTGCTCATAAGAAAATGTATCTAAATCACGAAGATCCCATGTGCTCACTTCTTTCGGATTCTTCTCATATTGCTCTTTTGCGATCAATCCGACACCAATTGCACCCATGATCCCTGGATATGGTGCTCTGATCACTTCTCTTCCTACATACTCTTCCATTGCACGTAAGACTGCATCATTTTCAAAAGTACCACCCTGTACCACAATCTTAGTTCCAAGCGAATCAAGATTTGATACGCGGATGACCTTTGTAAATACATTCTGAATGATCGATCTGCATAATCCGGCCATAATATCCTCTGGATTCTTACCGTTTCGCTGCTCTGTGATAATACTGCTGTTCATAAATACCGTACAACGACTACCCAAAACTGCTGGGTTTTTAGACGCAAACGCTTTCTTTGCAATCTCTTTTGTCGGAATATGTAAAGAGGATGCGAAGTTTTCAATGAATGAACCGCATCCAGAAGAGCACGCCTCATTTAATAAAATATTTGTGATAACTCCATCCTCTAACCAGATTGCTTTCATATCCTGTCCACCAATATCCAAAATAAAAGAGGCGTCTTTGACATATTTTTCAGAAGCTCTTGCATGTGCTACCGTCTCAACCGTATGGCAAGGGATTTCAAAAGCTTTGGAAAACAGCATTTCTCCATACCCAGTCGTACCAGCTGATAAAATTTCTAATTCTGCTCCTGCTTCTTCATATCGTTTTCTTAAACAGATCAAGGCCTCTTTCGCTACTTTCAGCGGATCCCCTTCATTCGGTGCATAAAAAGAATCCAGAATTTCTTCTTGTTCATCTAATAATACAAATTTTGTTGTGGTACTTCCTGCATCAATCCCAAGAAAACATCGAACAACCTCTCCTTTTGTGGTTTCTTCCATGTCACCTGTTTCTTCTTATGTGCTTCTTTAAAAGCATTTTCTTCTTCTTTGATTCAAAAATGGTTTTGCAATTTCTCCTGAAACGTGGGAATGATCTTTCTGTGCGTCTTCCAGTATTACTAACATTTTATTCACATCTTTTGGTTTGCTGTCTGCAAACATCTTATCCAAAGATAATGCTGCCCCATATGCAATCATTAATTCTGAATGCTTTGGGCAAAGAATCTCATCTTCTTTCAAATCCAGACGTTCAGCAAAAACTTTTACCAGAGTTGGATGAAATGTTAATGGGCCACCTTCAAATGCAACAGGTTTTTTAATCTCCAATCCCTGTGCCAACCCTCCGATCGTCTGTTTCGCGATCGCATGGAATGCGGATAACGCAAGATCTTCCTTGGCTGCTCCCTGATTCAGAAGTGGTTGGATATCTGTCTTTGCATATACCCCGCATCTTCCAGAAATATCATATAAATGTGTTCCTTTTTGTGCCAACTCATTAAACTGTTCCACTGGTACTTTTAATACGGATGCAATTTCATCAATAAATGCTCCCGTTCCACCCGCACAGCTTCCATTCATACGCATATCGGAAACACTTTGTGACTGTCCATTTTCAGAATCTTTAAAAAAGATCATCTTGGCATCCTGTCCACCTAACTCAATTGCCGTTCCGACCTGGTCAAACTGATCTTGTAATGCGATCGCATTGGCTGCAACTTCCTGCACAAATGGTACTTTTAAAATAGATGCCACTGGTTTTGCCCCAGAACCAGTCAGACACAATCTGATCTTCTTATGTCTTATATGTCCGCAAAACTTCTTAATGCTTCGGATCACACTTGCGATCTGATTTGCATGATGTCTTGCATAATCAGAAAATAACAGTTGATGACGGTCATTGGCATCAACTGCTACTATTTTGGTTGTCGTAGATCCTACATCGATCCCGACTAATATATTTTGTTCGTTTGATTTTGTCATTTCGTTATTCATCATTCGTTATCGTCTTTTCTCCTTCTTTGAGCTTTACGTTTTATCATAACTCAAATTAATAGAAAATGTAAGATAAAAAATGGATTTTAACACTTTCTTCACACTTTTTCATTTAGTTTCTGCTTACGTTCCCTCCAATCTGGAAGAAACTGACTCATCAAATCATAAAATCTCTGGTTATGGCTTGGTTCTAAAAGATGACATAATTCATGCACCAAAACATACTCCACACATTCTTCTGGTTTTACAGCCAACTGCAGATTCATCCGAATCTTTTACTGTGAATACTACAGCTTCCCCATCTTGGTTTCATATCTCGAATCGTAAAACCATTCGCATGAACTTTCATGATCGGTTCCCATCTCATTGCATATTCTATGATCTTGTCTTCCAGCCATTTCCTTTGTTCCAGATTAATTTCCTGCTGTAATGAATTTTGTCTGTTTTTTACTTTTTTATGGTTTTTTAAAATCCAGTCTTCTTTTTTCTTAAGGAAACGAAAAACCTCTTCGTTGAAACTCTCATTGGAACCGTTACCAAAACATCTCCGTTTGAGGTTTCACGTAAATATTATATTTTTGATCTTCCTTCGCTCAATCGCAATGTTTAATGTTCCTATTTGTTTTATCATTATTCTTATTTCTTTCTCTGAATCAGCATATGGATCAATACATACAAAACGATCAGAAACCCTGATATAAATCCTGCCACACTAAGATATGGCATTCCTAACACTCTCGGTGTTACATCACTTAGACATAAAATTGCAGAGCTAAACCAAAGTGCCATCACGATCAATACAAGCAACGGATGATCAAATCCTTTTTTTAATTCTCTGCCTGCTTTCTCTATCTGCGCAGATTCAATGTTTACCCTTACCTGTCCATTCTTTGTGATGTTCAAAAGATCTGATACCTGTGCTGGTATCTCCAGAGATTTCTTAGATGACCCATAAATATCTCTCAAAGCATGTCTTATCTCTTTCTTTATATCCATCTCGTAAAACATGTTCGCAGACATATAAGAAGTCAATATCTGTATCATGTTCACTTCTGGAGAACACAATTTCAATGTTCCTTCCATAGTCACCATACTTCTTGCAAGCAGCGTAATATCTGGTTCGATCGCAATCTTATGTTTCTTCAAAAGCCCTATTGCATCTTCCATCAATTCTCCAAGATCCATGGTCCCGAAATCCATATTCATGTATTTTCCAACCATATCATCAAGATCCGTATACAAACTAGCATGGTCGATCTTCTCTGTCGGTTTTCCAAACGATAAGAATGCATTCTTAAGTTCATAAATATCATTTTTAAGAATAGCTGTGATCGCACGTTTCATGATCGCACGGTAATGTTCAGACAGATCACCTGCCATTCCAAGATCAATCCATACGATCTGACCACCACTGATCCATAGATTCCCTGGATGTGGATCTGCATGAAAAAAACCATCTGCCAAAATCTGTTTACAATAGTTTTGTGCTGTTTTCTGGGCAATCTCTTTCCTATCATACCCATTGCGATCAAGTTCCTCGATATGGTCGATCTGGATTCCATCAACATAACTCATCACCAGCAAATGCTCATTCGAATATTCCTTATATACTTTCGGACATGTCACATATGCAACGTCCTTCTGGCTCTCATAAAATCGTTCCAAATGTTGTGCTTCTTTTTCAAAATCCATTTCTTCTTTGGATGTCTCCCACAACTCATCAATGACTTTTCTAAAATCAATCAATTCACCGATTCCTGTTGCAAAATTTAAAAATCCAGAAGCCTTCTTTAACAGAGCAATATCTTCTGCCATGATCTGTTTAATCTGCGGTCTCTGGATTTTTAATACAACTTTACTGCCGTCTCCTAAAACGGCCTCATGGACCTGTGCGATTGATGCACACCAACCGGTATCTGGTTAATCTTCTGAAATAGTTGATCAGGGTCATTATGAAGTTCTTTATTCAAGATCTCCCATATCTCATCAAAACTCATCGGTTTTACATCCGTGCGAAGTCTCGTTAACTCATGACAATACTTCTCTGGCAATATATCCGAACGCATTGACATGATCTGCCCAAGCTTTACATAAGTTGGACCAAGATCTTCTAAAATACTGCATAACTTCTCTGGATCGATCCCCTGTGTGACCTTATGCTGATTTAATACATGCAAGATCTCTTTCAGTCTTCCTGTTTCCTGTTTCATAAGTACCTCTTATTGTTTAGTTTCATCCTCTTGTACTTGTGATGTCTCTGAATCTGTTGTTGCTTCACTTTCTTCCACTTCAACATCTTCTTCAGCTTCCTGTTTTCTTTCTGAGCGCCTCTGCTTTTGCAATTCTTCTTTTAAAAGTGCAAGATCTTCTGCAGACATTTTATCAACACATTCAAATGCTTTATCATATTTCTTTGTCACTTGGACAGATACATGTTCTTTGACTTTCTGTTTTGCATTGTGCTTTAATTCCTGATTTAACACTTTACCCTGTTCTACAGTTCGTTCACCCTTTTCAATCATTTTCTCAAGAATGTCTTTGGTAACTTCTGCGGTTGTTGCTGCTGCACCTACACTTGCAAGAAATGCTTTTTCATTCCATTTGTGAAATCCATATGTCATCATCCTTTCTATAATTTAGCATGATCATTTGTCACTTTCATTTTACCACTATAGATCTTCAAGAACAACCGTAAATGGTCCATCATTTATTAAAGCAACTTCCATATGTGCTCCAAAAACACCTGTCTGTACAACATCTATTTCCTTGCTGCATTCCTAATGATATATTCATATAATTCTTCTGCTTTCTTTGGATCTCCTGCCTGTGTAAAACTTGGACGATTTCCTTTTCTGCAGCTTGCATAAAGCGTAAACTGAGATACTAACAACAATTCTCCATCCACATCTTTTAATGAACAATTTGTTTTTCCATTTTCATCTTCAAAAATACGAAGATTTATCATCTTACGAATATATTTATCGGCTTCTTCTTTTGTATCTTCCTGCCCTACACCGATCAAAACTAAATATCCTTTTTTATCTTCCCTGTGTATTCATTATCTACTTTTACCGATGCTTCTTTTACTCTCTGAATTACAAATTTCATTGCTTTCCCTTCCCATTTAAGGTATTATTTTCTTTAAATATTCCTACATAAAGAAAAAGATCAAATTAAAATCTCTGATCTTTTATATCCTTATGTAAGATAAATAAATCCTAGTTGTTGATTAATTTATCTTCGTTGCTCCAGCTGTATAAGCTACGGATTTCTTTTCCGACAACTTCAGACTGATGTTCTGCAGCTAATTTTCTCATTGCTTTGAAGTGAACCTGAGATCCTGCATCAGACATGTCTAATAAGAAGTCTTTTGCGAATGTTCCATCTTGGATATCTTTTAAGATTTGTTTCATTGCTTTCTTTGTATCTTCTGTGATGATCTTTGGTCCTGTAATATAATCTCCATATTCTGCTGTATTTGAAATAGAATATCTCATTCCTTCGAATCCTGATTGATAGATTAAGTCTACGATCAATTTCATTTCATGAATACATTCGAAGTAAGCATTTCTTGGATCATACCCTGCTTCTACTAATGTTTCGAAACCAGCTTGCATTAAAGCACATACTCCACCACATAAGACTGCTTGTTCTCCAAATAAGTCTGTTTCTGTTTCTGTTCTGAATGTTGTTTCTAGTACACCTGCTCTTGCTCCTCCAATTCCTAAAGAATAAGCAAGTGCTAAATCTAATGCTTTACCTGTAGCATCCTGTTCAACAGCTACTAAGCAAGGAGTTCCTTTTCCTGCTTGATATTCACTTCTTAAGTATGTCCTGGTGCTTAGGTGCAATCATTGTTACATCCACATCTTTTGGAGGTGTGATGCATCCAGAAGTGGATATTGAAACCATGAGCGAACATTAACATATTTCCTGGCTCTAAGTTTGGTTCGATGCTTTCTTTGTATAATTTAGCCTGTTTTTCATCGTTGATCAGAATCATGATGATATCAGCTTTCTTAGCAGCTTCTGCTGAAGTATAAACTTCAAATCCTTGTTCTTCTTCTCTTCAAGATCTGCTTCCTTCATAAAGACCGATGATAACATTGCATCCAGACTCTTTTAAGTTAAGGGCATGCGCATGTCCTGGCTTCCATAACCGATAATAGCGATGGTTTTTCCATCTAAAAGTGATAAGTTACAGTCTTCTTGATAATAAATCTTTGCCATTTTTCATTCCTCCATTTTTGGCTTTATAGTAAGGGTCCTGACCCGTTACTCTCATCAAAATATATTAGAGTTATCTTCTCCTTGATAAACCAGTGATTCCTGTTCTCACAATTTCGATCACTCCAAAATCACTGATCAGATTGATAAATGCTTCTATCTTATTCACATTCCCAGTTAACTCGATCATCAGATTATCCTTAGATACATCCACAACTTTCGCTCTGAAAATATCTGCAATCGTGATAACCTCCTGTTTCTCTGTCTTGTTTGCACGGATCTTTGCAAGGGATCAATTCTCTGCAAACAGACTTACTGTTTTCCAGTTCAAAAATCTTCACAACATCTTCCAGTTTTGAAAGTTGATTCTTGATCTGTTTCAAGATCATATCATCACCGCTGACTGCGATCGTAATTCTTGAAAACTTCTGATCTTGTGTCGTACATGCTGTGATGCTGTCTATGTTATACCCTCTTCTTGTAAATAAACCAGAAATTCGGCAATACGGAGTATTCTCTACTAAAATAGAAAGAACGATCTGTCGCATATCTTTTATTTCCTTTCTTTGTCTTATTCTATCACCGTAATGGTATATTACAGGGTATTGGTAACTTTTTTTATTCTACCAATTATACAAATATGTGTCAAGAAAGAATATGATATGACAGTGATTCTACCTTGACACATTTTCATTTTAATTTATTTTTGTTTATTCTTCTTCAACAGAATCACCAGAAGGTGTTGATTCTGCCGCCGCAGCTGTCGTTGTATGATGTGCTGTGGTTGGTCTTGGTGCAGATGTCTGTGGCTGTGACGTTGTACTTTCTGTCACACGTTCTTCTGTACTTCTCGTAGTTGTAGACCTTGTACTATAAGTCGTATGGCTGCTACTTGTTGTGCTGTAACTTTCCTGCTGATAGCTGCTTCTTGTACTAGATGTTGAATATGATGAACTGCTGCTTGTTGAGTCAGATGATGATCTTCCAGAATATCAAATGTCTCAACAGAGATATTACTCCATATTCTTTTGCCCAGTCTTTTCACTGCCTTTGTCAAATAAGAAATAATTCATGGCTGCTTTATTGGCACTGAAGTTTATAAAGAATACGAACATATTGCTCTGTGCTCTTCCCATCTTATAAGTACCTTCTAATGGCACCCTCATCTGGTCGATTTCTGTCGTCCCCATCTGAATAACTTTCAATACCAGACTCTTCAGGTATTTTGCACTCATATCTGTTGATACATCGGCTAATGAATCTAACGCAATATCTGCGATCTTTGTTGGGCTCTGCTGCAATACTTTATTAAGTGCTGCTTGAAGTACTGCTCTTTGACGACCTGTTCTTCCAAAGTCTCCATCTCCGTATTTCTTAGAAACAACGTAACGAACCCTGGCATATCCTAATGCCTGATTTCCATTCAACGTCTGTTTCCCAACCTTTACATTACGGTATTTCTTCTTTGAAATGTAATTTGTTGTATTCAAGTATTTTGCTTCTTTTTCTTCCAGCGAAATTTCTACACCACCAACTTTATTGATAACTTTCTCAAATGTTGAGAAATCAACAACACAATAATTGTCGATCTTAATCCCAAAGTTCTTAGCGATCGTCTGGTATAATAATTCTACACCACCAAATGCATAGGCTGCATTTAACTTGTTATGTCCATGTCCTGGAATCTCAACATACATATCTCTCATCAAAGTGAGCTTTAATTCTTTTGTCTTAAAATTGACCGTTGCGATCATAATACTGTCAGATCTTCCGTGATCACCTTTGATCGCTCCATGATCAGATCAACCAATAAGATATTAATAACATTCTTATTAAATGTCAGATTATCATCTACCTTTACGTCTGTCAGTGTACTTCCATTCTTATTATTCACTGCTGCTTCTAATCTTGCATCATAATATCCAAGCACTCCCTGCAGCAATTCCTATGATCAAAACAGACTTAGGATAATTTTAAACTTCTTAATCTTCATTCGTGTCCTCCTCACAATTATCTGCTTATCATTATAGATTATATCATATCATATGAAAAAACAGTAGGTGATTTTATTAAGTTTTTGTTACGCTTTCAATAAGTCCTGATTCATCGTAAGCTTTAAAACCATCCATTTTGGCAGTTTTATAATTTCTTCCAAGTTTATATCCGATCAATTTAAATCCTGTATCGATCACATACTTTGGAATGAGATATAGTTTTCCTTTTTGAAAGATGCTTGATCGTTGCGATAACCATTTTACACCTTCTGATTCTGATCTCACTTTAAGGAATAATCCTCCATGATCTACTTGTGACACTGCAAGATCGAAATTCCTATGTAACTGTTGTATCGCCTTGTAATCATGCCAATGCCATACCCGTGCATCTGCCTGATAGGCAACTGCCTTTCCATTTTCGATCATCTTTGAAGCCATGATCATGTCCTCGTTAAAAATTGTTTTATGCTCAGAAACCTCCCATTGCATCATACTCTGATCTTCGATAAGCACTGCATACATTTGAACAGAAAAATGTTTTGATCCCAAGAGTATCCAGATCCTCTTTTGTTTTAACTCTGCTTTCCAGAGGATAATTAAAGATTCTTGTATAATACTCAATATAATTTTTTCAGGATCAAGCCATCTGCCTTCCATAAGCAGCTGTTACTATTGGATCATCAAATGCTTTGATCAGATTTTCCACCATATATTTATCTTTTGGAATCGCATCATCTGTCATAAACATTAAAATATCAGCTTCTTTGGAAGCGATGCTCCATAATCTCTTGTTTTCCCATGATCAAATTCTTCTTTTTTAATATGATGAACTTCTACATTATCATATGGAGTGATCATTTCCTCGTCAAAAAATTCTGCCTCTGTGTTAACTAAAATAATGCGGTCTGGTTTTCTTGTCTGCAATGCAAGTCGTTTTAATGATTCCTGAAACTTATCTCCTGGCTTATATGTTGGTATGATCAAGTCAATTACCATGATTTTTCCTTTCTATCTTAGATCTATCTGCGGACTTTAGTTCCTTTGCTATCTCTTTTGATAGTTTTAACCGATGAAATTCCAGTTCTTTTTCTTTATATACGATAGAACTGATATTCTGTGCTGCCATCACATAAATATTCGTTAGTGAATCATCTTTTGATAACTTCATTCCACGAACACCTAATGCATTCTTCTTCTTTTTGGAATCTCGGAAAGCAAGAATTTTAAGAACTCCTTCTTTCGTCTGAAGGACTACTTTGTCTTCGGATCCTTCCATCCAGTCTATCGGAATCACTTCGATCAGCTCATCTTCCGATAATTTTGTTGCCTGCACAGTTCTCTTTGCTGCATTTAACAACTCTCCATCCATCACTTTTAACATACTTTTTGCTGTTGCAAATAAAAGTGATGAATGAATCATTGATTCTGCATCCAGCACCTGGATGATATATTCTTTAATACTGTCATAATTACATAAATTATCAATTGGTACCTTTATCCCTGAATTTTCCGGCTGGAATATCCAGTACCTTGATCTGGTGCATCACACCGAGATTGGTAAAGATACAGATCTTATCTGTATTCATACAAGGCACAATAAACTTGTATTCTTTTAAGATATTTTCCTTATTTCTCTGATAAGTTGCCTTATCCATTGTCTTGGAATATCCAAAACGATCCATCACAAAATAAACCGTCTCTTCTTTGACTGGTGCAGCAACATAAACTGCCTCTTTTCCATCTTCGACCACAGTTCTTCTTTCGCGTCCAAATTCTTTTTTAATCTTATCTAATTCTTTACGAATCACGTTCTTTAAAGATTTTTCGTTATTTAAGATATCTTCATATTCTTCGATCTTTGCAAGAATCTCTTCATATTCTTCTTTTAACATCAAAATCTCTAATCCGATCAATCGGTATAATTTAAGATCAAGGATCGCACTTGCCTGTTTGTCTGTAAAAGAAAGCTTGGTTGCTTCGATCATAGAATCTGAAGACTTGAAATTAATATTTCCAACATCTCCTTTGGTAAGGCATGCCTTTACTTCCTTCTGACTCTTACTTCCACGAATGATTTCAATGATCAGATCAATCATATCACATGCTTTGATCAACCCTTCTTTAATTTCTCTTTGTTCATATAATTTTGATAGTAATGTTTTATATTTTCTTCTTGTTACTTCATAATAAAACTGCGTATGATTTTCAATGATTCCCTTAAGATCCAGTGTCTCCGGACGTCCATCAACGATCGCCAGCATATTCACACAAATGTATCCTCAAGTTTTGTTTTCTTATATAAAGAGATTTTAAGCGTTCAACATCTGCACCCTTTCGAAGTTCTAATACAATTCGGATTCCATCTTTAGAGGATTCATTGGAAATATCCAAAATATCTGTTGTCACTTTGTTCTCTATGAGTGCTACGGTATATAATAAAACTTGGAAATATTATTTCCGATCATTGTGTATGGAATTTCTAGAAATTACCAGTTTATCTTTTTCCCCACGTTTCTTTGCTGGTTCAAGAGTTACTTTTCCTCTTAATTTTAATTTACCTGTTCCTGAAGAATAAATATTTAACAAATCTTTCTTATTGATCACGAGGCCGCCTGTTGGAAAATCCGGACCTTCTATATATTCCATGAGTTCTTCGTTTGTGATGCTTTCTTTTCGCATATATGCTTTCACTGCATCAACAACTTCCCTAAATTATGTGGTGGAATACTCGTTGTCATACCAACAGCGATTCCATCTGCTCCATTTACCAATAAGTTTGGCACCTTAACTGGAAGTACTTCAGGTTCTTTTTCTGTTTCATCAAAGTTCGATACAAAATCAACTACATTTTTGTCAAGGTCTGCAAGATATGCTTCCTGCGTGATCTTCTGAAGTCGTGCTTCTGTATATCGCATAGCCGCAGCGCCGTCTCCCTCTATGGAACCAAAGTTTCCATGTCCATCAACAAGAGGGACTCCTTTTTTGAAATCCTGAGACATAACAACTAGGGTTCGTAGATGGAACTGTCACCATGTGGATGATATTTACCCATGGTATCCCCGACGATTCTTGCAGATTTTCGATGTGGCCTGTCATAACGAAGTCCTAATTCATCCATGGAATATAAAACTCTTCTCTGTACTGGCTTTAATCCATCTCTGGCATCTGGAAGTGCTCTTGCACAAATAACACTCATCGCATAATCGATATATGATTTTTGCATAACCTCAGAAAATTCTGCTTTAATAATATGTTCTGACATTATCTATTGTTTCCTTTCTATTTATATATCTAACATCGCTTCATTTGCATTTTCATAAATGAACTGTCTGCGAGGTGGTACGTCGCTTCCCATCAGCATAGAAGTAACATCGGAGGCCATTCTAGCATCTTCGATCTCAATCTGTTTTAATGTACGACTTTCTGGATTCAGTGTTGTCTCCCATAACTGTTGCGCATCCATCTCTCCTAAACCTTTATAACGTTGTAAAGTAAAGTTTCCCTTATGTTCTGCACGATATCTTGTCAGTGCTGCATCATCAAACAGATAAGTTTCTTCGCCCTTTTGGGCATTGCTTTGTAAAGCGGCGGTGTTGCAAAATACATGTCCATGCGTGATCAATTCTGGCATAAAACGATAAAAGAACGTCAAAAGCAATGTTGCGATATGTGCACCATCCACATCAGCATCTGTCATAATAATGATCTTGTGATAACGAAGCTTACTGATATCAAAATCATTTCCATATCCTTCAGAAAAACCACATCCAAATGCATTGATCATCGTTTTAATTTCTGCATTCGCAAGAACTTTATCCATCGTAGCTTTCTCTACATTTAATATTTTACCTCGTATAGGCAGGATAGCCTGTGTCTTTCGGTTTCTTGCTGTTTTTGCAGAACCACCAGCAGAATCTCCCTCGACAATAAAAATCTCACAGTCTTGTGCTTTACGACTTTCACAGTTTGCAAGTTTTCCGTTGCTGTCTATTGACAATTTCTGTTTTACCAGCATATTCGTCTTCGCTTTTTCTTCCGCTTTACGGATCTTCGCTGATTTTTCCGCACATGCCAGCACTTTTTTTAAAGTATCTAGATTCTTATCAAAATAAAGAACCAATTCTTCTCCCGCGATCTCTCCAACTGCTTTGGCTGCATCTGGATTATCAAGCTTTGTCTTAGTCTGTCCTTCAAATCTTGGTGCCGGATGTTTGACGGAAACGATCGCTGTCATACCATTTCTCACATCTGTTCCGGTAAAATTCGAATCTTTTTCTTTTAATACCCCGATCTCTCTGGCATATTGATTCATGATCGTAGTGAATTTCGTCTTAAACCCTGTGATATGTGTTCCACCTTCGATCGTATAAATGTTATTACAAAATCCCAGAATATTCTCCCAAAATCCTCTGTATACTGAAATGCCACTTCTGCCTCAATTCCATCAATCATTCTTTTAAAATATACTGGTTCATGAAGCATTTGTTTTCCTTCATTTAATTTCTTTACATAAGCGCAGATTCCTTCTGGCTCATGATAATCAACTGTTGTTTCTTCACCTTCTCGTTCATTCACATAATGAATCGTAAGTTTTGGATTCAAATACAGTCTCATGCAAACGGTTTCTAACCATTGCTGCTTTAAAATATGTCTTATCAAAATCTCTGGGTCTGGTAAAACTGGACGTTTGTTCCCGTATCTGATTTTCTACAGGTACCGATCACCTCAAGAGGTGTTATGATCTTTCCACGCTCATATCTCTGCTGGTAAATCTTTCCTCCTTGTTTTACAGTTACCGTAAGCCAGGTTGAAAGGGCATTAACAACGGATGCACCAACTCCATGCAGTCCTCCAGAAATCTTATATCCTCCATCTCCAAACTTACCTCCTGCATGTAACATGGTAAATACCATCTCTACCGCTGTTTTTCCTGTTCTTTCATTAATTCCGACCGGAATTCCTCGTCCAGTGTCCGTAATAGTTGCTGTTCCATCTTTATTTAAAGATACTGTGATCTCATCACAATATCCTGCCAGAAATTCATCGACCGAATTGTCTACTATCTCATATATTAAATGATTCAATCCCTTGGTAGATACACTTCCAATGTACATCCCAGGGCGTTTTCTAACAGCCTCCAGTCCTTCTAATACTGAAATGCTGTTAGCATCATAGGTTTTATTCGCCATAAATACACAACTCTCCTTTTATCTTTCGGTTATCTAGTGTATCACACAATGATCTTCTTCGTCAATTGAGCTGTTTCTTATAGCCATCATTCGACAGTAATTGACTTTACCTGCCAAAATCTCTATAATGAGATATGAATAAACTAGAAAGGAACAATAAGTATGAGCACGTAGGATTTTCAAACAGTTCCTATCCGGTATATTAGGGATCTTATTACTGTTATCCCTTGCTGGATGTGGACAGAGCACAAGTGACTCAAAACCTGATGACACCATGGAGGCATTCTATGATCTGATCATAAAACAAGATACAACATCGATGACAGATCTTGGAATTGATGATTCTGAAGCATCTGATACTTTAAAACATATCAGACATCCATGATATCAACTCTTCAGAAGAGTTTTAAGAATGCAGGCGTTACGATCACTAAGAAACAAGCAAATGAGATCTATAAAGCGATCAGCAGCAAACTTTCTTCCTTAGACCACAAGATCACGGTAACAGGTCAAGATAAGAAAAATGCAACAGTTAAGGTGTCTAGCCAATACATCAATTATCTGGACATTTTAAACAAGCAAAACAGACTACTTTGGATGAATTAAAACCTCTTCACATTGAGAACTTATCCGATGCAAAGAAACAATTAGTATCCAATGTGATCGAAGCTTTCAATTCTACTGATGTATCCTCTGATATGCATACACAAACATTTAAATTAAAACTACAGAAGATCAAAAGCGGTAAAAATACCCTTCATATCTTCTTCCCGGACAATTATGAAGAAGTCGGATCTAAACTCATGAAAAATGCAACAAATCAATAAATATAAAAGGTTAGCAGTATGATCACACTGCTAACCTTTTATATGATCTAATTACAATTCGTCTGCTTCCATCATCTGCCTGAGCAGTTCCCTTGCTTCTCTGCAGCGATTTTTAACACTTCGCTCTGTAATTCTAAATAAATCTGCAATTTCTTTACATTTCAATCCATAAACATATCGAAATAAAATCGTATCTCGATGTCTTCGTGGTAATGCCGCCAGATTCTGTTTTAAAGATTCCAGATCGATCATCTGCAGATAATTATCTCTAGGATCTTCAACAAAATCCCCTTCTGACCCATCTTCATATGTAAGACTCTCGTGTTCATTATTCTTTTCATTTTTCAACAATGTAAAGGATTCATTCTTTGTTATTGCCGTAAGAAAATAAAATACTTCTTCCTCTGGCACCTTCAAAATACTTTCCGGATATACCAATGCTTTTTCAAATACACTTTGCACCACGTCTTGTGCTAGATCATTGTCTTTCACATGATTCTTTGCAATACAAAATAACTTCCTTGAATATGCCTCATACAATTTCTCTATGTATTTGATCGTCTTTTTTCCTATTGGTTTTCTCTTTCGAATTCTCATAATATTTCACTTTCAATTTTCTTAAATTGTTTTTTTCTGAACTATTATAAAGATATATTGTTCTATTACAAATGTTTGTATAATGATCTATCCAAATAATAGCTCTTCAAAAATGATTTCCATGTTTTCTTGCGAATATTCAATCTCTTTTGAGTAAATTCGAGCAATCTCCTGCGGTGTCTTCAAAATATGATTTCTCTTACAATATTCATTCATCTGTTCAATTATCAAACAGCTTAAAATTGCGAACTTAACTTTATCGATCAGATTATTATCTTCACAGGATTTCATAAAATAACGATAAATAAAATAACTCATCAAATGTTCCATATATGACTCATCGATTTCTTGTTCTTTGATCATGCATGGCATTGGTTCCATCTTGCAAAACATCTTCTGAATCTTTGGCTCCATAAAATCTAATTCCTGATATATAGATATCCAGTTTTTGATATATGTTTCTTCTCGCATTTGACTTAATATATGATTCTTCTTTATAGGATCATTTTTCCATGTATTCAGAATCTCACCCGTTTGGTTCAAATGATCCTGGATTCCCTGCACCACATCAAATATCTGTTCTATTCTTTGTTCCACTGGGTTTTCTTTCTTTTCAGCAAATCCAATACCCATAATTGAATTTCTAAAACTGATTCATCAAAGTCATCCGTTGACTCTGTATTCGTTCCCTGAATCTGGCATAATCCAAATTCCTTTGTCTCAAACATCAGCCGTGTAGCTTCTTCGCATGCCATTCCAAGACCTGTCTGACGAATATTTCCATATTCATTATGAAATCTCGGATGTTGTGTACATATCTCACACAAAGCGTCTTCTCCTAATTCAATATAAATATCACATAAATTTTCTGATTCAAAACACACAGCGGTCGCGATCATCAAGATGAAATGCTGGAGTGCCTTCGTGATCAATGCCTTTCATCAGTCTGTCATGAAATTCTCCTTTAACATTCTGATATTTTTTATAGGACTTAGAATCGATCATGATCTCCCATCCAATGCAGCAACTATCTTTGCATTTATCTGCAATGCACTGAAAATCCTTATAATAATCAGGAATATATTCTTTCATCTTATCCTCCAAAATATTTTCATTCTTATGAAACTTTTATCTGATGTTCCAGCCGCATCAATCTGCAACTGCTGCAATAAATTGTGAATTTGTCGGACGTTCCTGTCCTTCCATCACAAATGTTCCAAAAATCTCTTTTAAAAGTTCTTGATTTCCTTTGATCCATACAATATCGATCGCATGGCGGATCGCCCGTTCAACACTACTGGTCGTTGTTTTACATTTCTTTGCAATCTCAGGGTATAATAATTTTGTAATATAATTTATACGATTACAGTCTTCTATCGCCATTAGAATCGCATATTTCATATAACGGCACCCTTTAATATGTGCAGGCACCCTAAATTCCTAACCAAAAGCTAATCTGCCTTCGAACATCATTCGTTCCACACATGCTACACATTCTTTTTGATCGACCATGCAATGCTTTCTCATTTTTTTGAATATCATTATTTACTGAACGTATCCGTATCATCTGTGAAATTCTCTCTGCAAGAATTCCTGCCTGAAACGGTTTCATCATACAATAATCAACTTTTAACCGTCTGATACACTCCATCAGATCTCTATTTTCGAGCATTGTTAATGCAATAAATGCTGGAATTTTATCTGGTTCTATCAATTCCCTGCATTTTCGATTACACCAATTCCGTCAATCTCTGAAGCATCAGATCAATAACTACAAGATCAGGTTTTAATTTTATAATATCATCCAATGTATACACCCCATTATCTCTTACTGATATTACATTATATTTTCCTGATAATTCTTTCTTTAATTGTTCTGCCTCGTCCGGATAACTGTCTGCAATTAAAACTCTATGTCTTTCATCCATATTTTCTCCTTCTAGACAATCTCCCTGTATTCGTCCATATGCATCTTATATTATCTCATCATCATCTTAAGATGCATTCATATGATAATCGAGTCTTAGTTTATCCGCGATCAATGCAATAAACTCTGAATTTGTCGGCTTTCCCTTTCCAGAACTTATCGTATAACCAAACATTTCTTCCAGCAATTCAACTTTCCACGACTCCATGCCACCTCAATCGCATGCCGAATCGCCCTCTCTACGCTGCTTGATGTCGTTTTGTATTTTTTCGCAATTGTTGGATATAATAACTTTGTAATATAATTCATCATATTAATATCCTCAATTGCCATGATAATTCCCTCTAATATACTGATACCCCTTTATATGAGCCGGAATTCCAAGATCTCTTATGATCTTTGTCACATCCTGTTTCATATGAAATTCATGATCGATCACTGTTCTTTGATCATTTTTCTTAAAATTATTTTCTGTTTCTTTCTGAATGATTTTCTGATCCAATCCTTTGATTTTGCAACTTGTTTGATCCTGCGGCACAGTACCTCATTCTTAAATGGTCTCATCATACAATAATCAATGTCCATATGATTGACGCATTCGATCAATTTCTCGGTACCGATCGATGTTAAAACAATAAATACTGGTAATTGTTCATATTCCATACATTCTCTGCATTTTTCGATCACCCCGACTCCATCGATATATGGCAGCATGATATCAATTAAGACAACTTCTGGTTTCTTTCTAATGATCTCATCAACTGCTTTCATTCCATCGAATACTGTTCCAACAATATCAAACTCTCTATTCAGTTCATTTTCTAACTCTCTGCTTCTGATACGTCCCCATCCACAATTAAAATATTTAACTTCTTTTCCAACTTTTTCAACCTCCTGATCATGATTATGATGTCTTATGCTGTTATTTTCCTCGATCAGTACTTCATCTCCATATTCCAGGCGTATTTTATCCGCGATCAATGCAATAAACTCTGAATTCGTAGGTTTTCCTTTTCCTGCATGAATCGTATAGCCAAACAATGCATCGATCGTGTCCATATTTCTCTTCCCCAGGCAACCTCGATCGCATGTCTGATCGCTCGTTCTACCCTGCTTGGTGTCGTATCAAACTTCTGTGCGATTGACGGATACAGCTGTTTTGTTATGGAATTTAAAATATCCATATCACAGACTGCCATCATGATCGAATCTCTTAAGTACTGATAACCTTGATATGAGCCGGAACCCCGATCTCATGAATCATATTCGTTATGATGATCTCCAACTGGTTTTCTGTCAATCCATGAATCTTCTCTGGTACAGAAACGAATGGTCTTTCAGGAATCTGCTGTTTTATCTTTGCCTGCTTGATCTGCTTAATGATCGTTCTTAGATCAAACGGCTTTAAAATAAAATAAGATGCTCCTAATTCCATAGCCTCTTCGCAGACATTTTCCTGCCCCATTGCGGAGACCATAATAATGATCGGTCTTTTACTTAGATCTTCTGTTTGCAAACGTTCTAATACACCAATTCCATCGAGTTTCGGCATAATGATATCCAGTAATACAACATCCGGTTGTTTTTCCTTGATGATACGCAATGCTTCTTCTCCATCATCCGCACTTGCGATTACTTCAATATCACTTTCCTGCTCTAACAGTTCTGTCATCATCTCAACAGTTCTCTGGTTGTCATCTGCAATAGCCACATTAATCTTGTTCATCTTCAGTCCTCCCATTCTGTTTTTCTCTACAAATTAATTATATATTTGATTTAAGTTTACAAACAACCCATATTTCTTCGCAAGTTTTGGTTGATTTCCAAAGGATTCGACATAATTCGACAAAATTAATTCTATTTTTAAAATCTATGTCATATTTCGCTGCGTAAATTGTTAAATATATAATTTCTCACTTCGATGATTCCATATGACATCCAGTAACTCTGTTGTTGTCACAACAATCTGATCTGCTTCGGCATGCATCAGCTCCTCTCTGTTCTCAAATCTGTACAATGCTCTAATGTTTGACAGATTATTTTCTTTCTTTCCTAGTATATCATGTCTTCGACTTCCTGTCATAAGAATTTGCAATTCCTTTTTATTTCACTTTACTTCCTGCATGATCTTTATAAACTTCAATCTTTTGATCGATCTGATCTTTCAATTCATCGACATGTGAAATTATGCCAACCAGCTTATTTCCTTCCAAAGACAGTGAATTTATGATCTGCATCGCCTTATTTAAAGAATCCGCATCTAAAGTACCAAATCCCTCATCAATAAAGATCGTATCAACCTGTATCCCGCCTTTTTGTTCTGGATCACATCCACTTAATCCTAACGCAAGAGATAATGCTGCTTTAAATGATTCTCCTCCAGATAATGATCTTACATTTCTTCTTTTTCCTGTCCATTCATCAAGAATCTCCAATTCCAGACCAGAAGATCCTTTGTTTATATCATTTTCTTCTTTTCAGAAGCAGATAATATCTTTGTTCACTCATAACGGACAACCGTTCATTGGCTGCTGCCAAGATCAGATCAAAATATACTGACTGCACAAAACGTTCAAAGGAAATCTTTGTCTTTCCTTTTTGTTCTCCATTTGCTGTATCTGACAGATCTTTTAACAGTGTATAGTTCATTTCTGTTTCTTTATACTCTTCCATCTTCTTGTCCATAAATCTTATCGATTGTTCGTTTACAGATATATGTTGATTTAATTGTTCCAGATTCTGATTTTGTTTTTGTATTTCTTTTTCATCTGATGAAGTTTTGTTTCAAATTTTCTAAAATCTGAAATTTCTTCATTCATCTCTTTGTGTTCTTCCAACTGTTTTGTAACACTCGAAAGTGTATTTTCCTTTTCTTCAATGGCCGCTTTGATATGAACTCCTGGATTTCAACACTTTCTTTTTTCTTTTCTATTTCTTCTTTATTAAATTTCATCTGATCGATCTCATCAGATAATCGCTGCTGTTCTTCACTGGCATCTTTATATGTTTTATATTCAAGATTCTTACAGATTTCTTCTATTCTGGCCTCTGTCTGCTTATATAAACTATCTTTTTCATGTGATTTTCCGGCAATTTCCTGCAGTTTTTCCACATAGTTCAATTGTCTTTCTTTGGATTTTCAACTTTTACTCTTTGTTCTGCTATCTTTTCTTTCTGTTTTTGATTCTTTCAAATTCTTTTTACTTTTATATTGTCGTAAAGAGATTTCATAGATCTCGTCAAGCTTTTCAAACTCTTCTGATCTTTTCCCACTTTTTTGCAAAGCTGTTCTTTACATGTCTCAACAATACCTTTACTCTGTTTTACTTTCGCAAATGCAGTATTATATTGCCGATCGATCAATTCCGTTTCTTAACGAAGTGCAAGCATCTCCTGCGTAATATCACTTTCTTTAAAATCTGCTGTTTTGGATGATGTAATGATCCACAAACCGGACATGGATGACCGTCTATCAGATTTCTTGCCAGAAGTCCTGCTTGATTACAGTCATATCGATCCTGCCAGTCTGACAATCGATCTCTGTATTCTTTTCTTTGCATTCTGATCTTAGCATAGACTTCTCCAGCCTCTTCATAAATCTAAGTTTCTCAAAATAAGCTTCTTTCTCCTTACATAATTCATGATTTTTCCTGTCTGAACATGAGAGTTTCAATTCTTCTTTTGCAAATGATCGTATTGTGTTTCAATCTCATCTGCCTGTCTAAGAAATTCTAGCAGTTTTAATTCTCTTTGTCTTTCGTTCTCTTTTTTGCTCCGTTTCTTCCTGCTGTCTGATCATACGTTCTTTCGCATTCTTTAAAGATTCCTTTTTTCTCTAATGCTTCCAACTCTTTATATTGTTTTATCTGTTTTTGTAGTTCTTGAAACCTTAATTCCTTTTATGTAGTTTCGGCAGTTCCTTTTGGATCTGATCATATTCTTTTGATCGTTCGCTGTTCTGCTTTATTTTCTTTTTCTTGTACTATAAGTTCTTTAATTTCTTCTTTTACATCTTTGATCTTCTGTCTCTTCTCCGTTATCTGTGAAAAACAATCCGTTGCTTCTGATATAGTTCTTCTTGTGTTTCTTTTTGTTTCTGGAAATTCTCATATTCTTGTTGTTTTCGATACTGATATCTTTTACTACATCCATAAATTCTACAATTTGATGTTTTTGTTTTAAATACCGTGTATATTCTTCATATTCTTCTGCATCTTTGATACAAAATGTTATCTTCCTGCTCTAACAAAGGTATTCAAGATTCTCATATTCGTATTTACAAGAAAGATGTCTACGTTTGATCTTTTCCTGAAATTCATACAGATACCATGTTCCAAAAATCTTACGAAAGATTTCACTCCGTTCTTTTCCTTTCGCGTAAAGAAGTTTTAAAAATTCTCCTTGTGCGATCATTGAAATCTGCTGATACTGCATACGGTCCATTCCAAGAATTTCTTCCATCTGCGCGGTCACTTGCTGACTTCCTGTTGTTACAATCTCATCTTCTTGATATAATACTGCATACGGAGACTGTCGTGTCATTTTGTCTCCTCGTTTGCTCTTTCGCATATAGGATGGATTTCTTTCGATCTTGTACTGCTTTTGCGATGCGAAAATAAGAATACCACTTTCGTCTCTGTCTCATCTTTGGCAAAATCACTTCTTAGCATATCCTGTTTTCGATAAGAACCACTTGGCTCACCGTATAAAGCAAAACAGATTCCATCAAAAATAGTCGTTTTCCCTGCACCTGTTTCTCCTGAGATCAAAAAAATCCCATCTTTAAATCTGGTAAAATCAATCACTGTTTCCTCTGCAAATGGTCCAAATGCAGATAATATTAATTTTTGCGGTCTCAACGAATCACCTCCTCAAAAATGGATATTGCCATCTGTGCTCTTTTTCATCCAGATCAATATGATTTTGCATTTTATAAAACTGTTCAAATAATTCCATTGGATTTTGATCTGCGATCTGGTTTTCTTTCATCTGAATGGTTTCATATTGCATCATATGACGACGGTTTTAAAGCTGATCTGCATAACATTCGGATAAACCGTACGTACTTTCCCGATCGCATCTAAAATCTGCTCCTCATCCGTCAGAATGACATGCATATAATCTTCTTCATTTCCAATTTCACATTTTCTTTTTAAACAATGATTCTAACGAACATTCCATTTCCCTCATATCACGTAATGGTTTTAGCAAATGATGGGATAGGGAAATCTGCTTTTTTTACTGATCGTAAGGATCGTTGCCTGTTTGTCTTGTGAATTTCTGAAAAGAATATTTTAAGATTGATCCAGCATACCTTACCATTTCACGTCCCATTGCCTGCGGCTTGTGGATATGTCCAAGTGCTACATAGTCAAATGCATCAAATAGACGATAATCAATATTATCAATCCCTCCAAGGCTGCTTGTTTCTGAATCTGACAATTCTGGAGAATTCTTTCCAACCGTTACAAACTGATGCGCCAGCAGATATTCGTCTCATCTTCTTTGATCTTCACTTGTTCCATTAGATGCTTGAAGCATTCTTCATAGGTTTCTGTCTGAATTTTTAATACATGATTGATATACGCTTTTACAAATGGAAGCATATATAAAATTAATATTGTATCCATCTTCCTTGATCGTAATCTTTTCAATTTCCTGATTAAATTGTGATGCAATATATAAATTAGATCGTTTAAATAAGTTTCTTCCAAATGACAATCTTTCCGAAGAATCATGATTTCCGCTGATCATCAATACTTTTACTTTAAGATCACTCAGTTCTTCTAAAATTCATCCAGCAGATGAATCGCCTCGATCGTCGGTATTGCCTTATCATAGATATCCCCACATAATAAAATAACATCTATCTTTTCTTCTTTTACTAATGTAACGATCTGATCCAATATAAATTTCTGATCTTCAATCATGGATATCTCGTTCACTCTCTTTCGAGATGTAGATCTCAAGATGCAAAATTTCATGTCTCTCACCCTCCCTTTTTTCTATTGTAGCAAACTTATATTTTAAAAACAGCTTCCATTTCCCTTTGCTCTAATTTTCCATCTCATAGAGCATTGTTTCCATAAGAATAGCATACCCTTTCATCGGGTCATTTACAAAACATGTGTAACAGCACCAATAAGTTTCCCATTCTGCAAGATTGGACTGCCACTCATTCCTGTATGATGATCCCGTTGGTAAGTTTTAATAATTCTTTGTCTGTCACTTCAATCTCCATACTTTTTAACACATCCTTGTCGGATGGCACGATCTTATTGATCTGGATCTCATATTGTTTCATAGTACCGCTTACATTGGAGAGAATATATAAGCTTTCCCTGGTTTGATATCTTGACGATATCCTATCTTGTATGCTTTTGTTGTTGTTTCTTTGGTATTATTCCATAAATTCCTTTTTCCGTATTTTTTTGATGGAACCTAAAATATTCTCTTCCTTGTATTCAATACTTCCAACAATCTCTCCCGGCGTTCCTGATTTTCCTTTTTTAATGGAATAAATCTGTGGATCCAGCAAACACCTTTGATCTTTAAAAGTGTGCCTGTATCCATATCATAAATACCGTGTCCCAACCCTCCAAATGACGTACCTTTTACATAAGTCATCGTACCGATTCCTGCGTGTTATCCTGATCCATGTTCCAATTTTATACATGTGATCCGTCTTTGAACGTTCTGTGATCTTGATCTGCATCATCTTTGCCTTTCTTTGGACTGTTAATATCACAGATTCTCCTTGACCTTGATTGATTTTTTCGATGAATTGTTTTTTTGATACAATATCTTTTCCATCAATCTTTTTGATATAATCTCCACGATATAATTTATTTTTACTCGGTGCATATTCCATGCTGTTTTCTCCGGTAAACTGATCCGTATCAAGCACAAACAATCCATCTGTCTCTACATAGACACCGATCACTTCACCTCTTGGCGTGATCTTTTGGTCATCTACGACCTTCACTTTAATCTTCTTTAATGGAATCGCGCCAAATAAATTGGTTTTCATTTCATACTGACCCATGTGACATTGTTTGAATACAATGGGCTGATTTAATCGTATCGTTTGATGATCGATCGTTGCACTGACTGGTACATCATAACAAAGAGAGACTGTTTCGCTCTTGTTGATATGAATCGTATCTGGAAGTCTTGCATTGCAGTATTTTATATAAACTGCAGTTATTGCGATTAAATTGATCATAAAAGTAGAATTAAAAATTTGCGGTAAGTGTATTTTTTATTTTTCCTCCTAAAAAAGGACATATCGTCATTGATATATCCTTTTTATTATATGAAGATCACCGCTTACATACTCAGTATAATTTTGTTTCATCTGCCAAAGATTTCATTTCTTTTGCATGTTCCATAGACGTTTCACTCCATTGATCCCCGCTAATCATTCTTGAAATCTCTTTTAACGATTCTGATTCATTTAATTTTCGGATCATTGTCTGCGTATTCTTCTGATCGGTTTGTTTTCTAATGAAGTAGTGACTATCTGCCATCGCTGCGATCTGTGGAAGATGTGTGATCGCGATCACCTGATGATCCTTTGAGATCACTGCCATCTTTTTAGCTACACACGATTGGCAGTTTCCCC
>SCPN01000237.1_pt1 | contig 31900 bp, 44 predicted proteins | sample 6106831 | NCBI WGS metagenome assembly SCPN01 (sample SAMN10720447, study PRJNA508395) | human gut metagenome | isolation source: Participant 1, 0 month
CCTATCCTTATCTTCAATCGCTCCAAAATACAGAAATCCTGCTTTACTAAAGTATTTTAAGACGCAATGCAGGATCATCTATAACATTCCACATTGCCCATTACTACTCCATCCTTGTTTCTTCAGTTATTTCTAAATATTTTGAAAGTATTTTTATTAAAACGATACTCCTCAATTAAAAGTCAACATTTCTGAAATATATTTTTTATCATATTTGTGCCTTAATCTCCACTTGTATCATTTACAATATTGCTTAACAAATTGTCCCTATGTAAAGGCACACTCTACACTTTATTGTTGTTATCTTCCATTTTCCGAGCAATTATAACTTTTCCAATCTACGTTTATCAAATGCTCCAAATTTAGATGCCAGCTCCCGATTTATGATAGATGAGAGAAAATTAGGATTATTATTCTGGAACACTTTCAGACTTTCAAAAAAAGCCGCTTTATTCTCTGTCTTTATATCTGAAAAAGTTGCATCCAGCTTCTGATCTTTTACATTTTTCTCCACATATTCCTCCGACTGCTTTTCGTAATTATCAACCATCGAAGGATTCTTTTTCACTGCCCCTTCATACCAATTTGTAAGGTATTTTAATGCATTAAGCTGTCTGTCCTCATTGCTGCTTTCTTTACTAATCTTCTGATATTCCGTGTATGCACTGCCGTCCATCGTCCTCATCATATCAAGCGCATTTGTAGTCTTTACAAGATTGCTGCCATGTCCAAGATATGTACCTTTCCCTACTCCATAGTCCATATTTCCGTTATTGTCAGCTTTTCCTGCGCTCGCAAGCTTTGCGATAGACTCCATTGCTTCCAAAAATGATTTTCTGCTATCTTCCGGAGATAAAATTCTCTGCCGCATATTCCGCTTTTTTCATACCAAGTGAAATATTTGCCTGCCGTTCTTCCTCTGTCATAGAGCCAGTATTTCCGACAAGGAAATTCTGACGGATGATATCATACACAAATCCCTGTTCCTCTTTGCTGCAGTTCTCTACCGCAGATGCAACCGCCTTGTCTGCACCATACATTCCGGAATATGCCGGAAGTTCTAGTGAGTTATCATCCTGCGTAATTTCTTTTTGGAACGCTGCATTTCTCGCCTCCATTGATTCCCGCTGCTCCTGTGTTACATTGGCATCCACTATACCTTTCTTGTTTTCCACAAGTGCAGCCATTCCATCTCCCGAAAATTCAACAATAACCGCATCTCCATACTGCGAACCGATGTCCTTCATCGCCTGCAGGGTTTCTTCCCTTGACATCTTGTCCATAATCTTATTGCCATGTTCATCTGTAGTGTTAAATTCATACTTTACAAGGGTGTCTTTCTTATATGTACCATTCCCATATGAGGGAATATTCGTTGTTCCTCTGTAAAACTGACTGTAATCAATATTCATAATATACACTCTCCTCTACTTTATTTTTCTCTTAGGTATTTATGAAATACCAAAAGTCTCATAAATACAATATTTTTACCACATAAAACATACTATATTTTTATAGTTTCATACTTGTATATATATCTTATGCAAACATATAATATCTGCCTAAATCATCAACTTTATATACATTATTTTCCTGAGTGGCGCCATAATTATCACCATAATATATCTTTATTCCTTTCAAAATTTTTTGTCCATGCACTTATGTCTGCACAATCATTTTCTGCCGCCAAACATTTTCTGGCAGTAGCATAACAGGAACCCGGCATATCAATTTCCCATGCTTTGCTGAAATCACCATCATACGGAATATATGTAATTCCATTAGGAGTCAAAAATGTAAAACCATCTTTTTCGCGTTTCAGATTTCCTGATATCTCAAGTAAAGCATATAATCCTGCCGTAGACCGTTGCGAACTTACCGGATATTTTTGAAATTCATCGGCTAATTTATTCAGCGTTTCTATATCTTTATCGGATGTTATGATTACCGAAACTCCTTGTGCCTCATTTCCCTTTTATCGACAAATAATTTAACCCTGTCTTTGAATCACGGTTTACTACCAATCCCCCCTGTAGCGGTATTTCCTTTATATCAATATTTCTTTTGTCAGACAAATCATTCAAAAGATTTTTCAGTTCACTTGTCATGGTTACATTATACGAAAATGGCTGATCCATATTAATCAGGAACTCCATTCCTGTTTTCTCATCTCTTTGAATTGCTAATTGATCTTCTCTTATATAAAAATCTTTTCCTGCCTGCTTATCTACAATCTCATATGCTGCTACTCCATTTACATATGTAGCATCTTCGATTTTATATCTTTCTGTTTCTATTGGTAATTCAACATCTTGAGAGATATGCTATTTTTTGTATAAATTCCAAAGTTACTATAATCTGTACTGTTTACATAGGAATCCCTTGTGCTAATCTTATTACTTATACACTCTTGGGCTTTATTCATTGTATCAGAAAAATTTCCTACTGCATTTCTATTATTTTTACTGCATAACATACTTTGTTGTAAGTAACCATTCTCTATTCTCATGATTCTCCCTCCCAATCACTTGGGTTTTATTGAATACTCCATTATAAACTTTAATCTTTTATCTGAAATGTACCGTCTGCTATGACAAACTGTACATTCAATCGGACATAATATCTTTGTGCTGTGTCCGGTTATATGCTAAAATTTCCCGGATATCGCTTGCATAATCCTGATAGGTCAGGTTATCGCCTGGATTATTCAACAGATCATCCAGTGTTTTCGGCAGACCATGTATCGCTGTATTTTCCACGGAGAGGTCTCCAAGCGATACGCTGCCGCCAGATGCCTTATATAAAAATTTTCCCACATCCACCGCAGCTTGCAACAGATATTTTTCTTTATCTGACAACTCCTGTATTTTTGAATCCGTGCAAAATAAATATCCATCAGCTCATCCGAATACTTTGACAGAACATTCTCTATCTTCTGTTTCATTGCATGATCCTGAATACCGTCCACACTTACCTGACCATCCGCCCCAATTTTTATGGAAAACGTGGAATCTGAAATATCAATTCCCGCTTCCTGCAGATCAGCAGATATCCTATCTTTTACTGTGGTATTCATTTTTGCACTTGCATTCGCACGATCCAGCTCTGCTGCAGTACAAAAGATATTTAAAAGGCATTTTCCTGTTCCGTCAGTTCTCTCCTGCTGCTTTTTTTTCCAGTAAATTATGAATCTGCTCATCATCCGGCACTGCCCCACCCTGCATAACATCTTCTGCCTGTTTCTGATGCAGTTTCTCCATCTGCTCTGTATAATAGGCTTTGTACTTCTGCCGGATTTCCTTAATTGCACGCGTTTCCTCAGTATCGGTTAAGCCTTCCTGCATCTGCTTCCTGACTGTCCCTTCATACTTCTGAACCTCTGCCATTTCCTGATAAGCTCCATGGCTTTTATCCGCCTGCGTTGTCTGGAAGGAAAGATGATATTCGGCATCCGGGTTTACCGTCGAACCGTTCTTTGCCTGTACCTTCACGGTATAACCTCTGTTGTCCGAATTCCAGTTCGGTATGGTAATACTAAGACCGCCGTTTCCATTCTCTTTCCCAATGCCGACCTGATTGCCTTCCTCATCATACAAAACCATCTCATAATCACAGCCTTCCGGTATATGATCTAAAGTGATCGTAATATCCTTATTATAGGTATCCTTCGCGAAACTTAATGCCCGGTACTCTGTAATATTGAATTTGTAATAATCCACATCTTCCGTATCCGATAAATTTCCCTTTAAATATCCATCCGGCTTATTGATAAGTGCCGTCAGATCCAGTGTTCTTCCAAACACATCCTGATCCGTATATTTATTGGTTTTCCAGAAATAATCATTGGAAACTTTACTGTTTTCTACTGCTATATTTTTATCAGTGGGTAAACCTTTTTTCTTAAACTCATACCCTACAAGCTGCGTTTGCATTTCTACTGTGCGAGTTTTACCATCTGTTCATTCTCCTTGTGTATAATTACTTTTCATAATCATAATACTTTTCTGAAACTGTACTCATACATATCCGAATACATGTTATCATGCGGTTGGGGCGTCAGCCTTCTATCCAATGCCGCCATATCCACCGTAAAACCACTGTCTGCCACAGAGAACGCTCCATTGCTGAATTGAAACTCCGAAGTAAAATCAGGAATCCCCAGATCACCACTTATCCGGTTATGTCCTATGATATTTATCAATGCATCCTTTATCCGCTCTATCTTGGCATTGTCTTTTGTTTTGTTGATCAGATTAGCGGCTTTTTCCGGCAACCCGCCAATCTTTCCGTCTGGTGTCAGGTAAAGGTTCTCCAGAGAAATATCTTCTCCCGTAACCTTTTAAGTAACGCCTGACTTCCTGCACATCCGTGGCATACTGCTAGGTATTGGACGACAGATTTCCCACACTGTCAGCAATTCCTGTGTAATACTGATACATCCGGTCACTGTACTTTTCCTCTACCAGTTTCTGAACCTGCTCCCGAACCTCTTTGTCTTCAATGCCACTCACCGTTACATTCCCATTGCTTTCAATTTTTATCTGCATTCCCTCCAGCTCATCACGGGAGATACCTTTGCTTTCCAGATCCTTTACAAAATCCTCGGAAAAATCATTTTTCAGTTCCGCCTTCTGCTGTGCTTTCTTAAAATCTTTCAGGTTTGCAAAAATCTTCACATACTCCGTTTCCGCATCATCCAGTGTCTTTCCTTCCGCCATGTCCTGCAACAATTCATCCACTGTGCGCCCGCCTTTGTATTGCTTTTCTTCCGGCAGACTTTCAAACTGCTTCTGGTGGAGTTTCTCCATTTCTTTTGTATAATTTTTCTCTGTATCCATCAGGACTTCATTATATTTGTCGAGGCATTCCCTCCAATTTTCATCTTTCCGGCTGTATGCACCGTGAAGGTTCCCGAATGCCTCCCTTATGGCATCGGTCTTTTCCTGTTCTTTATTTTCCGTAACCTTGAAACTGATTTTATAATAATCATCTGGAGAAACTTCTTCCCCATTTTTGTTTTCTATTTTGATACAATATTTATTGGTATTTGTATCCCAGTTCGGGATGGTCAGTGTTTTCCGTCCTTCCCCATCCCATTCTGCCTTTCCGACCTGATTGCCATATTCATCATATAAGGTGAGGTCATAATCGCAGCCTTCCGGCATGTCCATATAGATTTGGACACCGAAGTAATTCTGTATCGTCCGGTTAAAAGGGGATGGAAAAGTTGTAGAAATCCACATCCTTTTTATCGCTGAGACTTCCTTTCAGACTGCTGGTTTCGTCCTTGATCAGAAAATCCAGATCCAGAAATGTACTTCCCTTCTTGTCAGAAACCTCATAAGTAGTATGCTGTCTGCGATAAGTGTCATTGCTGCCAAGTGTACAGGTATCCTCTTGAAGTGTCATATTTTTCTTAAGCTTTCCCTCAAAATATGCCACTGTTTCCTTCCCTGACATGAAAAAAATTGGTTTTTGGCGAAATGCCGCACCATATGTAGAATGATTACTGTTTATTTCCATTTCTTATCCTTCCTCCCGAAAAATATCTTACCTGTATTCTTGTGCTTTCCTGTCAAAAGATGAGCCTACAGTATAACAGGATTATCCGGTAAAATAATACTGCTTTTCTCATATGCTGCCGCCGCCAACTGGCTATTTAGATATTCGTTTTGTACAGCTTTTCGTCTTGCCTGTGCTCTTTTTACTGCTTCCTTTTCCTGTTTCTTCAAAATTATAGAAATTGATACTATGCATATGTATCAAAACCTACCTTATTTTTAGTTGTCGCTTCTATAGCAATCATATTTTCTGTTTTTTTATCTTCTTTTTCTTTATCCTCTTTCATTCTCTCCAGCCATTTGTCAATTTCTGAATCCGTACCAGTCTCTCCAAAAATGCCACAGGTTGTCATTTCGGTTCCATTATTCGTAAACTTAAACTCCACTGATATCAGTTTACTACCATGACTTATTGCCGCCTTCTGTGCATTTCGTATAACATCTGGCATAATTGCTAAATTTTCCTCAAGCCATTTCGCAGTTTTTTCATCTCCACATGCCTTTTGCATTACACTTCTGTCAATCAATACAGAAGCATTTTTGCATGGAGTCAAACATTTATACTTGTTAGTCAAATACTTTGAATAGTCTGATACATTTTTAAACTTATTGGCTGAATTCATAGTGTATCCTGCATAATAATTCTTTTCACTATTCTTTGATGGCTTTACATTTTCATTTTTTACATTTCCGTATGTGTATGTATTGGCATACGATGATACTCCATTAATTCCCATACTGCATCTCTCCTTTCTATTTAGCCTTGATTTTTTATTTGCAGGCTATTGGGTTTTGTTCGATACGCTTACTGCCATTGTAAAATTTGTCTCATAAGAAGCTACTGCCTGACTTATTGTGACAGTCTTAGCAAACGAACTACTCTCAGCCACCAATCGAGTTCTGACATCCTGAGCGGATAACCTTTTATTTTGCGCATATTCTTCATAAGCTGTTCTTTCCGCTTGTTTTTTCTGAATCCGCTTTTTTTCCTGTTGTTTCTTTACCTGATTTTCTATTCTCTTTTTATTTTCTATTCTGCGCTCCCAAAACTATTTTTGACTTATCATTAAAAATCTTCCCACCATTCCCATTGTTATAACCAGCACTCCACATCTCAGCATGACATTCTTCTTTTGATGCTCCATAATATATTGTAGAAACGCTCCTCCGCATATACCGGACCATTTATCTGGTTGTGACCAACCCACTTGCAAATCATTTAATACCCATGCTTCATACTCTGGATCATTCTTCATTGCTTCAAAACCCGCCTCTGAAATTGTAACAGATATTGACTCGCCTGCTCTTGTGGGGTGCATTGGAATTTGAGATATTTTATTGTAAATGTACTGCTTGTATTCCACCATCGTCATATCTTTAGCAGACACAGAACCTATTTTTGAATTGCCCACTATACTTCCACTAGCTTCGCTCTTTTCTCTTACACTATCCGCAAACCTTGTATCTTCCTTCTTCTGATCTTTAGCCACAATTTTCTGCTGGTACTGATTGTAAGCCCGTGTCATATAGTTCACATTAATTGTATTACTCATAGTAACCTCCTTTGCTTTCTTTATCTAGCCATGAGCAAAACTCCACATACTCAGTATTTATGCATGTTTGCGAGGCATGGCAACTTCTTTTATCACTCAAATTTATAGTAACAACCAGCTCCAAATGGTATAATTAAGTTGTCAAAATCAATTCACCGAGAGGAGGTGATTGTTATCTATCGTCAAGAAATTTTGAAAGACATCCGTCTTTTCACTTCACAACCAGTTGCAAAGTTTTACGATTCACTTTTTCTGAATCTCGATTTATCCTTTGTCCCTGAATTCCCTAAAACCGGACGAAAAGGCTTTTCCAATCATGCCATGATTTGTTCGTTTATCGTTATGAAATGTGAAGGCTTTTCAATGATTACGGATCTTGTTGATTATCTTAACAACAACCTTCTAATCGCCCATTACTGCGGTTTTGATATTTCTGCTCCGTTGCCTTCTTACTGGACGTTTGATCGTTTTCTAAAACAGCTTGATAACGATGTACTTTCATCCATTATGAAATCCCAAGTTCTTTATCTTTCAAAACAAGGTATTGTTGATACATCTTTTATTGGTTTGGACTCTACTCCGATTGCTGCAAACACTTCACAGAATAATCCTAAATCTTTTCTATCCAACAAATTTAAGCCTGATAACCAGCCCAAAGCAGATACTGATTGCAAACTTGGCGTACATACTGCTTCTAACCAAACAAACGAGAAAAAGTATGAATTCTACTGGGGGTACAAAAACCACGTCCTTGTTGACTGTATTTCAGGTCTTCCCATTTATGAACTGACCACTACCGCCAATGTCCATGATTCCACTGTTGCGCTTGATATTTTGGCTGACACACATACCTTTCTGCCGATAACCGATGTACCTTTCTTGCTGATAAAGGCTATGATGTTAAAAATATCTATAATCAGGTCGGGAACTCTACCAAGGCGAATGTATTATTCCATTAAACAAACGATCCACCAAAATCCAAAACTTCTTCCAGGAAATCCTCTGCGATGCCGGGCTTGCCATGTGGAAGGATGGTAAATTTTCTGATAATGGACGTACACGCCAAAATTCTGCTGCCCACTAAAATCAAGCAAAGACGCTGATTGTCCCTGCCATCACAAAATTTTTACAACGGCAAGAAGCATCGCGGCTGTACAAAACACATCACCATTCCCGATTATTTAAGACTCTCCGTCGACAGAGACAGCAAATATTTCAAAAGTAATTACTCTCTTCGTACAGAATGTGAAAGATACAATTCACGTTTCAAAAATACAGGGCAGGAACGTATGTGGGTAAGAAATAAATCATCTGTTACCAACTTGAATACAATTGCCCATATAAGTCTGTTAGCGGTTGCTGTTGCGGCAATCACCACCGGCACAGGGCAATCCTATCGTAAGCTTAAAGCTGTAAAGCGAATCGCATAATAAAGAGCTATTCATATCTCCCCATTTGCGTAGGTTCTGGACTTACGTCAGCTTTGCTATGTCATAAATTCCCATTCTTTCCGATTTACAAAAGCTAACTGCCAAATCCAACTTTTAAATCAATTCGTTTTGCTCATCTCTCTTCTTTATCGGATAAAATAACCTGTTCTCCTAGTCCCATATCATCAAACGACCATATTACGCATACAAAGACCATCTCTTTACAAGATGACCACTGCCTTAAATTCATTTTCATCGGAAAGCACCATATCACCGCCATATTTATCCACAACTGCTTTTACATTTAACAGCCCAATGCCGTGATGATCCCCTCTTTTGCTCTTTATCGTGTCATTTTCAATTTCCACCTTTTCTGTCACAGGATTTCTCACTGCAAATATCAGTTTATGATCTTCGCACTCTAATTTCAGATGAATGACCGCTTTTCCGGTATTTTTCAGTACCTTTTCACTCTCCCGGATTGCATTATCCAGTAAATTGGAGAGCAGGATCACGATCTCTTCCTCCTCCAGACAGATCTCCTGCAAATCCCCTACTTTCAGGATAACCGCTATGTGTTTCTCCTGCATGCTGCGGTACTTCTGGTTTAAAACAGCATTGACCACCGGATGATTTGTGTTGATTGCCGACATCTCGACAGCTATGCTCTCTGTCAGCTTCTGCGTAAAGGAAAGTGCCTCATCTGTGTGTCCATTCTTTATCAATGTCTGGATCGTGGAAAGCTGATTTTTATAATCGTGCATTTTTCTTCGCTGACGCTCATAGATTTCTTCCCGGTCCTGATAATCTGCAATACGATTTTTCTGATTTTGTTCCGTAAGTACCGCAATTTTTATTCTCTCTTCTTTTTCAATGGTATTCTGCATGAACTCCATAAGGATAAGGTTAATCGCAACCAGTCCCACCGAAAGAAATAAAAATACATTCTGCATATCATCGTTTTCTGAATAAAACATAAGAATGAAACCGACCACCGTAAATACAGGAACACAGAAAAACTGAAACCACTCTTTTCCTGTAATCAGACCGTAGCTTTTTCTTGTCTTGCTAAATCTTCTGATAAACAACATCAGAATGATAAAAAGCCGTCTTTGATATCAGTGCCTGTAAAAACCATTTTTCTTGGATTGAACCTCCTCTTCCCAGCAAAACAGTCACATAATCAATCAATACAAGCATTGTATAGTTGATGATTGAAAATAAAAAACTCTGCCGGAAGGAGACCTCATAATAAGCCAGATTTAGGAAAGACATAACCAGTATAATCGGGATACATTTTAACATTCCGATCCATACCCCTGTGACTGTTGCCAGATAAAGCGCTCCGCAATAAACAAAAAATCTGTATCTGTTCCTATACCTGCCATCTCTTTTTTCCATAAAAGTATCAAAAAAGTATAGCGTTCCTTTTACTTCCAGCATTTCCGCAATAAATGCCAATACCCAGAATGTCATGTTATTCTTCTCCCTTATACAGCATATATTCCCTCTTTACCTGTGCATATCGTGCCTTGGGAACCGGAATCTTTTTTCCCGTGGTAAGTGTCATCACATAACCGCTGATTTTTGTGATGTACCTCATATTTACAAGAAAACTTAGATGTGCCCACACGAATCCCATATCCTTGAATTCATTTTCCAGTTCATCCAGTTTTTTATAAATCTGAAACGTACCTTTTTCAGTATAAAATACATTTTTGTGAAGCTCTGTTTCTATATAAATGATGTCATCTGCATAGAGTTTTATCGTTCCCTCCACAAAACGAAATTCGAGAATCCTACGGTTTTTATTAATTTCTGCTATCAAATCATCCATACATTCTTCTATAGTATCTGCAAGGTTATCTTTCAGCAGAAAACGGCTTGCTTTCACCTTATATCCATCCAGTGCGTAATTCATGTATGCCGTCACCAGCACAACCGGAAGTTTTGGATATTTTTCTTTAATCCTCATAGCTGTTTTCAGCCCATCCATCCCCTGCATATTGATATCCAGAAATAATAGCTGACACGCTTCCAAAGCCGATTGTTCTTCGCATAACTGTTCTCCAGAATCATATTCTGTAATAGCAAACTCATAATTCTTTTTTTCACCATAGTCTGACAGCAAATCTGACAGATTTTTTCTGTCATCTATCCTGTCATCACAAATAATAATGTTCATATTTTTCATTCCTGTCTTTGATTTCTCTCATGCCTGTAAACCATACAAGTCTCACCTAGCACTCTTTATTATATCAAACAAATCTTCCGCTCGATCATTCTCCGCATCAAATGACTATTTTTCGCATAGAACGACTATCTCCTATAGAAACGCAGAAGCACTGTATCTCAAACTCTTTGAAATACAATGCTTCCCTGCATTTTCTATATCGTCATGTTGATATTATTACTTTACTATCCTGCACACTCTCTGGGAGTGACTGTATCTATCAAAAAAGAAGCCAGCAGTTTATTCACGCACTACTGACTTCCTATATTATTCATTTTATTTACTTCGCTGCGTCTCAGACAAGTTTTCCATCTTTAAACACAATCTCTTTTATTTCTTAATATGCTTAAAAAGTTTCGTAACAAACAAGGCTTTCAAGAATATAGTGTTTTTTCACTTCTTTTCCTAATTTTACACCCTAAAACTCATCCTACACTGTAGTTAATCCCTCTGAGTGACAGACCGAAAAATATGAATCGGTGACAAGCATCCATCCCCACTGACAAAATCAGTCTTTTCAGTCCTGCTTCGCTGACAAATTTGTCACTGAAATTACAATTCTGCATGAAAAAAGCGGCAATGAAACTATCTTCGTTACCGCTAAAAATGAGCGTCTCCTATAGGAATCGAACCTACAATAGAGTCTTAGGAGAGCTCCAACCTATTGTCACTCTCTGTCAATCTGAGGTAAGGTAAACCCAAGTGGGATACTATATAAAACTGTTTCCGATTCAATTCGAGTTATTCTGAATACCCCCTCTGTCAAGCTCTGTAAAGCTCTGAAAGTTAGCTGATTGTTTGCTCCAGCTAATAATTGGGGAATGCCTTGATATTACCATCGACATCTGTTATATGACCACCATGCTTCGTACGTTCGATCATGGTAAACAGTATTCAATTAAACTTCCTATCGAAAGCACAAGATATTTTCTTGTCTATAAATAATATAACGCATACGAGACGGTTTGTCCATGCGTTTTTGACTGGCAAATTTTATTCAGTAAAAATATCTGTAACCTTTTTTGTAACTGAATCTCCATCATTCCATCATCAAATGATGGAGATTCCAATAGATATTATGGAGATAGACTAATTACTTCATCGTCTTCGCCAGTGAATTGAGCAATGCCCGCATCTCTGGATTTGCCAACACTTTTGCCAGAAGTTCCGGATCGACTTCATCAGCAACAGTTGCATTATTATTTTCCTGCTGTACATGCATCTGTGGATCCAGATTCTTTTTCTCATAAAACGCTTCTTCAAAAAGCTCTGCATTTTTCCTTCGGTCATCATCCAGAATATGAGAGTACACATCCGTAACCATATTGACCTGAGCATGGCCGGAATCACCCTGTACCGCCTTGATGTCTCCACCATTCAATTTCAGCTTATAAGTAACGCTGCTATGACGAAAACTGTGAAATACAACCGGTGGGAGATTATAGTCCTCGATCAGTTTTTTTAAAGGACCACGTATTGCTCCATCTCCGAGAGGAAGACCAAAGGTACTTGCCATAACCAGGTTATAGTCCATATATTCATCACCAAGAATTTCTTTCATTTCATCTTGCTCAACCTTCCAGTCTACCAACATATTAGCAACACTCTTCGGTAAGAATATTTTACGCACACTGCTTTCTGTCTTCGGTGTTTTCAGAATACGGACCGTAGAATTCTTCTTATGATTTGTCGGAAATACCAACAACACATCTTTTCCATCCAATGCATTTAAAGATTCTTTTCTTATACGCTGTGATTCTTTGTTGATGAAGACATATGCACGGTTTTCTTCAATTGCCTCAGGAGAAATATCTACACAATCCCAGGTAAGACCAAGCAGCTCACCAAGTCGCAGGGAACATGAGAAAGATAGATTAATTGCGAGCTTTAATCGTTCATCTTCACAGACACTGAGCGCATACATTAATGTATCCGCTGTCCAGATGTCTCTTTTTTGTGATTTATGTTTTGGTACAGTCGCATGGGTGCAAGGATTCTTCTCCATCAACTCCCATTTCACTGCCTGTTCAAAACAGTTTCTAAGCAGCTTATTAATATCCCTGACCGTACTGGAAGATACAAATTCATTTCGACTGGTTTTATTCAATGGATTGATAACTGCACGTCTCTTCAAAAGACTCTGATAATATCTTTCGATGAAACGGGTATTGATCTCTGAGAGTTTCGTATCACCAATGATCGGAAGAATATAGTTATTGATAAGAGAGACATTTCCTTCATATGTAGAAAGCGCCCAGTTTTCTTTGCCATAAAGTGCAACATATTCTGTAATAAGCTCGTCCAGTGTTTTGCATTTACGGACGACAAATGATCCCATCTCTTTTTTATATTCAATTTCTTTTTTTCTTCTTTTAGCTTCGGCTTTTGTTTCATAGGTTTCCCATTTTCTGTTTTCTCTCGCCTTTTTCATTCGTATAAGAATAGATTACATTGAATTTTCCGTTTCGTTCTCTTATTGATGCCATATTATTGCATACTCCTTTCCAAATCTCTTTGCTCCATCCAGTCCTCAAATTCATCCCGACGGATCCTAACTCGACTGCCAACTTTTATTACGGTGAACTTTCCTGTATCCGCCCACTTGTTGATCATGCTTCTGCTGACCTTTGCCAGATAGGAAGCTTCATCAAAAGTAAGATACTTTATATTTCCATTGCTTCCTCGTATTCCGGTCTGTGATAATTTCTTCCGCCGGAAATTAGCCAGGGCAATATTCTGTTCCTGTGCAAGTTCTTCATAATCATTCGATGGATCCAGCTTATACCGATCCTGACCTTCCAGGAATTTTTGAAAACTCTCTTTTGTGATCCTTTTCTTTTCTGCAATCACAATGAATTCAAAAAAATGACTATACTTCGGATTATCAAGAATTGTATATACTGCGCTTCTGGTTGTTCCAAGCAGCTGTGCCATCTCAGGCATTGTAATTGTTGCATCTTCCAGAAGAGCGTCTTTTTCTCTGTCTTCCTTTGTTCGATACCGGGACTGGCTTTTATACCAGTTCTGAAAAGATTCTTTGGTATTCGTTTCCAGTAATCGACAATAACAGCTTCCATTTGATTTTTCTTGAGTAAATCATAAACAAGATACTCATCAACACCCAACAGATCCGCAACTTCCTTAACGGAATAGGACCAGGATTTCAATTCTTTCCCCGGTTCTTCTCCGGTAACTTTATGGTATTTAATCTGATTGGCGTACCATTTTTCAAAGCTGGCAATATTGATTCGTATCTTTCCGGCAATCTCTTTAGATTCAAAAACATTTTTATGCACCAGCCAGTATCGATCTGTCTTTTTTAATCCCAGCAGCTTTCCCATTTCCGGCACGGTCATCCAGGTTCTCTTTTGTGTCGGACGCCGTTTGTAAGGACTGTCTTCTGATATCTTTGAAATGATCTCTTCAACAGCGTCCATTTCCGGAACTTCTTTTTGTTTCATAATTGCTGTTGCCATTTATTCTTCACTTCCTGTCTTTTTTAGTGTTAGTGTTTTTTCTTATATCATATCTCAAATCCAGATAAAAATTTAGGATGTCGATTGCAGACAAAATCTGCCTGATCAACACCCTGTTTTTTATTGTTCCAAGTTATCGAGCCAGTCATCGAAACTCTTCTTAGAGATGCGATACTTTCCGCCATCCAACTGGATCCACCGGAATTCCTTTTTCTTTAAAAGGTTATAAATAGTAGGTCTGCTGACTCCTAAGATTTCCTGTAACTCTTGAACTGTATAACATCTTTTTTCTGACATTTCTTTATCCTCTTTTCTTTGAAATATGAAAGAAAAATTATCCCTTCATATAACGAAACGCTCAGAGCATGTTTTACAGTGGTCAAAAGCAAATTTTTTTACTTTTTTTCTTACGAGTTTTCTTTAATGCAACTCGTAACATTAGATTTTTACATTTTTCATGAAATTAAGTAAAAAAAAGAGCATATGGAATTGAATCCATACACTCTATGATTACTGGAACTTTATTTCATTTTTAATTCAACAAACTTGAATTTACCTTCTGCTCATATAAAATATATCAATAGCTTTACTTGCAAACTCTGCTGTGCCAACTCCTCCAACATCATCAATATTTTCCGTAAGTTCTCCTCCACCGGCATACATTCTTCCAAGACCGCATAAAATCTTATCAGAACATGTATAAAAATGATCTGTAATGTAATCCTGAAGTTTCCTTACCTGCAACTGCACCTGTTCATCTTCTGGATCCATTTCTTTCATTTGTCCGAATTCAACAAATAATTGCATAAACTCATTTGCAACAGTAGCTTCATCGTCTTTCGTCCAGTTCTTTGTTTTCTCTTCAAACTCCTTATACTCAGAGGTTTGTCCCCATTGTTCTTTTGCTCGTTTAGAATACTCATCAATCTTTGTTGTATCAAATACTTTAAAATCCATATATTTCCTCCTATTCCTTTTATTCCTCGAGCGAAACTAATAAGATTTTCAAGATGCTCTTTTTTCATAGTTAGCAATTCAATCTGCTGCTCTAATGCTTTGTTCCTGTCAAAGTTAGGGGCATCAATTATCTTTTTAATCTCCTTAAGCGGAAATTCCAATTCTTTAAACAGTAAAATTTGTTGCAGCCTTTCCAAGGATGTATCGTCATACAACCTATAACCTGACTCTGTATATTCAATAGGTTTTAAGAGACCAATGGTATCATAATACTGCAGAGTGCGTATACTCCTCTGTAATTTACTTACCTCATTCACTGTCATCATTGTCATTTCCTCCTCTCGATAAACATATCGTAAACTATTACGTTGCGTAGGAGTCAATAGTTTTTCAAAGAAATTTTCAAAATTAACAGCTTGATAAATCCCGATTTCTCAGTTTCAAAAACTGGAAGTTGTTTATCCAAAATGAAATGGAATAACCATATCAAGTAAAACTGCAAGAACTATACTAATCGTTCCCATTAGCGCAGAACTTTTCAATGTGTCCCTCCTCAAAACAGTAAGTCCGATAATAAAGACTATCACTTCCAAAACAGATTTTGCATTAAAATACCAGCATCCATATACAAAGCACATATTGAACAATACTGCCAAAATCAGCGCCGATAGTATAAGTGCCAGTTTGCTTTTCCCCCTTGCATACCAGCAGGCAAAAGACAATAATGGAGAAACAGCTGTAAATCCAAACCAAATCACCGCATAACTTCTTGGAAAAAATCCTGCAATATAGTTTGAATACAAATAGTAACTTGCAACCATACCAATAAAGAATGCAAAAACATTAATGCTTGCTCTTATTGCAGAATTACTATAAATAGAAATACACAGTGCAATCAATACCCAAATTGCAAAACGCCCAAGGAAATTATGAACATCTAATGCTCCATCTATTGCCATAAGCACACTTGGGAAGTTCAGCTTGACGAAAATCCAAAAATTTTGAAAAAGTCCCCAAAGCTATTCCAAGGAACAATACAGCTATAGTATTTATAATTTTTCTATTATTAGATATTGGTTTTTCTACATTCCTGATATCATTCAAAAAACTTTATCATAATTACCCTCACAATTTCCGATTTTTCGTTCTCTGCGACTTCCCAATAAACGGGAATTTATAGTCCTCTCAAAACCAATTTGCTTTTTCTTCTCGAAATACGGGAATATCACTATCTCGATATGGATTGTAATTATGAAGATTGCAACCAAACTCTTTTAATGATTTTATTTTGTTATCCATTGTCCATACAATTAAAGATATTCCGTCAAATTCTTCAACATTTCCATTATTCATTTTGCTTTTAAAATACCACTCCACGATTGTTTGATTGCCTTGATGAAAAAATTGCTTAATCTCCCAGACAAGAACACTTCCGCGTGTATTCCATTCGTCAAACCAGTGCTTTACCGTTTTGCGGTTTTCATATTTAGGACTCCAACTCTCAGTATATACAACATCATCTGTAAAATATTGTCAATTCCTAAATCTGCTTTCTTAATCCACATATCAAACCATAATCGGATAATTTTTTCTCTCTCGTTCATAAAGTACCTCCATAACTTCCGATTTCTCAGTTTCAAAAATTAGAATTTGAGCAAAAGCCCAAGGGACTAATGTCCCCTATGCTTTTCTCTTTTCTTTTGCTGTTTCAGTTCAAACATTCGCAGTTCGTCCGCTTCTTTTTTCTCACGGCTCCTCACTTTACGCTCCTGTTTATTCTGTTCCTGCTGTAATTTCAATGCCTGCTGCGATTTTGTGCCGATGCCTGTTTCCTGCATCTGTTTTTTCGCTTCACGTTGCATCCTTTTGGGATTTCTTTTTATATCCTTTACAACAGTTTCAACAGCCGGACTGAATTTCAAACTAAAATAGTATTTTTGAATATATTCCTGCACTTCGTAATCCTTTGGTTCTGCACCAAATGTTACCTTCGCCACAGATAGTTTACCATCTTCAATACGTTCAAATACACCTACCCAAAATGGTTCTTCAAAATATACCGTCAGTTTTCCACTTGCTTTGTCCATAAGAATCCCTCCTAAAATGAATTGAACAAAGAATGGACAACCCGGAGGGGCAGGTTACTTACCCTATTTGCATAGGACGGCTGGGCTACCTACCAGCTCTAGTACATTTTTAATGTACATTGCGTTTTTATCTTTGTATTTATAATCAAGCCATATGGCACGATTAACTTATTCGGTCAATACCGATTTCTCAGTTTCAAAAACTTAAAGTTATCTTTTTCTTCCTAAATATCTGCATACTTTTGATTTGTATTGCAGGTACTCATTTCGAATGCTACAAACAAAATCTTCCTCTACATTGACTATCTGCAAATGAAAAATACCACTGCAAAACCGTGGCAGAAACAAAGGAACCAATTAAGAACGAAAACAATATTCCTATATACATTAAATCAAAACCCAAAAATGCAGGATTTCTGCTAATAGAATAGATGCCCGTTGTTACCAAACTGGTCTTTTCTTCTTTTTGCACACCTGCTCTCCAATTCTCCTTCATTTGTGTAACAGAAACAATAAAAGCAAGTACACCTAACATTGTTATTACAACTCCTGTAAATTGCAACACAATATGTGCTGTTCCCGAATAAAACACAATACTGATAATTTGTATTACAGGAAGCAAATATGTGATTATTTTAAGAGCCACTTCTATAAATTTGACAAATCCCTCTTTTCCTTTTCCTAATTGATCTGTCTTTATGCCTTGCTTTTTCTGACTAATCAGCTTTGCAAAATAGCAGATGTAGAACACTGCCATCAGTGAAATTGTAACAATTTTTATTATCATCATGTACCCCCAAATCCCGATTTTTCGCTCTCTGCGCCTTCCCAATAAACGGGAAGTTGGTTACTTCTTGTAATTCATTTTCTTACTTAATACCCCAAACAAAGCCAATAAAAATATTCCAATTCCAAGCAATACGCCAGCTACTTTCATTAATTCATTGTTTGTATACTCTGTATCCGGAAGAATCCCATACTTGTAATAAGAATAACTAACATGGTCTGTGGTATATGCAGCTATGGAATCTCCTACATTATATTCCGAATATACAAATCCCGGTACTTGCATTCGCTTGTGATAATCATTCACTTTTCCATTGTTGTAGTAGAAGAAATAATTCTGAGATATCGTATCAGCCGAGGCATCTTCAGCCCTTTTACCTGTAATCACAATATCCTCCATATAGTAATCTTCTCCCAGTACCATCTCTTCCATTTGTGTATTAAATGCTTTAGATGTCAAAAGTATATTTATCCAGACTGTAATGAAAGCTATACTTAAAATAATGAAACAAATCCAAAACAAAATTTTCTTTTGATTTCCAGTTAATATTTCTTTTGATTCTTTGTGCTCAACCAATTTATTACTCATTCCATAATACCTCTAAAGTACTTTTTTCTTCTTCCTTCCCTTCGTCCAAGAAGTGTATCTCACTCAAAGAACTCGGTCAATCCCGATTTCTCAGTTTCAAAAATTGGCATTTATCGTCTTGTTCCATTCTTATCAAAATTCTTTTTTAATGCTATTTCTGTTGGGAGAATAGACCCAATTAAAGGAATAAGTTGAACACCACAGATAATTCCTCCTATACTCCCAACACAATCTTCATTTTTTCCAATCACTAAAAGCATGAATATTACTGTTATCGGCAACATAACCATTCCACAGACATACCAGACTTTACCACAATATTTATGAGCAAATTCCCATGTGTCTTTGTTCTTCATAGACATCGAAGTCCGATATCCAAATACTGAATTTATTTCCTTTGGAGCCTTTTTCATAAAATATCTTCCAAAACCAATCATCGTAAATGGAAGAAGCAAATCCATAATCAACATAAAAATCCAAAACCCCATTGTAAACCTCCTTTACTACAACTCCCGATTTCTATTTTCGTTTCCATAGCATAGTGTACTCTTTTTCACCAGTAGCTTCATCCAAGCCTTCACATTGAATAATGAACGCTTCTCTTTGGTAAAAAGAAATTGCTCTGGCATTCTTCTGGTATACATTTAATCGTAAGCTAACTTTTTTATCCTTAACATAATCTAATAAAAGCTTACCTATGCCACATGACTGCATTTCATCGGAGACAAAAATACCTTCTATATATTTATCATTTAGTCCTACAAATCCTTGTATCATTTTATCTGCTTCAAACACATAAACTTCGTATTGTGACATCATTTCTTTTACTAATTCATAATTACTTTTCCAGTATTGATTGGAAATAAAATAATGTGCTTTCAGATTTGTCTTTAACCATATGTCAGCGACTCTATCGATATCTCCGTTCAGCAACTTTCTAATCATAACAAATTTTCTCCACAACTACATCCTTTATGCTTTTCTCTTTTTTTTCTATTCTATCACAAGCTCACCATTAATCATTATTTTTTTTGATATTTTTTCTTTTCCCCCACTGTAAAACAGTCTCTGAGCGTTTCGTTATATAGAGGGGTACACATACAGAGCAAGATCCACCCATGTTTAACAGTATTGCCATTTGGCATCCTGTTCTCCTATGGGTTTTATCTTGATGGGGATCTCCCCATACCCTCTTCATAACAGACGTTTCACTTGTCTGTTGGTTCCACCTAAAGGTGTTCACAGCGCTATTTCTAATATCGGAAGGGACAGCCGATATTGAAATACGTGGATTCACGGCGGGAGGAATAGTCTCAGCGAAAGGAGGAGTATGAGAACAAAAAACAAAGATAAAGAACTGAATCACAGACATTTTATAGGATTACGTCTTACAGATGTCGAACTGGATTTATTAGACCAAGGCGCTGCTTGTTTATCTGTTAGCCGATCAGAATATCTGAGGAAACTTCTATTGGAAAAGCAAATCAATCACCAAATTGAAGTTGTTGCAGACATGAATGATCTCAGAAAACTGGTCAGTGAATATGGAAAAATCGGATCGAATCTCAATCAGATCGCCAAGCATTTTAACAGTGGTGGCAGTCAGTCTCGTGCTATAGAAAATGAAATCCATCAGTGCATCACGGACTTATTCCTATTGAGAAAAGAGGTACTGAAACTGGCAGGTGGTATGAATGGCAATCCTAAAACACATTAAAAGCAGAAATGCTAATTACTCGGCTGCTATCAATTACCTTCTGTTTGAACATGATGAAAAAACGGGGAAAAGATTGTAGATGAATCCAGACGAAGCATCCTGCGAAAAGAGTTTTATATGGATGGACTGAACTGTGATCCGATGTCTTTTGACAAGGAATGTGAACTGACAAATGCTCATTTTCATAAGAATAAGAAACGTGAAGATATCAAAAGTCATCACTACATTATCAGCTACGATCCAGCCGATGTTACAGAAAACGGACTTACCGGAGAGAGAGCACAAGCAATCAGTTTGGAACTTGCAAAGCAGATGTTTCCCGGATATCAGGCACTGATAGTTACTCACACCGATGGCCACAATGAATCCGGAAATATCCATACTCACATCGTTATCAACAGTGTGCGAAAGACTGCAGTGGAAAGACAGTCATATATGGATAAACCACATGAGGAAGCCGCCGGTTACAAGCATCGTTCCACTGATAAATTCATGAGCACTTTTAAGAAAACTGTCATGGATCGGTGCCAACAGGAAGGACTTCACCAGATAGATCTTCTTGCTCCGGCTGAGAAAGAAAAATCACTCAGAAAGAGTATATGGCACAGAAACACGGCCAACAAAAAACTTAATGAGATCAATCAGAAAATCATCGAAGATAGTCTCAAACCAACATCCACCGTGTTCCTTACACAGAAAGAATATTTACGAAATGCGATTGATGAATGTGCTGCCACATCCAATAGTTTTGATGAATTCCAATCTAAACTTCTGGAACAATTTCAGATCTCTGTGATTGATCATCGGGGCAGATACAGCTATCTTCATCCTGATCGACAGAAGCGGATTACTGAACGTGCACTGGGAACACGATATGGAAAAGAACACCTGGAACAGACCTTCTTACGCAAGGATCCATTGACCATTCTCTACGTCAGATCTCACCTGCGCCTGGTTGTAAATCTCCAGACAAATGTGAAAGCAATGCAGAGCCCGGCTTATGCTCATCGGGTAAAACTTTCTAACCTGCAGCAAATGGCAAATACCATTATCTACGTGCAGGAACATGGATTTGATACGCAGTCAGATTTGAAAAATACACTGGTTGCATCAAAGCAGGAATTGAAAGAAATGCAGACACAGTTTGCTCAGCATCGTTCCGATCTAAGGATCCTCAACGATCAGATCCGTTATACCGGTCAGTACTATGCGAATAAGGAAGTTTATTCCCAGTTTTCAAAAGCAAAGTACAAAGGAAAGTACCGAAAAGAACATGCGAAGGAAATTCAGAAATATGAAGAAGCCAGAAATTGGCTGAAATCCTTTTATCAGGATGGAAATATGACAAGCCTAAAAACCTTGACTTTGCAAAAAGAAAAACTGCAACAGCAGATAGCTTCCGAAGAAGAAGCAATAAGTAGCTTGAAAGAAAAATTAAAAGATCTGGATACTGCCGATCAGAATGTTGATGCCATTCTTCAGATGCAGATACCAGAACCAGTAAGATCAAAAAACAAAGATCTCGAACGATAACTATCACAAAACAAAGGAGGAACTATCACATGACACAAGAAGAATTTAATATTGTATTTGAACTTCAGATGAGAAAGTGTGCCGATATTCTGGCACATAAAAAGAAAGAATATACCGGTGACAATATTGACCGTCTCAGTGCATTCAAGATTGCTGCCGCCTTACAAAACTGCGATCCAAAAGCAGCACTGGCCGGTATGATGTCGAAACATGTCGTATCCCTTTACGATATGTGTTATTCCACTCTGTTACATTTTGACATGGAACAGTGGGATGAAAAAATCACAGACTGCATCAATTATCTGATCCTTTTAAAAGCTCTGGTAAAGGAGGAACAGGCCTATGGATCACATTGAAACAGCTATCTTAAACTGCTATGGAATCCGGGAAGCAGAACAGAATATGGTCTTTGCTGCCAGACTCACACAACACGGTCATACGATCCAGAACATGGCAGATCTGATGGATCTTTACCGTCAATCCTACAGTCAGAAGACTGTAGAAAACATTGCAGGGCTTCCGCATCCAACCGTGCAGAAATTCATGGTCATTACCGTAGCTGTTGTTGGTGCAAGCAGACGCTTCCTGGCACAGATCACAAGACATCAGAATGAAGTAAAGTACATGAGTGCATCTCTGCAGTACAGCAATTATTCCGGTCATGCTGCATTTGCTATTCCATATGGAATCATGAAAGCAGATAAAGAAATCCAGGATATTTACAAGAAAAGCTGTCAGTCAGATCTGGATCATTATGCAGAGCTTTGTGCCTTAGGCATTGATCATGATTCAGCCGGATATGCCACACCTCAGGGACTTCGAAACGTACTGATCATCAGCGCGACACCTTACCAGTGGAAGCATATGATTGGTCAGAGAACCTGCAGAAGGAATACGGATGAAACCAGGATTGTGATGCTCTATATCTGGCAAAGATTGTACAAATTAAGCCCGATTCTTTTTGCACCGGATCTTACCGGTCCATTCTGTCAGAGAGGAAGCTGCATGGAAAAACAGATGTCCTGCCAGAATCCTATTTCAAAACTTTGGATGCCTGCAGATATCTTAAAAAGCAGATTATCCATTGCTGATCCGGAAGGAGATGAGCAGCCATAAAGATTAAACTGATTGACTTTGGTCTGAAAGCAGATCATCATCCATTCCGGCCACATGAAAATGATGCCGGTGCTGATGTATTCATGCCTTATGATTGCGTATTAAAACCAGGCGAGGTTGCAAGAATTCCGCTTGGATTCGGTCTCATCATCCCAGATGGATTTGCCGGATATGTCTTTCCACGAAGCAGCATGGCAGCAAAAGGACTGGTATGTGAACTTCCACCGATTGACTCCGGTTATCGTGGTGAAATCCATGCCATTATAAGCAACGTGAGCACATCTTCTCAGACCATTCATAAAGACACACGCGTCGGTCAGCTGGTGATTACACCGGTCGTGATCGCAGATTTTGTCCTGGACCTTGGTGAAGAACGAGGAACTGGGGCATTCGGAAGCACAGGAGAATAATACTATGATTACATTTGGAAGAAAATTAAAACACTTAAGACAAAAAAATCATCTCACCCAAAAAGAACTTGGCATGGCTGTTGGATTTCCCGACAGCTGTGCTGATGTCCGGATTGCTCAGTATGAAAGCGATGTCCGAACACCAAAAGAGGATCTTATGAAAATCTTTGCATCAACACTCTGTGTTCCGGTTGAACTCTTTACTGTACCGGTACTCTCAGAACCTAGGGAATATGAGGCGGCGGAGTATTGGAGGTATGAGTTAGGGGCGGAACTAGATTAATTGTCGTATACTGAAATGAGGCAACGGATTATCCGCTGCCTCGCTTTTATCATTTTGAGGGTAATTGAAAATATCCTCCTGTGTTGAGCAATCCTCTTTATCTGCATATCTATATATTTCATTTTATTTCTGTTCCATCGATAAAAAGCACATATTTATCCGGATTATGAACAATATCATAATCTTTTCCATATTCAATCGGTCTAAATTCTATCTGCATAATGGATTTTCCATTTTCGATATCTTCTTTCCAAGAATATACGGTCATATCAAGGCTGGTTGCATATCCATGATCTGTAGAAAATTTTATTGAATGAAATGAATTCTCTTTGTACATTTTTAAAAGCAGTCTTGCAAATGCTTCTTTATCAGAAATATTTTTTCTGTTAGCAACTACTGTAAGATTTTCATCTCTATTCATAGAAAAACTGCCAACTACATCTGGCTCACCTTCTTTATACTTTAATAAGCTTTTTCCAATTATCATTCCAACAATAATCGAAAAAACGATAGCAACAAATACAAGTGTTATATTATTTTTCTTCATTTTATTAAGTTCCTCAGAATTATATATAAGTCTTTAGAACTACTATATCATATTTTCACGTTAAACCAAATAAAAAAGAAGAGCAATAAGCCCTTCCATCTTCTTATTCATGTATTTATTCCACCAATGCCCTCACCGCATTGATAATTCTCTGTTGCTTTTCTTTAGGTAGTTTCTCTATCATTTCAGATAATTCATTCGTAACGCCAGTAACCGAATGTGTCACAACATCAATCAATAGTGTATCTGCTGAAACATCTAATGCATTTGCAATCGCAATAAAGGTATCAAGTTTTGTTACTTTCAGTCCTCTCTCTATAACACTTACATGAGTTGGACTTAAGTTTACCAGTGCTGCCAATTCTTCTTGTGTAAGATTCTTAGCTTCCCTTGCAGCTTTTATTCTCTGACCAACCGCCTTTAAATCCATTGTGACACCTCCTTTAGAACGATAATTCGGTCTAAAAATAGTATAACGATTGATCTTTAAAACATACAGAATCTACAGATTGTTAACTTGTTCTTTAGAACTATTTTAAATTAAAAAGGCCCAAAAGGGCACTTTCCATTTTGAGCCTATACACTTTATCAACTAACGTATTTTGCTTTCATTTTTCCTCATGGTCATGAGGCTTTTTTCTCTTAAATCGCATTCTATGAATCCTTCAATTGCTCTTTCTGTTCTTCAATAATTCGTTCTGTTGCTTTATGAATTCTGTCCTTAGAATAGGGTGGTCTTAAATTCAATGACAACCGTCCTTTTTTGATCATATACGTTTCACTTCCATCCTCCGAAGATCCTTTCAACCAGCAATCATCCGGATACTTCTCAGCAAAGGTCCGTAATCGTTTCTGCAAGCTCTGATTGAAGGTATACACATCATAGAATCCGTCATCTTCATTGGTCAGAATAATTGTTTCTTTTTCACACTTTAACCTTCGCATATTCTACCCTCGCTTTCTTTCCATTTCCTGATCCAGGTATTTAGGTATCGGCTTTCCAGACCGGCGAGCAATGGCAATCTGTTTCTGATGCAGACGTTTGATCACGGATCTTCGTTTCTTAGGTTTTCCATCCTGTTGATTTCGGAGGTCTGATTGTTGCTGCTAGCATCAGAGGTCTTTTCCTGATTCTTCTTCTGATTATTCACCAGACCGTCCACCATATCATAATTGGCTTCGGTACCGGATTCTCGGCTCCGTTCATATGTGCCGTTCTGGTAGAATTTCTGGTAATGTTCCAGACGGATTTTACCATCTTGTTTTAGCTGTTCGACCAGATTTAGCGGTACTTGCTGTTGGATGTAATCATGGATCTTTTGTTTTGTCTTTTCATCGAATTTCTTACATTCTTCGACAACCATTTTTCCATAGGCATCCAGGATAACACCCTGGGCCTGATCTCGGTATACCTGATGTTCCATCAAATAAAACTGTTTTCCATCAATAATGATGGTGTCTGTTGCAATCCAGTTCCCCTTTTTCCCATCAATCTGATAATTCTCAGTTTCCATAGTGATCAGTGCACCGGATGTGTTGATACGAATAAATCCGGCCAGATACTGTGGATAGTTCTCATCTACATAGTAGCAGCTGATTTCTCCATTCTTGTTCAATACAAGCACGTCACTGACTTCGCATTGATTTTTCGTCCGTTTCCAGATGTCAGCGACTTTTTCATTTTCCTGCATTTCATGAATCGAGACTAATCGGTAATTTTCGACAGTAATCGACACATTCTGCTGTCTTGCCTCTTGATATGGCAGATGCCACAGTGCTTTTCCTGCTGTCTGCTGATCTACTCGGTAGACTGCAAATTGATTAAGCTTCATAGGCATCGTTCTCCAAGTTATTCAGATAATAATTCAGATCCAGAGAATAGTAGTATTTGTCTTCGATCTGCTGTAATTTTCCAACTGTAGAATTGATGATCTCAATCATTTCATCATTCTCAGGATCACTTTCTTCCTGTTCCAAAACTTCCAAAGCTTCTTTCAGTGTTTGGATTGTTTCTTCCTTTGTGTGCTGCTGGAAGATAGCAGTAATAGTCAGTTCGTTTTCTTCCAGGTTTACATTTCTCATAGGCTCATTTCCCCCCTTTTCTTTTTCGGTATTGGTTTCATCTGTATATTCAGCTCCTTCTCGTTTTTTTCTTTGCTTATATTTTTTTCGTTATCCACTTTCTTATTGGATTCCAGAGGATTTTCAACATTTGAATGTCTTTCTTCCAAGTACTTTTCCACACGACTGATTGCATTTTGCACATAAGAATTTTCTCTAAATCCAGGAATCGAATTCAAAAATTCTTTCTGTATTTTTCCTTCGATCATCAGACTCTGCATTCCTTCATAATCACTTCCGTCTTTCAGATCAAAGCCAACACATTTCAGTCCATGCATACGTTCTGATGGGATTTTCTCATAAGCTTCCAAGGCTTCTGGTAATGTCAGGTCATAATGTACTTCACCCATTACAGGAAATTCAGCACATTCAGCCGCATAAAAGCTGATACATGTAAGATCATTTTCATAATCCACATTTTCTATTTCTGGGACAATATCGAGTATTTTTTCTCTTTGTGCTGCAAACTCTGGAAGTTCTGCAAATCCAAATCGATCCACGTAATATGCCTGCATATCCCCACCACGGTTTGTAATGATAACATCACTGACCGACATAGAATGTGCTTTATAATCTGCCGGTGGATTATCATTGAATATCGCGTACAAATCATCCAGCTTTTCATTTTCATGTAATCTGCCAGAATAGACACATTTATAATTGGCCGCATCGATTGTAATGCCATCTTCTTTGACCATTGCCATATTCATAAATAAATGTTGTTTTCCCGGTGTGCCTTCATCCACACGGTAAATCGCATAGCGGTCACCATTACCTCTGAACATTTCTTCCTCTAGGGTATAATCAAACTTAAATGGATACAAAGCCCGATCAACTCTTTCCGAAATATCCGTTCCTTCTGCAATCGTATCTTCCAGCCAATCTTTGATATCTTCCCATGATTCAAACTGCAAATACCCAGCAATTTCATGTGTCCCATCCGGTGCCAGTACAATATGTCCCGGTTTGCTTTCCCGATAATCATAGCGGTATCCGGCTGCTTCCAGTGCATCTACCAGAATGCCGTATTTTTCATGTAATTCTGTTTTCTGTTTTTCTTCAAGAATGATTTCCAGCTCTTCTGTAAGCTGATCAATCATTTCACCGGCTGTCTTGCGAATCACATCCATAGATGTTTTCATTTCCTTCATTTCCCGGCTGCTACTCCAACCCGCAATGTAAGGAAAACTATAGTCCGATGTATCCAAACCAAAGGAAGAGCACACACAGTAAGCAACGGATTCAGCTTCAACCTCTTTTGTCAGTCGGTCTTTTTCTAATCCAAGACTTTCCATGATCTCTCTGTCATGCAGTTTTGCATGGGCGGTTTCATGAATAGCTGTCTTTAAGGTCTGGCTTTCACTGAGTCCTTTTTTTATCACGATTTCCTTGTCTGCATTGTGATAATATCCATTGGCATTGCCATCGATCTCATCGAATCTTATCGGCACTGGGGATATTTTCTGAATAGCCTGCATGAAAGAATCAAAATCCTGTACAGCCGCAGTCAATAATTCCGGTGCCAGTGTCTGGATTGGTTCCCCGGATGTCTGAGCAATATCAAAGACGGTAACTGCTTTAAAATGCGGAACTGTAACTTCCACCTGTTCAGTCTTAGGTTTTCCATCGGTTCCCATGATCGGTCGCTGATTTTCATCCAGAACCTCTTTTTCCTTCATTTTCTTATATGGTGCCGGTGCAATGATTGTAATTCCTTTTTCACCTTTCATGACCTGTCTCCCCATAGACTGCCAGTTTTTGTAGCTGGTAACAAGTGTGGCATCCGGTCGCTGCATAGCGATTAGCATTGTATTGTTAAAGGAATAATTGTGAAACTTTGCCATGGTTTTAAGAAATTCCTTATATCGGTTACTTGTAAAAAGTTCTTCCACACCGGATTCCAGTGACTGCATAATGCTGTCCATATCTTTTCCCTGAACCGGTAATGGAATTGTTGCTGTCTGCACCGTTGGAATATCTCTTACGTTATCTTTTTCTTTTGTATCTGTTACTTCTTCATAGGGTGCGATGGCTTCTGTCACCATTCCTTTAGTTAAATCAATGTCTTCAACACGAGTTGAAAAACGGATCCTGGCATCTGGAAATTCTCCTTTATCTCGAAAGGAATAGTAATTTCCATTCCGTCCTGTAATGATGTGATCAACCAATGAAATTCCCATCAATTCACCTAATTCCTGCATTCTTGCTGTAGTCTGGATATCCGATGTAGATGGTGTCAGATTTCCGGACGGATGATTATGAATGAGCATCATTGAATGAGCATTAGAAAGAATTGCACTCTTAAATATTTCTCTTGGATTAATCAATGCTTCATTCAGCGATCCTACAGATACGATATTCATATTGATCGGTGTTAAATCTGCCTGTAAATTAACGATACAAAAGAGTTCCCGATCCATCTGAGAGAGAAATTCATTCATAACACGAATGGCTGCATCTGGATTATTCATTGGTTCTTTACTATAAAGTGGTGGCTGTTCCACCATACGAATTGCTACCTGTTCTAATTTATCTGCCATCAACAACACCTCCAATCGGCACATTTATAATAAATTCCTGATCATGTAACGTCTCAATTTGCTTCTTCAATTTTTCAAACGAAAATGTGTGTAATAATCTTTTTTGATACTGGCTGTATCTTAAGCTTGTATTTGTTTTAATGTTTTCTTTCGTCATAATCTGCTCCTTTTCAAAAATGCCCCACGACATTTCTTTATGCCGCAGGGCGTTTGCTCATTTAACGGTTTTCATGCTTGGTATTAAAGTTCCATATCATGTTTCTTTGTTTTCGGTTTCTGATCTGGCTGTTCTTTTCCTGTTTTCTCTGTTTTTGCAGCCTGTGCTTCTTTTTCTTTCTGACGTTCTGTGAATCTGTCAGCTTTTTCAAAGACATGATCCTTTGTGTCAAAGTGATATACATCATTGGTAAGGCGTTCTGCAGGGGCTACCTGAGTGGCATTGACTTCTTTTACCATATCTCTTAACATTTCTGCATCCACTTGCCCGTCATCTGGCAAGACCAGCATTTCATGGATGGATGATGGCAAAATGAAGAAATCATTTCCCAGAAGTTCCCCCATGTTATCCATGAATTCCGGATAAAAGATCACACCGGCTCCATCAATTCTTTCTGTATTCGTAACAACAAAGAATGTCGGCATCTCGCTTGATTCCTGCAATGTTTCCTGCAGCATTTCACGTTCATCCGGTGTCAGCATGAGAATATTTTTCTGGTACATTTCATCTATCAATGCACCTATACTTGATACCTCCGGGGCCATGACACGCGGTGAACTTTTCATAGCATCTTCATGAAGCTGTTCTACAGAGATTCCATACTGTTCAAGCAGATCATTCTTGATAAACATGGAACTTAATCCATCCTGATCCTTGCCTACTACCACATGATAGGTAATTGCGAGGTCTTCCTTCAGCTGATGTGGCGCATTTTCGAGGACTTCCTTATTTGCTTCGGCTGATGATACACGGATAAACAGCTTGTCCTTCACGTCTTCATAATTTAAAATGGATTTCAGATCAACCTGTATCGGTGCCTCAATAACTATATCTGCAATCTTTCTGCATACAGTTTCCATTGTTACGCCAGGCTGTGCTTTATATGCATACAGCTGATTAAGATTGATCGTCGGGGTAAGCATCTCACCTTCTTTTCTCACCATCAGTCCCGTATAGGCACGGTTCAGTTTCTGACACTCCATCGTTGATACTTCTGCATTCTCATAATCCTTTGGTAAAAGAGTCTGATATTGTCCTTTACTTCATTTACAAATTCATTAAAATTCATTCTTCGTTTCCTCCTCTAATCTGTTTTCTTATTTCTTTTTGCTTTTGTTTTTTTGTTTCTTTTTGGGAAATGATAAAGAAAAATTCACCTTTCCGGTTTCATCTGTATCCATATGGAGATCTGCCTCAAAGTACATATTTTTCTTTCTGGAATCACAGGTCTTTCACATACACTTCCGTTTTCAGAGTTCTGCAGCCATCTTTTTATCCATGGTTTTCCATGCTCTGCAGATAGCGGTTATCTTTCCAGAGCGCAAAGTGACAATCATGGTTGCTGCAATAGAAGTTGGGTTTGCTTTCATATACCAGGCTTCCACATACCGGACAGGTTCAATGCTTCTGGTCTGAAATCTTCTTGTTTCTTCTTCGGAAATCGCATCGCATCCATTCAGCATCATGGTCAGCATGTTTTTGATCCGGTCATAAACTGTTCCAGTGCAATCTCCATGCTCCATCAAAGCAACTGGTTTTCCCATTCTGCAGTCATACTTGCAGATTTCAGGATCTGGCGGGATCTCAACAAGGACTTTTCCATCAATGTTGGAGGATCTGTTTTCCTTTTCGAAGGGCATACTGGGGATAGATCAGTTTCTCGATGATACCAGCTCTTGTTGCCGGAGTTCCCTAATCCTTTCTTTTCCGTATCTTCATCAGATTCCTTTATTTCCAGCTGTTTCCATTGCCGCAAGGTATCTTCACTGTATGGTTTTGGCGGCGATGTAAAATGTTCTGTCTTTTCTGCGGCTGGCAGAAAGTCTGTCCACAGGTTACTTTCCGGCATTCTCTCTTTCATTTCCTGATCCGGATCTACGATGCCATGCGGTCCTTATTCTTGAAGCAGTTTTCAAAGAGTTTCCATCCATCCTGCAGAACAATCTTTCCTTTTTTGGAAGATTTCTCCCAGCATTCCACTTCAATCTCTGTTTCACGGTAAATGCTTGTTACGCACTCATTACACATGACCGTATGGACTGCAATCAGGAAGAGAATCTTTCTTCGGTTTCAGTTCATCAAGATGGCTGGATGCAAGCTCCATCGTTAGGATGATTGCAGTGATCTGTCACTTTGCTGTTATTCATGACTTTCTTACATCTGGCTGGCTCCGGCTGATCAGGACTGTCAGTTGATATTCATAAATCTGACTAACCACATTTCTTGCGGTCTGTTCCATATCTTCCGTCAGATACTGGCTGTCTGTTCTTGGATAAGTGATCAGTTTCTTTTCGTCTACGAACAGGCGGTATCCAGTGTCTGTTTGGCATCATTCCATAGATACGGTTTGCTTCTCTCTCTACGATATTGGTCAAGGTCATAAAGAGTTTGCTTTTACTTTCTTTCGTTTCTTTTACTGCGGTGACAATAAGCTTCATTTCCTTGGCATCTGCTTCTTGCTGAAAAAACATTCCGCCTCATCCGGATCAAGATCTTTGGCTTTACTGCCGAAATCCAGTTCGTTGAAATACTTTTCTTTCCGCAAATGCTGATCTGTCGGCACGTTCCACCAACATGTAAGTGTCGGTGTCTGGAACCCTAACGGTCAGCTTTGAAATTACTGTGTGATTGTAAGCTCTGGTTGCATTCTTTCACAAATAGTCAATACAAGGGAACGGCGTACCTAGCAGCTTCAGCCAGATGTCGGTATTCCTCTGCGGATCTCAGATGCTGCATTCCATCAA
>SCPN01000860.1_pt1 | contig 31897 bp, 27 predicted proteins | sample 6106831 | NCBI WGS metagenome assembly SCPN01 (sample SAMN10720447, study PRJNA508395) | human gut metagenome | isolation source: Participant 1, 0 month
GATCTGACCGGGCGCGAACATGCCTTGTAAACCGCGAACGGTTGGCGAACGGGCAGCTCATGCAAAAAGTGTCCGACGAACTCGGTCTCACTTTGGAGGAATTGGTTAGTGATTTATCCGGAACAGCTGTGCCCGTGCTGGATGATGAGGGCAACCCTGTGCCGTTGGATGAGACGGAAGCTGAGGCTGAGACCGAAGAGGGAGAAACCGGGGGAGAGACCGGCACCAACGGCGATTCCGACCGCTTTAAGACCGTGCCGTATAACCGTCAAGAAGCGTCTCGATAAGGCTCGCCGCGATCTGGCCGCACTCGGCAAGATCAACCCTTTGGCCACCGAGGAATTCGAAGCGCTTGAGGAGCGGAACAAGTATCTCAATGATCGAAGCGCAACGATGTGGTCAAATCACGTGACGATTTGATGCAGCTCATCAAGGATCTCGATTCCACGATGGTCCAGGTATTCAAATCCGCGTTCGACGATACCGCCGAGGCATTCGAGCAGATGTTCGCCACGCTGTTCCCAGGCGGCACCGGGCGACTGCGCCTGGAAAACCCGGAAGACATGCTCACCACCGGCGTACTGGTCGAGGCCAGCCCGGCCGGCAAGCGTGTCAAACAGCTGAGCCTCCTGTCCGGCGGCGAACGTTCACTGACCGCGCTGGCGTTGCTGTTCGCGATTTTCACCGCCCGCCCCAGTCCGTTCTATGTGATGGACGAGGTCGAGGCCGCGTTGGACGACGTGAACCTGACCCGTTTGATTAATGCGTTCAATGAGCTACGCGCCCATGCGCAGCTCATCATTATTACTCACCAGCAACGCACCATGTCGATTGCCGACGCGCTCTACGGCGTAACCATGCGAGCCGACGGCGTAACAGCCGTGGTGAGCCAAAAACTCGAACGATAAATGAATGGTTCCTGCTGGTAGGAACTGGCGCCACAGGTGACGGAGGGTGGTCCATCTCGAAAGACCACCCTCAGTTTCGCTTCGCTCGACAGCTCCCACCAGCGGGAGCGGGGTGGTATTAGCGTAATGCCTTGCGCACGCCCTGCACAGTCTGCAGCGTCTTGTAGAAGACCTTCTTGATGGGTACGTCGCGGGCGGGGGCCACCGGGGTGATTTCCTCGGTGAACTTGCACTTGAACTCGTTAAGCCCCTTGAGCGACGGCGCGAAATCGGAGCCGATGCCCATCAGATCGTATTCCGTAATACCCTGCGAGCCCAGGATGCAGCATTCGGAATACAGCAGCTTGTCGGTCACATGCAGACGCATAACCTCGTTGCGCATGCCGGCATAGTAGCGCACCGCATGCGTGCCGTTCACGGTGACAATCGACCATGCCACCACACGGTCTTCAATACGTGCGGCGAACACACGGCAATGATCGGCACCCAACGCGCCGATCATATCGGAGTAGTCGCTCATCGGAGCAGGCGTGAATCCATCGCGCTGGCCGGTTTCGACCATCACATCGTAATATTCGGAGAAATCGGTCAGGGCCTTATCCGTCTCATCGGCAACCTCGGCCGGGCATTCACGTAGAGACTTGCGCACGTCACGGCGTCCACGACGCTTCATCCGAGCCAGAATCTCATCATCGCCACCGGTGATGTCGATGACCACGGTCTGGTCGTACGGCACTGTGGACAGCACCTTCTCCGTACCATCGGCGAACCAGGTGTCGATACGCAGGAACGCGATGCTCTTGTCGGCCTTCTTGACGGTGTCCACGATGGCGTCGACGACCTCGCGCTCCTCAGCCTCGGTGGGCTTGGCGACCCACGCCGGCCCATGCATCGAGCGCAGATAATGATAACCGTGCGTCTCAAAATCGATAAAAGAGATCACGGCGACCAATTCACCATCACGCTTGATCAGATAATTGCCCCATGGTGTGCGTCCGTCGATATCCGCCTGAAAACCAGACCAAACCTTGGTCTGTTCGATAGGCAACGTGATGCCGGCCTTCTCGGCTTCGGCTTCCAGTGTGGCTCCGTCAACTTTCTCCAACGTGATCATTACGATTCAGCTATCCTTTTTCGTTTGTATCCGTATGTCGTGTTTCTGGTTTGGTCGTATTGCGCGTGATCTGATGTGGGCTAATCGGGATCCGATCAGGATTTGATTGGCCGGAATCCCGTCACAAGCCAAACATGCGTTCGACGACGTGATCGTCGCCGTCGAACGGCACATGCTTGCGATGGTCCTTGATCCAACGCTCGTTGCCCTTGCCGATGATCAGCAGGATGTTGAATCGGTCGGCGTGCGCACGGGCATCGTAAATGGCGTTGGTGATGGCCGTCAGACGGTCGGAAATCACCGTGGAGACCACATCCTTGTTCGTGATGTAGCCTTGCATTTCCATGCAGATGTCGATGATCGGCTCGGTGTCCGTATCTTCGGCGGTGAAAATGAAGTTCGCGATACGGTTCTCGGCAGCCTCGACGATTTCCTTACGACGATCGTAGGCCTTGTTGCCGGCCGATCCGGTCACCAGCGTGATACGCGGGTTTTCCTCGCCCCAACGCTCGTAGACGAAGTCAAGCAGCGCGGTGACGGATGCGTAGTTGTGCGCATAATCGACGATGGCGAGCGTGTTTGACTGCGGGTCGCGGAACTGTTCCATACGGCCGGCGATACGTACGGATTCGATGGCGTGCAGTGCGTCGGCGTCATCGAGCGATACGCCAACCGCATGGGCGATGGCGATGGCTGCCGCCGCATTGAGGTAGTTGAAGTCGCCATCGATGGACAGATGGTAGTCGCCAAGGGCCTGATCTCCGTCGGCGATGTGGAAGGAGGCGTGCGCCGGGTCGGCGGGCCAGGCGACGACGTCCGCACTGGTGCCGGCATTATCCGCGTCATGCAGGGCGAAGGTGGTCACGCCGATGCCGGCTGCCTCCGCGTCCTCCCGCAACAGATCGGCGTGCAGACTGTCCGCGCCGAGTACCAGCGACTTCGCGTTGACGATGATCTGGCGCTTGCAATACAGGTAATCCTCGAACGTGGGGTGTTCGATCGGGCTGATGTGGTCGGGGGAGATGTTGAGGAACGCGGCCACATCGAAAGTCAGGCCATAGACGCGGTCCACCTTGTACGCCTGGGAGGAGACCTCCATCACCAGATACTTCATACCGTTATCGGCCGCCTCGCGCATCATGCGGAAGGCGTCCATCGATTCGGGTGTGGTCAGATCGGATTCGACGTAGGTGTGGCCGTCAAGGCAATTATCGACCGAGGAGAACAATGCGGCCTTGCCGCCGGAGACGGCGTTGATAAGCGCCTGCGTGAAGTACGAGGTGGTCGTCTTGCCCTTGGTGCCGGTGACGCCGATGACCGTGAGCTCGTTCTGCGGATATCCGTAGAACGCGGCGGACAGCAGGCTCATCGCCTTACGTGCGTCGTTGACGATCAGGCCGGGGGTGGCGGTTGCGGCTGAGTACTCGGTTTCGGCCACGTATGCGGCCAGGCCGGCTTCGTCGATGCCGTTCAGATATTCGGCCTTGAACTGGCCCTTGCAGCACAGCAGGGTGCCCGGCGTGACCTTGCGGGTGTCGTAGGTGATGCCGGCGAACGGCTCATCCGCCGAAGCGATACGGGCCGGGTCGTCGGTCCAGACATCCCTGGATGATTTCACGCAGCAGATGGTGTTCCTTGAGCAGGTCAGCGGCCGAAGCCAAAGTCAAAGCCATAATTGTTACTCCCTATTATCTAGCCGATACGCCATTCTACAGGTGGGGTGCAGCGTGTTGTGGCTCACACGTCATCGACCACGATATGGGCACATGATTTGATTAGAATGGTGAAACGTGACGACAAGCGAAGCAACTATGCAATCCGGGCAGTCAGCCGGATCGGGCGAGTCCATGGCAGCCAAGCGCGCCAGATTTGAACAGCTCGCCATGCCCGCCGTCAATGCACTGTACCGGCAGGCGATGAGGCTGACCAACGATCCCGATGACGCGCAGGATCTGGTCCAGGACACCTTCGAACGCGGGTTCAAGGCCTTCGACTCATTCCAGCCGGGCTCCAACTTCGAGGCGTGGATGACCACCATCGAGCGCAATGCCTACTTCAACCAGTATGCCAAGGCCAAGCGGCGCCCGCAGCGTGCCAACGACTCCACCGGTGAATACGACGACTGGGACATTTACGATGCCGCCGAACATACGTCGGACGGGCTCAAGTCCGCTGAAGAGGAATATTTGGACGCCTTCGCGCCCGAGGAAATCATGGCCGCGCTCGCCAAACTCTCGCCGGAACGCCGGCAGGTGTTCATCGACGCCGCCATCGACGGCAAGTCCTACCAGCAGGTGGCCGATGAGCAGGGCGTGAAAATCGGCACGGTGATGAGCCGCCTGAATCGCGCCCGCACGCAACTCAAGCGTGAGCTCGCCTCGTATGCGAAAGAGCGCGGGTACGTGACTGGTTCGTCGGCTGGTTCACCATCCGCGAAGTTGGGCGAAAACGTTGGTCGAATCGCCGATTCCGGCCATAATGGAAGTAGTGAACAAACTGTTGGCAGCAATGGCGACACGCAAGCCGCAGTGAGACATAGTCATGCGACTGGCGCCCGCACGCCACAACAGTCAAGCAAGCTTTCGGGAAAGGAGATCTGATGAACGATCAGCCGGTAGAGCGTACTCGCCATATCTCCATAACCCGTACGGGGGCCGATGGCATGGTCAGCCAGACCGAAGTGCATATCACGGCGGTGCATCATCGTTCAGTGGATACCGGCTCGGCCTCTGCGTCGGTCCAGGCGGACGTGCATATCGTTACGGAGGGCGACTGTTTTGACCCCCGTACCTGCTGCGACGAGCGTGAACAGGCGTTGATTGCCGCGTTGCGTGCCTACTTGCGCCCGGATGTGGCACCCGAATGTCTGATAGCCCGGCTCAAGGCCACGCTTGATCACTGCTGCGGCGAAGATAAGTAACGACATATACAACAAGGCCCGTCTGATGTATCATCAGACGGGCCTTGAGCGTTCCATAAGAAACGCGAAGAATCAGGCGTTAGGACGCTTGCCGTGGTTGGCGGCCTTCTTACGACGATTCTTGCGCTTACGTCCGCGCATGCCCATGATGGACTCCTTTGCTGCAGTAAAAAAATAAGCCTTCGGAATTATGCCACATGAGCACGACGTGATGCAACACGGGTGTCCATGTGGCGATGAGCGTCAGGCTTGGCTATTCGGTTTTTCAGATTTGTTCGGCGTGGAAGGTGACCACGGTGGTGTAGTCATCATCCGGCTCGAGCACAACCAGATCCTTGCCGGTGCGGAAGGCGTCGGCGTAGGCGGTCATCGGTTCGACGGCCACGCCGGCCTGACGAGCCTTCTCGCCGATTTCGTTGCCGGTGCACACCTGCCAGGAGTTGATGGTCTTGTCGCCAGTCAGCGTGACCTTGATGCCGTCGGGGCGGGTGAACACGGCGGAAGTGCTGCCGTCTTCACCGCGGTTGGTGATATCGGTCCAGGCATCGTCGAAGCCACGTCCCTCCAGCGTGGGGTTATCGCGCAGGTCGAAGATGCCGGAAACCGGCTCTTCACCGGTGGGCAGCAAGTGTTCGTCTACGGTCACGTGGGTGTCGCAGTGCAGCTCAAGACGGCAGGGCTCGTTGTCGGCGGTAATGGCCTGACCGGTGGCGTGCTTGCCGTTGGCCAGCCACGGGTGGATGCCAAATGCCCACGGTGCCTTCACGCTGTCGTTGTTGTGCACGGTGAAGGTTTCCGTGAGACCGTTCTCGTCAAGTGCATAAGTGGCGGTGATGGTGATATCAAACGGGTAGCCGGCGATGTCGGGGGAGCGCCAGGAGAGCGTCACGTGTGATTCCTGCAAATCAACGAGCTCCCACATGTAGCGGTAGGCATAGCCGTGCAGGGAGGATTGGCGGTCGAACTCGTCGATCGGCATCTGGTAGTCTTCGCCATCGAAAGAATACTGACCATTGGTCACTCGGTTCGGGTACGGTGCCAGCACCCAGCCGTTGCAGCAGGGAATGACCTTGTTCGGGTCGAAGGGGACGATGAGGTCTTCGCCGCGCCACTTCAGCTCGCGCAGGCTGGCACCCAGTTCGGTGACGACGGCACTCCATTCGCCGGACGAGATGACATATTGGTTACCAGTGCGAGGCTTCAAAGCCATAGTGCACACTCCTTTGTGGAACAAATTGTTATCGCTCACAATCGTATCGCATAAGTCCCAAGACGCGGCGGCACATAAGGATAAAAAATTGGCTCCCCTCTGGAGGGGAGCCAGCGTAACAGAACTACTTCTGGACTACTTCGTAGCGGACCACAGTGGTGTAGTCGCCGTTGGGGGCGAGCGTCACCAAGTGGTCACCAGTGCGGAAGGCATTGGCCGGGGCGGTCATCGGCTCGACGGCGATGCCATACGGATGCTCGGCGAACGGTGCGCCAGTGGCGGTGTAGCACTGCCAAGCATTAATCGTCTCATCGCCAATGATTTTCACTTCGATACCGTCCGGGCGGGTGAATGTGGTGGTGGTCGTACCATCGGCGGCACGCTCCACGTCAACCCAGGCATCATCAAAGGCGCGGCCTTCGAGCGTCGGGCCATCGTTCAGGTCGTAGATACCGGTAACCGGTTCGGTGCCGGTGGGAATCAGCGCCTCGTTCACCGTCACATGACTGGCGGCCTTAATCTGCAGGTGGCAGGCGGCGGAGTCGGCATCGCGTTCGGCGGCAGTTGCGCCCTGCTTGCCGTTGGCCAGCCACGGATGCAGGCCGAGAGCCCACGGTGCCGGTTCGTCGCCATCATTGCGGGCATTGACGGTCGCGGTCATGCCGTTGTCGCCGAGTTCGTAGGTGACGGTCACGGTCACATCGAACGGGTATCCGTCCAAGTTGGGGAAGCGCAGCGAAAGCGTCACGGCGCTATCGGTCAACGATTCAAGCTTCCACATGTAGTGGTAGGCGTATCCGTGGTTCGCATTGTTGCGCGGTGCGGGATGATATTCGTTAACCGGCGCGCAGTAATGCTTGCCATTGAAATCGTATTCGCCGTTTTCGATGCGGTTTGGCCACGGGGCCAGCACATAACCGTTACAGGTGGGGGTCAGGTCGTTGACGCCGAACGGGCAGAAAATTTCCTTGCCTTGATAATCGAATCGGCGAATCTTGGCGCCGAGTTCGCAGATGACGGCGGAATAATCGCCATAGTGAATCGAATACTGATTTCCGGTGCGTGGTGTTTTACTCGTCATGGAATCACTCCCGTAGTGAGGTTGGTGGGCCGGTAGCTCCTGCTATCGCTGGCCCCAGTCTAGCGCGTCTCCTCTATCGAGGCGGGGATTGGCGATATGCGGCATATAATAAACAATTCGTATAAACACGGTAGCAATACGTGGAGTGACGAGTCTCACACCATCATGCGAGAAGCACGTGGATTCCTTGGAAACCGGTGATTTGTGGGAGACGCGGAAAAGTTGTGACGGCAGATTCCTGTAATCCCTGCCTTACACTGGAAAACACTATTGACGTTCAGGAGGTTCCGATGACCAAAAGCGTTGTGCTCGCTGATCCGCGAGGCTTCTGCGCGGGTGTGGACCGTGCGATTCTTACCGTACAGACCATTCTCAAAGCCGCGGAGGCTTCCGGAAAGCGGACGCGCGAGGATGGGCTGCCCCCGGTATATGTGCGCCGGCAGATCGTGCACAACAAGCATGTGGTCGAGGACTTGGCCGGGCAAGGCGCGGTGTTCGTCCAGGAATTGGCGGAGATTCCGGATGCTGCTGCCCAAGCGGGTATTCCGGTGGTGTTTTCCGCCCATGGCGTATCTCCGGTAGTGAAGGCGGAAGCCGAACGTCGTGGCATGCATGTGGTGGATGCCACCTGCCCTCTGGTGGGTAAGGTGCACCGTGAGGTGCTGCGTTTCGTGCGCGAGGGGTATGAAATCGTCTATATCGGGCATAAAGGTCACGATGAAGCGGTCGGTGTAGTGGGGGAGAGCCCCGAACACGTGCACTTGATCGAGCATGAATCGGATGTCGATTCGCTGGATTTTGCGCCCGACACCAAGCTGGTGCTGCTCTCGCAGACCACGTTGAGCGTGGACGAGACCGCCGATACCATTGCCGCGCTGAAGGCCAAATTCCCTTGGATTCAAGAGCCGCCGAGTTCGGATATCTGCTATGCCACGTCGAATCGTCAGGCTGCGGTCAAACTGGTGGCCCAGCAGTCCGATTGCGTGGTGATTGTCGGATCGGCCAACTCCTCGAATTCCGTGCGACTGATGGAGGTGGCGCAGGAGGGCTTGGGGGAGCGCGGCAAAGCGTATCGCGTGGATGATGCCAGCGAGCTTGACCCGGCATGGTTCGAGGGTCTGGAATCCGTGGGTATCTCCTCGGGTGCCTCCGTACCGGACGAACTGGTGTCCGGTGTGATTGACGCTCTGCAAAACTTGGGTTTCACCGGTATGAAGTCCGTCGAAACCATCAAAGAAAACATGCACTTTGTGCTGCCGGCGGAGTTGCGCAGGAAGAAGTAGTCATTCTTGGCTCCCCTCCGTGAGGGGAGCCAAGAACGGTCACCACGTGCCGATTGGTGCGGCAACGGCGTTCAAGACCTTGAGCAGGTCCTGTGGATTCACGCCCACAGACAGGCCTCGCTTGCCGCCGGAGACCAGAATTTGGTCGAATTGCAGGGCGCTTTCATCCAACACAGTCTTATGACGTGTCTTCTGGCCTAACGGCGAGATGCCGCCAACCACATAACCGGATTCACGCATCGCCACCTTGGGATCGGCCATAGAGGCCTTCTTGGCACCTACGGCTGCAGCCAAGGCTTTCAAATCCATATGACCGCTCACCGGTACCACGCCCACCACGCGTTCGGCACCGGTGTCCGCCATCAACGTCTTGAACACCTGATGCTCGTCGAAGCCGAGCTTGGTGGCCGCCTCCACGCCGTAGCCGTCATCCATATGGTCGTTGGAGTGCTCGTATTCGTATACGTGGAATTCCACGCCCGCCTTCTCCAGTTGGACTGTCGCCGGAGTGGAACCCGCGCCCTTATCATGCTTGCTTTCTTTTTTCGCCATGATTACCGTTCTACTACGAAGAAACCCCCGCACAAGGCGGGGGTCTCACAGCTTAGTTCTCAAACGAACCGTAGCGGCCTAGACCGCAATGGTTCACTCGGAGATCTCAGCGAAGTACAGCAGGGTACGGATCATGTTGGAGGTGAAGCCGTACTCGTTGTCGTAGAAGGACACGGTGCGAGCCAGGGTCACGCCATCAATGGTGTTGACGTCGGTCTGGGTCGGGTCGAACACGCCACCGTGGGTGTCGCCGAGGATGTCGGAGGAGACGATGCCCTCATCGTTGTAGCCGTAGTAATCGGTGTCGGAGAAGGCGGCCTTGAAGGCGGCGTTGATCTCGTCGGCGGTGGTCTCGGTGTTCAGAACGGTGGTCAGCTCGGTGACGGAGCCGTCCGGAACCTGGACGCGCTGGGCGTGGCCCTGCAGCTTGCCGTTCACGGACGGAACGACCTTGCCGATGGCCTTGGCAGCGCCGGTGGAGTGGGCGATGGTGTTGATGGCGGCGGCGCGCAGGTTGCGGCCGGTCTTGGTGCCACGCGGGCCATCGAGCAGCATCTGGGTGCCGGTGTAGGCGTGGATGGTGGTCATGAAGCCGGCCTTGATGCCGAACTTCTCGTCCAGCAGCTTGACCATGGCGGCCATGGAGTTGGTGGTGCAGGAACCGGCGGAGACGATCACGTCGGAAGCCTTGAGGATGTCGTGGTTCACGCCGAACACAACGGTCGGGGTGGTGTCATCCTTGGCCGGGGCGGAGATCAGGACCTTCTTGGCGCCAGCGTTGATGTGAGCCTGGGACTTCTCGGCGGAGGTGTAGAAGCCGGTGCACTCGAGCACGTACTCAACACCGTCGTTCTTGACCCACGGAATGTTGTTGGCGTCCTTCTCGGCGTAGACCTTGTATTCCTTGCCGTCGACGATGATGGAGTCTTCGGTGGCCTTGACGTCAACCGGAGTGCCATCGTCATGACGGAAGGTGCCGTGGGTGCTGTCGTACTTCAGCAGGTAAGCCAGGGTAGCCGGGGTGGTCAGATCGTTGATGGCGGCAACTTCAATGTCACCAGCCTGGCCGCCGCGAGCCTGCAGCTCGAAGATGCGACGGAAGGCGAGACGACCAATGCGACCGAAGCCGTTGATACCAATCTTAACTGTCATGTAATTCTCCCTTGTAGGGTGGCCTTGGCGCGCTTTGGCACACCGGGCCATTGTTTACCAACAGTTGCTACTGTAATGCCGACTCTGTACACATGGCAACGTTTCAGCGTGCGTTTTGGGCAAAATGCCGTATTTTCTGTGAGCGCTCACAATTCGGATTGCCCGCAACCGACATGTGATTTTTCCTCTCCTTTGGAGGAATGTCTCGAATCATCATGAGCAAGCGCGCGGCATGCAAGTCAGCGAACCAGCAGCTTGGACACTGCGGTGTCCAGCTCGCCGATATCGCCGCCAAATTCGTGGAATCGACTCACCTGAGGCAACGCCACCTCGATGGGGAAGGTGACGATCAGTGTGCCGTGCTCCACGCTGATGGCCGCGTCCACGCCGTCGCGGAACTCGTTGCTTACCCCCTGCACCACCGTATTGGTCAGCGTGCCGTCTTTAAGCTCATATTTCAGCCCCGGCTCGTTCACGCCAAGCGAAACATCGGAGTGGGAGAACGCAGACACCATGCGGCCGTCCTCGGGCACCGGATGCGCGGGGAACGAAAGCCTACCATCGGTGATGGCCGTGACGATGAGCCCATCACCATACAGATACCCGCTTGCCCCATGCCGGGCCAATAATGCCATCAGTTGAATGCCGGAAATCGTATGGTCAATGCGGCCGCCCAAACCGCCATAGACATGGAATTCGCGGCAACCCGCCGACCAACCGACCTTCAGCGCGGAGAGCATGTCCGGATCGTCCTTCAGCGCGGGCAGCGCGATGGTGCGCACATCGGTGCGGGGCGGCCGGCCCTCCAGCGAATCGAAGTCGCCCACCACCACATCGGGCACGATACCCAACTGGCGCGTATGGTCGAGCCCGCCATCGGCCGCAATCACATACGCGCCGGCCGGCACCACGGGCGTGCCCGCATAGTATTCGCCCGCACCAAAAATCACGCATACCTGAGTCATGATGCCTACTGTAGCCGGTATCCACCCATCGGCCGGGAAAATGCTGATAGGCTACGCATCAGAACAGTAGTCGATAGGCGCACAGGCAGGGGAGCGGAGCGATGGCACAGATCACCGAGGCAAGCGAACGGCCGATTCTCAAATCAAAGATATTCCTCTACATCACCGAATTCTTCTCCGGCATGTCCGCTGATCTACTTCATCTCGATCAAGGCCAAGCGCATCGCCTGCGTGGTCAGCGCCGTGATCTTCGTGGCCACGTCCTGCGTCTCGCCCCTGACCGGCTTCGCGTTCTGGGAAACCAACCTGGCCTATGAGGGCGAGTCCATCTACAACTACCTGCAGGTCAAGAACCTCTCCGACCGCACGATCCTGTCCACCAACGTGCTGTTCGGCGTGCAGTCCGTCACGATGAAAGACAAAGGACTGACAGGTATGTACTACGACACGGCCCTGGCTGCGCCGGCGCTCGCCGACAATGCCAATTCCGCGCTGATCCTCGGCATGGGCACCGGCACCTACGCCCGCCAGCTGAAGCAGTATTATCCGAAAATGAACATCACCGGCGTGGAGATTGACCAGAAGATCACCGATCTGGCCGGCGAATACTTCGATGAGCCCGCCGACATCCCCGTGACCACGTATGACGGCCGAGCCTGGCTCGCCGCCTCGCATGACAAGTACGACGTGATCATGGTCGATGCGTATCAGGACATCACCATTCCCTTCCAGATGAGCTCCACCGAGTTCTTCACCATGGTCAGAGAGCACCTGAACCCCGGCGGCGTGATGGTGGTGAACATGAACATGATCTCGGACGGCCAAGGTTCGATCAACGAGGCGTTGAGCGATACCATCGCCAGCGTGTTCGGCAATGGGAACACACTGACGGCCGACGTGAACACCACACGAACCGTGAACTGTTCGCCAAGAAGCCGGGTTCCGGTCCGAAGAGAACTCCATGCAGCAGGCCTCAAGGCGCTCAACCTGCGGAGACCACCTACGAGCGCACCGGCAGCGAAGATCTCAGAATGGTATATGGAAGAGGTCGCCTCTCGATTCCGGAAGGTGAACGAACGGACTCAGCGTCGACTATTCTCACCGACGACAAGGCGCCGGTCGAAGTACTCGGCATGCATGCCATCGATCAAATCATCGCCGATGAGGCCGGCCCATATCGGCTCTAAAGACGAAGGCTTCGGCGGTCTGCTGCGCGCCGTGCAGTAGGTTCGACCACACGGACCGCGAATGTCCGGGCGTATGGTAGACTTTCTATTTGGCTTGAGAAATCAAGAAAGCGGGGCAACCCCACCTGGAAGCCTTTCAAGGCCTCGGGTTCAAGGCAAACAGCCTAGCGATTGCGATATACAACGCGTAATCAGGAATGACGCAAAGAACTGATATGCGTCTGCAGAAGCTGAGCGCATATTGGCGCGGGCTTTGGCTTGCCATGAACCCAAAGCATTGAACAGGACTCCAGCAAAGGCCCTCGCCACGGAATTGAAGTAGAGGATTGGAGTCATCATCAGCGACGAACCACGTATTAACGACGAGATTCGCGTCCCGCAGGTACGCCTGATCGGCCCGAAGGGCGAGCAGGTGGGCGTCATCGCGACTTCCGTCGCGCTGAACCTGGCCAAGGAGGCAAACCTCGATCTCGTCGAGGTGGCCCCGAACGCGAAGCCTCCGGTCGCCAAGCTCATTGATTACGGCAAGTTCAAGTACAACGAGAAGATCAAGGCTCGTGAAGCTCGCCGCAACCAGAGCACCGCGGAAATCAAGGAGATTCGTTTCCGCCTGAAGATTGACGACCACGATTTCGACGTGAAGAAGGGCCATGTGACCCGCTTCCTTAACGGAGGCGACAAGGTCAAGGTCACCATCATGTTGCGCGGTCGTGAGATCTCCCGCCCGATTGGTGGCGTGGAACTGCTGCAGCGTCTGGCCGACGATGTCGAGGAATACGGCACCGTCGAGTCCAAGCCGAAGCAGGAGGGCCGCAACATCATCATGACCCTTGCGCCGAAGGGCAAGAAGGTGCACACCCAGTCCGAGCAGCGTCGTCGTGGCGCCGAGTCCCGCGCCGAGCGTCAGGCTCGCCAGGCGGCTCGTCTCGCGGCCAAGCAGGAGTCTCAGGCTCAGGCCGCGGCCGACGCGCAGTCCGTGATTTCTCAGAAGACTTCCGACAAGAAGCAAACCAGCAAGGAGGGCAGCAATGCCGAAGATGAAAACTAATTCCGCCGCTTCCAAGCGCGCCAAGATCACCGGCACCGGCAAGGTGAAGCATGTCGGTTCCGCCATGCGCCACAACCTCGAGCACAAGTCCGCTCGCAAGCGCCGTGAACTGTCCGCCGACGATGTGCTGCGCGGCGGCCAGGCCAAGAAGCTGCACCAGCTTCTGCAGAAGTGAGCATAGGGCTTACCCGGAAATAACAAGACTTTAGAAAGCTGAGGAATAGATTATGGCACGTGTCAAGCGCAGTGAACGCCCACAAGAAGCGTCGCGTTGTTCTCGAGAGGCGGCTACCGTGGCCAGCGCTCCCGCCTGTACCGCAAGGCCAAAGGAACAGCTGCTGCACTCCTTTAACTACAACTTCCGTGACCGCAAGGCTCGCAAGGGCGACTTCCGCAAGCTGTGGATCCAGCGCATCAATGCTGCCGTCCGCGCTGAGGGCATCACCTACAACCGCTTCATCCAGGGCCTGCGTCTCGCCGGCATCGAGCTGGATCGTCGCGCTCTGGCTGAGATCGCCGTCTCCGACCCGGACACCTTCAAGACCATCGTGGACGCCGCCAAGGCCGCCCTGCCTCGAGGACGTCAACGCTCCGGTTGAGGCCTGATTGCTTGAAGTCGTGACTTGTCACACTAGAAACCCCGCTTCCGAGCGGGGTTTCTTTGTACCATGGGCACTATGACCAACGGATTCACCAGACTCACCGAGCAGTTCCTCGTCCACATCGGCGTGGAGCGAGGGCTCGCCACGGCCACCGTCACCGCCTACGAATCCGACATCGCCAAATACATTGATTGGCTCGAAACCCGCGGCATCCACGAACCGGACGCCATAACCAAACAAGACGTCGAAGACTACATCGCCGCCCTTGACCAGGCGGGGGAGTCCGCCCGCTCCAAAGCCCGAAGACTGGCCTCGATCCACGAATTCCACCGTTTCGCGCTCGGTCAGCACGCGGTGACGGCGGATGTTTCGGCCGCAGTCAAGGCGCCCAAAGGCGCCAGCACCCTGCCCGACGTACTCACCGTGGACGAGGTAACCCGTCTGCTCGACGCGGCGGCAGTCGGCGGCTCAACCGATCCGGTGGTATTACGGGACAAGGCCCTGCTCGAATTCATGTACGCCACCGGCTGCCGCGTCTCGGAAGCCACCGGTGCGAATCTGGACGACATCGACCTGGACGAGCACATCGCGCGACTCATGGGCAAGGGCTCCAAGCAGCGGCTTGTGCCATTGGGCAGTTACGCATGCCGGGCCATCACCGCATACCTCAATGCGGGGCGTGGCGAGTTGGAACAGCGCTCCAGCGCCAAGATTCCCGAGAGGCGCGCACTGTTTCTCAACAAACGCGGCAAGCGCATCTCGCGGCAATCGGTATGGGAAATCGTCAAAGCAACCGGGGAGCGGGCCGGCATCACCAAACCACTCCATCCGCACACCTTGCGCCATTCCTTTGCCACGCACCTGATCCAAGGCGGCGCGGACGTGCGCACCGTGCAGGAACTGCTCGGGCACGCCAGCGTGACCACCACGCAGATCTACACGCACGTAAGCCCTGAAACCCTGATCGAAACGTATCTGACCTCACATCCCAGAGCGCGGTGAGACACACCATTTTGCGACGCGTCCGCCCATAGCGGAATCGCGGCGGGGGAGCACCAAAGTCGGCCGGAAATTCAAGGCGTGACAATACAGTACATAACAGCGAACCGTCAGCCAGGAAGAGGTATTCATGCTGCGAGATCAAATCGATCTCGAAGCGCTATAAAACCGGTGATTTCTGTTCAGCAGGCGCTTGACAAAGTCAGCCTGAACTCTACGCGACAGCGAATTCGTCGCGATTCTGGGTCCCTCGGGTTCCGGCAAGACCACCTTGCTCAACATCATCGGCGGCCTCGACCGGTATGACGACGGCGATTTGGTGATCAACGGCATCTCGACGCGCCAATACAAGGATCGCGATTGGGATTCGTACCGCAACCACACCATCGGCTTCGTGTTCCAGAGCTACAATCTGATCCCTCACCAGACGATTCTGTCGAATGTCGAACTCGCGCTGACGATTTCCGGCATCGGCAAGGCCGACCGTCGCGAACGTGCGCGCAAGGCGCTGGAGAAGGTCGGACTCGGCGAACACATCAACAAGAAGCCCAGCCAGCTGTCCGGCGGCCAGATGCAGCGCGTGGCCATCGCCCGCGCACTGGTCAACGACCCGGACATCGTCCTGGCCGACGAGCCGACCGGCGCGCTCGATTCGGACACGTCCGTGCAGATCATGAACCTGCTCAAGGACGTGGCCAAGGACCGCCTCGTGGTCATGGTCACCCACAACCCCGAACTTGCGGAACAATATGCCACGCGCATCGTCAACCTGCGCGACGGCGTGATCCGCTCCGACTCCGACCCGTTCGTCGTGGACGAGACGGCCGAACAGCCGGCCGTGTACAAGACGATGGGCCGCGCGTCGATGTCGTTCGCCACGTCGCTGGCGTTGAGCTTCAACAATCTGAAAACCAAGAAGGCGCGCACCCTGCTGACCTCGTTCGCCGGCTCGATCGGCATCATCGGCATCGCGCTGATTCTATCGGTGTCGACTGGCGTGAACACATACATCAGTGACATCCAGCGTGACACGATGACCGCCTACCCGATCACCGTCGACTCCCAGACCTTCGACCTGAGCAGCATGATGGGCGGACAGATGGGCGGCGATGACGGATACGGCGGCAAGACGCACAAAACCGACGGCATCTACCCGGACGACCGCAGCGTCAAGCAGGCGTCCAGCCTGACCAGTTCGATTACCGAAAACAACCTGACCCGCTTCAAGAAATACCTGGATAATTCCAAGAGCGAGATTCACCAGTATGTGGGTTCCACCGGCATCCAGTACACATATGACGTGAAATTCTCCGTGTTCGACCACGACCCCGACGGCACGCTGGTCAATGCGGACGGCGTGACGATCGGATCCAGCGACTCTGCCTCGATGGCCTCGCAGATGGCGTCCACAAGCTCGTCCGGCATGTCCGGCACCTCGTCGATCACCTCGCAGCAGATGTCGATGCTGACCGGCAAAACCGATGAGAACGCCGCGCCCGACTCGTTCAACGAGATCATGCCGGGAGCGGACGACAGCAAGCTCGTAGGCAAGGTTATCACCGACAACTACCAGGTGGTCAACGGTTCATGGCCGAAGTCCAAGGATGAAGTGGTGCTGGTGCTTGACGACAACAACAGCGTGCCGCTGACCACGCTGTACGAGCTCGGCCTGCTGCCCGCCTCCGATTACCACGAGATGATGTCCAAGCTCAACGCCGGCGACAAGGTCAGCACTCCACAAGACAAGATCGACTATGCTAAGGCCCTCGATCAGACGCTGTACATGATTCCGGCATCCGACCAGTACGTCAAGGGCGATGACGGCCACTACCGTTTCATCGGCAACGACAAGGACGAAATCGAACAGCGCCTCGAAACGGCCACCAAACTCAAGGTGGTGGGCGTCGTCAAGGCGAAGAAGGATGCTTCGGCCACGCCGTTGGCCGCTGGTGTGGGGTACGCGCGCGCTCTGACCAATGATTTGATCGACCGTGCGGCCTCCAGCGCCATCGTTACCGATCAGAAGGCCAACCCGAACACGAACGTGCTCAACGGCATGACGTTCTCGCCCTCGGACGATGCCACCAAGGTGGCCGACGCGCGCACCTACGTGGCTTCGCTGGGCGTGACGCAGAAGGCGAACATGGCCAAGTCGATGATGAGCGCCGGGCAGCAGTCCGGCACGGGCGCATCGGACGCCGCTGGTGCTGGTGCTGCAGGTGTCGCTGGCGCGGCGGGTGCCGGCGATCAGGCCGCCGCCATGGCCGCGATGAGCGAACAGCAGCTCGCCGACAGTTTCGACGCGTATATCGCCACGGCTTCGAACGACGTGCTTGTCGCGATCTACGACCAGTACGTGTCGACCGGCACCTACGACGACAACCTCGCCGCATTCGGTGTGGTGAGTCGTGACGCGCCCAGCTCGATCAACATCTACGCCGACAGCTTCGAAGACAAGGACCACATCGCCGACGCGATCACCGACTACAACAACACCGTCTCGAAGAAAGACAAGATCACCTACACGGATTACGTTGGGCTCATGATGAGTTCGGTGACCACCATCGTCAACGTGATTTCCTACGTGCTTATCGCGTTCGTGTCCGTCTCGCTGATCGTCTCCTCGATCATGATCGGCATCATCACCTACATTTCGGTGCTGGAGCGCACCAAGGAAATCGGCATCCTACGCGCAATGGGTGCCTCGAAGCACAACGTATCCCAGGTGTTCAATGCGGAGACCGGCATCATCGGCCTATGCTCCGGCCTGTTGGGCGTGGGCTTGACCGTGCTGCTCAATATTCCGATCAACGCCGTGCTACACCACTTCATCGGCAATGCGGACGTCAATGCCGCCCTGCCGGTGACCGGTGGCGTGGTGCTGGTGATCCTAAGCGTGGTGCTCACGCTGATCGGCGGCCTGATTCCCTCGCGTAAGGCAGCCAAGCAAGACCCGGCCACCGCACTGCGCACCGAGTAAGCGCATCGACATAGTACGAGACGAGATCCATAAACCTCGGAACACTGGAATACCAGCGGCAAAACGGTGTTCCGAGGCGAGCCCGGCGAGTACATTAGGATGGGCGAGCAGGTATTCCCGACAAAGGGGGCGAGGGCAACGATGGACGACTGGCGAGATACCCGCGATAAAGACAGCGCATTCCGTCAAGGAACGCTGCCTATGACAGGAACGTATGTCGTTGCACCCCCAGCGAACCCGGATGTTGATAAGGTAGACAGTATGCCTACCGATTTGCTTGGACGTGAATACGAAACCTTCCCCGCACCCGAACCGCTGCAACAGCACGGTCCGGCGCGTGTCATTGCCATGTGCAACCAGAAGGGTGGCGTAGGTAAGACCACCAGCTCCATCAATATTGCCGGTGCGTTGGCCCAGTATGGCCGCCGCGTGCTTATCGTCGATTTCGATCCGCAGGGTGCCGCCACTGTGGGACTGGGCGTCAACGCGAATACCGTGGAGAACACGATTTACACCGCGCTGTTCGATATTTCCGTGGACCCACATGATGTGGTGCAGCACACCGCATTCGAGAACATCGATGTGATTCCGGCGAACATCGATTTGTCCGCCGCCGAGGTCCAGCTGGTCACCGAAGTGGGCCGAGAGCAGATCCTGAACAGCGTGCTGCGCAAGCTCAAGTCGGAATACGATCTCATCATCGTCGACTGCCAGCCATCGCTCGGCCTGCTCACCGTGAACGCGCTTGCCGCAGCTGATGGCGTGATCATTCCCGTGGCCGCCGAATTCTTCGCCTTGCGCGGTGTGGCCCTGCTTATGCAGTCCATCGAAAAAGTGCAGTCCCGCATCAATCCCGCATTGGAAGTGGATGGCGTGCTCATCACCATGTACACCAAGACACTGCACTGCGAAGAGGTCTGCCAGCGCGTTTACGAGGCGTTCAGCGAAAAGGTGTTCCACACGTTCATCTCCCGCTCCATCAAACTGCCCGATTCCACGGTTGCCGCCGCGCCCGTGGTGGTCTATGCCCCTGAGCACAAGACATCAAAGGAATACCGTGAGGTGGCACGTGAGCTCATTGCTCGCGGCATCGTGGCGTAACGATTATTTCGATAAACGATGAATGAGACTTCCCTTTCTCGGCTCCCCTCTCTGAGGGAAGCTGGCTCGCGTAGCGAGGCTGAGGGGAGCTCCGCGGAAGCCGAAATCAGCACGGAGGAATCCGCCACTTCCGGCTTCCGGGTCAACCTCGAAGTCTATTCCGGTCCGTTTGATGCCTTGCTCGGCATGATCGCCAACAACAGACTCGAGCTGACCGAAGTTTCCCTCTCCTCGATCACCGAGGAATTCCTGACATACGTGCGCGGGCTCGATTTCACAAAAAACATGGATGAGGCCAGCGCCTTTCTCGATATCGCCTCTATTCTGGTCGAGGCCAAAAGCGTGGCGATTCTGCCCGGCGGCGAAGACAGCCAGCACGACGAGCAGAGCCTCGAAGTGCTGCGCGAACGCGATTTGCTGTTCGCCCGACTCCTCCAATACCGCGCCTACAAGCAGGCCGCAGGTGACTTCCGGGCGCGTATCGCCGCCAACTCCGGCCGATTCCCGCACCCGGCGGCCATGGACGAGGGCGTTGCCGCCATGCTGCCTGAGCTGGTATGGACGCTGACTCCGCTCGAACTCGCCCGACTGACCGCCCAGGTCATCGCCAACGCGCCCGCCTCCGAAGTGTCGATCCATCAGCTGCACGTGCCGTTGGTCGATCTGCGGGCCCAATCGCTGGTGGTGCGCGACCGGCTGATCGCGGCATTGGAATCCAAGGGCGACCAGTCGATATCGTTCAGCGAATTGACCCGGGACTGCACTTCTCGTATTGAGGTGGTGGCTCGGTTCATGGCCGTGCTCGTGTTCTTCAAACAAGGTGTGCTGCAGTATCAGCAAGATGGTCCGTTTGCCGAACTGCACCTGAGGTGGGTACCCGGTGTAGCCGAAACGATGAGCGACGTGAACATTTCCGAAGGTGATTTTGCGTAAGGACGGCGATTGGTGACTGAACAGATTGACGCAACGAATACAACCGAACACATGGCGGATGCCGAATCGACGGCTGAATCCGCAAAGGCCGCGGTGAGGGGAGTGGAGGAGACTCACCCCGAATACGTGGATTTCGCGGTAGACGATTTTCCCGGCGGGCTGCCCGCCTGTCTGGAAGCGATTCTGATGGTCGCCGACCAGCCGCAGACCGCCACCGAGCTGGCCCGTATTTTGGCATTGGATCGCAACACAGTCGAAGAGGCATTGCGAGCCCTGCACGATGACTATGAGGGCGATGAATCCCGTGACATCCGCCCGCGCGGCTTCGAACTACGCCGCACCGCTCGTGGCTGGCAGTTCGCCAGTCGCGCCGCGTTCGAGCCGGTCGTCTCATCATTCGTCACCGACGGCCAGACTGCGAGACTCAGTCAGGCCGCACTGGAGGCGCTTGCCATCGTGGCCTATCGCCAACCCGTCACCCGAGCCCAAGTGGCCGCGATCCGCGGTGTCAACTCCGATGGAGTGATTCGCTCGCTCACGGTACGCGGCCTTATCAAGGAAGACGGCGTGGACCCCGAATCCCGCGCAGCCCTCTTGGTCACCTCCGAATCCTTCCTCGACCAAATGGGCCTGAAGAGTCTCGACGAACTACCCTCCCTAGCGCCATTCCTCCCGTCCGTCGCCGAAATGACACAGTCGAAATCGGAAGACACGGACGTGATTTCGTAGCGATTGGGGCCCGCTACCTGGCCAATATTCGTGCGCTGGACCATCCAATATGTGATTTATGGTCATTGTGACTATAAGTAGTGCTATGCTCTCAATGCAGGGAGAACAACCGGTATGGAAAGAGGCATGGCATGGGATTCGGCAATGTGTCCGAGCGCCGCAGCGCACCGCCACAGGTCGGCGTGTCAGTGGTGATTCTGGCACTCGGCCCGGAAGGCGATACCGGCAACAGTGCCGCCGATTCCGGCAATGCCGCGAACTCGGCCCATTCCCGTCTCTGGTTGCCCCTGGTCAAGCGCGTCCGTCAGCCGTTCCTGGGCTGCTGGGCGTTGCCCGGCGGTGACCTGCGCTCCGACCGGTCGTTGGAACAGTCTGCCTACGCGGCCCTCGAATCGACCACAGACCTGCACCCGCGATACCTCGAACAGCTGTACACCTTTGGAGGCCCGACCCGGTCCCATGGCGGATTGCCCATGGTATCCGTCGTGTACTGGGCGCTCGTCGGCCAGACCGAGGCCGCGGGCTTCGAGGACGGTGACAACGTACGATGGTTCCCCGAAGACGAACTGCCCGAGCTGGCGTTCGACCATCGCCGGATCATCGACTACGCGCTGCTCCGCCTGCGCTCCAAAATCGAATACTCCGACGTGGCCACCCGACTGCTCGGCCCCACGTTCACCCTGCGCCAACTGCACGGCGTCTATGAGGCGATTGGCGGCGAACCCCTCGACTTGGCGAACTTCCGCCGCAAAATGCTTGCCTCGGGCGACCTTGAAGACACCGGGGAGAAGATGCGCGAAGGCCGCCAACGACCGGCCACCGTCTACCGCTACATCCCCAAACGACCTGTCGAGAACGGTACGCCCCACGAATCCGATGGTGACGACATCGTGGAACTGTCCAGACAAGGCGAGCGTGAAGACGCTCTCGACGCGCTGATCCCATCCGCGCGCATCTGATTTTTCCCGCCGACCCGCTTCGGGCCGGTATCACAGACGTATATAGGAAAGGAACCACTATGACCGCACTATTCACTGCGCCGTCCGTTGACGAGATCATCGCCAAGCTGGGCGCGCAAAGCACCTGCGATGCAGGACTGACCCAGGACCCATGGCACTTCGACACCACCACACCCAGCTACGGTCCCGGTGCCTCGATGCTCGACCGTCTGCCCGCCAACGCGCCGCGCCAGCAGGTGTTGCCGGACGAATACCGCAAGGCCTCCGACGAGGAACTGCAGCAGCGCATCTCCGACGCCAAGCAGCGTCTCGGCTCCAAACTGTTGATTCTGGGCCACTTCTACCAGCGTGACGAGATCATCAAGCACGCCGATTTCGTGGGCGACTCCTTCCAGCTGGCCAAGAACGCCACCGAACGCCCGGACGCCGACCACATCGTGTTCTGCGGCGTGCACTTCATGGCCGAAACCGCCGACATCCTCTCCACGCCCGAACAGAGCGTGACCCTGCCCAACCTGTCCGCCGGCTGCTCGATGGCCGATATGGCCAACATCGACCAGGTCCAGGAATGCTGGGACCAGCTCGGCGAGATCTGCGGCACCCAGCCGGACTCCGATGGCTTGCAGCAGATCATTCCGGTCACCTACATGAACTCATCCGCCGCGCTGAAGGCGTTCTGCGGACGCAACGGCGGCATCGTATGCACCTCTTCCAATGCGCACGCCGTGCTGGAATGGGCGTTCGCCCGCGGCAAGCGCGTGCTGTTCTTCCCGGACCAGCATCTGGGCCGCAATACCGCCCGCGCGATGGGCATTCCGCTGAGCGAGATGCCGCTGTGGGATCCGTTCAAGGCACAGGGCGGCGCCGCCGATCCGGCCGATTACGCCCGCGCCAAGATGATTCTGTGGAAGGGCTTCTGCTCCGTGCACCAGCGTTTCACCGTCGAACAGGTCGAACGTGCCCGCAAGGCATACCCGGGCGTCAAGGTGATCGTGCACCCCGAGTGCTCGATGCAGGTGGTCGATGCCGCCGACGGTACTGGCTCCACCGCGTACATCGTCAAGGAGATCGCCAACGCGCCCGCCGGATCCGCCATTGCTGTGGGCACCGAAATCAATTTGGTGAACCGTCTGGCCGCGCAGTACCCGGACAAGACCGTGTTCTGCTTGGACCCCGTGGTCTGCCCCTGCTCCACGATGTACCGCATCCACCCGGCCTACCTGGCTTGGGCTTTGGAGAACCTCGAAGCCGGCAACGTGGTCAATCGCATCACCGTGGACGAAGACACCGCCCGCGAAGCCAAGGTGGCACTGGAGCGCATGCTGCGCGTTCACCCGTGATTCGTCCCTGGCGCTCCTCGTACATGAGGGGAGCTGTCCGCGTAGCGGACTGAAGGGAGCAGATGACGCAAAAACAGAGGAAAGCAACACAATGAGCAACACTGAAATCGTCGTCGTGGGCGCCGGCGTCGCCGGACTGTCCGCGGCACTGGCCGTGGCCGGCACCGGACACGACGTGACCTTGGTAACCAAGGCCGAACTGGTGGAATCAAACACCTATCATGCGCAGGGCGGCATCGCTGCAGCCATCTTCTCCGACGACGACCCGAAGCTGCATGCCGCCGACACCATGGCCGCGGGCCACGGCCTGTGCGACCCGAAGGCCGTGGACATCCTCACCCGTGAGGGTGCGGAGCGCGTCCGCGAGTTCGCCGCGGCCGGCGTCCACTTCGACCGCGACGCGCATGGACACATGCTGCGCGGCCTGGAAGCGGCTCATTCGCGCGCCCGCGTGGTGCATGCCGGGGGAGACGCCACCGGCAAAGTGTTTGAACTGGACGTCTCCGCCATGGTGCGCAAGAACCCGCGCATCCACATCATCGAGAACGCCTTCCTCAAAGATCTCATCGTGCGGGGCGGCCACATCGCCGGCGTCCACCTGCTGATCGACGGGCAGGACAAGGATCTGGCCGCCGACCGGGTGATCTTGGCCGCCGGTGGAGCAGGCCGTATGTACCCGTACGCCACCAATCCGCCGGTCGCCACCGCGGACGGCCTCGCCGTCGCATGGCGTGCCGGTGCCCAGGTCGCCGATCTGGAGTTCTACCAGTTCCATCCCACCGCCATGGCCGTGGGCGAGCACTTCCTCGTCTCCGAAGCCGTGCGCGGCGAAGGTGCGGTGCTGCTGGATGAGCATGGCCACAGGTATATGAAGGACATCGATCCGCGCGCCGAACTCGCGCCGCGTGACGTCGTGGCCCGCGAGAACTTCCGCGTGATGCAGGCGCAAGGCGGCAAGCCCGTGATGCTCGACGTCTCGCCGATGGCCCGCGAGAACCCCGACCTGGCCAGCTTCTTGGCCCACCGATTCCCGACCATCGACGCCTATACGCGTTCGCTTGGCTTCGACTGGAGCAAGGAGCCGATTCCGGTGGCGCCCGCCGCGCACTACTACATGGGAGGCATTCGCACCGATCTGAACGCCCGGACCTCCATTCCCGGCCTGTATGCGGCCGGCGAATGCGCTCGTACCGGTGTCATGGGCTCCAACCGTCTTGCCTCCAACTCGCTGCTCGAGGGGCTCGTCTACGGACGCCGCGCCGGTCTGGCCGCCGTCGCGGACGGTGACGACGCGGTCTGGGCACCCGAACCGTTCCTGAACTCCGCCACCGGTGCCGTGTTCGACCATGCGCCGATCGCGCTGGCCGCCCCTGCCGCTACGGCTGCTGCTGACGATACCGCCGCCGACAAGGTGTGGAATCGTACCCGCATCCAGAACACCATGTGGCATGGCGTCGGCGTGCTGCGCGACGAGGCCGGACTGAAAACCGCCATCGCCGAACTCGGCCAAGGCCTCGCCGCCGCAAACGCCCAGGCTGATGTAAACGCCGATGGTGCTGCAAGCAGCGTTGAGGCTTTGGAGAACCGCAACATGCTCACCGTAGGCTATGTGGCCGCCACCGCCGCGCTCGCCCGCACCGAGTCGAGAGGCGCCCACGCCCGCACCGACCACAGCGAGCCAGTCGACAACTGGGCCCACTCCGTCGCCTACATCAAGGACTGACCATGCTCACATCACACATCATGCCGCGTCGCCGTCGAAGCGGCGCTCGCCGAAGACGCGCCCTACGGCGACATCACCTGCGAGACCACCATCCCCGCGGACCGAAACCGGCTCGGCCCACCTCACCGCGCGCGAAAACGGCGTGATGAGGCGGCATCGACGTGTTCGCCGCAGCCTTCGCTTCGCACAGAACCCGGCCGTCACCGTCACCGCCGCCATCAAGGACGGCGAGCGATTCCAGCGCGGCCAGATACTCGCCACCGTGAAAGGCCCGGTACGCGACCTGCTCACCGCCGAGCGCATCGCCCTCAACTTCACTCAGCGCATGAGCGGCATCGCCACCATGACCGCCGCCTTCGTGGACGCGGTGAACGCCATCTACGGCGATGATTATGACGGACCCGTCACCCGGCCGCGCCGCTACGAGCGCACCCGCATCGTCGATACGCGCAAAACCACGCCCGGCCTGCGCCCGTTCGAGAAATACGCCGTGGTCTGCGGCGGCGGCCACAACCATCGTTACGGACTGTCCGACGCGGTCATGATGAAGGACAACCATCTGGCGGCGCTCGCCGCGCGCGGCATCGACCTGGCCGGCGCGATCCGCCACGTGCGCGAACAGGTGGGCCACACCACGCATATCGAAGTGGAAGTCGACCGCCTTGACCAGATTCCCGCCGTGCTCGCCGGCGGAGCGGACACCATCATGCTGGACAATTTCTCGCTCGACGACACCCGTCGCGGCGTGGAGCTCATCGACGGTAAGGCCATCGTGGAAGCCAGCGGCAACATGAGCCTGGAGCGAGTGCCAGCCGTGGCCGTCACCGGCGTGGACGTGATCTCCGTGGGCGCGCTCACCCACTCTGTGCGCAGCATCGACCTCGGATTGGATTGGAACTAGTCATGGCCGATACCCCCAACGCATCCGGTGAACCCGGCGAACTGTACCTGGACGCCGCCGCCACCGAATCAGTGAGCCCGGCAGTCATCGAGGCCATGACCCCGTTCCTGACTGAGGCCTACGCCAATCCGGCCAGCGTGCACCAGCCCGGCAAAACCGCGGCCCGCGCGCTGGACGCGGCTCGCGCATCATTTGCCGCGGCATTGGGCGCCCGGCCGGATGACGTGATCTTCACCTCAGGCGGCACCGAATCGGACAATCTGGCCATCAAAGGCATCGCCATGGCGCGCATGCGCAAACTGGGCTTGCGGCCGGTCTGCGGATTCGCCGAAGCCGATGGCAAACAGCCGGCAAATTGTCGCCCGCGCATTATCATTTCCGCTATCGAGCACCCGGCCGTGGCCCAATCGGCGGCATGGCTGCACGAATGGTTCGGTTTCGAAGTCGTGCGCATTCCCGTGGATGCGCAAGCACATCTCGATCTCGACGCACTTGAACGCGAGCTCGACGGCGAGGCCAGTGAACGTACCACGATGGTCTCCACCATGCTGGCCAACAACGAGGTCGGCACCGTGGAACCCGTGGAGGAACTGGTCCGCATCGCCCACGCGCACGGCGTGCCCATCCATGTAGACGCCGTACAGGCCGCCGGGCAGATTCCGATTCGTTTTCGTGACTGGGGTGTGGACGCCCTGTCCGTATCCGGACACAAATTCGGCACCCCCAAAGGTCTGGGAGCGCTGCTGGTACGCGGCCGCACACCCATCGAACCGGTGCTGTCCGGAGGCGGGCAGGAACGCGGCCTGCGCTCTGGCACGCAGAACGTGGCCGGTGCCGTGGCGCTCGCCATCGGACTCAACGAATCGAATGCGCGCATGCAGGCGCAGTACCGTGAGTTGGTCGCGTCCCGAGACATGCTCATCGACGCGGTTCGCCGGGTCGCGCCTCGCGCCGACCTGACCGGCGACCCCGAACGCCGTCTGCCCGGTCACGCCTCCTTCATCTTCCCCGGCGTCACCGGGGAAGCGCTGCTCGTCGACCTGGACGCGCGCGGCATCGCTGCCTCATCCGGCTCGGCCTGCGCCATCGGGCGCCACGAGATTCCTGCCACGTTGCTGGCGATGGGCCTCGAACCGTCCATCGCCAAATCGGCATTACGCATGACCTTCCGCAAGCCGCTGACCCGCGAACAAGTCGAACGCATCAGCTTGGCCATCGAAGAGTCCTACACCGACCTGACCCGCCATTAAATCTGACGCCACTTACCAGAAAGGAAACGACGTGAGCACCACCACTTCAGCGCAACCCGCGCAGCTCACCCGCAACGAGCGCCTCGACCGGCTGCCCTTCAACAAGGCGCACCGCAAACTCCTCGTCGCCTCCGGCATCGGCTGGGCATTCGACGCCATGGACGTCGGCCTCGTCTCCTTCGTAGTCGCCGCCATCGCCGCCGACCCGCACTTCAACCTCACCCCGACCGAAAAGTCATGGGTGCTGTCCATCGGCTTCGTCGGCATGGCCATCGGCGCGGCAGTGGGCGGCTTCATCGCCGACCGCGTGGGCCGCAAAACCGTGTTCACCGCCACACTGATTATCTTCGGCATCGCCAACGGTGCCATGGCCCTATCTTGGTCACTCGGCATGCTGCTCGGCGCCCGACTGATCATCGGACTGGGCTTGGGCGCGGAACTGCCGGTCGCCTCCACGCTGGTCTCCGAGTTTTCGCCGACCAAACAGCGCGGCCGCATGACTGTGCTGCTGGAATCGTTCTGGGCCGTCGGCTGGATCGTCGCCGCCATGATCGGCTACTTCGTGATCCCGAACACCGGCGACTGGGGCTGGCGCTGGGCGCTGGCCATCGGCGCGCTGCCACTGCTCTACGCAATCGTCACCCGCGTGCACATCCCAGAATCCGTGCGATTCCTCGAAGCCAAGGGTCGCGAAGACGAAGCCGAAAAGGCCGTGCGCTACTTCGAGGAAGCCGGGGGAGTAGCCCCGGTAACCTCTCCCAAGGGCAAGCCGCTGCCGAAGATCAAGACGCGCGAACTGTTCGGCTCCAAGTACCTGGCCCGCACCATCGCCATCTGGGCCACGTGGTTCTTCGTGAACTTCTCCTACTACGGCGCGTTCACATGGATGCCGTCGCTGCTCGCCGACCAGTTCGGCTCCCTGACCAAGTCATTCGGCTACACGCTCGCCATCTCCATCGCCCAGCTGCCCGGTTACTTCCTAGCCGCCTGGCTGGTGGAGGTCTGGGGCCGCCGCAAGACGCTGAGCATCTTCCTGGCCGTCTCCGCCGTGGCCGCCTTCGCGTTCTCGCAGGCCGGATCCGTGGCCCTCGTGCTCGTGTTCGGCATGCTGCTGTCCGCCTCCAACCTCGGTGCGTGGGGCGTGCTGTACGCCGTGACCCCGGAAATCTACCCGACCCGCCTGCGTGGCGCGGCCGCCGGTGCCGCCGCAGCGGTGGGCCGCATCGCCGCCATCATCGCGCCGCTCCTCATGCCGTGGTTCCTGACCCTGTCCGGCGGCAACAAGGCCGTGGCCTTCATCATCTTCGCCGCCGCCTTCATCATCGCCTGCGTCGCCGCCCTCTGCCTGCCCGAACGCAAAGGCCTCGATCTCGAAGACTGACGGAAGTCGATGACGGGAGAACAGATATTTGCCTGATTACCGGCAGAACCCCCGCGTCCCGGCGAAGGGACGCGGGAGTTCTGCCGTTGTGGAGGTGCTTTCTATGTTCCGACATAGTCAAGGTGTGCGCGAGTACCATCGTGACGGTTTTGTGTGTAGGTATGAATAAACACCTCAGAGTAAGTACTTAAGTACTCGAGAACGCAAGTACCGAACGATTACGCAAAAGAATCAGTATTAAGAGAGGTTTCGATGGCGGTTCGTGGAGATATCCGTAATGTGGCGATTGTGGCTCACGTCGATCACGGCAAGACCACCCTGGTCAATGCCATGCTTCAGCAGTCGCACGTGTTTTCCGAGCGTGAGGAAGTGCCGGATCGTGTAATGGATTCCAACGATCTGGAACGCGAGAAGGGCATCACCATCCTCGCCAAGAACACGGCCGTGGAATACACCGGTCCGCTGGCCGCCAAGTACGGCCACCCGGAGGGCATCACCCTCAACATCATCGACACCCCCGGCCACGCCGATTTCGGCGGCGAGGTCGAGCGCGGCATCTCCATGGTTGACGGCGTCGTGCTGCTCGTGGACGCCTCCGAAGGCCCGCTGCCGCAGACCCGCTTCGTGCTGCGCAAGGCCCTCGAAGCCAAGCTGCCGGTCATCCTGTGCGTGAACAAGGTCGACCGCCCCGACGCCCGTATCGAAGAGGTCGTCGGCGAAACCTCCGACCTGCTGCTCGGCCTGGCCGACGACGTGCAGCACGAGGGCATCGACCTGGACCTTGACCAGCTGCTTGAAATGCCGGTCATCTACTGCGCCGCCAAGGCCGGCTACGCCTCCGTGAACCAGCCCGCCGACGGTGGCCTGCCGGACAACGACAACCTCGAGCCGCTGTTCGAAACCATCATCTCCACCATCCCGGCCCCCGAATACGAGGAGGGTGCCCCGCTGCACTGGGCTCACGTGGCCAACATCGACTCCTCCGACTTCCTCGGCCGACTCGGTCTGGTCCGTATCTACAACGGCACCCCTTGAGAAGGGCAAGACCTACGGCCTGTCCCGTGTGGACGGCTCCCTCGAGAACTTCCGCGTCTCCGAACTGCTGCGCACCCAGGGCCTCGAGCGTATCCCGGTCGAATCCGCAGGCCCCGGCGACATCGTGGCCGTTGCCGGCGTTAACGACATCATGATCGGCGAGACCATCGTCGACCCCAACGACCCGAAGCCGCTGCCGCTCATCCATGTGGACGATCCGGCCATCTCCATGACCTTCGGCACCAACGACTCCCCGCTGGCCGGCACCGAGGGCAAGGACCACAAGCTCACCGCCCGCATGATCAAGGACCGTCTGGACCGCGAGCTCATCGGTAACGTGTCCATCAAGGTGCTGCCCACCGACCGTCCCGACGCTTGGGAAGTCCAGGGCCGTGGCGAGCTGGCGCTGGCCGTGCTTGCCGAGCAGATGCGCCGCGAAGGCTACGAGCTGACCGTCGGCCGTCCGCAGGTGGTCACCAAGAAGATCGACGGCGTGATCAACGAGCCGATGGAAAACACCACCATCGACGTGCCGGAAGAGTACATGGGTACCGTCACCCAGCTCATGGCCGACCGTAAGGGCCGTATGGATGGCATGACCAACCACGGCTCCGGCTGGGTCCGTCTGCAGTTCACCGTGCCGTCCCGTGGTCTGATCGGCTTCCGCACCGCGCTGCTTTCCGCCACTCGTGGCACCGGCATCTCCTCCTCCATCTCTGCCGGCTACGCGCCGTGGGCTGGCGCCATCACCATTCGCCAGAACGGTTCCATGGTTTCCGATCGCAAGGGTATCGCCACCCCGTACGCCATGCAGCGTCTGCAGGCCCGTGGCAACTTCTTCGTCGAACCGCAGTCCCCGGTGTATGAAGGCCAGGTCGTGGGTGTGAACAACAAGCCCGACGAGCTGGACGTGAACATCACGCTGGCCAAGCACATGACCAACATGCGTTCCTCCACCGCTGACGTGCTCGAAACCCTGACCCCGCCGATCAAGATGAGCCTTGAGGAGTCCCTGGACTTCGCCAACGAGGACGAGTGCGTGGAAGTCACCCCGGAGTCCATCCGCGTGCGCAAGATCATCCTCGGCCGTGAGGACTGGTACAAGTGGCGCGCCAAGCAGCGCCGCCAGAACGCCGCCCAGCAGGGTAAGTGATTTGGTGCGGCTGTAGCCGACCATTCTCTCTAGCTCCCCTCTCTGAGGGGAGCTAAGTTTATTCCTCACCAAGTCATATCCCCACCTATACTGAAACGCATGACTGTGAAGAGCACTACTGAATTGCGTCCGTGGTCGTATCGCCAGAACGCGCTGGTCAAATCGTTGATCACGATTGCGGCGGGCGTGGCTTCCGCCTTTGTGGGCACGTTCGCCCACCGTATGGGTGCGGAACTGAATATTCCGTATGGTCTGGTGCTGGCGTTTCTGCTGATCGGCCTATCGACATGGTGCGCCCGTTCGCGCATGGGCGCGGTCGGACTGGCCCTGCACCTCATCGCCTCCTCACTGACCGCATGGGGCATGGCGCTGACCACCACATCCGGCAAAGCGCTCATCGTCGCCGGATTCCAAGGCGACATGCCGTTCTTCTCCCAACATGCCGGCTACATCTGGCTGTACGGCCTGATACTGGTCCAAGTCGTCCTGCTCATTCTTCCCGCCCGCTGGTTCGTCATTCCCACTCATTCTGAATCGCGCGCGTAACTATATATGGCGATACATTCCCGGGAATGCGTCGCGTATCGGCGGGCGTAGGGGATTACGGCCGCTACCATAGAACTTTATGGCACGCATGAAACTGTTTTACTTGGGCCCGGAGGGCACCTTCACCCATCAGGCGGCAATGACGGCCGCCGACCAGTTCGCCACACTCGGCGACTTCGACCTCATCGCTCTGCCCGACGTGCCCGCGATCATGCAGGCCGTACAGTCGCGCCAAGGCTGGGGCGTCATCGCATGGGAAAACAACGTCGAAGGCTATGTGGTCCCGAATCTCGACGCGCTGATCGACGCCCCCAACGCGGCCGGCTTCGCCCGGATCAGTGTGGACGTGGCCTTCAACGCCTTCACCGTGCGCGGCCACAGCATCTACGACTGCACCGGCAACCCCGTCAGCGCCCACCCGCACGGTCTGGCCCAATGCACCCGGTTCATCGCCGAACACCATTTGCAGCCCGAACCCGCATCCTCCAACGCCGCCGCCTGCCGCGACCTGAAGCCCGGCCGCGTGGCGCTCGGCCCCAGCATCTGCGGCGAACTCTACGATCTCGACACCCTCGCCGAACATGTGCAGGATTTCGATGGCGCGCACACCGAATTCCTTGTCATCGCCCCGCGTGATGTGGTCCAGGAACTCAACGCCCGCGCCCACAGCAATGACGCCGGCGACTTCGAAACCATCATCACCTTCATCCCGCTGGTCACCGGCCCCGGCGTACTCGCCGACCTGCTGGACGTCCTGCGCGATGCGGGACTGAACATGACCAGCTTCATCTCGCGCCCGATCAAAGGCCACGACGGAACCTACAGCTTCATCGCCACCCTTGACG
>SCPN01000806.1_pt1 | contig 31695 bp, 30 predicted proteins | sample 6106831 | NCBI WGS metagenome assembly SCPN01 (sample SAMN10720447, study PRJNA508395) | human gut metagenome | isolation source: Participant 1, 0 month
TGTGCCCCACGGTTTTTTCTATATTCCTGTCACTGCAGGCTGTACATAAGACGCATACCCTCATTCCGGATATTGACTGCAGCATTGACATCCCTGTCATGGTGTGTACCGCATTTCGGACAGATCCATGCACGGATTCGCAGATCCTTCGTTTCGGTATTCTTATACCCGCATACACTGCACAGCTGGCTGCTTGCAAAGAAACGGCCTACTTTCACCAGCTGTTTTCCCTGTTCTTCCATTTTGTACTTCAGGAAATTCACAAATATCCCCCAGCCGTTATCCAAAACGGATTTGCCAAAGTGCAGCGCCTGTGACATTGCTTTCATATCGAGATCTTCTATACAGACGCAATCATACGCATCTGCAATCTTTCGCGATTGTTTGTGTAAAAAATCTCTGCGCTGGGCCGCTACTTTCTCATGCATTCTGGCAACCCGGATCCGCTGCTTTCCACGGTTTTTGGAACCTTTCTGCATTTTTGAGAGCTTTCGTTGTTCTCTCTTTAATTTCTGTTCCGCTTTTCTGTAATATCCCGGATATTCCGGTTCTCTGCCTTCACTGTCCCTGTACAGTTCCTGCATGGAAAAATCCAAACCAAGAAATTGATGCATGGGCTGTTTTTGTACTTGGTTTTCGTACTCGAACAGAACGCTTGCATAATAGTCCCCGCCCGGATTTTGACTGATGGTGACCGATTTGATCCGGTAATCTTCCGGTATCGCTCTGTGCTGTTTGACCTTCACATACCCTGCTTTTGGAAGCTTCAGGTGCCCATTTTCAAGGGCTACCGTGCCCTTCTGGTTATTCGTTGTATAAGAAGCGCGGGTTTTATGTCTGGATTTGAATTTCGGAAATCCAACTTTCGGATCCCGGAAGAAGTTATTATATGCCTTTTGCAGATTCATCTGTGCATTTGCAAGGGCTAGACTGTCAACCTCTTTCAGCCACGGAAATTCTTTTTTGTACTGCGCCGGGGTATTGTTCCGTTTCTTTTTCGTTTTCTCGTAATATTTGATTTTATCATCCAGCATTTTATTATAGATGAACCGTACACAGCCAAACGTTTTGGCAAACAGTGTTTTTTGTTCCCTGTTCGGATATATCCTGAATTTATATGCTTTGTTTGCCATAAGACCTGCCCCTTTTGCGGCTTTTTTCTCCCTGTGACTCAATATATTTTCTGATGACTTCTATTGGTGCGCCGCCTGTTGTAAGCAGGCAGAAACTCTGGCTCCAGAAACATTCTTTCCACAGTTTCTGCCGTATCTGCGGAAATTCTTTTTTCAGGAGTCTGCTGCTTGCACTTTTATATGCATTTATGAATTTGCTGATTTCTGAATTTGGGTGCGCCCGAAATAAAATCTGGACATGATCTTTATCATAATTCCATTCCTGCAACATAATGTTATACTTCGGTGCAATATACACAAAGATTTCCTTTGAACGTTCGGAAACCGTTTCATCAAAGACCTGCCTGCGGTATTTGACAACAAGGACAAGATGGTAATACAGCAAAAATACCGAATGTGCATTATTGTCTAATTCCATATATGTTCAGCCTTTCTTTTTTTCTTCGACTGATTTTATTATAACGCTTCTTATCCTGTATTTCAATATTTTATGACGGACGCAATTCATCCCCCACTTTAGAAGTCGGGGACTTCTTGCTGAGCATAGTTAAAAACTGAAAATGATACCTTCTATATTGTTTGCGATGAAAAAAGCGTATATCTGGTTACAGAACAACTTCCCATTGATATGGATTTAGCGCTCATTATTGATGACACGATAAATCAGTATAAGCATAAAACTCCTATGCCACTCAAGTCAAAGTTTAAAAAAATTTTTGATGATGCCTGGGGAAAGGCTCATTTGATGCAAATGGAAGATCTGCCGGCTGAAGAAAAATATGCTTTCTCTCTCTTTTACAAAAAGGCAAACGACACCATGACAGATGAAGAGAAAGAAAAAGATGAGTGGAGTTGGGGTATGATGAAGATCCTGTTGCTGATAAAGCAGACTTTTTGTACAGCTATAAACTCGCTGCTGACGTATTACAAAAAAAACGGTTATAGCTATGAATACGTAAAATTCGTTGCCGAATTAGACCATCACGATGTGCCAACTTTTAAAAACGATCTTGAGTGGTTGTATGACGGATTCTTTTGGCGGAGCACAATGGCAAAGTATATGTAATATCAAATGAGGAAGAAAAAATGGAAATAAGAGAGATGCTTTCTGAATCAAGAGCTGAATTCTCCAGGCAGTATAATATTCCTGTGCGAACTTTGGAAAACTGGGAATCCGGTAAGAGCAGCTGTCCTGAATATGTTCGTCAGCTTCTTGAAAAAGCTGTAAGGGAAGATGTGATGTCACAATAAAAATATCTAAATAGTGTACGTTTTATACATTGTCAAATGGACAATAAAATGTTAAAATAAAGTCAGAGATTCAATTATTGAACAAAATGTAGACCATATCTAAGAAGTTATTTGTACAAAGAGGAAAAAATGAGTAAAGGTAAGAATATTGCTTATGTAAGAGTATCAACGGTTGAACAAAATGAAGCCAGGCAACGAGAGGCACTGGGAAAATATAATATTGATAAGTGGTTTATTGAGAAGGCATCCGGTAAAACGATGAAAAGACCTAAACTTCAGGAAATGCTGGGGTTCATTCGTGAAGATGATGTCGTATATGTGGAAGAATTTTCCAGACTCGGCCGGACTGCATATGATCTCTTAAGTATCGTGAAAAGAATCGAGAATACTGGAGCAAAGTTCGTAAGTCTCAAAGAAAACTTTGATACATCGACACCGACAGGACGTTTGCAGCTCACCATGATGGCAGCCATTGCAGAGTTTGAGCGAGAAATGATTCTGGAACGGCAGCGGGAAGGAATAGCCATTGCCAAAAAAGAAGGACGCTACAAAGGAAGAAACAAAATCGTTGTTCCTGGAATCGAAGAATACTATAATCGTTATATGACCCGACAGGCAACGAAAACGCAGATTGCAAAAGAATTGAAAATAAGTAGATGTACGCTTGACCGCTTGTTCCGAGAATATAAAATAAGTCAATGAAGAAATGGAGGCGCAATTTATGTATGAAAAAAATATTAATATTATTATGGGAAACCAAATCGCCACTTCATATGTTCGGAAAAGGGATTGTTATAATCAATTGAAAGGTTTCATGCAGCATGAATATCCTGGAAAGATTTGTGCTTTATATGGCCTACGAAGAACCGGAAAAACAGTAATGATGTATCAGTATATATCAGAACTATCGGATAAAGACAAAGAAAAAACAGTATATATTCTTTGCCTACGGAATGTGATATTTGAATTGCGGCAGGCAATGGAAGATTTATACGATAAAGGCGTTCGCAACTTTTTCCTAGATGAAATAACGGAAGTTAAAGAATTACAAAAATATGGAAATACTTTTCAGATTATTTTGCAGCAAAAGGAGCTAAAATCGTTATCGCTGGAACGGACTCATTGGGAATTATGCTTGCGCAATCCGATATTTTATATGATAGGATTCAAATGATACATACATCCTATATTCCTTTTGGAGTTTTCAAAACTTATCGAAAATGATTCCGTAGATGAATATATTGAATACGGAGGAACATTAACAAAAAGTCCATATAAAACATTGCAGGCCAGCGAAGAATATCAAAATACCGCCATTGTTGGAAATATTTTACATTCATTGAGAAAAGCGAAGATGCAAGAAGGTATGGAGCTGCAATAACTGAGTTGTACGAACAGAATGAATTGAAATCTGTTTTGAATAAAATGATTAATAAGTTCAGCTATTACACTACGGTCAAAGCAGTTAACAAGTGTTTTAAAAGTGCCCCGCTGTATTCTACGATCCATAATATTCAAGAACCATCTTATGTGTCACTAATTAACACGGAAGAAGCCAATCAGGCAACCAAGAATGCTTTGGGAATTAAGGATTTGGATGAAATGCAAACGTCTTTAAGTAAGCGACATCTGGATGAACTAAAGAATTACTTGTTGGAACTCGAACTATTTCTCGAAATTCCATCATATTTCATTGAATAGTGGGGAACGTTCTGAAGATTTAGAAATTTTATGCAACCAGGTATGATATATGCCCATTCAACTGCTTTGATCAAAAATTTGGCGGATGATTCTATGTGGAAGGATACTTGTGGTATAGCTGACAGAAATTTATTTATTTTAAGAGCAGATCATTTCGTAAAAGGAATTTTACTTGAAAATATAATTCTTGCGGAAACATATAAAACATTCCAAAAGATTGATCTGGATCGTTATTACGTATCACAATTAAGCATCACCTTGAGAAACAACAACCAGCATGTTGAAGCTGATATGATACTGGTTGATAAGCAAAAAGGAGAAAGCTATCTGTTTGAAGTAAAATACTCTAATCAGATCGTAATAGATCAAACAAAGCATTTAAGAAACACTGATTTTTTGGAATATATAGATGAAAATTTTGGAAAGGTGAAAAGCCGTTTGGTACTTTATACGGGAGCTTCTTCAAAACAAAATGATGTACTTTATTTGAATGCAGCAACGTATTTAAAACGACTTTCGATAGTTTCCAATACTCCACGGCCAGAGATAAAACAATTACTTAATGAAAACTGCAATACTTCCAAACCAAATCTCAAGACTACATCAAGAAAGAAACCACGTAAACTATAATGAATAGAGAGCTATCATAATCACATTAACTTTAAAATCCGTGTCAATTATTGACACGGATTTTTTTCATAGACGAGGAGTTGATTTTTTAATATTTTTCTTTTTAGGTTGATCGGGAGACATATATATTTTTTTTGATTTAAGGATAGATCTTGATTGATGGACTATTAATTTGTTTAATTCAGTTACTCTCCATTTTGGTAAACCGTTTGATGAATCAGAAAATTCAAAGTCCTGTAAATTTCTTAGATCTGATCTTATATCTGGAGTCATTACCATGGCTGCAGTTTCTGAAAAGTCTGTACCGATTCGTGGAATTTTTTCGCTCAAATAGGAATCGAGATCACGAAAATCATCTTCCATTGCGTATGGTAATAAACTTTGATTGTGATCGAATACAGGTGCCATTTTTATCGGTTGAAGAGTATCAGTTTGAAATAATATTCCATAATTTCCTTTGTGACGGTCAGTGTTGACTATAAGGGCATCTAAAACTAGCATTCTACGAAAAGCGTTTTCGCTACCAATAGAAGAAAAGTATTGCAGGGTTTGGGCAATACCGGCTTCTACTCCGATGCATTTATAAGTTGGAGCGAAACCATATTGCTCATTTGTAAAAAGCGGACATTTAGAGGCTTTTTTTTCATGGTAATTTACAACATCGTATGGAACGGAGTCTGGACAAAATACAGCGGCTAGTTGTGAAGCATACATCTCACTGTATGGCTCAAGCCCAGCATTCGCACCACCTTCAGACCCTCTTTTCATGAGGAAAATTTGATTGTCTAAACGAGTCCAACACTTTGCAAAAGTTCCATCAGTAGAAAATTCAGGGGAAGCTGTTGAAAAATGTTCACCATATAAACCACCTTCAAAGGCTATCCGAGCAACAACGTCATCGAAAGGATTTTGGAATAACGAAACATTATTCCAGGAAAGATGACTCTTTGCTAGACGAACCCAAAACGTATCATTTAAAGTTGCAGCATGTGTAACTTGAAGGAAGCCTTCTAAATCATAACAGTTGCAACGCTTAAGCAATTTTTCAATGTGCTGGCGATTGCTAGGTGCTCTACGATTTTCGATCCAGTCTTTAAATGTTTTGAAACCAATTGGTAATTGTGAAAATATATGATGAATTTCAAAATATAAGTCATTAAATTCATCTCTTGTACAGCTTACAGTTGCAACAATATTATCTTTATTCATTAATTCATATTCGTTTGTATTAAAATATGATACTGACATTTTTAAATCACCTCCGTAGTAATGGAACTATATTAATTTTATCATTTTCCTCAAAATAAAACAACAACTGTAAATGTGGAAGAAAGCTATTTATTATTTTTTTTCTGTGAAGCTTTATGCAGCTGTTCTATTTTACGCTGTAATATTTTCATGCTGTCAATATCTGATTGTGCAGCAAGTGTTCGAAGATCTTTTAAGGTCCACTCTTCTGTTCCTGCTGCATCGAGAAAAAGCGCAGCCTGTTCTTCAGAATGGGATGGATCATAAATGTATTCCTTTGCAAGTCTCTCACGTTCAGCCTGTTCTTGAATATCTAGTTCTTCTTTGCGTTTTATTTTAGAGTCATGAAAAAAAGATGACCAGCTTATTCGACGTTTAACGGGAATCTGTTCAAGCTGCTTCTCTTCTTCCTGGGCAATTTCATTTTCTTTAGCTTGATATACTTCCAACTGCTTTTCAAGTTCATCAATTCTATTATTCAGAATAGCAATTTGTTTTTCATAAGAAGCTGCAGTTCTCTGAGATTTCTGCAGCGATTCAGTCGCATCAACGAGTTGTTGCTGAATGGAAATTTTTTCTTTCTCTGAATCCTGTAGCTGATGAAAAATATCTTCCTTTTCAATAGAAATTTTTTCATGCTCCTTCTGCATAGCATTTATTTTTTCTTGCAGATCACCCTTTGATTTATGCAGATCATCTTTCTCTTTTTGGGCGGCGAATTGCTGCTGCAACAAAGAGGACATCTCATTGTAAGCGTCTAGTTGGTTATGAATCAATGGAACGTATTGCTCCATTGATTTTTGAATCTGGTCAATATCTGCACTGCTTTTTTTCTCAATATAATATTTCTTCCGGATAGATTGAAAAATTTCCACAGAAGAATTTTTTACGGAATCTTCCAACATGGCTACGAGATCTTCCGGATCTTGATCGAAAAGACTGATCATGCGTAATTGCCATGATGTAGTATCCTCATTTATATAAGGAAGCATTTTTTCAATCCAATCTTTGGGAAATCCCAAATTCAGTAATAAACTTATTTTTCCACGCGCATTTTTTTCCTGTTGAGAATCTAAAATTTCATTACGTTTTTCTTCAGAATATTTTTGGAAAGCCATTTTCACTACTCCTCTTTATCTCTTTTGGATCTTTTTTAATTTTGATAAACGTCTGGATGCCTGTTGCAAATTTTTGATTTCTTTCTGTAGTTGTTTTTCTTTTTTACTATTAGATTCTTTTTGGTGTATCAATTCTTCGATCGGATAGTTTTCTTCGATCTCATCCAATCGGTTTTCAAATTTCCCTTCCATTTCAATAGGAACAGCGGCATTCGCAAATGCACTTTGAATGGAAAGATATTCGGAAATGACATTCTCTGTTTCTGAATCTTCACGGCTAGACTGTATTGCACGAAGTTCTCTTCGGATGGAATCGGTCATTTGATTCAATTCATCCAAGCGGGAGGACAAATCCTGAACGGTTCGAATTTTATTATCTTGCACGGTTTGCAGGTCACGCAAATTTCTATCAGCCTCTTTTGAATATTCTCGAATGTTCCCTGTGCCACTAGTAACTGTGCGTTCGGAATTTTTTAACCTCCAGTATTGAATCATATAACGTTTTTGATGCTGCGTAAGGTATAAACCATTTGCTGAACGAAAACCAGAGCCGATGGAAGATTCAAAACCTCGAATATGTGGTGGCAGTCGTTTTAATGATTCTGGAATTTCCATATTATTTAATGAAATGCGCTTTTGAATACTTGCGACAGTATATGATTTTCCAAGAACGTAATTTCTACGGTATCGTCCGGCCGGAGTTTTAAAATCTTTAAATGAAAGATATTCAGAATTCCATTTTTGTGAAAACCCAATTTTTACTTGATATGACTTCCTCATTATAGAAAGAAAATCATCGTAGGAATCAGATTGCGCTATTGCCATGTCAATAGCTTCACGTAATCGTTGACTTCCGGATGGATCTTTCTTTTCCCTCCATGTTCCATAATCAACGCCTTTTCTTTTTCCTGGAACGTAAGTCAATTTTTTCAGTCCATATTTTTCGCAAAGCTGATCCGTTATCGGTTGAATGTTACTCTTCCACTGTCCATCTGAATAATGATACTTTACTCCGTCTACTAAACTGACAGAATTAAAAACTATGTGAGCGTGCATATGCGCGTGATCTGTATGGACAGAAAAAACGTATTCATATTTTCCGGCGAGATATTTTTCACAAAAATCCTGAGCAATATTGAAGCAGGTGATAGCATCCGTTTCGCCTGGTGCGAAACTAATAATGAAGTGATAACATTGTCGGCCATCCAATTTGCGAAATTCTTGTTTTGTTGCCATCATCCGGTTATATACTTCCTGTGTAGTGGAACCCGCGTTTCCTCCGATATAACGCTCTTCTGTTTTGTCAGGATTCAAAATATAATCAATGCAATTATAGAGTCCTGCGTTAGGATTTCCGGATTTCCGTTCTTTGACATGACTCAGTTTGGTGATTGCCATTTTGAAATCTCCTCTTCCAATTTTTGAAAATCAAACTCTAATTTTTCAAGCTGCCGTTTACATTCAGAGATTTTTTCCAACATTTCTTCCGGATAAAAAGATCCTGCCGAATTTTTTTCGATCTGCAAAAGTTTGCTGTCAATATTGAGTAAGGCCTGTTCGACTTGACGAAAATTCTTTTTTAAAAAATGAAAATTTGAAATTGTGGAATCGTGTAAAACGCTGCATAAGTATTTTGAAATATTTATTTTTGTGGATTCCGGATTTTCCATTTTTGCTTTTTCTAAAAAAATATCATAATCAGTTTGAGAAATTCGAATGGCAACTACCTTCGTCAGTTTCTCAGAGGCAGTTGCTTTTTTATTTTCTTTTTCCATCAATACTTTCCTCTTTTCTGTACTCGGTGATAAAAATTTTCGAGACAAATCAATTAAAAAAAGCCCATGGACGTTTTACGACCATGAAAAAAATATCCATGGACGTTTTATGACCATGGGCTTTTTGTGGAGAAAAATGCGTTTTTTATGAAAATCCCGGAAAGCCGCATAAACACTGGGGCTGCAGGCTCATGGACGTTTTACGACCATAAGAAACACATTCCTATTTCTTAATTAGCAAGATACGCAAATTGTAAACAATTTGCATCTTGTTAGGGAGTCCCCTAAGACCCCTTTTGCTCGATTTTATATCGAGCGTAGGTATAAGGTAATGTAAATTTTTACAATTCTTACTTAATGTAGATGAGATAATCTTCATCACTGTCTTCAAAATTTGTTTTATCACCATCATCAGTTGTGTTTGTTTCTATGTTCAATGCTCCAACAATTCCATCCATCACTGCGTCTGTGATGAGTTTTTTCAAAGAATTTTCTGGAGTGAAAATTGTGTCATATGCTTTTATTGCTTCAAGAAAAAAATCAGTTCGGTTTGCAAATCCATATTCATTGAAGCGTTCAATTTTTGAAATCAATTCGGGATTGCTCACATTGAAATGATAATTTTTGCTTTCCATTTGCTACCTCGATTCTATTTGAAAAACGGGACGTCCTCACCCCAAAAGGATGTCCCGCAAAAAATTAGTCAGCTAAAAACTCAAGATCATTTGAATCATAATGAGAAATTTTTTGTTCCGGAACAGTGCTGGATGTTTCTTCTGTTTCAGAATTTTCTTCTACGTCATCAGTTGATTCTTCTGAAGGTGCAGAATTTCCGGTCGATGGTGAAACTGAATTTTTCAACTCAGGAGAATAAGTGCTCTGCAAAAACTTCCACATCTCTTCAAGATCTGGCTTTCCATTTTTGCTTGCAGACTTCAAATAAGCTAAAGTCTCTTCGTAACTTTCTGTCTGATACTGAACAGTCAAACGTTCCTCTTCTGCCATAAGTTTATTGAGTTTATCCTTTGTCTTTTTGATTTCGGTCTGAACCTTTTTTAACTTTGCTGTTGTTGCCTGAGTTTTTTTTCTTTCCATTTTAGTTACCTCACTTTTAATTTTTTATGAAACACAGAATAGTGATTCTGCATTTTTCTGATTATTTTGAAATGTGTGGTGTGAAAATAATTCATTATTTTTGTATAGGGACAGTCTGTGATGCACGATAATGGACTGTGCAGCGTGATGATAATTTGCTTTGCACTGCAATTTCTTCTTGCGAATGAAAAAAAGTAAACTGCTTAATAACTTTAATATATTTCTCTTTATTGAATGGCTGCAGTGCCTGCAGTACAATGGCAGAGCGTATTTTTTTTGAAAAGAGGCACGGAAGATCGAGCATCCTGGCCCTTAATATTTTTCCGGTTGATGTATCGAAAAGTGCTATGAATAAATTTATTCCGTACTTACAATTCGGAAAAATAAATTGTTTGCTCTGCCATGTGTCTAAGTATGGAGAATATGAGATGCTGCACCAGTCAGAAGATCCAAAGCGAAAAGAGATAAACATGATTTTTGAAAATTCTGTAATTCGAATTTCAAATTTTTTTTCGAATCCATCCAATTCTTTCAAAGAAGGATTTGCTCGAAAAATAAAAAGCACTGCACCAACTTCATCAAAATGTATATACGCACTATCTGGATAGCCGATGTATTTTCTGATACTGCTGGATGGAAATTCGTCTGCGCATCTATTTTTCTTCTTCATAAAAAATCGTATTTACAGTCTTGGTGTTTTCTTTTTCTTTGGTTTTCTCTTAGCAGTTTTATTTACAACTTTCTTTTTTTCTGAATTCACTTCTAGTTCTTGCGGAAGTAATTTTGTTGCAAGCTCTGGAAAAGCTTTAACTATTTTTTGATCCAGGACAGTTGAGTGTTCCCTAAATAAGTCAAACATTTTCCGCATACTTTTATCCGGATGAAAATTGTTCGGATCGGATTTTTTCCAATCTTTGTAATGACCAGAAAGATGACTCTTTCTTTCGTCGGTTATTTCAAGCCCATAGTGTTGACAAAACATAATACTCATAACATCAGCTTCAAATTCTTTTTGATGCAAATTTGTATTCAGAGATTCTTCGACAGATCCATGTGCAAGAGCGTGTCCGAATTCATGTGTTAATGTTGAGAAAGCAGCGGTATCCTGTAAAGTTGAAGCAATATGAATTTCGTGTTCTGACGGACTGTGATAGCCATAAAGGGAAACTCCTTTAATATTTTGTTCCTGGTCTTGCAGAAAAACTTTAAGCCCAAGATTCTCTTCACAGTATTCTTTTAATATATTTGTGCAGCTTCTGTGAAATTCAGATGGAATTCCACGGTCAAAGCTTTGATATTTTTCCGGAGGAAAGTTTGTCTGCGTAATATCAAATGTATATCCTTTTTTGAAATACGAAAGTTTCTCTCCTTCTATTTCTCCGACATCATAAGCGGCCTGCTGTTCTTTGGATGCTTTACTATAAGGAATATCTCCATCATCTGTTTTTAAAATAGTGATCGGTGTATGGACGTACACTTCCATTCCATGCTCACCTTTTTTTACAGAGTAACCAAGTTCTTTCCAGGCTTTAAAGGATTTACAGAGTAAAGCTCCTCTTTGCTGTTGAGCAATGAGCATCATGTTGCGTGGTGAATAAGCGTAAGAAAATTTGCTGGAGAACTGTAAAAATTCAACAATCTCTTCCGGATTTTGATTCCATCCATTAATAATCTCATTGATTTTCTTATCCAGACTTTCTAGTTCCTCTGATCTGTTTTTTTTCTCTTCGGCCATAAGGTATACTTCCTCTCTAAGTTACTTTAGTTTGCTTGTTTCATATAAAACTGCAGCATAAGACATAATTTTTCCGGTGGAAGAGTTAAACAATCTTTGATCTTCTTTTCCGGGATATGCCGATTCATAGCTTCTGTGATGTTTGATACTTCATCTTCGGAAAGTTCGAGTATATATCTTCGGATAACATCTTCCAGATTCCCGGAAAGATCCCAAGATTGACGCACATCATAAACAGAAATGGTTTCTGCGGCAGATTCTTCATCTGCCTCCAAGGAGGATGTGTTGTCTGACGTATCATAAATTACAGAATTCATTTTTTCGTTGACAGCATTCTGTAATTTTAAAGTGGCACTATCATCTTCCAATTTCTTTAACTGTTGAAGCAAAAAAAGATTTCCTTGCTTCCGGGCCATTCAGTTTCGGATCATCCAGATCCAGAGAACAAAATTCATCTTCGCTGAGTTCGAATAACATGCCGGAAGATTTCCCTTCTTTTAGATCATCGCGTATTTTTGCTTGAAGACCTTCATCCGGAAAATAAAATTTCTCCTGGTGATTTACTGTATGCAGGTTTCCGTTTTTATCACGGAAAATTTCAACTGGATGGGTATAAGGTCCATATTTTTTTGCCTTCAAATAAGAGGGATCATGGAATGGCTTATATTTTTTGTCGATGATTGGTTTACTTGCAAATGGAAGAATGATGCAACTGTCTTTATCCATTTGTGCAACTTCATTTGCATCCATAAGCGAACGCTGCAGGCGATCGTAGCTTGTGCTGCTGCTTCCGTTTTGACCGTATGAAACACTACCGGATGCCTTTTCGATTGTGGCAGCACCCAACATTTTACTGATAGTTTCCTGGGTGTCATACGCACCACGGCCGGAACCAAGAAATAAAAATACAGCACAGGAATCCATGAATACTTTCCATCCGTCACCCTTGTACATGGTTTGCAGCTGACTAATTGATTGCAGGAACAGCATGACAGCAATGTTACGAGATCGAAGGGTTGTGATTAAATGTTCAAAACCTTCCGGCCGTAACCCGTTGCCAAACTCGTCCATCCAACACTCAACACGAATAGGAAGAACACCATGGTAATTCTGATCTGCTTCTACCAAAAGTTCATCGAACAGCTGTTGATAAAGCATATTTCCCACAAAATTGTAGCTGCTATCGTTTTCTTTTAGGACTAGAAATAATGCTACTTTACTTTTTCCATCCCTGTGCCAACCGGTTCCAAGTTCCCATAAGTTCATATCATCTGCTTCAAAAATGCGCTGAATAGATTTCGAATAAAAGAACTTGAATTTTCCATTTAAAATTAAAAGAACGGAAGCAACTGTTTCGGGCGCACCTTCTTTTAATTTACGATAATCTCTGACAGCTGGATGATCTGGATACATATCTGCTAATGCATCCATTAATAAAGATAATTCTGTGGACTCTTCTTCATCCTCAGAGCGAGGTGGTACTTTTTTACTTTCCAGCTGCATGAGCTTTGTTACTTGATTTAAAGTTTGCGTAGCATATACAGGTTCCCATTTTAAACCGGCTTCTGCAAAAATCTTTTTTTTATCTGGTACAGATACAGCCCACACGAAATAAAAGAGAGACTGCAGATAAAGAGCGCAACCATCATCCCAGAAAGGGTCGCCTTTTTGGGCATCCGGGTTCCACAGACTTGAAAAATATTCATAATCAATCGTGGAATATCATCTTCTGTTCGGATATAAACAAAAGGATTGTATCGATCAGAAGATTCCATGTTTTTTAAGTTCAAAACACGGATCTGATAACCGTTCTTTTGCAAATAGTTTCCATATTTTTCCACAAGTTCACCTTTAGGGTCCATGAATAAATAGGAAGAAATACATTTTAAAATATTTGGAGCAATCACAAATAATGATTTACCGGTACCAGGAGCACCGACAACAATCATATTATTATTTGGAAAGGATTTCGAACCGGATAAAGCCTGATTTACGTGTTTGGAAAGAATGCGGTTATTTTCCGGATGCTTAAGATCGGCCATGCGTTTATTTGCAGTGTCCGGATCATCCCATTCTGCAGAACCATGTTCGATGTCTGAATGTGTGTTGCGATGCGTATCCAAATAAAACGCAAGAAAAAATACCCATCCGGTCAGACCACATCCAAGACTAATCAATGTGTACTGATTAAAACAGCGCCATGGATGATTCATCCATGACGCTGTTTTAAGATTTATATCATTACCAGGTTCACCCAAAATACCTGCAAATACAAGGCATATTAATTCGACCAAAATAAGAATAAGCACAAGACTTTAATTGGAATCTTTTTTTTCTTTATCATTTTTTCTCCTTATATTAAAGCTTTAAGTCTTTTTTCCTTATAGGGGAAGATTTAGGCTTGTGTTTAGAAGCAGGATTTTGAGAAAACTTTAAAATCTTATTTTGATTCTGGCCGAACTGTTTTGTTATGTTTTTGCGTCGAACTGGATCATAATAAGGTAGTATTTGCGCTCCTTTCATATTCAATAAAGGATTCGATGTTGGTGAATCATTTTTAAAAATTTCATATTCCTTTTGTGGATCAATTGCTGAAACAAGAGTTTTCCGTCATCAGCAATGGAAAAAGAGGAAGTTTGATATGCAATTTAGAACCAGGAATACGAGAAATAAAAGTCTTGTCATCCATAATATCATCAACAAGACTACAATTAATGGTAACGGGAAAAGCTGCTTCTTGAGTAGAAACATCTGGAGAGCTTTGTGAAACAGTTTTTTCCATAGATTTTGCTTTTGATGATTGCTTTTGAGGAGCTTCGGACGGAGTTTCAGTTTCTGCATACGGAATATAATCTAAACGATGTGTTTCGGTCGGATTGTTCTGTATACTTGGAAAATTCTTTTCCAGACAGACTGCCGGAAGGAGTCTGAAGAATCCCTTTTTCATCCGGACGATAGACATTATAATTTTTTTCCGGATCAAGAAAAATAATAAAGCCCTTACCATTGTCAACGGAAAGAGCTTCCTGAATACGAACATATTCTCGGTCACCTGTCTGCAGCGCAATTTCATCTTCTCTTCTGGCAGCTACTCTTTGAGAAGGAATATATCGTTCGATTAACCCTGGTCGGTTCTTTAAGGTTTCATAACGATCGACTTCTTTCCCAGCCAGGGCTTGCTCAAAAGACTGTGCATTCAGATTTTTTCCTTTCTGCCAATTTTTTGGATCGGTTTTTTCCTTTATTTCCGGCGAAGCTGTTTTCATATAATCTTCCTCTGACATACGGCCAGAATCAAAATATTCTTGTTCAGTTATATCTTCTACCAAATCTTTAGCTGCATCCGGAAATTCTTCTATATGCTTTAATAGCTGCTGCGAATTGTTGCAGAGATTGATTCGCAACGGCAATCTGGATGTGATTATCTCCATATTTAAGATCCGGAAGAACAGAATAGTTCACGCCACGTTCGTCCAATATATCCAGAAATTGCTCTAGTTGCTCATTATCTTCCGAAGCATCTCCGAGTGCAAGACTTTTGATTTTATAATTTCCGGAAGTAAGAGCTTTCAACTCTTCAAAATCCAGTGGACCACCAAGATCGAGCTGGTTTGTTACATAAGATTCGTATAATGCCTGCCATTTTGCAACGTCTTTTCCACGTATGGCAATTTGCTGGCAGGAATCCTGAATATCCAGATCAGGAAGGAGACAGTAGGTAATTCCAACCTCTGTCATGGAATCCATGAGTTTATCCAACTGTTCCGGATCGCGTGTGGGGAGATTTGCGATAATATAATCTCCATCACAGGCTTTCATGAATTGTGTAAAACTTTTGAAGTCTGACGTGGAGATTATATGTTGCTTATGTAGTTTCATACAAAATTGAATCAGTCGGAAGGGAGAAAGCAGAGCTTTATTTACTACCTTTCCGGTTACACTACCTGCGGAAGCTGCTGCTTTAACAGCCCCTTTAAGAATAATCATTTCTGTGTTGACCAAGATAGCAAGGTCACCACTTCCACCTGCATCTTCAGCTGCCATTTTTAATACCTCCTTTAAATAACCTTTTTAGTTGTCTTTTTTACCTGCTTCTCGGGTTTCTGCTCAGGACGTTGCATTTTAGAAAGTAATGTATTTGTTCTTTCCTGCAAATTACCCAATGTACGCTCCATAGCGTAAATCTTACGCTGGACAGAAGCAATCTTACCCTTTTCTGGGTCCCACGGGACATATTCAAGAAGTTCTTTTCCGGTCAATGCCCGGCCAACGTTTTTTACACTATTGGAAACATCTTGTACGGCCTGCTTTGCATCGTTCAGCCGCTGGAATAGTACATCGAGAGAATCCTGCGTATGCTGCATTCCCTTTTGCAACGAAGCCAAAGCTTTTGGAACATGAATTTTTTCAGCAAACGATAAAAGCGCATTTTTTCCAGCAGTTTTTAATTTACTCTTAGTCTGCAGAACAACATTGGCAAGGCGGGACTTGTTAAGTGTTATGAGTTTTTCACTCTGATCAAGATTATTCTGTACAGTATCAACACTGTCAGAATCATTAAAAAATCTTTCGTCAATAGAATTTACCTGTTCTTTGAGTTCCCTGAATTCTACTTGCATTTTCTGATGCTCTTCTTGTAATTTATCCAGATGACTTCCGAGATATTGCAACAGATTAGCTGCTTGAGACATATCATTTTTCAGAAGAGCCTGTAGTATCTCTTGAAATGGTTCCTGATCAACCAATGGAAGAGATATATCCATAAGATTTTCCATTTTTGCTTGTTGATGTTCTGCCTCCGGACTTTCCGGAGTGGTGTTTTGATGCTGCATAACTTCTTCATTGTTGGATGAAGGGATACTAATTTCAGGTGCAGAATTAAGATCAGGGACAGCAGTTTCTTCTGGAGTTTGTTCGGAAAGCGGAACTGCAACTTCTTCGTTTGGCTTTTCAAGAGTAATAGAACTTCTGGTTGGCCGCTGTGGAAGTTGTTTTCCAGAATTTAAACATTCCCTTGCTTCTCTTACATAGGAAAGTAGAGCATTTGCATAAGATACATTTTTTGAATCACAATTTAACTTCTGCAATCGTTTGGCTCCAAGTTCTGTATCGTTTAATTGTTGATGCCGCTCAAGGTAATCCGATAAAGCAGGTGGAACGCTGTGCGTAACGCCATCCATTAACGTGTCGGCCACTTTAACTTTAGAAAGATCAAGGAATGCATTATACTCCTGCGGCGTACCATTCATCAAATAATGAAGTTCATAATTAAGAACACCGGATTCTTGGTGAATCAAAAAGCTATCTGCGTCTGATAATGGGATTTTGTCTCCGACGGACAACTTTTCTACTGTACTTTGCAATATAAAAATCATAGGCTCTTGTACATCTAATTTACTTTGAGAACCCCATGTTTCACGGCGTTGCTGCATAGTAGCCAAAGGGAGTTTGATTCCATTTTTAATCTCTTCATCTGGCATTCCAGAAGCTTTTTCCAAGTTGATTTCATTAAGCTCATCATTAGTCAGTTGATATATGTACCTTCGAATAACATCGCCCAAAAGCCCGGTCAAGTCCCAGTCTTTCTTTCGTTCTTCAAAATTATTTTCAATTTCTTGTGACATAAGAACCCTTCTTTCTTTTTAGTTCATGTGTTGTAACTGATCCTGAAAGGATGTTGAAGTGTTGGATAAACGATTGGCTGTACGTTTCATTCCATATAATTGCTGAGAGTATAAAGCGATCGCGTGTTCTCTTTGATTTAAAAGGTATAGATTGATTTCCTCTAATTCTTCGTTGGAAAGTTCGAGAGTATGACGATCCAGAAGAGTTTTTAATGTGGATGAAAAATCCCAATCCTTTTTCCGGGGGCCCAGTGACTCTGACATATGGTTTCCTCTTTTCTACAAGTCAAATTTTACTCATCGTTTTTTTGGGACGTTTCAGTGGATGCTGCGTAGGACGTGACTTCTGTTTGCGCTGCTCTTCATATTTGTGGTCAATATATGATAAGTCCTGATCGCGAAGCGCACGTACATTTTCAGCTCGTAATTCATAGTCAGATCCATTACTTGGCTTACCTTCTGCAGCGAGATCTGCCTCGATTTCATCAAGAGATTCATAGTATGATCGGTAAATACTCGCAACTTCTTCCACGTCTTCCGGGGTATAACCATTTTTCAAGGCAATAATTTTATGCTTTTGGACCCGAGGATCTTCTTCTTGCTCAACAGTCTTATTTGGTTCATCAAATGCTATTTCCTGATCTATTTCTTGACGTAATTTTTCTGCTTTCATTAGGTCAAGTGTAACACCATCGCAGATAAAAGCTGTTTTGATTTTCAACCAGTACTTCTTGTCGCTCAATTAATGTATCTATATCCATAGTTTCTTTCTCCTTTTTGTGTAATAAAAAAGACTGCTTAGCAGTCTTAAATGATTGGGCGTTTTTGGGAACATTTTGTATGCTTGTTTACTGTTTTTTGCCTTTTGAAAATATTATTTGAAAAGATATTCTTTTTTGATATATTCTTCTAACGTCATTCCTGCGGCAGCAGATTCCTGATTAAGTTCTTCCTCTACAGGAATTAAATCCGGAACATAATCTGTAAATAGCGGCTCATCAGGCAAATCTAAACCAGAATTAAGGCAGTATCTACATTTGGATACATATTTATCAAAATCTGTCAAGTATTTTTGCTGCCATGATCCTTTCTTTACAGATTGCTCGTTAAAAATCTCGTGAATTTTCATGGATTTCTCAGAAAGTTCCGCTTGCATTTTGTCAATAGACTTATAGTATGATCGGCAAATACTAGCAATTTTCTCCGCTTCTTCTGGAGTATAACCCTTTTTCAAGGCATTAATTTTATGTTTTTGAATCCGAGGATCTTCTTCTTGCTCAATAGTTTTTTTCAGTTCAGCAGAAAGCTGTTTTTTATCTTTGATTGGTCTTTTTTGTTTTTGAATTAATGCATTAATATCAAATTTCATATTTCTTTCGCCTCTTTCATTTTTTCTCACTTTTATAATAACAGAAAATTAGGTATATGCAAGAAGCCGGGGATAGATTGCTGAACATAGGTTAAAGGGTTGGCTGTTTTTTTGTGGCTTTCTTATTCGTTGTTTGCTGCTTTGGAGAAATAAAATCATTTGCAGCATATTCCTCTACCGTCATTCCCGCAGCAGCAGCTTCCTGCTTAAGTTCTTCCTCTATTTTTTGCCTTTCTGCAATTAAAGCTGGATCGTAATCTTTTAACATCGGTTCATCGGGTAAATTCAAACCAGAATTAAGGCAGTATCTGCAGTCGGATACATAGTTATCGAAATCTATCAAGTATTTTTCCTTCCATGATTCTATCTCTACAGATGGCTTGTCAAACAGAACATGCACTGTTACTGATTTATCGGAAATTTCTTCATGTGCTCTCAAATACGGCACCAGCTTATTTAAAAGAAACAGTCCATTGGTACGGATTTTCTCTGCAAGTTCCGGTGTATTACTGGATGCCACCGAATCATAATACTCAGAATCATATGCATACATAAGTGCCATATTATGAAGGTGATCGATCAAGGAACCCTCATAATCACCGAAATCCTGGCGGCCTTCATAGGAAAAATTTTCTTTCCCCATATTATAATTCAACAGGAATTTTGTCTTTTCATAATAGTGGCCGCCATATTGTTCTCGAATATCGGCATCAATTAATTCAAACCTTTTATTTGCTTCTGCGAGCGGAATAACCTCGCCATCTTCAAAATCGTTACACTCTGACCAAGTTATTGTAACAGTAGGTTCTTTACAGCGATCCTGATAGTCCTTTGCAACACGTTCGATGCAATCATATTCGGAATAATTACCGCTGTCAGCATACATATCATATGCCTCTTTTGCGAGATCTTTCGAATATTTATGTGGTACATCATATGAATTTTCCAATTCGGCAGCCATAAAACTGGTAACAAATTCTTCGTGGGCTTCCATAACTTCTTCGGCCGTCAAGGTATATTCTTTCCCATCTCGTTGTATTTTCATGTTTTTACTTCTTCTTTTTTTTGATTTGTGGTTCAAAAAAGGCAGCCTCAAAATTAGGCTACCTTTTTCGGAAAATTTATAAGTATCAGTTTTCCTTGGAGACTATGAATTCCAGTTTTCGTTCTCCATATACGCTATTAAGATGTTATTGAGGCGCGAAATATTATGTTTATTTTGCTCGATTTGCTTTTGAATCCAGTTTTTCTGTGTCTGATTTGTAATGTCACTTAAATCATACTTAATAATAACGTAAGTATCATCATATTTTGAGATTGCCGGTGAATCCATGGGAAGAAAAACCCACTCGCCAAATATGTCTCCGGTTTTGTATAAGTAATCATCTACAACCAGAACATATACGCCGGTATGTTTGATTTTATTGATTTTGTTCTGCATTTTTCTCCATTTCATTTAAGGCAGATTCAGAAAGTGGTGCATCACCGGCATCAGAAGTATTATTGGAATCATCCTGGTGCCCTGTGGTGTCTGATGTATTTGCATCCATTTTCTTCATTTCCAGTACCTCACTCTCTGTCATGCCGGCAAATTCAAAGGAAAAGTCCTGGGAATTTTTGTTGTATGTAACCAGAGTTACGGTTCGGTTACTGTCATTCAGTACGAGATAGAATGTTTCCTTACTTGGTTTATAGGTTCCATAGGCCAGATATTCACCTTCCGTTGCTGTGATATTGTTTTCCGTGATCCATTTATGCAGTCTGCAGGGAAGAAACCAGCTTTTATTGTAACCATAAGCGTCTGTACATATGGCTGTGATAGAGTGGGCGGAATCTTCTTTTACCGGTGTGCATTTCTTCAGCCAATCGTCTTTCTCTTCATCAGACATATAGATCCAGTTACTTTGATTGATAACTGGAAGATAGTCGTTATTTTCATAAATATAATCTTCCCCAAGGATATGGTATTTATCTTCTTCTGATACAGAGGAAGAAGTAACCTCCCTTTCACTGGAAGAAGATGTTTCCGTTGTCTGTGTTTCTTTTCGTTGCTCTTCTTTTTCACTCAAACTTCTTTGGTCGATGTAATCGAGTGTTTCCTGCAGCGTGCTTTCTATGGTACGTTCAGACTCAGCTTTTGGATGTTTTCAATATTCTGTTTGATATAAGAGTCAATTTCGGATTGCTGGTCATCCGATAAGTCTTTTACGGCATCCTGAATCTGCTGGATTGCCTCTTCCTTTTTTTTACTGTAGTCTGATTGCTCCACGGTAATAGAATGTCCAGTATTTGAGTTGCTGGAATCTTTATGGATAGCGACCGCGCCTCCAACCGTTGCTATTGCAAGAGCGGCCGCCGCTATGCTTATGGCAACCTCTTTTTTTGAAAATTTTCTTTTACTCATAAATGCCTCCAACAAAAAAGGTCGTAAGAGAAAGATGAAATTTCCCTTAGCGACCTTTTTTTCTTTTAACACCTTTTATTTCGAAACATCAATCATGTAGTCAACAACCTTCTTGTAAAGCTGCCGTTTTTGTTCCGAATAACCGAAATATTCAAATGCAAGATCTGGGGAATATTCGGCTTTTTCGACAAGCCGCTGCATAGCCACCAGTTGCATCAGAACATCCTCTCGTTTTTCTTCCGTATCAAGCTGCAGCTCACTACCTAGCTGCATCCCAAGAATTAAAATAGTCCGGCTTTATCCGTCATTCTATTTCTGTTATTTCCATTGAAATCCTCCCCATTTTCTTATAAGCATAGTCCAACCACTTTTTTCTTTAGCATTGGTTTTGTTTTCACGGATGTGATTGGCGTAACTGCCATGTCGGAGTTTACTATTGCAGGTTGTTCATCATCTTCCAGTATAAGAGCATCTGTTCCTTTCTCATCCATGTTCAGGAGCGCATTCAGTTCTGCCAGTCGCTTTAGCTTTCAGCGAGTTCTTCTTCCTGTTGGAATGGTTTCGTTACTTCTATTTTCGCTGATTCTAATTGATTAGTTAAGGTTTCAAGTCTGTCTTTGGCTTCGGCAAGCTTATCCGGCATGGTTTTCAAAACATTGTCCAATCGAATAATATTTCCAACTGGATCAGGACCAATTTCTTGTTTTTCTTCGGTATCTGGCGTCGTTTCGTCTGGAATAGAATTTTCAATGTCTCTTCCATCTGCAGCAAGTTCATCGGCCCATGCCATGGCATCTTCCAAAGATTCAAAAGTTTCCAATGGCGGATAACCTTCTGCATCATAAATGGAATATACGGCATTTCCTTTGTTGATCCACAAAAAGACATCCGAAAAAAGCCTTGCGCTCCATTTTGTTGGATTTCCAAACGCATCATCTGCCTCATGTACCACCTGCCAGGATAACCGTTGCAGTTCTTCCCCATCAAGTTTGGCACCAACTTCCGCTTCATGTCGATCAATGTCTTCTTCAGCAAGAATGTCGATATAATAGTCCTCTACTTCAACTTTATCTGGCTTATGGTCAAATTCAAAGACTCGATTTTTACACTGAACATATTGACACTCCCCACAGCTAAAGCAGGGGGATTCTTGTTTCTACCACTACTGCATTGACGAATACTTTACGGTACTGCAATGTCTTACACAGTGTCCACAAGCTATGTTTATCCTGTTCCCGTATGCCCTACGGTACAGCTTTTTATCTTTATGCAGACTGCATCTGCAGTCCTTTTTTCAGTATGTTAATACTTGCATTCGTATCCCGGTCATGAACCGTGTGACATTTTGGGCACCCCAGATACGAATGCACAGATTTTTCACCAGCGGATTCCGGCAGCCACAAAAGCTGCAGGTCTGGCTGCTCGGATACATCGTTGGTACTCTGCGTATTTCATTTCCATACCAAATCGCCTTATATTCCAGCATTTCAAAAAACTTTGCCCAGGAAACACTTGCTATGGATTTTGCCAGTTTATGGTTCCGGATCATTCCTTTCACATTCAAATCTTCGATGCAGATGGTTTGGTTTCGCGCACCAGCAGCGTTGACTGTTTCTGCAGGAAATCATTCCTTTGATTGGTTACTTCTCATGTACTCTGGCTACTTTGATCCGCTGCTTCTCCCGGTTTTCCGCTTCCGGGAAAGTCTGCGCTGTTCTCTTATGAGCTTTCGCATCGAGCGTTCCAGATATCTGGGATTTGATACCGTATTTCCATTACTGTCAGAATAGAACGTTTGATTCCCACATCAATTCCAATTGTACCACCACCATTCTGACGTGGTTCCGGTTCAAAATCAACATTTAAACTGCAAAATATTTTCCAGCCGGTGTGTGCTCAATGGTTACGTGGTTAATTTTTCCCACTTCCATAGACTGGCGTATCCTGACAAATCCAAGTTTTGGCAGTTTTATGTATCTTCCTGCAATACGGATATTATCTTTTGATTTACCGTTCTATATGACTGGAATCGGTTATGTTTACTTTGAAGGTTGGATAGGAAGCCCGTTTCTGAAAGAAATTCACAAATCCCTGGTCGAGATCCCTCAGAGACTGCTGCAAAGGCAATGGAATCTGCTGCTTTTAGAAAGGCAAACTCTTCCTGCTTTTTCAGTTCCGTCAGCATGGCAGAAGTCTGGCCATAGCCGATTTTTTCCCCTTTTCATATAGCCTTCCTTACGCATGGCAAGTCCCTGGTTATAGATCAGCCGGCAGCATCCCAGCGTCTGGTGGATGAAGTTTCTGTTCTCTGTCGGTAGATCCTGAATTTGATCCCTTTTGCATTATCCCATCTTATCCTTTGTCTCTGCGATGTTTCTGGTTTTCGATATACTGTTTTACTGCTTCCAGCGGAGCACCACCCACCGTCGATACAAAATAGCTGTTTTTCCAAAGCGTCGGCATCTTAGTTTTAAGATATGGAAATTCTGTCTTAAAATTCTGGAAGTATAGCCTTGAAAGATTTTACAGCTTTGTGAATACCAAACTGAGGGTCTACTCAGCAGCATATGAACACATCCGGCATGATTTCCATTTCCAGAATCTCTACAGAAAGACGGTAGCATATTCTTGTGAGCAGTTCCTTCAACCTGGTATCTACACCCATTGTTAATACTTTTCGTCTATATTTAGGACACCATACTACATGGTATTTGCACGAATAGACGATTATTATTGTTTGACTGATATATGTTGTATTCATACTTGTATTATACGACATTTTATCATTTAAATTAACTGTTATTTTGTCCATCTTCAATTACTTGCGTAAATTCGATGGACGCGTCTTATATCCCCATAGCTGGAAGCAAGTGGGGTTTTACGACGCATTGGATAAAAGTCCGGATCATCAACACAATTTCCGATCAGATATTTAACGTTTCCAGATTCCCACTGGTCAATCAGAATGCAGAGATGGCCATCCAGTGTAAGCTGTTCCTGTACCTACCTGTTCTTTTCATGCTGCAGGTTTCTGACTTGGTTTGAATCCATCCAAAGATAGTTGGGTGGGTGTTTAAGATCAGTGTATTGCTCCATTCTCCTTCTGTAAGGATGGAACTCTGCCCATTCTTTGTTTCTTAGAGAAAACCGACCTTCCTTCCATGCCTGCACAATGGTATTGGCCAAAACAAATTGTACACAGTCTATGCCGTATTTTTCTACAATTTCAGATACCGTATTTTGTGGAACGGAAAATCCATTGTATTTTTCGGCAATCTGTTTTTCGATCTCCTGTTTGCACTCTAACCGGATTCCGTTATTCAGCCGGGTAATTTCGGCTTCTTTTGCCTTTTTTTCCTGTTCTTTTTTATAATTCTTATACTCTTCTTTTTCCTGTGGTGAAAAGTATTTGTCTGCATAAATCAGCTCGCAGATTCTTTCTTCTACGACATTCCAATTTAAAAGGACTTTTGTATATGGATTTAAAAGGCTTCCTTTCTCCAGGAGAATACCTTTCGCATCATGTTCACTGTTGGAACTACTATTGCCAGGTAACGCACCGGATTGGCCACCAATCCCATATTCTTTTTTCAGAAAGTCTGCATTTTCTTTCTGGTTATGCAGGTCCGAAATATTCGTAGATTCGAAAATTTTCCATCTGCAAAACCACTTCCAATGCAAAGGGCATAGTCGATTTCGTCCTGTGTGAAATCTTCCTGTCTGACATCTACCGTATCATGAAGTGGAAAATGAATTCTCTCCCTGTCAAGATCCGCGATTTCGGATAATAGATATCCTGGAGATTTCACAGTTTTCGGCTTTAATTCTCCATAGGAAATCCGTGCATCGACATCTTCCAAAAAGCTTTCCAGCTGTTCTCTTCCTTCATGCGTAGAAAGAAGAGTTTCTATTTTTTCTATACTGTTAAGTTCTTCCGGTACATCATCTATCCAATCACGGAGAAAATAGCCGATCTGATAAGATACCCTCTCCATCTCTGTTTTGTCTACGAGTGCTGCCTCGTTCGCATCCATATACAAGCCATACGTAATCATGGCGTGAATGTACTTTTCGATTTGATCCCAGCTTAATGTTGTAACTACAGATTCCGCTGCCTGCATACCCATAACCGGCAGTCATTCCGTTTTCATCAAACCATACAGATATTGATGACCGTGTAATTCAAAACCTTTGCCGACCTGACTATATTCTTTTTTCAGGAAAGCAATTATTTCATCGGTACTTTTTCCTTCGGTATATTTGGCGTAAATCCGTTTCCGGCTATCTTTTTGCCCGCCACCACTTCGGATGATTACTTCAAGATCGGTTTCCGACAAATAGAAAGCAGCGGGCATAGTATATTTTTTACTTGCTTCCGCTGCTGTAATTGATCCTCTCTGTTCCTCTGCTGATGGAAACAGACTTAATTGTGTGTATGATTCCTCTGGTTTTACAAAATTGGTCGGCTGTAAATCCAGTTCTTTCAGTACGACTTCCTCCGCCCGGCTCTGGATGCTGTTCATCTTCTTCACCCAAAGCATCTGATCCTGTGCTTTGAGCTGTTCGTTTACTCCTTCTCCCGCCATCTGGGATGTCAGGACTTCCATCCTCTCTCTTGCCTGTTCCTGAATCTCGAGAAGATGTGCTTTCAGCGTTCCTTCCAGAAACATTGCTGTTCTCGCCCCATCGTATCTCTCCCTCAGAAATTTGTCCCTCAGAAGTCCGTATTTCGTTACCATTCCCTCCGGTTCCGGATTTGCTTTCAGTTCGGAATCAGATAATCTCCCATCTGTTCGTATTCCAGGTCCATTTTGTTTTCCTCCTTCAATATTATCTTTATCTTTGGAATTACCCTCTTGCAAACTTTCACGCTAAAGTATTATATCGCGGTTGTGGTGCATTTGCAAGTTCTTTTTTGGAGATTTCTTTTTCCTGTTCTTTCTCGCGAAGTTTATCATAAATGCATACTGTTTTTCCGATTTCTGCAAGAACACCTCTGGCAGAATCATTAATTTTTGTTCCTAATACTGACAATGTTTTAATAGAAACAAACTGATTGATATAATCAAATGAAAATTCATGATCGGAAATTTCTATTCCACAGGCCGATAAAATTGTAAAAGAAACACTTTCCGATATAAGTTTTTTTAAGCAAAGAGCAAAGTCCTGTTCGCTCAGTTTATCAAATCCTATCCTATCCTGTAAATCCGGATAATCAATTTGAAGTTCTGTATAGGCATCCGCCGCGAGCTGATCTGAAATTTCAATAATTCTTTCTTCAAAGGGTTTTGTGCTGTCTGTACTGCCATATATTTGTTCGAGCCTATGCAGTTCATCACTTTTATGTTCTTCCCGCAGTTTCCACGCCTTCGGATAACGTCCATTTGGCTTTACAGCATGAACATTCGAAACATCAAATACATATTTAAGCTTATGACCGTATGTTGCAGTATCATCCGGAAGTGCAATTCCTGAAGATCCTTTATTTACCCAGCAGTTCATACGTTTATTCCATATCTCGATGGAAGCACACGCTGTTGCATCCGGATTCTGTGCATAAATCAGAAGCTGTTCTTTAAACGGATATTTATAAATCCGTGCAGCGGAGGTCAGGAACTTCATCCAGGATTCCCGGTTCCTGGAAACCCTTTTAGCTGTTTTTCTGCAAGATTCACTATATGTATTCATATTTATCCATCTTATTTTCCTTCTACTATTGTGGCCGACAATATAATTGCGGCGAAAGATTTGATTGTGACATTGCCTGTTTACATACCCCTCTGGATTCATCTGCAGCATGAACCATTTCACCATTTCCAAGATATATGGCAACATGGGATATATTCCTGTATTTTCCGTTGGCCGAATAAGAATAAAAGATCAAGTCTCCCGGCTGCAGTTCACCATAGCTGACAGTCATTCCTTTGTTTACCAGGCATTCTGCTTCGCTTGCTGCATCCATTCCATTCAGATAAGTAATACCAGCTGCAGCATAACTCCGGTAAAACCAGGGAAGAACAATCATACCATCCCGGATCATCTCTTCTGCTTTGGGAATAACCACTTCCTACAGCATTCAGAGCTGCCTGCACGGCAGCATTTCCGGACTCTCCGGCACCTATGCTTTTTTTCCAGGACCAGTCAATCCCACCGGCACCATTTTCGGATGGTGCATAAATGTCAAGCGTCCCATCAAGCTGCGCCAGGCAATCCGCTTTCTCATAGCTCCACCTGGATACGTTCGGTCTGCGGGCGATCATGGCATCATATGCCCTTTCAATAATTTCCCGGTCCGTTGATGCAGATGTTGTTCCATCAAAATATCTTTTCAGGCTTACAACATATTTTCCATCTCTGTTGCCAAAAGAAAGAACGCAGCCTTTCAAAGCATCAGACGCGTTTGTAAAATCAAAACCATAATATTCTGTCAGTGATGTAAGAAGTGGCTGCAGTGTTTGTGTATAGACGTATTCGCACTGGGCTGCCTCAAATGCAATCTTATGTTCTATGCAGATCGAATGCCATGCCCCGTAAAATCCGGCGTTATTTTTTAGTTCTGTGGTCATACCAAGATATGGTTCAAACGGACCATATGTAGTTGGATCTTTTTCATAGCACCACCGAACAAACGGCCCAAGCTCATAACGATTATCGAACTGAAATTCACCACATGCATTTCCGCCATCGCCACCAACCTGATCCGGGTTTCCGCCGGATTCATATTTTGCCGCCAGATAACAGGCTCCATCATAAGCGGAAGAAGCACTTTGACGTTCAGCCTTTACCCCAAGAAACAGAAGACTCAAAAGAAGAAAAAGCGAAATAATAGGAAGCAGCAACAAAACATTGGATGCTATAATTTTAATGATGCCTGCGGATATTTTCGCCGTATTAATGACTCCATGCCGAAGTAGCATCCGCTGTTGATAATCAGCCCTTTTTTTTATCTCTTCTTCGTTCCCGGATAACCGGAGGGATTGAACGGTTGTATGGAAGTTCTTTGTTCTCCGAAACCATTTTAAGGATGCTCTAATTTTTCCCTCTTTACGAGAACTTTTTTCATCCTTTTTTCTTTTGCGGTCATTAGAATCTTTTTCATTCTTTCCTGACTTTTCTGTATCACTTTCCCGATTTTCTTTGGCTTCCGTTTTTACTTCCGGAATCATCCTCTGAGTCCTCTTCCTCAGCATGATCCATTTCTTTATTCCATTCCTCTGCCGCCTGGGACGGTTTTATTGATATGTTCTTGATTTTATTCGATTGACGTTTCAGTTTCATTATTTTAACTGATTCACCATCTTCAAACCTCTTTTCTACATTCGCTGCTGTCATACCATGCAGCATGGATGCAGTATTCAAACTTTGATGCTGCTGTCTGAAAGTTTTACTCTGGTTGGATGATAATTCTTCCCCTTTAGAATCTTGTACTGTGGATGATTGTATCCTGTCAATCGTATATTTCCGGCTGAAATCCTTCTTTTTTTCTCTCTCATCCGTATTACTTTCTTCCTCTTCTTGTTGAAAAAGTGTCGGTTTTCCAGACAACGGATTTCCGTTTCGCTTCTCCTCTATTCCAATGCCCTGTGTGTTTTCTGTATCTTGCCGCCGCAGATATTTCCACATGGCCAGACGCATACTTTGTCGTTTTTCTTCTTTTATGTCATTATTTTCCGACATTTTCAGCTGTTCAGTATTCGGGATGGAAGCTCTCATCTTGGCTGCAGCATATTTTTTACCGTGATTTTCCTGAATCCGATTCTCTGATGCAGCCTCAATATTATCTTCCCGTTCTGAACCTGTACTTTTTAAAATAAAATGGGTTGTTTGTTGCTTCTCTTCTGCATGGGAACGTCCCGCTTCTGTTTGCACATATTTCTGTGTTGCCAGTCTTATACTTTTCAACTGCTGTTCCCGGGCAACTTGTCTGTCCGGTTTTTCTGGTATTTTATACGTCTCTGAAACAGGTGCATGGAACTGTGCAGCTTTCGCCTCATATTTTTCACTGGAGCCATTATATACAGGCTGTTCCGGTACATAATTTGATTCATTCTTATACCACAGGATTTCCGGTTGTACAGCAGCCTGTTCCGTATGTCCAGTGTTTTCCGGCAAGATACTTTGTGTATTTACTTGATTTTCCGGCTGCAAATATTTCTGCGTCGCCAGACGCATATTTTGCAGCTGTTGTTCCCGCGTAATATGGTTTCCTGTTATTTCCTGCGTTTCAGAGTGGCTCATAACAGATCGTATCTCTGACGCAGTATAGATTGCAGAAGTAGCACTGTGTACCGTCTTTTCCACAGATTCTGTTTTAACTTCCCGCTGTTTTGCCTGCCATGCAACTTCCGTGTGCTTGTCTTTTGGTGTCATGCGTTATCCTTCCTTTAGTTTTCCGGCATACGGTAACAACCTTGGATCTTTTCGATATATCCTTTTTTCACAAGAGATTCCAGTATCTCTTCTGCCTGTTTATTGGAAACACCGCATAAAATTCCGGCACCATAGCAATCCAGCCATTCATCACATTCGTCAGCTTCTTGTACTTTATGGTACATGAACAGCTCTTCTTCACTGATTGGCTCTTCTACTTCGCCATTTAAAAGCTCAACAGACTCTTTGTCTGGATCAGTGTCAAATGTTGACACCGAGTCTCTGTTTTCATCCGTGTCAATCTTTGACACGGATTCCAGATCATCTTCATGTTCATCTTGATCCGCTTCCTGGCTGTAAAATACGTTCCGATTTTCGGCAGCGGCTTCATGGAAGTTTGTACTGTAGAAATGATACAGCGGATTGTCCCGGCTAATCGTCGAATCACACTGCAAAATATGCCCGCCCCAGACAATCAAACTCTGGCCCGGTGTCGGATCAGAAAGCGCTTCAAACTCTTTCTGTGATAACTCCATAATCTGCAGCAATTCGTTCCGATCATCACCGGCCTGGTCAAGCAGCACCTTGAAATCGGAGTTTGATACAATCTCCATAATTTTCCGGTTGGCCGTTGCTGCTGAAACGTTCTGCAGACAGATCGTACAGATACCACCAAGTTTACGGTACGTCAGATACGCCTTTTCCAGCTCATTACAACTTGTCTCATGGCGGCAGACATATTGAGCCTCGTCAACGATAAAATGCGTTGCCCTTTGCTGTTCAACGTTGTAGGAAAAACGCTGCGTTAAAACATGCATGATTGTTATCATCAGCGGTTCCCACATCAATTCAGGGATATTTTTCATTCCAAATGCAACAAACCGGCTGCTGGTAGACAGTGTACTTTGTCCTTCCAATGTCAAAAAGCTATGCTTTGTATAAGCCTCCAGTGATCCATACAAATCACGCGCTTCCGGTTCCCGCTGTTTCTGGAAAATTGCTTCCAAATCAGAAAGCACCGGGGATATCGGTTTCTTTTTTGAAAACGTATTCTGATATAATTCCTCAACGCACCGGTAAATCAACGATTTATGGATACCGTTTGGACGTATACCGGTCATGATACTGTACAGAAATGCTTCCATATACTGCAGCTGGGAAAGGATATATTCTTCACGGCCCTTTGCATTCTTTTGCAGCAAAGATTCCGGAATCTCAAGAGGGTTCAGGCGCAGATCCGGATCAGAAAGATCAAAATACTGACCGCGGAATCTCTGGGTGATTCCCTTCATCTCATTCTGCGGATCAATCAGGAAAATATCATCTGTACTGTTAATCAATGTTTGTCCGATTTCCGTAATTTTCAGCAGCATGGACTTTCCAGAACCAGTGTGGCCAAAAATAACACCATTACTGTTTTTCAATGTCTTTCGGTTTCCAATGATCGGATTTCTGGTTTTTTTATTTATACCATACCATGTTCCGCCAGGCTGGATCAGATCCCAGGAATAGAATGGCTGGAATGCCAGATAAGAACTTGTCAGGACGGAACGCATATTATTTACACGCCTCGCTCCGATCGGAAGCAACGTATTCAGTGCCTGAATTTGCTGATCGTAGTAAGGAACAATCTGTATAGAATGTTTCCGGCAGCGGCGTCTGACTTCTGCCGTGTTTGCATCCAGTTCCTCTTTATTTGCTCCACGCACTGCCAACAGGATTCCTACATAGAAGCCATTTTCATCATCTTCCTCGATCTGATCCATATATTTTTTCAGATTGGCCTGCTTCTTTTTCTTTGCATAGGACGGCTCACTATAGAAGTTACCCATACTTGCATTGGCCTGTACTTCCTGCCCGATCGCATTTTCATTGTAGAAATTCGTGTTGCTGATTTTTCCACGTAACACTTCCCGTGGGATATATGCCGTATCTATGGTAAGGCAGGTATAAAACGGAAAATCTGTCAGTTCAAAAATCAACTTTTCTTCATTCAATCTGGTTGGCAGAACCGCAGCAAAAAGAATCCGCATACACTCTTCATCAAATTCCATGTAGCTTTTGTGATTCCGCACAGAATGTGGAAGGATTGAATTGCGAAAATCTCTTCCGGCCTGTACCATATCCTGAAACGGAAGAATAAAACTTTCCTCTCCATCATCTGTGAAAAAGTAATTTCTGATTTTCTGAAACCGCTGCACAGCGTTTAAAGGAACCAATTCCGAACCCATTGCATGAAAGA
>SCPN01000618.1_pt1 | contig 31592 bp, 37 predicted proteins | sample 6106831 | NCBI WGS metagenome assembly SCPN01 (sample SAMN10720447, study PRJNA508395) | human gut metagenome | isolation source: Participant 1, 0 month
GGAAACAGTACGCGAACAGAAATACGGCAACAAATACTACTAAAGAATATTCTAAAGAGAACTCGAACATGCTTGATGAAAAGGATGAAAAGAGTGCTGCATATGAGCGTCTTATGGAAGAACAGAAAAGTGCAAAGGCAAACGGCTCTGAATTTAATGAGGAAGAAGCAAGATTAAAGCGAGAAAAGATGATGCTCCATGCAGCAAAGACAGACCTTGCTATAAGAACCGGTAAAGCTACAGTGAAGCTTGAAGAAGCGGTAGATGCCATGAGAAGTATGGCAGAACAGGCAGGAGATGTGCAGGAAGAAGCTGCCAATGAGCAGACAGCAACTAAAGAAACGGATATTGCAGAACAGATAACTGAAAATATCCAGAAGGATACCGTCGTATCACTTGATACAGCAGAGATTGAAAGAATATCAGATGAAATGTTAAAGAGTGCTGTCAGTGAGGAACTTGATATGGAGCAGACAGACGAAACAGAAGAAGAGATTCAATCGGCGAGCTTATGACTGAAGAAAATACACGTAAAGTTAAGCCTTCAGCAGTAAAAGAACCGGAACCTCAGGTTGATGATATTGAGCAGGAAATAGATGAAGAAAAACTTAGGAGATCTTGCAAAGATATTCAAGAAAATACAGAGAAATGCCTGGTCTTGAGAGCCAGCTCATCTTATTTTGAGACACTGGATAAAAATGCAGACTAATACTTCATCATGGAAATATTCTTATTTCAGGCAATTCAAGTTCTGACAAGACAGACCTTGCAAGAACAATTGTAAGAGCAATCAATCATCTTTATCGGACCGCCAGAAAAGATAGCAAAGACAACCGGTGACAGTATTAATCACAGAGGAATCAGCAGAGCCATGTCAAAGCTTAAAGGAACTGCTCTTATTGTAGAGGGTGCCGGTTCAATCCAGCCAAAGCGTATTGAAGAGATTACACAGTGCCTTAAGCAGGATACAGGTAGAATGATAGTAATATTTGAGGATTCTGATGCTGAGATGAATGTTTTGTTAAACTTCAATCCGGATTTGACAAAGCAGTTTAACCATAGAATTATATTAAAGCAGTATACTGTTAATGAACTTGTAGAAATGGCAAGAAAATTTGCACGTAAACGTCAATATGAAGTTGATGATGATGCACTTCTTGAATTGTACTTAAAGATTGATAAGCTTCACAGTGTGACAGACAATATCCGTCTTGATGATATCAAGGGATTATCAACAAACGATAGCACATTCAGAAAAACGTGCTTCAAGAAAGTTCTTTGGCGGAATTAAGAAAAAACGTGGTGAAAAGGGAGATATTTTCTTCCTTACAGATGCCGATTTTAAAGATTGAAAATAAAAATTATTTTAATTTAAGGAGAGAGATATGAATAATATATGATGAATGTGTCAGTAAACGCGATAAGAGTTTTATCTGCGGATGCGATTCAGAAAGCAAAATCAGGTCATCCGGGACTTCCTCTTGGAGCAGCACCTGCCGCATATGAATTATGGAGCAGACACATGAACCACAATCCAGCTAATCCAAAATGGGAAAACAGAGACAGATTTATCCTGTCAGGCGGACAGTTCAATGCTGTTATATTCACTTTTACATTTATTTGGATATGGTAATCTTTCAATAGATGATATCAAGAATTTCAGACAGCTTGATTCGCTTACACCAGGACATCCTGAATATGGTCATACTGTAGGAATTGAAGCTACAACAGGTCCTCTTGGACAGGGTATGGCAATGGCAGTAGGTATGGCAATGGCAGAGGCACATCTTTCTGCTGTATTCAATAAAGAGGGATATCCGGTTGTTGACCACTACACATATGTACTGGGTGGCGACGGCTGTATGATGGAAGGTATTTCATCAGAATGTTTCTCTCTTGCAGGAACTCTTGGACTTAACAAGCTTATTGTTTTATATGATTCAAATAATATTTCAATTGAGGGAAGCACAGATATTGCATTTACAGAAGATGTAATGAAGCGTTTTGAAGCTTTTGGTTTCCAGACAATAGAAGTTAAAGATGGCAATGACCTCGCGGCAATCGGAGCAGCTATTGAAGAGGCGAAGGCTGATAAAGAGAGACCTTCACTTATTAAGATTGATACTCTTATCGGATTTGGATGTCCGGCGAAGCAGGGTAAGGCAAGTGCTCACGGCGAGCCTCTCGGAGAAGAAAATGTTGCCGCATTAAAGGAAAATATCGGATGGATGTAGCAGTAAAGGGCGATTTTGAAGTTCCACAGGAAGTTTATGATAACTATAAGAAGATAGCACAGGAGCGTGGTGCGGCAGAAGATAAGTGGAATAAACTTTTTGATGAATATTGTGAGAACCCAAATAAAGAAAAGTGGGATAAATATTACAACGGATATGATCTTACAGATTTATTCGAGTCAGAAGAATACTGGGTTAAGCCTGAAAAAGCAGAAGCTACAAGAAGCACGTCAGGAGCACTTCTTAACCTTATTAAGCAGCATATGCCTAACCTCGTAGGCGGTTCTGCTGACCTTGCACCATCTAATAAGACAAACATGAAGGATGCAGGCGATTTTTCTAAGGAAAATTACGCAGGAAGCAATTTCCACTTTGGCGTAAGAGAGCAGGCCATGACAGCTATCACTAACGGTATAGCACTTCACGGAGGATTAAGACCATTTGCAGCAACATTCTTCGTATTCAGTGATTATACAAAACCGATGGCAAGACTTTCATCACTTATAGGCTATGGACACACATGATGAAATTCTGCGAGATGGTCCTACGCATGAACCAATAGAGCAGCTTGCTGCATTCCGTTCACTTCCAAACTTTACTGTTTTTCGTCCATGTGACAGAACAGAGACAGCGGCAGCATGGATGTATGCCATAAAATCAGAGAGCACACCTACAGGACTTGTGCTCACAAGACAGAATCTTCCACAGATTGAAGGATCTTCAAAGGAAGCTTTAAAGGGTGGCTATATCATTGATAACAGCACAAAAGCTGAACCTGATGCAATTATAATAGCAAGCGGTTCAGAAGTTTCACTTGCAATAGAAGCTAAGAAACTTCTTGCCGGTGATCGAAGGTATTGATGTAAGAGTTGTCAGCATGCCAAGTATGGAATTATTTGAGGAACAGTCTGACGAATACAAGAATTCAGTTCTTCCATTAAGCTGCCGTAAGAGAGTTGCTGTTGAAGCACTTTCTGATTTTGGCTGGTACAGATATGTAGGCCTTGATGGTAAAGTCGTTTCAATGAAAGGCTTTGGAGCTTCAGGTCCTGCAAACGAACTTTTCAAGAAGTTTGGCTTTACTGCAGAAAATGTTGCAGCAGCAGTAAAAGATGTAATGTAATCTGATTGAATTTGTTAAAAAATGTTAATAAATTATTTACAATTGTTAATAAAATTTAGACAAAAATACCTTGAAATTGAATAAATAGAGATATATAATAAGAGCATAGATTGTCAGAGATTTAACAATCAATGCTCTTATTATAATTTTGGAGGTATTTTATTATGGCTAGATTTACTTTACCAAGAGACATTTATCATGGAAAAGGTTCTTTGGAGGCATTGAAGACACTCCAGGGCAAAAAGGCAATTATCTGTGTCGGCGGCGGCTCAATGAAGCGTAACGGATTTCTTCAGAGAGCAGAAGATTATCTTAAAGAAGCTGGAATGGAAGTAAAGCTTTTTGAAGGCATTGAATCAGACCCATCTGTAGAGACTGTTATGAAAGGTGCTCAGGTTATGACTGAGTTTGAACCTGACTGGATTGTAGCTATCGGTGGTGGTTCTCCTATTGATGCAGCTAAGGCAATGTGGATAAAGTACGAATATCCGGATACAACATTTGAAGATATGTGCAAGGTATTTGGTCTTCCACAGCTTAGAAGAAAAGCTCATTTTTGTGCAGTATCATCTACATCAGGTACAGCAACAGAAGTAACAGCATTCTCAATTATTACAGATTATCATAAGGGTATTAAGTATCCAATTGCAGACTTTGAGATTACTCCTGATGTTGCAATTGTTGACCCTGAACTTGCAGGACAATGCCTGTCAAACTCGTGGCTCATACAGGTATGGATGCAATGACTCATGGTATTGAGGCATATGTTTCAACAGCAATTGTGATTTTACAGATCCTCTTGCACTTCATGCTATTATGATGATAAGAGATAATCTTGTAAAATCATATAATGGAGATATGGAAGCAAGAGATGCAATGCATAATGCACAATGTCTTGCAGGTATGGCATTCTCTAATGCACTTCTTGGTATTGTTCATTCAATGGCTCAAGACAGGTGCAGCATTTGAAGGCGGACATATAATTCATGGTGCAGCTAATGCTATGTATCTTCCAAAGGTAATCAAGTACAATTCAAAGGATGCAACGGCAGCTGCAAGATATGCATACATAGCTGATTTCCTTGGACTTGGTGGTAATACAACAGAAGAAAAGATTGATAATCTTATTGCAATGTTAAGAAAGATGAATGATGAACTTAATATTCCTCATTGCATCAAACATTATGGTGAGGGTGGTCTTCCGGCAGAAAATGGTATTGTTCCAGAAGACGAATTCCTTGAAAAACTTCACGATATTGCAGCTAATGCTATTCTTGATGCCTGTACAGGTTCTAATCCACGTCAGCCTAGTCAGGAAGAGATGGAGAAACTTCTCAAGTGCTGCTACTATGATACAGAAGTTGATTTTTAAATTATCTATTAATAAAGTTAGAACTGCCGGTTGTGTAAAAACAACCGGCAGTTTTTTATATAATCGGAAGAGATGCGGTGCTTATTTCAGCTATGAATATTGCATCATATTTATTTTGACATAATATGAAATATATTTTATAATGATAAAAACATTGCGTGAAAAACAGTAAATTAAAATGAGATGTATCTGATAAAATACAATTTATTTGCGGCGGTTTAAGAGTGTAGTGCGTATAAATATATATAAGGGAGGAGAACTATGGACACCACAGGGGAATTAACGCAGAAAAAGTTTTCTGCCAGACAGCTGGTATCCAAAGTCTTTGAGACAGACCAATATCTTATAAGACAGATTTTGGATGAGGATGATAAAAGGGCGGCAGAAATATTAATTGACAGGTATTATAAGACTGTCTACAGGGAGATTTACATAAAGACATCTGATGAAGAATTGTCACTTGATCTTACACAGGAGACATTTATATCAATACTCAGGGCGTTATCACAATTTGATGCATCAAAAGCGTCATTTAAAACATGGATAATAAGGATAGCACAAAATAAAGTTATAGATTACCGGCGAAGCAGGTACAATCATGAATCAATTATGACAGAAGTGCTTGAAGATTATGATGAGGCATCATCTGACTGCATTGAAGATAATGCGATTAACAGTATGACAAAGGAAAAGGTAATGCAGATTCTGAAAAAACAAGATGAAGTCTCGGAACGCATATTTATGATGAGGGCGTATGAAGAACATTCATTTACGCAGATTGCCCAGATGATGGGGATGAATCAGAGTGCAGTAAAAGCAAGGTATTACAAGACGGTAAAACTAATCAGAAAGGAGTTGGAAGGTTATGAATAAAGTGAAATATCCTGATAAAAAGGTAATTCAGCAGCAGATATGCACAATTATTGACCGTTCAGGAATGTTTGACGAGCATCAGGACAGTCAGATGTTCACAGAGATAAAGCCTGTAAGCAGGAAACATTCATATACCAGAACAGCTTTCAAAGTAGTAAAAGTTGCAGCAGCGGCGGCAGCTGCGGTTATTGTTGTGACAGCAGTACATGGGGCAGCAACAGGAATAGCATCAAAGAAGCAGAAAGCATTAGCACCGGGAGGAACACGGGAAAGTGAATATACGGATAATGCAGCTGCAGATTCCAATGCAGATATGCAGTCAGATAAAAACGAAGGAGCATTAAAAGCAGACAGGCAGTATACAAGCGATGAGGTTGCTATAAATAAGCAGGATTACCTGAAGTATCAGAAACAGACAAGCTGTATACTTGGTTCTGATAACAGTACAATAACTGCACAGCTTTACGTTGTATATCCTAAAATTTATCATAATAAAATTTCCCTTAATTCGGCAGACAGTTTATATCAGACAATTGCAGATACATGTCAGCTTAAAGTAATGGAAAAATATAGTGATATTGATATGAGCGAAAATCATATTGAGAATCCGGTAAATATAAGTTATACATCGACATATTCAGTTTGTGAAGCGGCTCAGGATACAGTATTATCATTTTCTGATAAGTATGTAGAATCAGCAGAATCATTTATTGCTAAAGGCTTTACAAGGAAGAGAATTACACAGGTGTATGGTTATAATTTTGATGTTGAAAATGACAAAATTCTTACATACGAAGATATTTTTGAAAATTATGACGAGGCGATGAATTATATATCAGAGCGTGTAATGAATGCCGGTGCATCTCAGATAGAATATTTAGATGACCAGACTAATACATATACACATTATAATATGAAAAAGATTATAAGTGATAATAACTGGTATATAAAAGATTATGAAATAGTTATAACTGTCAATGGCAGGCAGACACAGAAAGCCGGTGGAAGCTCAGAATATGAAGTAGAATCACCGGTTCAGGTTTCTATTGATCTGGATGAATTTAGAGAAAAAGGTATTAAGTTTAATAATGCATATTTTAATATACATTAACAGGGGAGATATATATGACAGATAATACATATTACTTAAATACGGCAAAAAACGTATTGATGGAGATAAAAAAGAGTGTTGTGGGCAAGGATGAGGTTATCTGTAAGATAATGATGGCAATTCTTGCAAGAGGACATGTTCTCATAGAGGATATTCCGGGAGTTGGAAAAACAACTATGGCACTTGCATTTGCAGAAACACTGGGGCTTAAATGTAACAGGGTGCAGTTTACGCCTGATGTAATGCCATCAGATATAGTGGGCTTTAATATGTATAACCGTGCAACTAATAAGTTTGAGTACAAGGCAGGGGCAGCAGACTGTAATATCCTGCTTGCAGATGAGATTAACAGAACATCTCCCAAGACCCAGTCCGCTCTTCTTCAGGTTATGGAAGAAGGAAAGGTAAGTGTTGATGGGGTTACATATGCACTTCCTGAGCCATTTATGGTTATTGCCACACAGAATCCGTTTGGTTCGGTGGGAACACAGAAACTGCCGGAATCGCAGATGGACAGATTTATGATAAGAGTTACCATGGGCTATCCGTCTGTTGAAGATGAAGTGAGCATAATGAAGAGTAAAGCCGGTGGCTTATCAAACAGGGTTTTATCGAAAAATGTTATAAATGCACAGGATTTTATGTCTATGAGAGATATAGTAGATGAGGTATATGTCGATGACAGCATATATGAATATGTTGCAAAAATTGTAGCTAAAACGCGTGATTCAGAGGATATTTTGCAGGGAATAAGTCCGAGAGGAAGTATTTCAATTATTAATATGGCAAAAGCAGAAGCTTTTTTACGTGGGCATGATTATGTACTTCCATCAGATATACAGTTTGTGCTGAATGATACGATGGCACACAGAATTATTTTAAATAGAAGTCTGAAACGTGGTCATATAACAGAGGAAAGTGTAATAGACAGCATTTGCAGAAGTGTAGATGTTCCTAAGATTGGTACGAGAGGAATATTGTGAAAAAAAGAGTAATATTATATATTCTTAGTGTAATTGGAATAGTAATTCTTAACTGCCTTTATGTTAATTTTGAATTTATGGTTATGCTTGTAATGGTGATTGTCATACCGTTATTTTCATATATAATTTTTAGTATTTCAAAACATGGAATGAAGATATTTGTAAAGATTAATAATAGTATAGTGTCTGTCGGTGACAATATCGATGTCAGAATTATTGCAGGTGGCAATTCATTATTTGGACCGCCAGAAGGTGTGCTCAAAGCACAGATAAGATATTCCAATGACGGGGATACAAAGCAGGCAGAAGTTGAAACGGGCAGTGGCAGCATGAGGGAATGCAGTCTTGATTTTAAACCAAAGCATATAGGAATAGTAAACATATATTTTACGGAATTGAAGGTTACTGATTATATCCGTTTTTTTTCAACTACATATGATTATAACTGTATCAGAAAGGCAATTGTTTTTCCACAGAAAAAGGATGGAAGTTTTCGGGCTGTTGATTATCAGAATGAAGAGGATGAGTTTGTATTATCATTTGAGGAAACAGATAATACAGAAGTGCTTGATTTAAGAGAGTTTGCTGATGGAGACAGTGTCAACAAAATTCACTGGAAGCTGAGTATGAATTCTGATGATTTTATAGTGCGTCAATATGGTGAAGAGGTAGAAAAGAGAAATACGATTATTGTTGACCTTACGAAAGTAAAGACAGATAAATTCAGGGATAAGCTGGATTTGATTTACGAGGCAGCATATCTGCTCGGACTTGCATATCTTGAGGATGGAATATCGGCACGTTTTGTTGTATGGGATGGATTGGAATATGATATAACATCATTTGATTTTGATGATGAAGCAGGACTCGAAAAAGCACTGCTTGAAGTTATGTGCATAAAGTGTGAGACGGATTCTTTGATGCATCTTAATTATATTATTATGCAAAACAGTATTAATCTGGGACAGTATCCGGTTCTTATTACTATGCAGGATTACGAAAGCGATATTTATGATATTATAAATGTGGAAAAGGATAATCTTGACAGGATTTTTAATATTAAAGATGGGGCAGATTAGCATGAATGATTTACAGGCAGATACACGTGACATTATAAAGGAAATATTAATGTGTGTGGCAATTGCCATGACAGGTATGTTCGGAATAACAGGTGCCATGTTTACCGGAAATGCTTTATATGCAGATTCGGCAGGAGTGTATATATATGAGGCAGTTATTACATGTGTTGTTGTTATATGTATAAGTCTGCCCAAAATAAGAAAAAAATTCAGTATCGTGTATGGACTGGCAGTATTGTTGTTTTTTGTGGTTGCACATAGCATGATAATCAGTGGATTTGTTCATATTGCAAACCAGATGGAGACATTTTTCAGAAGTGGGAAGTCATATGCGGATATTCAGGGAGTGGTTTCATCATCTGACAGTAAAGCATATATTGCGGCACAGGGACAGGAATCACTGGCAATATTTCTTTGTGTGCTTATTATGACATACATTATAAGTCTTACTGTAGTATACGTAAGAAGCATGCTTGTTGCAATTGTAGAAATTCTTCCGGCAATGAGTCTGTTTATAGCATATTCTGTAATTCCGTCTGCGTTTGTATGTGTGATATGTATTACATATGTATTTTGTGTTGCAGCATTAGAGAGAAAGAAACGTGACATAAAAAAGCCGGCAGTGATATTCATGATATGTGCGTTGGTTGGAACAGTGCTTATTGTGACTGATGTTGTGAATAAAGATTATAAAAGACCACAGATTTTCATTGAATGGGGCAAAAATATGGACGAGTCTGTCAATGGGCTTTTTGACGGAATTGTGGCTGGAAATGCTGACGGTGGCAAAAATGAAAACAATGATGATAGTGGTGTAAAGGTAACGGGGCTTACAAATGATGGTGTTATAGGTGAGGCGGATTCTGTCCAGATAAAATCAGACACGGTTGCGAGAATAACAACACTTAATACAGGGAAAGATTTATATATTCCAACATATACAAGCTATAATTATTATTATGGCGGAAATAAATGGACACGGGCTTTAAATGTGATAGAAGGTGCGGACCAGAAAAGACTTGATATGATAGAAGAAGCACTTGCCAGTGATGTTTTAAAAGATTATATAGATGATGGAACAGGGGATTTTGAGCGAAGCACAAAAATATACCAGATGACAAGAACAAGTGGAGATAAGAATATACCACAAAATTTAACATATATTGATATTGATACATCTTATATATCAAAACTTGTCGATATTATGCAGGAAAAGACAGATTTACCATATGGATTCAGCACACATATTATGACTGATATGGAACTTCTGAATGATACTGCACACAAGAGCGGTGGAGCTTTCAGCATTCAGGGATTTTCATTATCAGATTTAAATACGTTCTATACTTATAGGCCTAAAAATGCAAGTACACAGGAACGGCTGAATTCTATCCAGAAGCTGAAAGATTATTTTAGTAAAAATTACAGATACACACTTTCTCCGGGAAGTGTTCCGGACGGAAGAGATGCGGTTGAATATTTTCTTATGGATAGCAGGGAAGGGTACTGTACATATTTTGCATCAAGTGCTGTTATATTATTAAGGTCTGTTAATATTCCGGCAAGATATGTAGAGGGTTACAGAATTCCGGCAGACAGGATAGCAGCGGCAGATACAGTTAATACGGTAAATACATTACAGCAAAATAAATCTGTTATCACTGAATCGGTTGTAGATGTAAAAAGTTCAGATGCCCATGCGTGGGTCGAAGCATATCTTGATGGATATGGCTGGATAACGGTTGATGTTACACCATCTTCACAAAATGAAGAAAATGTTTCGCAGGAACAGCCACAGGAGCAGGAAACATCATCTGATGAACAGGAGAACACATCTTCACCTGATGAACAGGATATAGAAGAAAATAATCAGGATACAGCACCCGCAGGAGACATTTCCACAGAGGAGAGTGGAAATAATACAATAGCAGGTGGAAAAGTCACCGCAGTTTTCGGATTTTTGTGGAAAATAATATTGATTGCAGCAGCCATTTTATTTGTTATAATATTTATAGTACGCTGTGCAAAAAAGAAAAAGCGTGTAGATAACATGCTGGAGTCATCAGACGTAACTGTATTGTTTAATTCATTGGAAAATCTTCTTGCCCGCTGTGGATATAATAGATTTAACATGGATTATGAAGAATATGCGGAAGTCCTTGAGGAAAGTGATGACATATTCAGAATTAATAATATAAAAATGATTATAGATTACGTGCTCATGGTCAATTATAGAAAAAATGATGGCATAGACAATGATAATAACGAATATGTATGCAGTCAGATAAGAAAGCTTCGTGAAAGTCTGTTTGCAAAGATGAATCCGCTAAGGAGATTCGTTTTAAAATACATAATATGCATGTAAATAAATTGTGCGGCGTTTAAACAGGAAATGAGGCTGATTTTATGTTTAATCTTGAAGAGGAACTTAAAAAACTTCCTGACAAGCCGGGAGTTTATATAATGCATGATAAAATTGGCACGATTATATATGTAGGAAAAGCGGTTAATCTTAAAAACCGTGTAAGGCAGTATTTTCGTGCAAGTACAAAACATACGGCAAAAATAAAAAGAATGGTGTCGAATGTTGATTATTTTGAATATATAATAACAGATTCAGAACTTGAGGCATTGGTGCTGGAGTGCAATCTGATAAAGGAGCACAGCCCAAAGTATAACACTATGTTAAAGGATGATAAGACGTATCCTTTTATAAAAGTGTCCGTGCATGAGGCGTATCCCAGAGTTATATTTTCAAGAAAAATGAAACACGGAACAGGAAGATATTTTGGACCATATACGTCCGCCGGAGCAGTAAAAGATACAATAGAGCTGCTTTGTAAGCTTTATAAAATAAGAACATGCAACAGGGTTCTTCCACGCGATATAGGAAAAGAGCGTCCGTGTCTTAATTACCATATAGGGCAGTGTTCGGCACCATGTCAGGGATATATTTCGCAGGAAGATTATAAAAAATCAATAGATGAAGTTATTGATTTTCTTGGTGGCAGTTACAAAAAAATTATAGACGGACTCACATCGCAGATGATGGAAGCATCTGAAAAGATGGAATATGAAGAAGCAGCAAAGTACAGGGATTTGATTGCAAGTGTAAAACAGGTTGCCCAGAAACAGAAAATTACAGCTGATGACAGTGCTGACAGGGATGTTATAGCATGTGCTTCAGACGGGACGGATGCAGTTGTACAGGTATTCTTTATAAGGGAAGGAAAACTGCTTGGCCGCGACCATTTCCACATGTCGGTTGCAGAAGGAGACGGAAAGAGTGAGATAATTTCCCAGTTTATGAAGCAGTATTATGGAGGAACGCCTTATATTCCTAATGTTATAATGATACAGGAAGAGATAGACGATTCTGACATAATCGCAGACTGGCTTTCTAAGATTAAAAAGAGAAAAGTTTCTGTTGTGACACCGAAAAAAGGTGATAAAGAAAAAACTTTGAACTTGCATACAAGAATGCACATGGTAAACTGATTCAGGACGGTGGGAGAAAATCAAGCGGGAACAGCAAAGAACGACAGGTGCGATGGAAGAAATTGCCGGATGGCTTAATATTCCAAATATCAGGAGAGCCGAAGATATGATATTTCCAATACAAATGGTATTGAATCAGTAGGTTCAATGGTTGTATTTGAGGACGGAAAGCCAAAGAAAAATGACTACAGAAAATTTAAGATAAAGACTGTAAAAGGACCTTGACGATTACAAGAGCATGAGAGAAGTGCTTACAAGGCGGTTCAAACGTGCGATAGAAGGTTCATCCGGATTTGATATATATCCTGACCTTATTATGATGGATGGCGGTCGTGGACAGGTAAATATTGCACTTGAGGTACTTGACCAGCTTGGACTTAAAATTCCTGTATGTGGAATGGTTAAAGACGACCACCACAATACGAGAGGACTTTATTACAATAATGTCGAGATACCGATTGATACGCACAGCGAAGGATTTAAACTTATTACGAGAGTTCAGGATGAAGCACACAGATTTGCGATAGAATATCACAGGAGTCTCAGGAGCAAGGCACAGGTATCATCAGTGCTTGATGCAATAGAGGGTGTCGGACCTGTACGGCGTAAAGCACTCATGAAGCATTTCCAGGATATAGATAAAATCCGTAATGCCAGTGTTGAAGAACTTTGCAGAGCGGATGGAATAACAGAAACGGTCGCAGTAAATATCTACAAATATTTTCATTAGCATATAAATGTGATATAATTATAAAAGAACTTCGGAAAACAAGGAGGCTAAATCCTCTCCTCATCAAAGGATTCGGATTTTTGCTCCGCAAAAACAAGGAGGATTTTATGAACGGAACAGAAAGAGTAAAGCTTTCAAAAGTTATAGACAAAATGCAGCTTACAAATCTTACACCGGATGTTGATACATCAGGGATATGGCTTCATATTCCGGAAGTAAACAGACCTGCATTACAGCTTACTGGATTTTATAACCAGTTCGATAATGATAGAATACAGATTATTGGAAATGTAGAATATTCTTATCTTTCAAGTCTTTCGGAGACAGACAGATACGAAAGATATATGCAGCTTCTGTCAAGCAATATTCCATGCCTTGTTTTTTGCAGGGATTTAGAACCGGAAGCAAAAGTTATCGAACTTGCAACAAAATATAAAATACCGATATTGAAGTCAAAAGCTGCCACATCGGCATTTATGGCAGAAGTTATCAGATGGCTTAATGTACAGCTTGCACCATGCATAGTAATACATGGTGTACTTGTTGACGTTTATGGTACAGGTGTACTTATAACAGGTGAGAGTGGTATCGGTAAAAGCGAGGCAGCACTTGAACTTATAAAGCGTGGACATCGTCTTGTAACGGATGACGCTGTTGAGATAAGAAAGGTAAGTGATGAGACACTTATAGGAACGGCACCCGGCGTTACTAAGTATTTTATTGAGTTAAGAGGTATCGGAATAATCGATGTCAAGACACTTTTTGGTGTTGAGAGCATCAAAGAGACACAGCAGATAGATATGGTAATGAAGCTTGAAGACTGGAATAAAGACAGGGAATATGACAGACTTGGTCTTGAAGAGGAATATACAGAATATCTTGGAAATAAGGTAGTCTGCCATTCACTTCCAATCCGTCCTGGACGTAATCTTGCAGTTATTGTTGAAGCAGCAGCCGTAAATCACAGACAGAAGAAGATGGGTTACAATGCAGCTAAGGAATTGTACAGAAGAGTTCAGGAGAATCTCATGAGGGGAGATGACGATGATGAATAAAGTAGTATTTGGCATAGATGTTGGAGGAACAACAATTAAATGTGGTTTTTTTTCGGATAACGGAGAACTTATTGAAAAAGAAGAGCTGCCGACAAGAAAAGAAAATTCCGGTGAAAACATTTTACCGGATATTGCAGAATATATAAAAATGACACTTGCAATGCATAAAAAGAAATTTACGGATATAGCCGGAATAGGAATAGGCGTTCCCGGAGCGGTGAGAGATGACGGAACAGTTAATAAATGCGTCAATCTCGGATGGGATGTAGTAAATGTGCCAAATAAACTGTCAGAGCTTCTGATATTTCCAAAAGAAAAGATAAAAGCCGGCAATGATGCCAATGTTGCAGCACTCGGCGAATATTGGAAGGGCAGTGGTAAAGAATATTCAAGCATAATGATGGTCACAATAGGAACGGGCGTTGGAGGTGGTCTCATATTAGACGGAAAACCGATTAACGGATTTAATGGTGCTGCGGCAGAAATAGGGCATATGCCATTAGTCGACGGCCTTGATTTTGCATGCAACTGCGGAAAGACGGGCTGTCTTGAACAGGTTGCATCAGCAACCGGAATTGCAAGGCTTGCAGGTACAAAAAATGCAAAAGAAGTATTTGACCGTGCAAAAGCCGGTGATAAAGATATGGAAGAAGTAATAGAAAAAGTATGCAGCTACATTGGTAAAGGATTGGCATGTGCTGCGGCAATTGTTGACCCTGAATGTTTTGTAATAGGCGGTGGAGTATCTGCAGCTGGTGATTATTTTATTGATAAAATTAAAAAATATTATAAAAAGCAGGCATTTCATCCGAGTGTTGATACAGCTATAGTAAAAGCAACGCTTCTTAATGATGCTGGAATATATGGTGCTGCAAAGCTGGCATTGTAATAGTGGGAGAATGGAGTCAGAGTGAACAGTAATAATGACATTTTATATTCAGATTTAATAAAAATTCTCGGAGAGAACAATGTAAAAAAGTCTGAGCCGATGAAAACCATACAAATATCTCAGAATTGGCGGAGATGCAGATTTGTTTGTTACGCCTGTAAATGCAGCACAGATTCATGATACTGTAATATATCTTAAAAAAGCAGAAGTTCCATATTATGTGGTTGGAAATGGAAGTAATCTGCTTGTAAGCGACGCTGGTTACAGGGGCGTCATAATACAACTTTACAGCAGATTTGCCGGATATGAGATTTTACATGACAACTGTGAATGTGCAGTTGACAAAGCTGGTGTTGTATACATCCGTGTCCAGTCAGGAATGAGTATTATAAAGCTTGCGTCGATTGTGGCAGGATACAGCCTTTCGGGAATGGAATTTGCAAGCGGAATTCCGGGAAGTATCGGTGGCGGTATAATGATGAATGCCGGTGCATATGGCGGAGAAATGAAAGACATTGTTGTTTCGGCATCAATTATGGATGAAGATGGCAATATAAGAAAGCTTGATAATAAGGAACTTGAATTTGGTTACAGAACAAGTGTCCTGCGTCCGGGAAAGGATATAGTCATAGATGTGGTTATAGCACTCCATCCGGGAAACCAGACAGAAATCCGCAGCCGTATGGCAGAGATTGCCGCAAGCAGAAAAGAAAAACAGCCGCTTGAATATCCAAGTGCAGGAAGCACATTCAAAAGACCGGAAGGATATTTTGCTGGAAAGCTGATATCTGATGCAGGACTTAAAGGATTTACATGCGGCGGAGCATGTGTGTCAGAAAAACATGCCGGTTTTGTTGTAAACAAGGGCAATGCCACAGCTGCAGATGTTATAAAGCTTACAGATGAAGTATCAGAAAAAATATATGAACTCAATGGTGTAAAACTTGAATTAGAAGTGAAAAAGCTTGGTTTTGAGGAATAAGAAATGAAGATAGTAATAGTTACAGGAATGTCCGGTGCAGGTAAATCAACAGCACTTAATGTATTTGAAGACGAAGGATATTATTGCGTGGATAATATGCCTATTGAACTTATACCTAAGTTTATTGAACTTGCAAGAGGACAGAAAAAAGAATATTGCAATGTTGCACTTGGCGTTGATATAAGAAGCGGAGATGCTTTAAACGAGCTTGATGATATGTTAAAGGAGCTTTCGCAGAGACATTACAATTATAAAATATTATATCTTGATTCAAGTGACGAAGTTCTGGTTAAACGATACAAAGAGACAAGACGTACACATCCGCTAGCCAAAGATGACAGGGTTGACCATGCTATTGAAGAAGAAAGAAAACAGATGAGTTTCTTAAAAGAGCGTGCAGACTATATTCTAGATACAAGCCATATGCTTACAAGAGAATTAAAACAGGAACTTGAAAAAATATTTGTAGAGAACGGACATTATAATAATTTGTTTGTCACAGTTCTTTCATTTGGATTTAAATATGGAATTCCGGCAGATGCTGACCTTGTATTTGATGTGAGATTTCTGCCAAATCCTTATTATATAGAAGAATTAAAAAAACTTACAGGTAATGATAAACCTATTCAGGATTACGTTATGGGCTTTGATGCAGCACATATTTTTCTTGATAAAATTATGGATTTATTTGATTTTCTTCTGCCGGAATATGTGCAGGAAGGAAAAAACAGCCTTGTTATAGCAATAGGATGTACAGGCGGCAAGCATCGTTCAGTGACACTTGCCAATGCGATAGCGGACAGGCTTAAAAAGACAGAGTACGGCTGTAAAGTTGAACATCGTGATATAGATAAAGATGCAAAGAGAAAATTGTAAGGAGAATTATGTCATTTTCATCAGAAGTAAAAGAAGAATTAAAGACGAAAACAGATACAGCAAAACATTGTCAGATTGCTGAATTTGCAGCCATGATGGCGTTTGGCGGACATATACATACCGACACAAATAAAAAATATACAATAGTTTTTGTAACTGAAAATGAAACGGTTGCTGCAGTATTTACAGAACTAGCCGCAAAGATTTTCGGAATTACGGAAAATGAAATTATAAAAGACGGCTTGCAGCTTATAATAAGAGACGAAAAGTATGTAAAACATATACTTATGACTTTAAAATGGCTGACTGATGATAATCTTAATGATGCAAAGAGAGTATTTGCAGACCCTCTGATTGTTCAGAAAGATTGCTGCAAGAGAGCATTTATAAAGGGGGCATTTCTCACAGCAGGCTCGATAAGCGATCCGAATAAATTTTATCATTTTGAAGTTGTATGTGACAGCAATGACGATGCATTACAGCTTCAGTCAATGATGACATTTTTTAATCTTGATGCCAAAATTACAGCAAGAAAGAAAAATTATATTGTATACATAAAGGAGGGCAGTCATATAACGGATTGTCTTAATGTGTGCGGTGCTTATGTATCGCAGATGAATCTTTATAATGTAATGATACTCAAAGGCATGAGAAATGATGTAAACAGAAAAGTAAACTGTGAGACAGCCAATCTTAATAAAACGATTGAAGCGGCTGTAAAACAGATAAGAGATATAGAATATATAAGAGATACAGTCGGACTCGATTATTTGAAACCGACGCTTCGCGATGTTGCCAGACTGCGTCTTGATAATCCGGATATGAATTTAAAAGATATAGGTGAGCTTTTAGATCCGCCCGTAGGAAAATCAGGTGTAAACCACCGCCTCAGGAAAATAAGCGAAACAGCCCAGAGCCTGAGGGGTGAATAAGTTATTAAAATTATACATATAAGAAATCTACAGTTTTTTACGCTGTTGATGCTTTGTGATTGCAAGAGCGGCTTTCCGTGGTGATAATTTTGCACTAAGGATTGCTGCTTTCATTTTAAATGTCGGAACGATAATAAGAGTTTTCTTAAACATTTTAATTAATGCATAAACTGCACAATATTCGGCACTGATACCTTTAAGGGCAAAAATAACATTTGCTGTCTCATTAAAATTGGTGTCAACAGGTCCGGGACATAATGCACTTATGTGAACATTACTCTTCATATCTTTCAGTTCTTCATAAATCGCACTTGTAAAACTTGTAACATATGCTTTTGTTGCATAGTAAGTTGCCATATAAGGACCGCCAGGAAGAAGTCCGGCACTTGAGGCAACATTTAAAATATATCCGCAGTCACGTTTTATAAATCCCGGAAGCAGTTCTTTGGTGAGAATGTGAGTGGCTTTCACATTGACATCAATCATATCAAGTTCTTTGGAAAGACTTGTCTCGCAGAAAGCACCTACATCTCCGAATCCGGCATTGTTAATAAGAATCCGGATATTATATTTTTTGAGTTTGTCAGCAAGTGTACGGCATGAATCTTCACTTGCAAGGTCACATGTGATAATCATGCACTTAGTCGGGAGTGAATCGGCAAGCTCCTTTAAAGCCTTGCGGTTTCTGGCTACAAGAATAAGATTGTAACCCATAAAAGAAAGTTGTTTTGCAAATTCCATGCCGATTCCGGAACTTGCACCTGTAATACATGCTATAGCCATAGAAGCCTCCAATCTGTTATAATAATTATAATTTTAATGAAAAGAGTAATAAAATGCAAATAGAAAATAAAACAGAATTTAAAAAGGATATGATAAAAAATATAATGCGTGCAGATGGTTTTGATAATCAGACGTACAAGACAAAAAAGCTGGTTTTAAATATGTCAGGGCTTGTGTGCGGAATGGTGAGCGTCAGCATATTTGCAAGGACAATGTATAGTATTGATGATTCTTATAAAAGCATTGCATTTGTTTTTGCGGCGATATGTGCCGTTCTGCTCTATGCAGGCATGTATGGAATTGATAAAAACAGTTTGAAATTATTTACTGCACAGTATTCAAAGAATGTAGGCATTGTGTATGAGTATGTGATAACATCTGATGAAATCGATGTCAAGGTAAATGATGATAACTATATTATACCATGGGACAGCGTTGAAAAATGGTGTGAGGATACAGAGAGTTTTTATTTGTTTTTAAAAGGTGGCAGCAATGAAAAACAGGCGGTTCCCGTATGTTTTGTAATTGGTAAAAAAGATTTTGAGGGAGCAAAAGATTTTAGAGAGCTGTGTACTGCAGTTATGGCGGTAAGGATAGGTGATAATAATGATTAAAATATTAGGTATAGACGATTTTTCAGAAATTTATAATAAAAGACTTGTCAATGATTTCCCGGAGAGCGAAGTAAAGTCATTAAAGAAGATAATTGATATGTATAAGAAAGATATGTATTTTGTATACGGATATTACAATGAAAATGGTGAGCTTGCAGGATATGCTTTCTTTATTAATGACAGAACAAAAGATACCGTTCTTCTTGATTATTTTGCAATAGTTCCTGAAAAAAGAAGCAGCGGAATCGGTTCTGAATTTCTTGGGAAAATCAAAGAAAAAATTGCAGACAGCGGCAACAGGCTTATTCTTGAGGTTGAAAATCCTGAGTATGCAGAGGATGGACCAGCTAAGGATTATATGATAAAAAGGATAGGATTTTACAAGAAAAATGATATGAATTTAAGCGGAGTAAGCTGTAACTTTTATGATAATGAATATAGAATTCTTTATGCAGGGGAATTTATGGATGATGAAGAAGTTTATAACCGTACACATTCAGTATATCTTGATTTTATGGGAGAAGAGTTAGACAGCCGGTGTGTATTTCACTAAAATAAAACGGATGTTTGACAAAGTCCTGTAAATATAGCATAATAGCGTCAGTTTGTAAGATTTATTACATGAAATAGTGTTTTGGAGGTAGGAAGAAATGAACAATCAACAGATGATGGAACTGACAACCGTTGAGAAGAGTGCATTTGAGGAGCTTGTAAAGCAGTGTACCCGTTCAGGCTCTATTGACCCGTCACTCTATGTTGACTATGATGTAAAACGTGGTCTTCGTGACAGTAATGGTAACGGTGTACTCACAGGACTTACGGAAATTTCCGATGTTGTTGGTACACGCAGTGATAATGGTCGAAAGGTCCCTGTTGACGGTGAATTATATTTCCAGGGATTCAATGTTGCTGAGATTATTGCCGGATTTGGTGACAGAAAGTATGGTTTTGAGGAGACAACATACCTTTTGTTATTCGGTAAGCTTCCAACAGAGGAGCAGAGAAAGAATTTTATTCATATTCTTACCGACCTTGAAGAGCTTTCAGGAGCATTCCTTCGAGATGTAATTATGAAGGCGACAAGTACAAACCTAATGAATTCTCTTATGAAGAGTATCTTAAGCCTTTATTCTTATGATGAAAGTCCTGATGATGTATGCGTTCCTAACGTGTTGAGACAGTCATTGCAGCTCATCGCAAAAATGCCGCTTATATCTGTATATGCTTATCAGGCATACAGACATTATAAGCTTGATGGAACACTTATGATTAAGAATCCAAGAAAAGATTATTCAATTGCAGAAAATATTCTTTATATGTTAAGAGACGACGGACAGTTTACAGAACTTGAAGCTAAAGTTCTTGATATCTGCCTTGTCCTTCATGCAGAGCATGGTGGTGGTAATAACTCAACATTTACAACACACGTAGTAACCTCTTCAGGTACTGATACATATTCGGCAATAGCTGCTTCAATTGCGTCACTTAAAGGTCCTAAGCATGGTGGTGCTAACTTAAAGGTACAGCGTATGTTTGCAGATATTATGGAACATTGCAGCGACTGGGAAAATAAAGATGAGATATGTGAATATCTCCTTAAAATACTTGATAAGCAGGCATTTGACCATGCTGGTCTTATATATGGCATGGGACACGCTGTATACACACTTTCAGATCCTAGAGCTGTAATTCTTAAAAAATTTGCAAAAAGCCTTTCGGAAGAAAAAGGCATGCAGAAAGAATTTGCTTTGTATGAACTTGTTGAGAGAGAGGCAGGAAATCTCATCATGCAGAAGCGTCAGATGTTTAAGCCTGTCTGTGCAAATGTGGATTTTTACAGCGGTTTTGTATATTCAATGCTTGGAATACCTGAAGAGCTGTTTACACCTATATTTGCTATTTCAAGAGTTTCAGGATGGTGCTCACATCGTCTTGAGGAACTTGTAAATGCAGGAAAAATCATACGTCCGGCATATAAGTATGTTGGTCATCACAGACCATATTACGATATTAATAACAGAGATTGTGAGCAAAAGTAAGGCGAAAGGCATGGTGCGTTGGTAGAAATGTCACAATATAAAGTAAAAAAACCGGCACATAATATTAATTGTGAAGTTGAAGTACCGGGTTCAAAAAGTATTACAAACAGAGCGTTGCTTATGGCAGCTCTCTCAGACGGAGAATGTTGCCTGAACGGTGTTTTGTTCAGTGATGATTCAAGATATTTTTTGTCAAGTCTCATATCGCTTGGATACATAATCGAAGCGAGTGAGATTGAAAAATATGCAATAATTCACGGTCACGGTGGAGGCATTCCGAATAAGTCAGCCACAATTAATGTAGGAAGTGCGGGAACAGCAGCAAGATTTCTCACAGCTATGCTTGCACTTTCGGATGGTAAATATTTTATCGACGCATCGCAGCAGATGAAAAAACGTCCGATGAAGCCTTTATTTGATGCACTTGAATCAATGGGAGCACAGTTTGAATTTACAGAAAAAGAAGGCCATCTTCCTGTAAATGTAACAGGAGCAGCTTTTGGAGGCAGGAAGCCGACAAAAGAGGTTTCTATTGATATAAGTGAGAGCACACAGTTTTTAAGTGCATTGATGATGGTTGCACCAATGCTTGATGATGGTCTTACTATTCATATTACAAGCAAAAAAACAGATGGCTCATATATAAGAATTACTAAAAAAATGATGGCACAGTTTGGATGTGCAGTTTCATTTGACGGTAAAACATACGTTATAGAGGCAGGTTCTAAGTATCAGCCGGAGACATATCAGATTGAGCCGGATGTGTCGGCAGCATGTTATTTTTATGCAGCAGCGGCAATTACCGGTGGAAGTATTCTTGTAAGAAATGTACATTCTACATCTATGCAGGGTGACATGAGATTTTTAAATGTACTTGAGAAAATGGGCTGTGATGTTAAAGAGGAACGGCGTGGAATCCGCGTAACAGCACCAGCTGACGGAACTCTTCATGGCATTGAGATTGATATGAATGATTTTTCAGACCAGTCTATGACACTTGCTGCTATAGCACCATTTGCAAAAGAGCCTGTATATATAAAAAATATAGGACATATAAGACTTCAGGAATCAGACAGAATCCATGCGATAGTTACTGAACTGGCAAGGCTGGGTGTAAGAGTGGAAGAAGAACAGGACGCGGTAAAGATTTATCCGTCTGATGTTAAGCCGGCGGTTGTGCAGACTTATGATGATCACAGAATGGCTATGTCATTTGCTCTAATAGGATTAAAAGTTGACGGAATAGTTATAGATAATTACGAATGTTGTAAAAAAACATTTGAAAATTATTTTGATGTTTTGGAAAGCATAGAAGAATAGGCGGACATGCAAAATCAGGTTTGACGTCCGTGTAAATTATATAAAATGCGGGGCGGTACTAAAGTTATGCTGCTCCGCATTTTGAGGTTGACAAGTTTGATATAATAACATCAGAGGCGAAAATTAAAGAATAAATGTCGTTAAAACGGCTTAAATTATTAGAATGGAGGATTGTTTAACATGACAAAAGTAGATATTATATCAGGATTTCTTGGTGCAGGAAAAACAACTCTTATCAGCAAACTCTTAAAAGAGGCATTCGCCGGATGAGCAGGTTGTTCTTATTGAGAATGAATTCGGTGAAATAGGTATTGATGGCGGTTTCTTAAAGGATTCAGGCGTTGAAATCAGAGATGAACTCAGGCTGTATCTGTTGTTCACTTGTAGGTGATTTTGGAACATCATTAAAGGAAGTTGTAGACAAATATCATCCTGACAGAATTATTATTGAGCCATCAGGTGTCGGTAAGCTTCAGACGTTATCAAGGCTGTAAAGGACCTTCATATTGAAAATGAAATCAGATTAAACAGTGCATCAACTGTTGCGGATGCATCAAAAGTAAAGATGTATATGAAGAATTTCGGTGAATTTTTCAACAACCAGATTGAAACATGCCGGAACAATTATTTTGAGCAGAAACACAGAATGTAAGTGAGGACAAGTTAAAGAAAGCTATCGAGATGATTCGTTCACTCAATGCAGATGCCCATATTATCACAACTCCATGGGATTCACTTGATGGAAAGCAGATTCTTGCGGCTATGGAAAATGTTACAAATCTTGAGCTTGAAATGCTTGCAGAACAGGCAGAAAAGACACATGAGGAACATGAGCATGAGCATCACCATCATGACGGCGAGTGTTGTTGCGGACATCATCATGATGATGGTGAAGAGCATGAGCACCATCATCACGACCATGACGGCGAGTGCTGCCATCATGACCATGACCACGAGCATGAACATCATCATCACGACCATGACGGCGAGTGCTGTCATCATGACCATGACCACGAGCATGAACATCATCATCATGAAGGACATCACCATGCAGATGATGTATTTACAAGCTGGGGAGAAGAGACGCCTAACAAATATGATAAAGAAGCACTTGATGCTATTCTTAAAAAACTTGCCAATACAAATGAATATGGCAGTATTTTGAGAGCAAAGGGCATGCTTCCTGCAAATGACGGAACATGGATGTACTTTGACCTTGTACCTGAAGAATATGAAATAAGAGAAGGCAATCCTGATTATACAGGACGAATTTGTGTAATAGGTGCCGAACTCAAAGAAGATGCACTCAAAGAGTTATTTAATTTATGATGAAAGTGGGGTAAATGTACGGAATGGCAGATGAAGAATACCAGATTCCTATATTTTTAATAAACGGACAGCTTGAGAGCGGCAAGACAAGATTCATCACTGAAACAATAGAGATGGGTCAGTTTGATGAAGCAAAGAAAAAGCTTCTCATTGTCTGCGAAGAGGGCGAAGAAGAGTATGACCAGAAAATGCTTGATGAAAACGGCATTGATATGGTAGTGCTTGAAAAAGAGGAGTTTACAACAGAAAAGCTTAACGAACTTGATAAAAAGTATGATCCATGGCTTGTTATTGTTGAATATAACGGCATGTGGGAACCTACGATGATTTTCGAGACAGAAAAACCAAAGGGCTGGCAGATATATCAGTCTATTACGCTTTTTAATGCAGCACAGTTCGGTGTGCAGTGGGCTAACATGAAGATGATTCTTGCAGAGACAGTAAAATATGCTGACATGGTAATATTTAACAGATGCAAGACAAGCATGGAGCTTGGAAGCTACAGAAGAAGCATGAAAGCGTTAAATTCTGCAATACAGATTGTATTTGAGGATGAAAAAGGCGATATGATGTCAATTGCAGAACAGCTTCCATATGACATTAATGCTGATGTTATCGAGATTGAAGATGATGATTACGGTATCTGGTATATGGATGTTTCCGAGAGACCTGAAGCATACAAAAATAAGACAGTCCGTTTCAAGGGACAGGTTCTTAAAAATAAATATTTCAAGGACAAGAATTTTGTTCCGGGAAGAAAAGTAATGACATGCTGTGAGGCTGATATGCAGTTTATAGGATATATAAGTTTCTATGATAATATCTCTTCACTTGAAAATAAGCAGTGGGTTACAGTTACTGCAACAGTCAAGTATGAATTCCAGATGGCATACAAGAAAAAAGGTCCTGTTCTTTATGTAAGTAAAGTTGAACCTGCACAGCCGCCGGTAAACGAACTGGTAACATTCTAGTTAATTATTACGGAGAATACACAATGATACAGGATATTGCCCCAAGACATCTGGATAACCAGTATAGAAATATTACACCGGATGCTAAAGATACAATTTTCTTTTTTGAAGGAAATACAGTTTTGGCATCACAAAACGGTGACAGCATAACTTATCCGGAATATGGCGATTTTATTGAAAAAGTTAAAAAAGCATCGGGAACAGATGTTAATGAGACATATGATTTTATATATTTATTCTGCCTGACTGACAAAAAAATAGGCGAAGAGCCGTCACAAAATGATAATGAGCAGAAGTTTTTTCTTGCACTTCCAAAAAGAAAAGTGCAGAAGGGTGCTTTTCTTGGAGAAATGGCAGATTCGGGAATACATGCCGAGTATGAAAATATAATTGAAGGTTATGATTTTACAGGTGTAAATGTATTCCGCAATGCGAAGCCAAAAGAACTTGCATTTGCGGCAATTACGGCATACCACCTGTATGGCTGGTATCGTGATAACAGGTATTGCGGAAGATGCGGCAGATTGATGTTTCATGGTGAAAATGAACGTATGATGCATTGCATGGATTGTAAAAATACAGTTTATCCTAAGATATGCCCGGCAGTTATAGTGGCTGTCACAGATGGCGACAGGATACTTCTTACCAAATATGCCGGAAGAACTTACCGCAATTATGCTCTTATAGCCGGATTTACCGAGATTGGAGAGACGGTTGAGGAAACTGTTATGCGTGAAGTATACGAGGAAGTAGGCGTTCATGTAAAAAATCTCCGTTATTATAAGAGTCAGCCGTGGGCGTTGTCGGGCTCACTTCTTTATGGATATTTCTGTGAGCTTGACGGAGATGACAGCATACATCTTCAGGAAGATGAGTTGTCAGTCGGAAAATGGTTTCATGCCGATGAACTTGAGATAGAGGAAGACGATGTCAGTCTGACAAGAGAAATGATATGTAAGTTTGTTAATGAACACAAAACAAAATAGTAATATTTTTAAAAAGTTAAGCATAGGTTTATTGTAATGATAATATTACGGTGAGCCTATGCTTAATTATTTATGGGGATTTATGATTATCATCGGGGTCATTTATGGTGCGTTTACCGGAAATGTCCAGGCGGTTGCGGATGGTGCAATTGAATGTGCAAAAGATGCAATAACTTTGTGTATAACAATGCTTGGAGTTATGTCTTTGTGGACGGGACTTATGGAAATAGCCGAAAAATCAGGACTCATAATGACTTGTACGAAAAAAATCAGACCTGTAATGCATTGGATGTTTCCGATGTCCCATGGAACATGAGTCAATGAAGCATATGACAACAAATGTAATAGCCAACATTCTCGGCTTGGTGGGCGGCTACACCTGCAGGACTTCGTGCAATGGAAAGTCTGGCAGAACTTAATGGTTGTTCAAAAAAAGCATCAGATACAATGTGTGCATTTCTTGTAATAAATGTATCCTCACTTCAGCTTATACCTGTTAATATTATCGCATACAGAAGCATGTATGGGAGCTCTAATCCGACATCAATAGTTGCACCGGCAATTCTTGCAACGACAGTAAGTACGCTTGTGGCAGTTATATTTTGCAGAATAATGTATCTTTCAGGCAGGAAACTTTCAGGCGGAAAAGGAGATTCTGTATGAATGTGGTTGTTGCAGTTTCAGGATATATAATTCCTGCGGTTATGCTTTTTATAGTAATTCACGGAATGATAAAGAAAGTAAATGTTTATGATGAATTTGTGACAGGTGCAAAAGATGGCATGAAGACAGTTGTATCAATAGCACCGACACTTGTCGGGGCTCATGATGGCGGTTGGCGTGCTTCGTGCATCGGGATTTTTAGATATGATATCCGGTTTCATAGGAAAATTTACAGGAAAAATAGGACTTCCATCTCCTGTAATTCCATTGCTTATAGTAAGAATGTTCAGTTCATCAGCAGCGACCGGGCTGACGCTTGACTTGTTTAAGGAATATGGCACCGATTCTCTTATAGGTCTTATAGCGTCAATTGCCTCTTCTGCGACAGAGACGATATTTTTTACGATATCCGTTTATTCAGTTGCAGCCAAAATAACAAAAACACGCTGGACACTTTCTGGTGCGTTGATATCAACTTTGGCAGGAATAGTGTCCAGCGTAATACTGGCTATGTTAATGATTTAGTTGTTTAGTTCCATGATTTAAAGCTTATATTTAAATCTACATTGCCTGAGATTCCGTCAACAGAACCTGTGTTAGTATACTGCCACATTGAAAATTCATATGGCATATATGGTACATCTGCATAGAATGCATACCATTTTTCATAATCCTCAAGGCGGGACATATCAAGTTTGCCGGCAAAATATCTTGAATTGGCATATATCATAGGAGTGTATCCGGCTTCTTTTATGCGGTCACAGAAAGCAATAACAGTATCTGTCAATGCTTCATTAGTGAGGGTATTCTGGCGTGAAGAACCGGCATTTACTTCCTCGACATCAATTGCAACCGGACATGTAACATTATAAGGTTTTAACTTTGATATTACATAGTCGGCTTCCTCAACTGCTTCGTCTTTAGTAAGAGCCTGTGAGAAGAAATATGCACCAACTTTTATATCATTTGAGAGTGCATCACGCATATATGTGTCAAATGAAGAGTCGTCAGTGATTGTTCCGCCTGAATATCCGCGGTAACCGCAGCGGATTATTGCATATTCTACGCCGCTTTGTTTAACTTTTGAAAAATCAATATTACCCTGATAACGTGAAATATCAATACCTTTATGCGATATAACGGCACCGTTTTCAGAATATGTAATTTCGCCATTGGAATTCTTTGAAAAATTAGCATTGTTAAGCTTGTTCATCTTGAGGTCAAAATTTATAGGTGAAAAATAATATTTGCCATCAACTGTGTAAATGAAATCTTCAGTATAAATTTCGCGTAGAACTGTATTAATGCCGGTTCCGTTTTCAAGGCGGCCTTTCATGTCATCGACAAAATCATTGGCACCTTTATCATATGCGTCAGATTTAATCTCGCGTATCTGTGCAGGTGAATATAATCTTGAACCTCTGTTTGAGAAAATTGTGTACATACGGAATTTGAAGAAAACCGTAAGTCCGAGCACAAGTCCTAAGACAAGCAGAGCAGACAAAATACATATAGTAATCAAAAGGGGTTTCTTTTGTTTTTTAGTATCCATTAGTACCTCCCATATTAAATTATTGTATAATTACATTGATTATGCTATTCTATCTTGTAATCACGTATATTATATAATATCAGATTTATAAGGAAAGGAAAAGAAAAATGAGAAAATATTTTGCTGAATTTATTGGTACATTTTTATTAACATTTCTTGCATGTGGCGTTGCGTCATTTACCGCAGGTTATCAGGGATTTCTCGGAGTGGTCGGAATTTCTTTGATATTTGGATTTATAGTTGCTGTTTTGTGTTACTCAATTGGTAATATTTCAGGATGCCATATTAATCCTGCGGTTTCGCTTGGCATGCTTATTTCAAAGAGAATGAGCATTGTGGATTTTATGGGATATGTAATAGCACAGTTGCTTGGCGGTGTTGCGGCAGGATTTGCAATGCTTGGAATTTCAAAAACATTTAGTGATGACATTATTTCACAGTACAGCTCATACGGATACAATCTTTTGAGTTTTGGTACAAACGGATATGGTGATGCATCCGCATTTTTACAGGTAAATGTATGGGGAGCATTGATAATTGAATTCATACTTACATTTGTATTTGTAATTACAGTTATCGGAGTGACTTCAAAACCTGAATATAAGAGTGTTTCTGGTATCGTAATCGGACTTTCGCTTGCAGCGGTACATCTTTTTGGAATTCCTTTTACAGGAACGGGTGTTAATCCGGCAAGAAGTTTCGGACCGGCACTTGCAAGAGCGGTAAATGGAGATATCCAGGCACTTTCACAGGTATGGGTATTTATAGTTGCACCGCTTGCGGGAGCTGTTGTGGCAGCACTTGTATATAAACTTTTATCATATGAAAAACCTGTGGTTACAGTATCAGAAGCAGAATCTGAAAATGGTGGACAATCGGTCAGCGGTTCTGTAGAAACAGAAGAATAATAAGCTGCTATAATGATTATGCAGTAGTATTATCTTCGTATTCACGGGCAAGCTGCAAAAGATATTTGTAACGTTTCTGCTCTGAATTTAACTGGTAAATATAGCAGTCAATAAGGTCGGGGTCTGTAGCGTTATCAAAATTGGAATATGCGGCATTGAGAGCATCTCTTGTCATGTCGATTTCGCTTTTGAGATATTTTTCATTATATGTTACAGGTGTGTTTTTCTTTTTAAAAAAGCCCATTAGAGATACCTCCTTTCATAAAATAATACATATGGAAATTAAAGCATGTTTTGTATAAAACTTCCTTTAATTCAAGTATATCCACAGATTAAAAAAATATACAAAAATATTTTACATTTAAAATATATTGGCGTATAATGCGAGTAAGATAAAAGGCATGTATTGAGAGAAAGAAGGAATATATATGTTATTTGGAAAGAAATCACCTGAAGAAAAAATGGAAAAGCTAGTTCACAGAAAAGACTGGAGCCGTCTTGCAGATTATGTTTATGGTGACGAGAACCAGAAAAAGGAACTTGCACAGGCTCTTGCACAGTCAGATGACGAAAGCAGCTTAGACCTTTTGCTCAGACTTGCGGACGTTGCAGTAGCAGCAAATGAGGATGATGTATTGAAAGAAGTATGTGAGACATTAAAGAAAGTTGGTAATGATCACGTTACAGCTGATTTACATGAAGTTCTTATGAAGCTTCCAAAGGAAAAGGAAGATTTAAGAGAAGAATTAAGCTCAACAATACAGCTTTTACATAAGAAATTATAAATGATTATAATATTTCGATATTTCGATATTTTATAATAACGACATAATAATATAAGTAATGCCTTTTTACTCCCTCTTAATACAGGACATCCTGATAAAGAGGGAGTTATCTTATTTTACAAGAGAAAATTATAAAAAATATATTTATGGTATTGACAATACGAAAGTAAAGTGATACTATACTTATACGGCAACAGAATATAAGTGCTGCCGGTAATTATACCCCATTTCTATGTATGTTTTTATTGTATATAAGAACATCTATTAAGACACATTCGTGTCATCCTGTTAGTTTAGCAGGAGAATTCCCACAGATATTTATAATTTTTTAAAGGGAGAAGTATGGACTATTTTGAGATTATCAGAATGATTCTGCTTGTTATTATCATGTCTGCGGCGGTTGTGGATGACTGCCGAAGATACAGAATTTCTAACAGAATTATTATATGCGGTTTTATAGCCGCAGCTGGAGTTTTTTTGACAGAACAGATTATAAAAGGAGGTGCAATGCAATATTTGACGGCGTGTATTGCTGGCTTAGGGGTAATGTCAGCAATATATATAGTTAAAGGAGCCGGTGCAGGAGATGTTAAACTTTCAGCAGTATGTGGGATGCTGCTTGGAATAAAAGGGGTATTAATTATGATAATAAGTTCGCTTATATGTGCGGCAGTAGTGGGAACTGCCGGGATAGTAATGGGAAGATGCAGTGCTATTCAGATTGGGAATATGAAGATGCACAGAATTCATTACAGCATATATATGGCGGCAGGGTGTGTAATTGCAGTTTTAACAAATATTTATATTGGAGGATGAAGGGTGAACAGGACGTGTGCAATATATGATAATAATGAAAATTATGCACGACGGCTTATGCATGCTATGAGCATGAAAGCTAACCAGCAGTTTAACATTGAACTGTTTACACAAAAAGATGCATTTGAAAAATATCTAAGAGATGGTTCGCCTACGGTTGCAATGGTGAGCGAGTCCGGATTTTATGATGGAATAAGTGATCTATATGATGGAAGTCTTGTTGTGCTTACGGAAGAACCTGAAAATGAGACAGATGCTAAGCGTTTTGGCAGCAATGCAACAGCGGTTTACAGATACCAGCCAATGGACAGGATATATCGTGAACTTATGGAGCACAGTGATTTACAGCCAAAGAAGAGACTTGATACATTTGACGTTATCGGAATCTATTCACCGGTTAATGTTATGCCAAAGACTGAGTTTGCTTTAAATATTGCCAAAGTTCTAAGTGAAAAATATAAGGTTTTGTATATTAATTTTGAGGAGTTTTCTGGTCTTGATGAGATACTTGTAAGCACGGATGATATTACACTTTCCGATGCACTTTATTATTACAGGCAGCAAAGGGATAATGCGTCAGAAAAGATAATGGGAACAATACGGAGTGTGGACGGGATTGACTATATAGCACCTGTTATGTGTGCAGAAGATATTTCGTATGTTGAGTCGGAACAGCTGGTGTCATTTGTTGAATGTGTGGGAAAGAATAAGGGGTATGAAGTTATTATTCTTGATTTGTCATCAGCAGTAAAACAGCCGTGGAGACTTATGGAATGTTGCAGCACTATATATATGCCGGTAAGAAATGATTATCTTTCGGAACGTAAGATTCTTGAATTCGAGACATATTTTTACGGAATAGGAATGTCAAAAATGTTAGACAGAATAGAGAAAGTGCGCCTGCCTGAATGTGAAAGTGGTGTGGACAGGGAATTTTGGGAAAAAATCAAATCCGGAGGTATGTACCGGTTTGTAAAAAAAATACTTGAAAGGAGTGAAAAGATATAGAAAACGGGTGTAATGAGGAGAATTTTGCCGGGAGAATTAAAAAAAGGGTATATGACAGAATAGACATGTCGGGAGATATAA